>Ga0315534_1000097_pt1 | contig 47744 bp, 45 predicted proteins | sample SalMarSW160240MG_FD_203094 | JGI IMG/M metagenome (GOLD analysis project Ga0315534, IMG submission 203094) | Salt marsh sediment microbial communities from the Plum Island Ecosystem LTER, Massachusetts, United States - Salt Marsh Sediment SW1602-40 ... | reverse complement strand
CAGAAACGCGCCAGCCTAAATTCCGATACACCTGGAAGCACACATGAATCCGCAACCCGATACGCCGATGCGCAGATCCGCTCTACCGCTGCTCGTCTTCGGCGCTTTCCTCCTCCTGGCCGCCGTACTGCTGTGGCTCAATTCGCCCTGGGGCATCGGCGTGTATCACGACTCGGTGTACTACATCTCCTCGGCCGAAAATCTCGTGAAGGGAGATGGTCTTTCGTGGTTCGGAGACGGCGCCGAACTGCGCCCGCTGACGCACTTCGCGCCGCTTTATGCACTCACGCTTGCAAGCGGCCTTGCGCTGGGAATCGAAACCGCTAGCGTCGTCCGCCTCGTCGCCGCGCTGCTCTACGGTGCCAACGTCGCTTTGCTGGGGTGGGTCATCTACCACCTCACGCGCCGCCTGTGGCTGGGCGCGCTGTGCGCTGCGCTGGCGCTGCTTTCGTCCGTCCTCCTCGGCGTGCACCTGCTGGCCATGTCGGAGCCGCAGTTTCTACTCGCCGCGATTGCCTGTCTGGCTGCGTTAACCCGGTATCTGACAGCCGGCGACCGCCGTTTCTTCTATGTCGCCATCCTTCTGGCGGCGTCGAGCTACCTCACGCGCTACATCGGCATCGTGGTATTGGGGAGCGGCGCGCTGAGTCTGCTGCTCTTCCTGGAGCGTCCGCTGCGTAATCGCTTGCAGCAGGCGGTCGCCTTCGGCCTGGCTGCCTTCGCTCCCATGGCGCTGTGGATGGCGCGCAACTACGTCCGCAGCGGTTCGCTGACCAACCGCACGCTGCGCTTCCACCCGCCGCAGCTGGCCAAGATCAAGCAGTTCGCCGCCACCGTGGCGGGCTGGGTGTCGCCTTTCCGTTTGACGACACCGGGGACGTTACTCATTTTGTTGGGCGTCGCCGCGCTGCTGGGGATGCTGCTCTATCGATTGTGGCAGGCGAGGAAATCCGAGGCCGGTCCGATCTTCGTGTTCAGCGGCGCCGCGATCCTTTTCGCGCTGCTCTATCTCGCCTCGTTGGTCTTTTCAGCGACCTTCTTCGACGCCTCCACGCCCTTCGACGATCGCATCCTCTCACCTCTATACGTCGTGTTCTTAATGCTGATCGTACTCGCTGCGCATCAAACCCTCGCCGAACATCGCTTGTGGGTGGCGCTGGCGGTGATCCTGCTCGTCGTACTCGCCGGAGTTCAGGCACCCGCGGCGTGGCGCCAGATGACCGCGCTGCGGGAGCAGGGCATCGGTTTCACCAGCCGGGCCTGGCAGGAATCCGGGACCGTCGCCTGGGTGGCGGCCCTGCCGCAGGAAGCGACGATCTACAGCAACGAAAAGGCGGCGCTCAACTTCCTCACCGGGCACCAGGCCTACGCCATCCCGGAGAAGACCGATCCGGTGAAGGCGGAAGTGCGCAACTACTACGAGGAGGCCATGCAGACGATGCGGGAACGATTGTCCACAGCGGATGCCTATTTGATCGTCTTTCATATCGATCGATTACGCGCCGGAATGCCTACCCTGGAGGAAATCACGGCCGGATTCGGGTTGGTATCGATCTTCGACGATGCTCGAGTTTATGCCGCCTCGAGCGGTGCCGAATGACCGGCTGACCCGGCGGATCGACGCTCGCAGGCTTTGTCCGTCGGTCTGGTTTTATCGGATCGAGCTGTAATGTAAAGGAGTTCAACACATGCACAATCCAAATCAGATGCCCGCCAAAGCGAAAAGCAAGCTTTCCACTTTCTTCTCCAACCCGGAGTTTTCCTGGTGGATGGGTTTTCTTCTGCTCGCCGCTGTGCTTTCCACATTTACCGTGTACGATCAAGTTTTTCGCCGCGTTGGTGAAAAGTTCATCTGGGACGAGCAGCTGCGATTCCAGAGGTGGGTAATCGAGGGAACTTCCATCGATCCATGGCAATATCGCATCTTCGTTCCCTACTTGATCGACGTGATACGTAAAATCTTGATCGATTTGGGTTTTGTCGGTTCTTACCTCAAGATATTTTTCGGACTCCGTCTCATTCAGAACTTTATGATCTTCATCATGATTGCACTATACTTTCGGCGGTTATCCATCAAACGCTCGCACGTAGTGATCGCCGTCATCATGCTTGCATGGGCTTTTACCTACTCGGGGTATAAAAGTCATCTGGGTTTTGATACCTACTTCGACATTCTCTTTTATCTGATGGCGGCATATTTGCTTCTTAAAGAATCCCTTTTTTGGATCATCCCGCTTTCCATTCTCGTGGCGTTCAATCGCGAAACGGGGCTTTTTATTCCCATAATCGTGATCACCGGGGGAATACGATTCCGCCCGAGATTGACCATCGAACGGAAACATGCCATCGTGGGATTGATATCACTCGTTTTAATGGTGGGAATCATTATGTCGGTGCGTCTGATTTATGGTCCCAGACCCTTTCTGAATATTGCTATTCCTGGATGGGATCTATTTATTCGAAACATCACGAGCATCGACACCTATTTCTATTGGTTTGCCACATTCTCAGCGATTCCGGTCATTTCATTGCTTCGATATAAGCAGTGGCCTCGATTACTCGTTCAAATGTTATGGCTTATGGTGCCTGTTTGGGTCGTAATTCATCTCTTCATGGGCTTGGCTTATGAAACCAGACTCTTTTTGGTGCCGTTCGTGCTAATTTTCCTGCCGGGTATTTTTATCTGCTCTTCCCGCCATCATTCGGACGAAGAGGCGCTCACACGTTATGAAGGCCAGGTGTAATTCGATTCATGGAACAACTCAAATTCGGAATAGAGCCTTAGGAAACATTCCACCACGATTGAAACGATACGTACTGTAGTGGATGAGGAATCTCATCCATTAATCCATTCGATATGCTGGCGGCGTCGTAGGCATGTTGAAGTCCGACAAGGTGAAAATATGTGTTTTTTATCAAGAAGGCGGGAGGTGCGGTAGAATACACATTTGGTGATCGGCTCGGAGAAAGCTTGAGAGATCCTGACAACCACTTTCACGAGCTTTATCGTCTAACACCTTCAGCTTCGAGGGAGGGTAAGGAGTATCCATGATCGAAGTAACCAACGTGAGTAAATCGTACGACGGCATCGAAGCTTTACGAAACGCATCCTATAAAATCTCCAAAGGAGAGATCGTCGGCTTGCTGGGTCCCAACGGAGCCGGGAAGACGACGATGATCAAGATCCTCACGGGCTACCTGCAGCCGGACGAAGGGGACGCTACGATCGACGGCATCAACGTGCTCGAGAAACCGCAGGAAGTCCAGGCCCGCATCGGGTATCTTCCCGAAAGCGCACCCCTCTATCCGGAACTCAGCGTGCAATCCTATCTGGAGATGATGGCCGATCTGCGCGAGATTCCGGAGACGGAAAAAATGGATCGCATGCGTGAAGCCATCCTGGCCACCGGCCTGCAGGATTTCATCGTGCGGCCGATCGGCCAGTTGAGCAAGGGTTTGCGCCAGCGCGTGGGATTGGCCCAGGCGATATTACATCGGCCTCCAATCCTTATTCTGGATGAGCCCACGATCGGGCTGGATCCGACGCAGATGGTCGAAGTGCGTTCGTTGATTCGCCGGCTGGCCAAGGAGAGTACGATCCTCTTCTCCACGCATATCCTCTCCGAGGTGGAGGCGCTGTGCGACCGGGTCATCATCCTGATCAACGGTGAGATTCGCGCCGACGCGCGGCTCTCCGATTTGGCGGTGACCTCGAACGTGGTCCTGGTGCTGGAGAAGAGAGTCAAGGAGGCGCAAGAATCCCTGCGAGCTCTTGCGAACGTCCAGGATCTTAAGATCACGAAAACCCAGGACGGGTACTCGCAGTACTACATTCAATGTCAATCGCAGAAGAAGAGCGCCGATCTATGCCCGGCGATCTTTCAACTGGCGCGTGAAAAGGATTGGCCGCTGCGTGAACTGCGCCCGGATCGACAGACGCTCGAGACGGTTTTCAACGAATTAGCGACGACGGGATGAGGTTAACATGAGACAGATTTATTCAATCCTACGTAAAGAACTGAGCGGCTATTTCGGTTCCCCGATGGCGTTGATCTTCGTCGGGTTCTTTCTCGCGGCTGCTCTGTTTTCATTCTTCTGGGTGGAGGCTTTCTTCGCACGCGGCATCGCCGACGTACGGCCGCTGTTCCGCTCCATGCCGCTCTTGATGATCATTCTCGTCGCCGCGCTGACCATGCGGCAGTGGAGTGAGGAGCAGCGCTCGGGCACGCTCGAGATTCTGCTCACGCTGCCCGTCTCCCACATCCAGCTCGTGATCGGTAAATTCCTGGCTGTGGTGACCCTGGTGGTCGTGGCGTTGGTTCTGACGCTCTCTTTGCCCTTCACCGTCGCCTTGCTGGGCGATCTGGATTGGGGGCCGGTGGCCGGCGGCTATCTCGCCGCCATCCTGCTGGCCTGCAGCTATGCAGCCATCGGCTTGTTCGTCTCCTCTCGAACCGACAACCAGATCGTGGCCCTGATGGCGACGGTGTTGATCTGCGGTATTTTCTACCTGCTGGGCTCGAGCGGGATTACGGACCTGCTGCCGGATGCTGCAGCGGAAGGGGTGAAATCGATTTCCACCAGCAGCCGCTTCGAAAGCATCGAACGAGGGGTGATCGACCTGCGCGACCTGGTCTACTACCTTACCTTGACGGGCGTGTTCCTGACCTTAAACGTCGCTTCACTCGACCGCATTCGCTGGAGCACAGGCTCACGCACGCTCGAACACCGCAAGAACGTCAACTTGATCTCCGCCCTGGTAATCGTTAACCTGATCTTCGTGAATGTGTGGATGTTGCCATTAAGGGGTGCTCGTCTCGATCTCACCGAACAGAAGGAATACAGCCTTTCCCAGGCGACGCGTGAGATTCTGGCCGATCTGCAGGAGCCGCTCCTGATACGCGGCTACTTCAGCGAGAAAACGCATCCACTGCTGGCGCCGCTGGTACCGCAGATACGCGACATGCTGCGCGAATACGAAATCGCCGCAGGCGGTAAGCTCGAGGTGGACATCGTCGACCCGGCAACGGACCCGGACATCGAAGCCGAAGCCAACCAGATCTACGGCATCCGGCCGACGCCGTTCCAGGTTTCCGGCCGTTATGAGTCTTCGGTGATCAATTCCTATTTCAACATCCTCATGCGTTACGGAGACCAGAGCGTCGTGCTGACTTACGGCGACTTGATCGAAGTGGAAGTTTTACCGGACAACTCACTCGACGTCCACATGCGCAATCTGGAATACGATCTCACCCGTTCGATCAAGAAGGTGGTCTTCGGTTTCCAGAGCGTCGACTCCGTGCTGGCTGCCATGAGCGAGCCGGCGACCTTGACGCTTTACGTGACTCCGAGCACCGTCCCTGCAGATCTGCGGGAGAGCATCAGCACCGTGCAGGAGGTGGCGGGGGAGATCGAAGCGCAGTCCTCCGGAAAGTTCGAGTACCGCGTGGCCAACATGGAGTCTGCGGATAACACGGTCATGCCGCAGGACTTGTACGACCGTTACGGACTACAGCCGATCGCCGTGGAGCTTTTCTCCGACGAGGTGTTTTACTTCTACATGGTCCTGGAAGTCGGCGATGAAGTTGAGATCATCTATCCGATGATGGACATGGCGGAAGGCGACATCCGTGCCAACATCGAATCAGCACTGAAGCGCGCCTCGCCCGGCTTTCTGAAGGTCGTTGGACTCTGGGTTCCGCCGGCGGTTCCCACGCAGGACATCTTCGGCAATCTACAGAACCCGATTTCCACCTGGGATAAAATCACCTCACAGTTGCGTCAGGACTACGAAGTTCAGACCGTCGATCTGTCCAGCAGCAGCGTTCCTGTGGAAGTCGAAGTGCTGATTTTGGTCGGCCCGCAGAATCTCGACGACGTGGAGATCTTCGCCGTCGATCAATTCCTGATGCGCGGGGGATCGGTAATCGTGGCCGCGGGAAATTACGGAATCCAGGTAGACCAGCTCTCGGGCAGCTTGGGGTTGACGACGCTCAACGGCACGCTGCACGATTGGCTCGCAAGCTTCGGCATCGCGGTCGAGCCAGCCCTGGTGATGGACCCGCAAAACGAGCCTTTCCCCGTTCCGGTGATGCGCCAGGTCGGCGGCATCACGGTGCAGGAAATCGAGCTTCTCGATTATCCTTTCTTCGTCGACGTGCGCCAGGACGGCATGGATACGGATAGTCCCGTCGTCTCCAATTTACCTGCCATCACCTTACATTGGAGTTCACCGCTAACGGTTGACGAGGAATTGAACGCCGAGCGGGACGTGCAAGTGCTGCTGCAATCCAGCAGACGCTCGTGGCTGAAGTACGACACGGCCATTCAGCCGAACTTCGATTTCTACCCGGAAACCGGATTTGCGGTTGGAGAGGAGCAGCAGTCGTATCCGCTGGCCGTCTCGGTCGCCGGCGTGTTCGACAGCTACTTCAAGGATCAACCGGTTCCCATGCTGCAAAACGTGGATGCGGAAGAGGGCGAATCTCAGAGTGCGCCGACCCGCATCGACACGTCCGCCGAATCCGCACGTCTGGTGGTCGTCGGCAGCAGCGAGTTCCTCGATGATGCAGTTCTGGGGCTTTCGAGCGACATGTCAGGCGAGCGCTATCGCAACAATCTGCAGTTCGTTCAGAACGCGGTGGATTGGAGCGTGGAAGATTTGGATTTACTCGAAATCCGCGCCCGTGGCACGCAGGTCCGTGTGCTGCAGCCCATGGTCGAAGGTGAGCAATCGTTGTGGGAGGGACTGAATTACGGCATTGCTTTAATTGCGCTTCTGGGCATCGGCGCAGTGTGGAACTACCGGCGAACGCACGAAGAGCCGATGTTTACGTTCAAGGGCACTGCTGCCAAGTCTTCCCGGCGCTCAAGGGACTGAGGTTGAATGATGAAAAGGCAAATACAGATACTCGGCGTAATCTTAATTCTTCAGATCGGATTGACGGCTGTCGCCTTTTGGCCGCGGTCCAGCGCTGCGCCCGAGATCGGCGAAGCGCTGCTGCCGGATTTGTCCGGCGTGGGAATTCAGCAGATCGTCATTGAGGACGGGGATGGGGACACACTCACACTTGTCCGTTCCGAGGACGGCTGGGTGCTTCCCGAGGTGGACGATTACCCGGTTCTCACCGAGAAGGTCGACGAGTTGATCGACGGCCTGCTGGGGATCGACACCAGCCGTCTGATCGCGCAAACCGAATCCAGCCACCGGCGATTAAAGGTGGCTGCGGACGAATTCGAGCGCAAGATCATCTTGTCTTCTGCAACGACGACGCTGCGCACAATCTACATCGGTTCAGCGCCCAGATACGGCAGCGCGCACGTTCGCCTGGAAGGTGATGCGGATACCTATCTCACCGACTCCATTGCCGCGCACCAGGCCAATGCCGACGCCGCCTCGTGGATCGACACGGCGTACCACAGTGTTTCGCAAGACGAGATCCAGGCGATTCGTTTGAAGAACGCCAACGGCGCCTGGGAATTCGAGAAAGACGAGGAAGGGAACTGGAGCCTCGCGGGTCTGGCGGAAGACGAGCAGCTCAACGCCTCTGCCATGACGACGCTCGAAAGCCGTGCCGCATTGATCAACATGACGGAACCGCTGGGCCTGGAGGAAAAAGCCGCCTACGGTTTGGATGAACCGCTGGCCACGCTGGTGATCGAAACTGGAGAGAAAACGATCACTTTGCACGTGGGCGCATTCGATGAAGAAAACGGCAGCTACGTGATGAGCTCGTCCGAGTCGCCTTACATCGTGCGCGTCTCCGAATTCAGCGCACAAGCGCTGGTCGAAAATGCGCGCGAGGATTTCGTCCAATTGCTGCCCACCGCCACCCCCGAAGCGGAAAGCGAAGCAACCCCCGCGGAGGGAGAAGCGGTTCCCAGCGAAGAAGAAGCCGCAGTCGAAGCCACACCCACGCTGGATGTGACGCCTACTCCCGAACCGGCGAGCGAATAATCTTTCGCGAATTTCGATCGAAGGGCAACGAGACGAGGGCGTGGAAACGCCCTCGTTTTTCGATTAACGGGATTCGTATCCAGCTCCCACTGCGATGTTGACATTTTTCTAATTTTCCGTTGACGTCCATCTAATCTTTCATGTGTAGAATAACGATTGAAAGAAAACCTTATTACACAACGATTGGGAGGTGTAAAAATGACAGAACTTACACGATGGCAGCCCTTTCGGGAAATGCGCAGAATGCACAGCATGCTCGATCGCTTGATGGATCAGTCCTTCTTCGGACCGGGGCTTGATGGGGATGGATACAGCACGTTGATCCCCGTCGATGTGTACCAAACGGATGATGAAGTGAGCATCAAGGCTACCGTACCGGGACTGAAGGCGGAGGACATCCATATTTCGGTCACCGGCGACACGCTGAGCATCAGCGGTGAGAGTAAGTCCGAGCACGAAGAAGAAGGTCGTGAGTACTTCGTACGCGAACGCCGCATGGGCAGTTTCTCTCGCAGCATGACCTTGCCGGTCGGTGTAGACGGCGATAAAGCCACGGCCGACTTTGAGGATGGCATTCTCACCATCACGTTGCCGAAAGTGGAAGCTGAAAAGCCGAAAATGATCTCCGTGAAAACCGTCAAAGCGAAGAAATAAAAACGGCTTTTCAAAGCAAGTAAAAATTGAAACGTCAGAGCCCGAGTCATCTCGGGCTCTGCGCGTGAATAGGGGGTTCTGGGGATCGCTCCATCTTCTGGATCGTCGTGAATTCGACACCACCTGGGATATAATTCGCTATTATCGAGCGGTGGAATCAACAACAATCCCGCAACAGTTGATTGGTTTGCCGAAGTTACCCAATTCCGCAATCGAGGAGCGAAGTGATGCGTCCACAGTTCAAGATCCTGAGCGACGATCTGGTTCAACGCATTCTGGAGGAAGCCCACGCGCTGCTGCTCGATCCCGGCGTGCGGGTGCACAACCAGGAAGCTTTGGAATTACTGGCAGAGGGCGGCGCGCAGGTTGATTTTGAGTCACAAATCGCAGCCATTCCGCAAGAGATGGTTCAGGCGGCGCTGGATTCGGCGCCTTCCGCATTCGAACTGTATAACTTCGACGGCCAGGCGACCGTACATTACGGTGGGGATGAGGTTCACTTCGATCCCGGTTCGGCCGCCATCAACCTGTTCGACCATGAAACGCAGGAGCAGCGTCCACCGCTCACGCAGGACTTTGTTCGTTTCGTCCAACTGGTAGAGGTCCTGCCACAGCTGGACGCCCAGAGTACAGCGCTGATCTGCGCCGACGTGCCGGAGGAAATCGGCGATTTGTATCGTCTCTATCTGGCGCTGAATTTCATCCGCAAGCCGATCGTCACCGGGGCGTTCCGCAAGGATACCTGGTGGACGATGCGTGAGCTGCTCGTCACCAGGGTGGGGGGCGAGAAGCAGTTGGCGCAGAAACCCGTTGCGGTTTTCGACGTGTGCCCGTCTCCACCGCTGCTGTGGAGCGATCTCACCTGCCAGAATTTGATCGACTGCGCTCGATCCAGTATTCCCGCCGAGCTGGTCTCCATGCCGCTGGCCGGCGCCACCGCGCCGGTTACCCTGGCGGGCGCCGTCGTGCAGCACGCCGCGGAATGTATGAGCGGCGTGGTGATATGCCAGCTGGCGAATCCGGGCGCGCCGATCGTGTGGGGCGGCTCCCCTGCGGTCTTCGACATGCGCTCGGGAACCACGCCCATGGGTGCCATGGGCACCTGGATGATCGACTGCGCCTACAGCCAGGTGGGCAAATCGTTGGATTTGCCCACGCACGCGTATCTGGGCATGACCGACTCCAAAATCGTCGACGCGCAGGCGGGTATGGAAGCCGCAGGCGGGACGATCCTGGCCGCGCTGGCGGGAATCAACATGGTCTCCGGCGCTGGAATGATGGATTTCGAGAGCTGCCAGAGTTTTGAAAAACTGGTACTCGATGCGGAAATCATCGGCATGGCGAAGCGCCTGCTCGCCGGAATTACGGCGCGGGAGGAGACGCTGGCGTTGTCCGTCATGCGCGAACTGGGCCACCGGGCGGATTACCTCTCACATCCCCAAACGCTGCGCTGGTTCAAGGAAGAGTTCTACATTCCTTCCCCGGTTATCGATCGTGGGTCCCTGGATGCCTGGCAGCGAGCGGGAAAAAGTTCGGCGACGCAGCGCGCAGCTGCGCGAGTGGAGGACCTGCTGCAGGGATACGAACCGCTCGCGCTTCCCGAAGAGATGCGCACGGAATTACGACGCATCACCACCAAAGCAGCGCAAGGCTTCGGTATGTCGGAGCTGCCTGCGCTTGAAATTATTTGAGAGCAGAGGAGAAGTTCAATATGTCGGATGACCTGCTAGTGCAACTCACGCAAGCCGTGCTCGTCGGGGATTTCGCATCCGCTGCGGCATTAACCAAGGATGCCCTCGCCGCGGGAGTCGAACCGCTGACGGTGATCGACCGGAGCCTGGTAGCGGGTATGGATCAGGCGGGAGAGAAATTCTCGAGCGGGGAATATTTCCTGCCCAATCTGCTCATCGCGGCGCGCGCCATGCAGGAATCGATGGACATCCTCGAGCCCGAGCTACTCTCACGGGACGAACAGATGGCCAACGAAGGTACGGTCGTCATCGGCACGGTCCACGGCGACATTCACGAGATCGGGAAATCGCTGGTGGGCACAATGTTCACCGCCAACGGTTTCAAGGTTCACGACCTGGGCGTCGACGTTCCCGTCGAAACCTTCGTGGCCTGTGTGCGCGACACGGGTGCCGACATCCTGGGATTGTCCGCTTTGTTGACGACCACGATGGTCGTTCAACGCGAAGTGATCGAGGCGTTATCCGAGGCGGGTTTACGTGAAAGTGTGAAGGTCCTGGTTGGGGGTGCGCCGGTCAACGCGGCATGGGCGCGGGAAATCGGCGCCGACGGATACGCCGCCGACGCGGTGGCGGCGGTGCGTTTGGCGCAGCAGGTACTGGGCCGGATATCAAGTTCAACGTAGGGACGAGCCGCTCAACTTTCTCTCCAAATAACAGCGCAAACTCCAGATTTGCGCATAGCCATTAAAACAAAATGAGTGCCCGGACGCGTATCGGCCGGGCACTCATTTTGTGTTGGGAGAACCGACTGTTCGATTCTATGAAGATGCTCAACGCAGAGTGAGGTTGCCCACGCCGCCGTTGAAGGTGATCGTTACTCTGTGTGCTGCGTCATCGTAATTCGCCGATTCCCAGACCCCGCTTTCCCCAACGACGCGGTCCTCGTCGGTGCTTATGTGGCTGTAAGAGCCGGGGACGTTGATGTCGCCGACGCCGATATCTCCCGTCAGTTTCACACCCACACCCGCTGGTACGACGATGATGGTGTCACCGACGCCGCCACTGATTTCAATCGTTGCGTCGATGCCGTCCTCGAGCCGCAGCTCGACTCGTCCGACGCCGACCTCTACATCCACTTCGTATTTCGAGCCGGTTGCCGGCAGGGTGATGGTCATGTCGCCCACGCCGCTATCCACAGTGAGATTGATGATCTCGAGTTGGCTGAAGTCGAGGTCGGATTCCCCCACACCGCCGTCGATGTTGACGTTCAAGGGGATCTCCGGCGATAGGCTCACGTCCCAGTGTAGATTCTGGTCTTCGAAGAGGTCAAACCAATCGAATCCCAGGTTGTGCTCCTTTTCGCTCACGCGGATAATTTTCTCCCGATCTCCACGGACGGAGAAATCTAACTCGCCGAGGTGGGTGATTTCCGCTTCCAGCAGATTGGTGGAATCTTCCAGCGCCGTGATCGAGCTTTTGCCGAGACTCAGATCGAGGTCGATGCGGGCGGTTTCGGCGGTTCCCAGCGGTTCGGCGATTGTGTCTGTGGTAACGCTCATTGCGGGTGCAAATCCCATTTCGGGTCCCACGAGCACCAGGACGAGCGCCAGGGCGATGACGCTGATACCGATCGCTCCACCGATGAGTCGTGATTGACGCCCGACCATGATGTCCAAACCGATGGCGATCAAGAACACGGGCCAAAAGCGGAGCAGAGTCAGCCAGCCTTCTCTGGGGATCAGATTGAGATTGGCCAGCAGCCAGAGCAGACCGACGCCGATAAATACGATCGGCCAAAACAACGAGCGGTAAGTGAATGTCCTTTTTTCTTCCATTTTCTACTCCTCTTCCTCGATTTGCATGGTCCCGCTGGAATCCGATGATTTTCTGGAGGGGATCAAACCGAGTTGTTCCGCGACCATGTAGATTCCGGCGATGATGAGTACGACCGGCCAAACGACTCGATTGGATCTGGAGCCGCTGAGATGAAAAATCATCTCAAAGAACAGTCCACCGAGAACCAGCAGAATCAATCCGACGCGGATGAATCCTTGTCCTGTGCGGCGCAGCGAGTCGTTTTCTCCCCAAAGGCCGAATATGTACAGGCCGATGCCCACAGATGTGGGGAAAATCAGCGCCCAGGCGTACGCCCAACTTTCCCAGTGGTTGGTGATGCTTTGGTACAGGAGAAGCAAACCCGTCGTGGTGATGATGCTGCCGGGAATCGCCAGCGCGGCCGCGTTCTTCCCACCGTGCACCATGAAGTAGAAAAACGCCAAACCCGGAACGATGATGAAGAAGGGCCAGAGATAGAATCCCAATCGGAAGTCGAAAATCTCTCCGAGCAGGAAGAGTATGCCCAGCCCGATCAATCCTGCACCGATCAATGAGTTGAGTCGGTATTGTTTCGTGCGATTATCCATGAAGAATCTCCTCTCTTCTTAATATGATATTCCAAACGCTGCGGAATACATTCTCTTTCTACTTCTATTTACGCAAAATTCATCGATTTGTCGCGCCGGTCGAGCAGTACGTCGAAGCGCGGCAGCCTGATCCTTCCTGTTTGTGGCGAAAAGCATTTACCTTCTATGGCGCTGTGTGTTATTCTCTATTTGTCCGCGACTACGATTCTTGCGAGGAATTCTGCCATGGCTGCTTATGATCCGCATTCGTACGTCAAGCCCCAACAAGCGCAAATCAAGCATATCAACTTCAAACTCAACGTGGATTTTCCATCGAAGACCATCCAGGGTCAAGCGGTCTATCACCTCGATAAATCGTTGAAAGGATCGCTGTACCTCGATAATCGCATGGTGCAGATCGTGCGCATTCACGCCGACGGGAAAGACCTGGAATGGGAGCTGGATAAGCAGGATCCGATCCGAGGCCAGCGTCTGCATCTGAAGAGGCTTAAAGGGATCTGTTCGTTTGTGATCGATTTCGTCACCGACCCGCAGGCGAATGCCTTGCAGTGGCTCGATCCGCAGCAGACGCTGGGCGGCGACCACCCCTTTCTCTTCAGCCAATGCCAGGCGATCAACGCGCGCAGCATTTTTCCCTGTCAGGATTCTCCCTCCATCCGCTTCACCTACAGCGCCGAAGTCGTGGTGCCGCGTCCGATGATCGCCGTGATGGCTGCCGCGCCACAGACGATCCAGACCGAAGGGGACCTGAATCGCTGCCGCTTCGAGATGCCGCAGCCCATCCCTTCGTATCTCTTTGCGCTCGCTGTGGGGGACATCAGCTCGCGGGAGTTGGGGCCGCGCTGCCGCATTTACGCAGAGTCTGAGATCGTCGAAGAGGCTGCCTGGGAGTTTGCCGAAACCGAGAAGAAATTGATCGAAGCGGAAAAAATGTTGGGTCCATACGAGTGGGAGCGCTACGATCTTCTCGTCATGCCGCCTTCGTTTCCCTACGGCGGCATGGAAAACCCGCGCCTGACGTTCCTCACGCCGACCGTAATCGTGGGCGATCGCTCGTATACCCACCTGGTGACTCACGAGATGGCGCATTCCTGGACGGGCAATCTGATCACGAACGCAACCTGGGAAGATTTTTGGCTGAACGAGGGTTGGACCACCTACGTGCAGATGCGAATTGATGAAATCCTGCAAGGCCGGGACTACGCCCAAATGAAGATTGAATTAGGGCGCGGTTCGATGTTCGCCGACATGCAGCGTTTCGGCATGGATTCGAAGCACACGAAATTGAATTACGACATGTCTGGCGTCGATCCGGACGAGGTGTTTTCCTCCATTCCCTACTACAAGGGACAGGCTTTTCTCGAGGCGCTGGAAAATGCCGTTGGACGAGAGCGCTTTGATGAGTTCATCGGCAAATACATCGCGACCTTCAAATTCCAATCCCTGTCGACCAAAGCGTTCCTTACTTTTCTTAAGCGGCACCTTCCCGACGCCTTTAAGGCGGTAAACGTGAGGGAATGGATTTACGAAGCCGGTTTTCCGGAAGACGCACCGCAGACGAAGTCGAAATTGATCGACGAGGTCGATGCAAGCGTGGCGGCTTACCGCGAGGGAAACCTGCCGACGAGCGACGACGTACGCAATTGGAATCCGGATCAAGTCAACCTGTTCCTGCGGCGCCTGGCGGGCGTGATTCCTCTGGAGCATTGCCGTCATCTTGAAAAGATTTTTAATCTCTCGGATGGCAAAGACTACGCCTTGCTGAGCGAATATCTCGCCCTCGCGGTCCGCAGCGGTGATGAAGAAATCCTGCCGCGGGTCGAGGCATATATCGAGGAGGTCGGACGGGGATTTTTCCTGCGACCCGTCGTGCAGGCGATGGCCGAGACCGCATGGTCGCGGGATCTCATCCGGCCGATTATCGAACGCTATCGGGGCTGCCATCATCCCCTGACCGTGCGCTTGTTCGAACGCATCCTGGATAAAGCGGGAATCTAAGGGCGGGGTGGGCACTTCCCAGCCCGTAAGGGTGAGCGTCAAACGGCGCTGGTTCTCGAGTCGCTGTTGAACCGCATACACGCAGATGGGAGGTCGTCGCGTCATGTCTGAAGGCATTCAAATTTGGATCAACCGTTTAAGGGATTGGATCGAGCGCGTCACAACGGCGTTGTTCGCAGTCGATCAGGATCGAATGAGCCGCTGGGTGAATCGCATCTGGTATGCAGGGCTGTACCTGTTTGGGGCTGCAGCCTGGGGATTCTTCTTGAATTGGGGCAGGATTGGCTTCGATATCCACGACTGGACCCAGGAAGGTCCTCGCTACTTCTTCGTCCGCCAGGCACTGCTCGCTGGAAAACTGCCCTTGACCATCGGATCGGATTTGGCTTCGACCCCGAACTTCCTGGCCATCCCGGACACGATCATCTCTCCACAGATCGTCCTGCTGCGTTTCCTGGAGCCGGGCACGTTCGTGCTCGTCAACAGCTTGTTTTTGTACAGCCTGGGCTTCATCGGTTTGCTGCTGCTGCGGCGGAAGTTCAATTGGTCCGCGGTTACCTTCGCCTTCGTTTTCGTGCTTTTCAGTCTGAACGGTCACCCCATTGCCCAAGTGGCGGTAGGCCATTCAATGTGGATCAGCTACTTCCTGCTGCCGTATTTCGTACTGCTGGTCTACGCCTTGATCGAAGGCGCAGCCGATTGGAATTGGGTCACGTTGGTGGCGCTGTTGGTGTTGGGAATCAACCTGAACGGCGGCTTCCACTTTGTCAACTGGACTATGTTGTTCTTGTTGCTGCTGGGATTAACATCGCGGCGATATCTGGCGCCGGTTCTGAAGGCGGTTTTATTCAGCGTGTTGGTGAGTCTGCCGCGCATCCTTCCCGCGGCGCTGGAGTTCGGCGGCGAGGGACGCAGCTTTATATCCGGTTTCTTTTCCCTGACGGACATGCTTTCGGCGTTCGTCACCTTGAAACCGCCGCAGCAGGCGCTCGCCGGCGCGTATTCGGCATTCGGTTGGTGGGAGGCAGACACGTACACCGGCGCGCTGGGTCTGCTGATACTGCTGGTCTTCGGTGTCTACATGACCCTGCGGGATTCGGGTGACGAGTCGGCCGATCACCGGCATCTGATGGGCGCGATGCTGGCCATGGCGGTGCTCTCGTTGGGGAAGATCTTCCAGCCTCTTACCATGCTGCCCATACCCCTGGCAGACACGGAGCGCGTTTCCTCGCGTTTCATCATCGTGCCCGCCGTGATCCTGATGGTGCTGGCCGGGATTGCCCTCGAACGCTTCCTGCGCAGCCGCAGTTGGGGTCTGGGAACCCGCATCGCCTCGCTGCTCGTGCTTGGCGTCACGGCGCACGATCTACTGCAGCACGCCCGCCTGTGGCGTGTGGAGAACATGGACTTGCTCTTTCCGTCCACGCCGGTCGACATCCGCGCCGCGGTCATCGCGCAGGCCGATGCGCAGTACGTCACTGCGCTGCTGATTGGGCTGGGAGTCGCCGCGGTCTCACTCGTTTTTCTGCTGGTCATGATCCGTCGCGAGAGCGCGCAGGCAAAGCCTGTCGCGTGATGTGCGTCCGATCTGAAACCGCGGCACGAATCGTCTCCCAGGGTGCAACGCTTGGGTTATACTCTACGTATAGTGGAATAGATGCAGAACGTATTCGGACAACCATCATTCGGGGAGGTCGACATGGCAAAGAAGAAGGAAGAAAAGATGGAAGAGGAAGTAAAGGAAGAAGAAAGCAAAGAGGAAGCCAAGAAAAGAAATGAGATCGTCCAGGAATTCCGCCGTTTGGGGGATAACTTAAAAGAGACGATCGAGGCCGCGTGGGAAAGCGACCAGCGCAGGAAACTCAGCTCGGACATCCAGGAAGGCCTGCGGCATTTGAGTGTTTCGATCGAGAAAGCCGCTACGGATATCGGTGAGAAACCCCAGGTGCAGAAACTGCGCGAGGACGTCGATGATTTAGCCGCGCGGGTTCGCAGTGGAGAGGTCGGCGACCAAGCACGGACGGGATTGAAGTCCGCGCTCGATAAGATCAACACCGAGTTGGAAAAGACGTCTGCCTCACTGCGCGGTGTGAAGGAAGAAGGGGAAGCCGAGGAGTCTGCAGAAGAACCGCAGGCCGAAGAATAGGTTTCCAGATCATTCGTCGTTAGCAAAACGGATTGGTCAGGATCGTTCGACATCCGTGGCTGTTATTTGATAATGCCTTTCGAGACGCCGTTCGGCGTCTCGAGTGGTTTAAGTCGATAGGATTGCGGTTCGATACTCTTCAGCGAGAATAAACGGGCGCTCGATTTGAACGTGACACCAGTGGTGATCGTACTTTTTCTAGGGTTGTAGTTTAATTCAAGAGAACGCATTAGCTTTGGAGGTACGCATGCAGCAACGTGTGGGCTACATTGGATTGGGGTTGATGGGCAAGCCGATGGCGGGCAACATCCTCGAGGCCGGCTACCCGCTTACGGTGCACAACCGCAGCCGGGCTGCCGTGGACGAACTGGTCGCTGCTGGGGCGCAGGCGGCGCAGACGCCGAAGGAAGCGGCGCAGGCGAGCGACGTGGTTTTCACCAATCTGCCGGACTCGCCTGACGTCGAGCAGGTGGTCCTGGGTCCGGACGGAGTCATCGAGGGCGCCCACGCAGGGTTAATTTTTATCGACAACAGCACCATCAAACCGGAAACGGCGCGACATGTCGCCCAACATTTGAAGGAAGCCGGCGTCGAAGCCCTGGATGCACCCGTATCCGGTGGCAACGTCGGCGCGCAGGCCGGGATACTGGCCATCATGGTCGGTGGGAAGCGCGAGGCGTTCGAGTTCGCCTTGCCGATTCTGCAGATCATCGGTAAGACGATCACCTACGTCGGGGAAAGCGGCGCAGGCCAGGTGGCCAAGGCTTGCAATCAAATCATGGTGGCGGCACAGATGGTCGCCATGGGGGAATTGCTGCTGGCGCAGAAGGCCGGCGTCGACCCGCAGCGGGTTGTGGAAGCGATTCGCGGCGGGGCGGCTCAGTGCTGGACGTTGGACAACAAGCCCCAACGCCTGTTCGCCGGCGAACGCCGGCCGGGTTTCAAGGCTTACATGCAGCACAAGGATCTGGGGATCGTGTTGGATACGGCTCGAACCTACGGCATGCCCCTGCCGGCCATATCTGGGATCATGCAGCTTTACGAAGCCATGCTCCAAATGGGTATGCGCGACATGGACAACTCAGCGGTCATCGGTGTGCTGGAGGCCGTGGCCGGAGAGTCTTTGGCGACGAACGAAGCATGAGGCGTTCGTTCGCTAGCTCGCTTTTGGTGCACGATCGTAGTAAGGACTTTTGCCGGTGGCCGAAAGCGGAATGCCCATCACGAAATCGGCATCGATGAGTTCGATTCTGCGTGCCACCACGCCGACGCGGTACATGATGCGGTTGTCGACGTTCATCAAGCCCGCCATCTTGACCGCCGAGCCGAGTGCGATGCCCATGTCGAGAATGCGCAGGGCGCACTGCGGTCCCTGGAATTCGCCGTCCGTGGTGTTCGGCTCGAGACAGACTTCCTCGCCGCAGGCGGAGCAGTTCAATCCCAGCGTGTCGGCGTCCTTAAGCCCGATAAGCACGATGGCTTGAGAGCGCAGCACATTTTCACCATCGCGATCGAAATCTTTTTTGCCGCTTTCCTCGCCGTAGGCGATCATTGCCTCGCCCAAGCGCTGGATGTCTTTACCCTCCAGAATTTCGGTCACGACGAAATCCCGTCCAGCAGCCTTCGGCGCCGTGCGCGCTGAGAGGGCCATTAAGTTAGCAACGGTTTGAATCCCTTCCATCCTCATCCTCCAAGCATTTTCACAACTTATCTGAGATACGTTCGCATATCGGCGTATCCAGCTATTGGATTACGACCTCGTATGTAATCTGCGCTTCTCCGCGCATGGTTGCAGCCACCGAACAGTATTTCTCGAGCGATAGGTTCGCGGCTTGTTCCACGTCTTTTCGCTTGAGTCCCTCGCCGCTTACGGTGTAGATCAGATGGATTTTTCGAAACGTATGCGGCGGATCGACTTCCTGTGATGCCTGAACCGTCACATCTAATCCCAGGAGCTTGTAACGCTTTTTCTCCAGGATCGCGACTACGTCGTAGGCGCTGCACGCGCCCACAGCAAGCAGGAGCATTTCGGAGGGTTTCACGCCGGTGTGATTTTCCGCATCGTGGGAGGAAATCACCACGGAATGTTTGCCGCTGTCAGTGCCGATGAATTGGCGTTTTCCCGTCCATCGTACAGAGACTGCTGTGTCCTTCACATGTGCCTCCTCAACTTTAACGTTGAAATATATAACCATTGAATTCAAATGATATATGAATCCTTCTGAACATTCTATCGCAACCTTGTTGTGTCCGGAGAATTAACGGCTGATGAATTGAAATACTTTTTCTTCTGCGATGTCCGTGGGACGGTAATTCTCGAGCTCCACGCGGTGGAGTCCATTGACTCCGGTTGGATCTAGAAGCCTCGGCGTGATAGCTATCATCTTCCCGAACGGAAAAGACCGCCAGCATATCGCCGGCGGTCATCAGTCGGGGCGGGCGGATTTGAACCGCCGACCCCCTGCACCCCATGCAGGTGCGCTACCCGGGCTGCGCTACGCCCCGAATTCAGGTCGATTATAGTCGATAGATGATGCTCCTACAAGGATTCGTCATCCACGCTCGGCGAACTCCACCATGATACGCGCCACATGCCGGATACCCTTGCGGAAGCACTCCAGATCGATGTTCTCGTTCGGGCTGTGGACCTGCGCTCCCGGATAGCTGATCCCGGCAGTGGCGACGGGAACTTTCAGCGTATGAATGAAGGGGTGATTGGGACCCGAACCGCCGGACATGGGCACAATGATTTGGGGAACGCCGTACACCGACCTGGCGCTTTCGACGACCAGTGCGAGGAATGCGTCATCCAGCGGCGTACGGGCAGGTGGTTCGCCGCCGAGGTAGGTGATTTCCAGGTCGTCGAATCCTTCGTCATCCAGATGGTTGCGCAGCTGCAGTACGACTTCGTCCGGGTCTTGATCGGGTACCAGGCGGAAATCGACTTTAGCGCTCGCCCGGGCGGGAAGGACGGTCTTCGAACCGGGACCCTGATAGCCGGCGGTGAGTCCGCAGATGGTGCAGGTAGGGCTGAAGATGCTCTCACGTTGGAGATCCAGTCCGCCCTGCAAACCTTTGATGAAACCGTCCAGTTCGTAGCGCGAGCGGTATTCCGCCGCTGAATCGGGGAGTGCTTCCAGCAGTTCGAGATCCCGGGCGCTGGGCGGGACGACGCGGTTGTAGAATCCGGGGATGCGGATGCGTTCGTCGGCCTGCTTGAGCGAGTTCAACGCCCAGGTCAACCGCCAGGCGGCGTTGGGGAAGATCGAACCACCCGTACCGGAGTGGGCATCGCGGCTGGCCGTTTGCACGCTCAGCTCGACGTAGCAGATGCCGCGCAGGCCCGCCACCTGGACGGGCGTTCCCTCGTGATTGACGCCGCCGAACTCCCAGATGCAGGCTTCAGCCGCCAGGCGTTCGGCGTGGGTTTCGATAAAGGCGGGCAGGTTGGGGCTGCTGATTTCCTCCTCGCCTTCAATCAGGAACTTGACGCTGCAGGGCAGTTCGCCATCCACCGAAAGCAGCGCGTCGATCGCCGCCAGACGGGAAACAAGCTGTCCTTTGTCGTCGCTGACGCCGCGGGCGTACATCTTGCCCTCGCGGATATCCGCCTTAAAGGGTGGAGAGTCCCACAACTCGAGCGGTTCCGGCGGCTGTACGTCGTAATGGTTGTAAAAGAGCAGCGTGTGGTCCGAGCGGCCGGATCGTTCGCCGACCACGACGGGAAATCCGGCGCTGGGGACGATCTCGGTTTCGAATCCGCGCTTCTCGAGCATCTGTTTCACGAGTTGGGCGCATTCCAACATACCGAGGCCCTGCGCCGAGACGCTGGGCTGCGCGCAGAGCTGTCCCAGCGCGGCAAGCGTTTGATCGAACTGCGTTTCGATGGCGGCATCAATAGCTTCGAAATCTATCATACGGATTCCTCCTGAAAGCGACCTCGATTATAACGCGTGCACAAACTGCGAGTCGAATCTATAATCAAGGTCTACGGAGGCAAGACATGCACATCTACGACATTTCCGTTCCTATAGAGCCCGGGATGCCGACCTGGCCGGGTGACACGCCGCTGGAACTCAAGCGCGTCGAATTTATCGCCAAAGGTGCCAACGCCAACGTGTCCAGGATTTCGAGCAGCGTGCATCTTGGCACACACGTCGATGCACCGATCCACTTCCTCGAAGGTGGCAGCGGCGTGCAGGACTTGCCCTTACGGGTGCTCAACGGCCGGGCCTACGTGGTGAACTTGCCCAAGGCCAGGGTGATCGATGCCGAGACGCTCGAAAATGCGAACATCCCACCACGGACCAAACGCGTGCTCTTCAAGACGCGCAATTCCAAATACTGGGCGCAAAAAGAGCGCAAGTTTCAAGAGGATTTCACCGCCGTGGACGCCAGCGGCGCCGCATGGCTAGTGCAGAAGAACATGCACCTGGTGGGCATCGACTACCTTTCTATCGCGCCCTTCGGTGAAAGCCGCGAGCCGCACCGCATCCTGCTCGGAAACGAGGTGGTGATCGTCGAGGGCCTGGATTTGAGCGGCGTGAAACAGGGGCGCTACATGCTGCACTGTCTGCCGCTCAAGCTGGTCGGCAGCGACGGCGCGCCGGCGCGGGCGATATTGATAGGCGTGTAAGGCGCCGATCGGATTATGTGGAGTCGGGGATGAACGCTGCGGATATTTTCGTCCTCATTATCGGCATCCTGCTTGCCGTCGGAATTACGCTTGCTGTGCGTTACTTCCTGCACGGAAGACGGTTCGTACTAAACGAAAGCGGCAGGCGGCATGTTATGAAGCCTAACCGCGATCCAGAGGGGGAGGCCGATCAGGAAGCCTCGTTCAGCAGCGAACAGATCGAGGAGTTGGTCAAGTCGAAGCTGGCGGAGCATGCGGATATACTCGAAACACACTTCGATTTCCGCACCTCGGCCAGTGGGTTGCTGGAAATCGTCTTCGGCGAGCGCACTTATCATGACGTGGAACAAATCCCGGACGAACGCGTGCGCCAGGCGATCACCGAGGCGGTGGCGGAGTTCAATCGAGAGTAAGCCGATAAAGATCAACAAACATGCCAGGTATCGAGGGGATCACCGACAGACGTTCTGTCGGTGTTTTTCATTACCTATATGTCGTCAATGAAATGGTTTCAACTTCCGTGCAACGTCCGGGCGAGGGGTGAGCTGCGCATTCGTACTTAGGCGCCCTGCGATATTGCCGAGGCTTTCGCCTGCGATGGGATGGATGAAACGTGGATCGAGTTCGGCCATGGGGACGATCAGGTGGGGTCGTTCCAGCAAGTCGGTGTCGGGCAGCATGAGTTCGGAACTCTCGAATACCCGTTCTCCCAACAGACACAAATCTAGGTCGATCTCACGCGGGGCGAATTTGTCCTCACTTCGTACGCGTCCCATGTCGGATTCGATTTCCCGCAATCTGGCGCGGATTTCCAGGGGCTCGAAATCCGTGGCGATCAGGACAGCGGCGTTGAGGAAGTTGGCTTGGGGTGTGGGACCGACGGCCGGATTCTGGTAAACCATCGAAACGGCGAGGATCTCGCCGATGGACTCGAGACGTTGCATCGCCAGGGGGAGATTCAGTTCGGGGTCGATATTCGATCCCAGGGAGATGAACGCTTTCTCGGTCATGGAAGATCCTGCATCGCCTTCTGGATGCGCTTTAATCCTTCTCGCAGTCGCTCCCGCGGCAGGCCGAAGTTCAAACGGATGAATCCAGGTCCACCGAAATCGGCGCCGTCCCACATGTGCACGCCGGATTGCAGGAAGAATTCGCCCGGATTTTCGATGTCTGCGGCGTGGATCCAGGCCAGGTAGGTGGCTTCGACGGGATACGTAGTCAGACCTGGTGTTTCTCTAATGGTGTCGATGACCAGATCCCGGTTGCCGCGCAGATAATCGAGCAGGGCGCTATGCCACGAGGCGCCGTCTCGATAGGCGGCCAGGCAGGCGGTGTATCCCAGGGCGGTTACGTGCGGTACGATCCCGGCGATCGATTTCATAAAAGTCAGCCTTAGCTTAACGTCCGGGATGATGGCCAAGGCCACGCCGATGCCCGCCAGATTGAAGGTCTTGCTGGGGGACATCAAGGTGATCGTTTTCGCGGCAATCTCGGAACTCAACGTCGCCACGGGAATGTGTTCTTTGTCCGCATCCAATATCAGCTCGCAGTGAATCTCATCGGCGCAAATGATGAGATCGTGCTGCAGGCACAGGTCGGCGAGAGTTTCCAGTTCCTTGCGGTCGAACACCCGGCCGACGGGATTGTGCGGGTTGCAGAGTAAAAACAGCTTTGTTTTCGGCGTGATTGCCGCTTCGAGCGCCTCGAAGTCGAACGTCCAGCGCTCCCCTTCCAACTGCAGCGGTGCGGTGCGCAGCTCACGGCGCATGTTTTTGGGTGCGGTTAAAAACGGCGGGTAGACCGGCACGGCGCTGAGCACCTGGTCGCCCACATCACCGGCGGCGCGGCAGGCTGCGTTCAAACCGGGAACCAGTCCCGGCAGCCAGACGATCCATTCCGCTTCGATCTGCCAGGCGTATCTTTCTCTCGTCCGCAAGCGGATGGTCTCGGTGAGTTCAGCGGTGGGATAGCTGTAGCCGAAAACGCCATGATCGACGCGTTCCCGCAGCGCCTCGAGCACCGCCGGCGGGGAGGCGAAGTCCATATCCGCCACTCCGAGCGGAATGACGTCTTCGCTATCCGCTTTGTGCCATTTGGCGCTTCCTGTCCCGCGGCGGTCGATGAAGCGATCAAAATCATACTTCTCTGGCATCAATGGACTCCAATTGTATGAACACACATCACTTGAACTGCTCGATTTTCGGAAAGTATGTCTAGGAAAAATCGCCGCGCTGCCGCTCGATCTCGACACCGACGGAGCGGGCGAAACGTAAAGCGCCCGGTTTTTCAACGCGTACGCGGGCGCGCTGCACGCCGGGCGCTTGGAGGCAAATGCGGGCGATGTCAGCGGCCAGGGCTTCCACGGTGAAGCGTTCGCTCGTTTCGACGTGCTGGATGATCTGCTTGGTGATCGTGCGGTAATTCACTGCATCGGCGATGTCGTCGCTTTCACCCGCCGGGCGCAGATCGCCGAATAACGTGACGTTGATCAGAATATCCTGGCGCTTTTCGCGCTCCCAATCGTTGATTCCAATGATGCCGCGCAGCAGCAAATCTTTGATCAGGATGCGATCTTCTTCCATCGGCGTCTCCATAAGGAATTGTAGATGCGTCTCACCTTGCCCGATATTTTACCCTGAATGAGATGTGGTAGTATTCAACGTAGTCAAAATTGGGAGGTTCCCATGCATGATATCGAGGCTGCTGCCGAACTTTTGGGTGGAGTCGGGGTTGCCAAACCGGAAATCGAAGAAGCCATTCGAACGCTGCTCACCGCCTTTGGTGAGGACGCCTGTCGGGAGGGGTTGGAGCGCACGCCGGAGCGTGTGGCGCGCATGTGGGACGAACTCCTGGCGGGGTATCGCGTCGATCCGTATGCCCTGATCAACGAAGCCGTGTTCGACGTCGAGTACGACCAGATGGTGATCGTCAAGGACATCGAATATTACTCCATGTGCGAGCATCATCTGCTCCCGTTCCTCGGGCGGGCGCACGTCGCCTACCTTCCGACGGATAAAGTGATCGGATTGTCCAAAATCCCCCGCGTGGTAGATTTGTTTGCCCGCCGCCTGCAGGTGCAGGAGCGCATGACGCGGCAGATCGCCGATTTCCTCGAGGCCGCCATTCATCCCCAGGGAGTCGCCGTGGTGGTGGAAGGCTTGCACTTGTGCTCGAAGATCCGCGGAGTGAAAAAATCCAGCGCCCGCATGGTCACCAGCGCCATGACCGGTTCGTTCCAGACGAACGAACTCACGCGCAACGAATTCCTGGAACACATCTCCAGGGACACGTCTGCGGTTTCATTGTAGCCCAACTGCGCTTTTCAGTCGTCTGGCAAATCGAATTTAACCCCATGGACGGGGAGGGTTGATCCGCCGTCGATCAGGAGAACCTGACCGCGGATCATTTGCGCCTCTTCGCTGCACAGAAAGGCGACCAGCCCGGCGACATCTTCGGGCGTCACCAGGCGGCCGGCGGGAGTCGCTTCGATCGCCTGCGGGATCACGGTGTTGTTCTTCAGGACATCGAAGTGCTGCAAGGCGTCGGTCTCGACGATGCCCGGCGAGATGGCGTTGACCACAATTCCCAACGGGGAGAGTTCCACAGCCAGATAACGGGTCAGGGCTTCGAGAGCGGCTTTGCTGGCGCCGACGACCACGTAGTCCGGCAGCACGCGGAACGAGCCGGGGCTGCTGAGTGCCACAATGGACCCGCCGCCCCGGGATTCCATCAGGGGCGCGGCGCGTTGGGCGCAGAAAAGCAGGGCGCGGGCGTTGATGTTCATCGTCCATTCCCAGCCTTTCGGTTTCTGGCGCAGGACGGGCCGGTTGTAGCCGGAGGCGGCATTGGAAACCAGGATGTCCAATCCGCCGTATTCCTTTTCCACGGCGTCGAAAAGCTGGTGTATCTCTTCGATTTCACCGATGTTCGCTTTGACGACGAGGGCTTTTCGGCCCAGCTTGCGGATTGCTTCGGCGGTTTCCTCGGCAGGATCTCGATTGCGAAAGAAATTCACCACGAGATCCGCGCCTTCAGCTGCAAATCGCAGTGCGATCGCTCGACCGATGCCCCTTCCCGAACCCGTTACCAATGCCACTTTACCTTCGAATCGCATTCGCGCCTCCTGGACGTGCTTCAACTTTGTTAACCCTTACATGATACCATCGGTGCTGATGAAGTTGCTCCGCCGCTGCGAAGGCCGACTGTGGTGGCTGCAGCCTCGTCGATTGTGGTAGCATGGGGATTGTGGAATTCCAGGAGATACGCGCCGGAGTCGAACGGGAAATGGATCTCGCAGACCAGGCCCGAAAACAGGGTCGGGAAGGCCGCGCCCGCGTGTGTGCACGGCGTGCGGCGGGGCAAGCCGTGGCCATGTTTCACGAACGGAAAACGGGCAGGCGCCCGCAGGCGAACTACTACCACCTGCTGCGGTGGTTCCAGGAAATCGATGATGTTCCCGGAGCGTTGAAGGAAGCGGCGGCTCGATTGACCACGCGAGTCAAGCCGGATTATACGCTGCCGCACACTCACGATCCCCTGCAAGACGCGCGTGCACTCATCAAGGCGTTGTTGGAAGACGAGGACAATCATTGACATGAAACGGGAGCCGAAACAGCAGCGCAAAGAGCGCGACCTGCGTCGCTACGCGCGCACGACGCAGATTCAGCTGATCGTCGGTGGACTGTTGATCTTGCTCGTCGTGGGCAACGGGCTCATCCGTTGGATGTACGGCGCGGCTGCCCTGCGTATGTCGCTGTTGTGCTCTTTCGCAGGTCTGGTGCCCGTGATCTTGATCGTGCTTTGGTTGTGGATTGTGGAAAGCATAGTCAGAAGGGAACGTGGTGACTGAAATCCAATGCATCCAGCCCGAGGGGTCGGGGCTGTTGTACTGCATTCGCCCGGGAATCGACGATGCCCAGCCGGCAGTGATCATGCTGCATGGGTGGACCGGTGACGAAAAAGGGATGTGGGTTTTCGATAAAGTCCTACCGCAAACCTGGTGGATTGCCGCCTTGCGCGGACGTTATCCCGCCTCAAGTGGTGGATTCAGTTGGACTGAAGAAATACCGGACGACGATCCCCGCCTTGCGGATTTTGCTTCGAGCGTCGCTGCATTGATGCACACTGTGGACGACATGGAGGAACGCTTCGGATTGCGGCGGGAACGCATGGCCCTCATGGGTTTCAGCCAGGGAGCTGCCCTGGCGTTCTCCGTTCCGGCACTGGCTAGTTGGAAGCCGGCGGCGATCGTCTCGTTGGCGGGTTTCATGCCCAGAGATACAGTTTTCGATGGCGCGGGGCTTCCCGTGTTCTGGGGGCATGGTATCCGCGACGACATTGTCTCCATCGATCTGGCGCGCACCATCGTCAAACGGCTGCGGGGCATCGGCGCGCAAGTGCAGTACTGCGAGGCGGATGTGGGCCACAAAGCGGGTTTGGAGTGCGCCCAGGGCTTGAAGTCATGGCTGAAACAGACGTTGGCGAGCTGATACCGCCGTTCGTCGTTTTTCGATACCGAGTGATCAGGCTTTATACGTACCCGGCTTTTTGTAAATTGACGTTGAGAGATCATCCCTTCTCGTAGTTTCATGATAAGATCATGGGGTTAGTCCACTGAATCTTCCCTCTATTTTTGAAGGGATAATAAACGAGAGCTGTCATGCCTAAAAATGATATATCTACACAGACGATCAACACGATCCGCTTTCTGTCCGCGGATGCGGTCCAAAAGGCGAATTCCGGACATCCAGGATTGCCCATGGGTGCAGCGGCAATGGCGTATGCCTTATGGCAGCGGCATCTGCGTTTCAACCCCGATGATCCTGCCTGGGTCAACCGGGACCGCTTCGTGCTTTCCGCCGGTCACGGCTCCATGCTGCTCTATTCCCTCCTGCATCTGTATGGCTACGATCTATCTCTGGATGAAATCAAGAATTTCCGGCAGTTCGAGAGCAAGACTCCAGGTCATCCGGAGTATGGCCTGACACCGGGTGTCGAGACGACGACCGGCCCGTTGGGGCAGGGATTTGCCAACGGGGTCGGCATGGCCATCGCAGTCGAGCATCAGGGTGCGAGGTTCAACCGCAAAGGATATACGCTTTATGATCACCACATTTACGCCATCGTTTCCGATGGTGATTTGATGGAAGGTGTTTCTGCGGAGGCGGCTTCCCTGGCGGGACACCTGCAGCTGGGCCGGATTATCTATCTGTATGACGACAATCACATCAGCATCGATGGCAATACATCTTTGACATTTACTGATGATACGCTTCAGCGCTTCTCGGCGTATGGGTGGAACGTAATCCGTGTCGAGGATGGCAACGACGTCGATGCCGTCGACGATGCGATCTCGCAGGCCCAAGAAGACCCGCGGCCCTCGTTGATCGCTTGCCGCACCCATATTGGATTCGGTCTGCCCACCAAGCAAGATACCTCTGCAGCGCATGGAGAGCCACCCGGTGAAGAGGAACTAGCCGGTGCAAAAAGGAATTTGGGTTGGCCGGAAGAACCACGTTTCTTGATCCCAGAAGAGGTCAGCGTGCATTGTCAGGAGGCATGCCAGCGTGGCAAACAGGAATATGATTCCTGGCAGAAGATATTCACCGGCTATAAAAAGGAACATCCCGATCTGGCGCAGTCACTTGAACGCAGCCTGACGAAGGCACTTCCTGAGGGATTGGCCGAAAACGTGCCCACATTTGCCGCGGATGGGAAAGGTTTGGCCACGCGTGCCAGCTCGGGTAAGGTGCTGAACGCTGTGGCTTCGATGGTGCCTGAAATGATCGGTGGTTCTGCGGATCTGACGGGATCGAACAAGACGAAACTCGAGGGAGAATCGGGTTTTTCTGCCAGCGATCGATCTGGCCGTTACCTCCACTTCGGTGTACGCGAGCACGGCATGGGTTCAATCATGAACGGTCTGGCGGTGTACGGCGGATTGATTCCATTCGGAGGTACTTTCCTCGTCTTCTCGGACTACATGCGTCCAGCGATCCGTCTGGCGGCGATGATGGAGCAGCGTGTGATTTACGTGTTCAGCCACGATTCGATCGGGCTTGGCGAGGACGGTCCGACGCATCAACCGGTCGAGCAGCTTGCTGCGCTGCGCTGCATCCCCAATCTGGCCGTCATTCGACCGGGAGACGCCAATGAGGTCTCCGCGGCATGGCTGACGGCGCTCGAGCGGGTGCACGGTCCCACGGCGTTGATCTTATCGCGACAGGCCGTGCCCACTCTCGACCGGGGACAATTCGCACCTGCAGAGGGACTGCGCAAAGGCGCCTACGTGCTCGCCGATATGGGTGAGGGGGATCCGCAGCTGATTCTGATGGCTTCGGGGTCGGAAGTGGGACTGATCATTGATGCCGCAGGAAAACTGGCCGCAGATGGAATCTCGGTGCGAGTGGTGTCTTTCCCCTGCTGGCGGCTGTTTACCGAACAACCGCAATCCTATCGCGCCGAGGTGCTTCCCGAAAGCATCACTGCACGCATCACCGTCGAAGCTGCGATTTCGCAGGGTTGGGAGCGCTGGCTTGGATCGGCGGGTCGGTTCATCGGCATGCAAAGCTTCGGTGCCTCGGCTCCGTATAAGCAGCTGTACCAGCATTTTGGCATCACGGTCGAGCGGATCGTTGAAACAGCCAGGCAGATGTTAAAGTAGCATGTGGCATAGATCGAAGGAATAACATGGACTCGATTCGCAAATTGCATCAACTGGGACAATCGTTGTGGCTGGACACAATCCAGCGCGACTTGCTCCAGGCGGGGGAGCTTGCAAGACTGGTGAATGAAGGCCAAATCCGTGGCGTGACCACCAATCCCAGCATTTTCGCGCAAGCGATTGAAGGCAGCGATTTGTACACTGCCGACTTACGCCGCATGACTCAGGCGGGCTGGGACGAAGCGCGAATTTTCGATGCCTTGACGATCGACGACGTGCGCGCAGCGGCTGGTGTTTTACTGCCCTTGTACGAACAGACCAACGGTGGCGATGGTTACGTCTCGATCGAAGTCAATCCGAAATTGGCTTACCAAACGCAGGCTACGATCCAGGAAGCGCGCCGGCTCTGGGAAATCGTCAATCGCCCTAACGTGATGATTAAAATTCCGGCCACGGAGGCGGGAATACCGGCCGTCCGCGAAAGCATCCGCGCCGGCATCAACGTCAACGTAACTTTGATCTTTTCGATCGAACGCTACATCGAGGTAATGGACGCCTACATGGCGGGGATGGAGGCGCGCCTCGCTGCCGGGGATTCGCTGGACCACGTCGCATCTGTGGCGTCGTTCTTCATCTCGCGCATCGACAGCGCGGTGGATAAGTTGCTGGAGAACATCATCGCTAAAGATGACGGCGGTGCAGAACGAGCGAAAGCCTTGCTGGGGAAGGCGGCTATTGCCAATGCGAAATTGGCGTATGCGCAATTCGAAGTCACTTTCAGTGATCCACGTTTCGAACGCCTGCACGATAAAGGCGCACGCCTGCAGCGGCCGCTTTGGGCTTCAACCAGCACCAAGAACCCCAATTACCCCGACAGCTACTACGTCGATAACCTCATCGGCCCCAACACGGTCAACACCGTTCCGGCGAACACCCTGGAAGCCTTCCGCGATCATGGATTGGCTTCTCCAACGCTGGAAGAGGACATCGCTGCCTCTCGTGCCCAGCTGGAAGCTCTGGACACGCTCGAAGTCTCCATGGCGGACGTGACGGATCAACTGGAACGAGAAGGTGTGGAGAAATTCAGCAAGGCGTATGATGCGGCGTTGAAGACGATCCACAAACGTGCCAGACCGCTTCAGAAAGAGCTGGGACCCCTGAGCGACGATCTTCGGGATACTGTAGACGACTTGGATCGATCGAAGGTAGCAAGCCGGCTGTGGGAGGGCGATGCTTCGCTCTGGTCCCGTCAGGCGAATGCTGCGAAGGAAATCTCGCAACGACTCGGTTGGCTGCGTTTGCCGCAGGAAATTCCGAATCTGCAGGCGAAATTAGCCGCATTTTCGCGCGCCGTAAAAAAGGATGGGTTCAAGACGGCCGTTCTGCTGGGAATGGGGGGCTCTTCTCTAGCGGCGGACGTCATGCGGCGGGATTTCAATCCGCAAACGGGATTCGAATTCCACGTACTCGATTCCACCGATGCGGACAGCGTGCGCGCAGTTCGGCGCAAGATCACGTTGCAGGAAACCCTGTTCATCGTTTCCAGTAAATCCGGGGGAACGATCGAACCGCTGACGCTGCTGGCGTATTTTTGGGACGAGGTTTCGCAGATCAGCGATTCTCCGGGCGATCATTTCGTTGCCGTTACGGACCCGGGGACGAGCCTGGAATCCCTGGCCCGCAAAAGAAAATTTCGGGAGGTTTTCGCTGCACCGAGCGACGTCGGTGGGCGTTTCTCGGCCATGTCGATTTTCGGGCTGCTCCCGGCGTCGCTGATGGGCATGGACCTGGAAGAACTTCATCAAGGCGCACTGCAGATGAGCGCGGTGTGCCAGCCAGGCAGTTCAGCGGTACACAACCCCGGATTGTTCCTGGGTGCGGTTATGGGTGCGGCGGCGCGCAATGGGCGCGATAAGCTCACGCTGATCGCCGATCCGGGTTGGGAGGCGTTCTGCGATTGGGTCGAGCAGTTGGTTGCAGAAAGCAGCGGCAAGGGTGGAAAGGGTATCTTGCCGGTCGTCGCTGAGCCGCCCGAATCGGCCCGCGTCTATGCGGATGACCGCCTGCTGGTGTATTTGCGTTCCGAAGGAAAATACGATCGCCGTTTACGGGGTTGGGTACGGGGCAACGTGCCCGTCGTCGTGCTCGAGCTGCAAAACGATGTCGGTAGTCTGGGAAGCGCTTTCTTCCAGTGGGAAATTGCCACGGCAGTGGCTTGTCACTTGATTGATGTGAACGCTTTCGACCAGCCTGACGTACAGCGCGCCAAAGATCGCACGATGGACCTGCTGAAAACCTACAAACGAAAGGGCGCCCTGCCGCAGCCCAAGACGCTCTGGAGTGAGGACGGGATCTCGCTCTGGGGCTCGGGAGACGATCCATACGACGCCGATGCGGATTCGCTGGAAGCGCTGCTGCGATCGATCTTCGTCGACCGCGAGGACCTCTCTTACCTTGCCTTCCTGCTGTACCTCCACCAGGGCAGCGTTTCGATGAAACAGTTGGAGCGGGTGCGTAGAGCGATCCTGAAACGACTCGGCGTCGCATCGACCGTGGGTTTCGGACCGCGCTACTTGCATTCCACGGGCCAGTATCACAAAGGAGGTCCGGATACGGGACTTTTCGTACTGGTTGCATCCGATCCTGTCAGAGATGTAGCTGTCGATAGCGAAGCGAAAAGTTTTAGCGTACTCGAACGCGCCCAGGCGATCGGCGATTTCCAGGCGCTGCTCTCGCTCAACCGCCGCGCCTACGGGTTGCACCTCGATTCGCCGCGCCGCTTCAAGGATTTGTCGAACGCCATACTCCGTATCGTCGAAGATTTGTAATCGAATCACAGGGATTTTACTTTGGTGCAGCAAGATACGTTTTTCGAACCCGCTATCCTCGAGGCGCTGGCCGACGGTTCCAATGCGGACCTCACGCTGGGGCTCGAAGACCTGCTGGCGCCGGATTTGGAGCTGCGACGGAAGGGTCTGGAAACGCTGGTCGAAATGGACGCCCACCGTCGTTCGCCCTTAGCCGCCGTGGTAATTGCCGGACAGATCCGAGAACCCGATATTGATTTGCGGACCAAGATCGTCGCCGCGCTGGCTGAAGTCCTTTTCCCCGATTCGGAAAGCGAAAGGCCGCCTTCAGAAGTTACAAGTCGGATTCGGCACGTGCTTGGTGGGATGCGCAGGCGTGAGATTTATGCGCTGCTGCAGGTGATCGCCCACGATGCGGCTCAATTGGTACGTGTCGGCTCATTGCTGCAGGCCTGTTCCTTTTCGGGGGAGACAATGCTGGCGATCGTGAAAGACGGCCGTGCGGATATCCCCGTTCGTGTGGCTGCAGTGAAAGCCATCGCCGCTATCGGCTATCTCGATGCCATCGCCGTGCTCGAAAGACTCCATCAACGCATTGCGGGACAGATCGCCGGTCAGATTCCCATGGCATTCGCGGCGCGTCTGGAGGCGGAGGGACAGCAGCTGCTGCCTGCGTTGCGGAAAGCGTTGCGTCTTCTGGCGGAGGTGGAGGATTAGGCACGATTCGCCACGCAGAAAACGGCTACTGCCGGACCGCATCCTGCACGGCTTGAAAGAGCCCATCTTTGACGTGCTGCCGGAAACCGTGCTGGCCAACTTCCAGTCTCCCCGGTCCGAAAACGCCTTGGTTTGGAACCTGATCTACCCCCTTGCACAACCGACAATTTCCTTCCAGCAGTTAATGCAAATCCGTCCTTTGTGGGGTGTGGTTTCACAAATCGAGGTCGAGGATTCGCTGCGGCCATACTATTGGAGCTTTGACGTGCTGGGTGAGCGTTTGTCCGGGTTGGACGATGTATTGGAAATGGTCGACGGGGAAGGGCCGCGGACGGAGGTGGATCTTTTCTTGGTGGGGCAGACGAAACTGATCGTCGTCGAGGCGAAGCATTTGAGCGCCCTTGGCCGCTGTTCGCGTTATGCTCACGGGCGCTGCCCGGAGATGCATCCGGATTCGAACGCCCAAGAGACGGCTTGTCGTTATTGGGAGTTTCCTCAGTCGGCATTCTCGGAATTGCTTGATTTCGGCGAACGCCCGCTGCCCGGGCAGGATGCGCCGCCCTGTGAGCGGCATTATCAACTGGCGCGTACGGTTCTTGTAGGCCGGAGCTTGAGTCTGGTGTTGGGAAAAGAGCTTCATCTATGGATGATGATCCCCAGGGGACGTTGGTCGTCCTTCGAAAAACGTTGGCTGGATTTTACCGAGCGAATACGGGATGACGAACTCTGGCGCCGCATACGCATCCTGGCCTGGGAGGACGTGGATCGGCTGGGTGCAGGGTAGAAATGTCGGTTGTGAATATTCATCCGCTGAATCCCGGCGACGGATACACATCCGCAACCGGAACTTGGCAGATGTGTATCTGCCGGTCAATCCATAAAGCCTAGATAGGTGGGGAAGTAGGGATCGTACATTCAAGCAAACGCTCGAATCCGTATCAGAGTCCTGCGGATTAAAATCCGCTAAACATCGGCGCCGGATACACATCCGTCGCCAACATCTTAAGTGTTGGTTGCGGATATTCATCCGCAACCGGAACTTGGCAGATGTGTATCTGCCGGTCAATCCATAAAGCCTAGATAGGTGGGGAAATAGGGATCGTACATTCAAGCATACGCTCGAATCCGTATCAGAGTCCTGCGGATTAAAATCCGCTAAACATCGGCGCCGGATACACATCCGTCGCCAGCACCAGGTAGTATTCAATTTGTAGGTTGGGTTGAGGGGGATCGAAACCCAACACCTTACGACAATTCAGAGCCAACTGGAGGACGTTAAAGGAAACAGGCCACCCATTTGCTTGGATGGCCTGTTATTATCCGGAGTTCCTCCCGGAGGAGATTACTGCATAGCGTATTCCACGACGGGATAGCCGGCGTCCACCCATGCGCCGAATCCACTCTTCAGGCTGCGTACGTCGTTGTAGCCGTACGTCCAAAGGATGGTCATGGCGATGGTGGAGCGATGCCCCGAACCGCAGTAAACCACGATCGCGGCATCCTTGTCGGCCGGCCAATCCACCTTGCCGTCGATGAAGCTCTCCAAGGGGATGGGGATAGCACCTTCGATCAGGCCGTTCGCCTCCAGTTCTTCCTGGCGACGGACGTCGATGAGGATAAGGTCCGGGTCCTCGACGATCTCGGTGTTGAGCGCCTCGTCGGTGATCACCCCATAGCCTTCGGGGACGTTGGACAGCATGTCGTCGATCATGGCCAGCAAGCCTGGATCAGGCGCGGCGCCGTTGAGCACCTCAGCTTCCGGAACGCCTTCGGCAACCGGGTATCCGGCTTCCACCCAACCGCCGAAGCTGTTGCCCTTCAGCGACAGGACGTCGTAGCCCAGTGCGTCCAGCCCGGTCATGGCGATCGTACAGCGCCAGCCGGAACCACAGTAGGAGACGATGGTCGTATCAAAGCCGGGCAACAGATCAGTGTTCTTGCCCACCTCGCGCAAGGGAACCACGATGGCGCCTTCGATGTAGCCGTTTTCTTCGACCTCTTCCACGGAGCGGACGTCCAGCAAGAAGGGCGCGTTGCCCTCGGCGATAGCCGTGTTGAGCGCGTCGATGCTGTAGGTGTTGTAGCCGGTCATGCTAGACAAGAAGGCGTTGAACGCCGCGTCCAGGGCGGCCTCGCCGCCGGAAATGGCATACCCCGCATCGGCCCAGGTGGCGAATCCGCCTTCCAAGCTGCGCACGTCGTTATAGCCGTAGGTCCACAAGATGGTCATGGCGATGGTGGAGCGGTGTCCCGATCCGCAGTAGACCACGATCGTGGCGTCCTTATCGGCCGGCCAATCCGCCTTACCGTCGATGAAGCTTTCCAACGGGATGGGAATCGCGCCGGCGATGGCGCCCTTTGCCTGGACTTCGTCCGATCGACGAGCGTCGATGAGAATGAGGTCCGGGTTCTCGGCGATCTCGGTGTTGAGCGCCTCGGCTGTGATTACCCCGTACCCTTCGGGAACGTTGGAGAGCGTCTCGTCGATACGTGCAAGCAGAGCAGCATCCGGCGTGGCGGCGTTGAGCACCACGGCATCCGGAACGCCTTGGACTACCGGATAACCGGCTTCGACCCAGCCGCCGAAGCTGTTGCCTTTCAGCGATAGTATGTCCTGCCAGCCGAGTGCACCCAGCTCGGTCATGGCGATCGTGCAGCGCCAACCGGAACCGCAGTAGGAGACGATGGGGGTGTCGAACGAAGGCAGCTGATCGATGTGCTTAGCGACATCTCGTAGCGGGATGACGACAGAGCCCTCGATGCGGCCGTTCGCTTCGACCTCCTCCGTGGAACGAACGTCCAGCAGGAAAGGTGGCGGCTCTTCGGCGAGCATCTCGTTCAGCGCCTCGAGGCCGACGGTGTTGTAGCCTACCATATTGCCCAGGAACGCGTTGAACGCCGCGTCGAGGTCGTCCTCGGACAACATCGCGGGCGCTTCTTCCCCCATTTCCTCTTCCATCTCCTCCGCTTCGGCGGGTTCGGCCGCCTCGCCCGAAGGCTCCATGGCTTCTGTCGGAGTGGCTTCCTTGGCGCATGCCGATGCCACGAGCCCGATGAGAAGGACCAAGGTCATAATCCAGAAAATTCGCGATTTCATAGAAACCTCCTATTTACAATGTTTTTCACCAACGTATGCTTCGTTTACGTCTTAAAGTCCGCAGTAGGTATCTTCACCTCCTCAGGGGATCGGTGGGGGAACTTGATCTACGATTACGGGTTGGTTTGCGTTGACTTCTCCGCGGCTGACCTTGTCGAACGTCAGAAACAGATCGGCGTTGCCGTGACATGCGTTGCAGGATGCGTTTTGCGGCGTTTGCAGTTGGATGTTGTGTGGCGTGGCGTAGCGCCACGTCGGCAGCTCGTCGAAATTGGTCAGCAGATTATCGCCGTAGAATTCGAAGACGTCGCGTGCGATCGGTACGTGTCGCAGCGGCACATAATCGTACGGGCGTTCGTAACTCTTGATCGGATTCAGCCCGATCAGGAAGGTCATGTAACTTGCATCGGTCTCGAAGTAGGGCACACCGTCGTCCGTCTGAAGCGTGTGGCATGAGTCACAGCTTTTGTAGGCGACGGAGTGGCACACCTGGCAGGACAATTGACCGCCGTGGACCTGGTGTTGTTCGACTCCGTCCGCGCCGGTGGCTGCAGAGATGTGACAGCTTTCGCAGCGCGGCGTTTGGATACCGTCGTAGCGATGTGTCGGACCCGGCATCGGCTCGTCGGGCGTCGAGCCGGGATGGCAATTCTCACATGTCGCCGGTTCACCGTGGATCTCGGCCGACGTGTGGCAATCCGCACACACCATGCGCCCCTGGCGGAAATGCACGTCACCTTGATAGCCTTCGTTCTTCCCCAGATACTCGTTCCCGACTCGGCTGCCGTGGCAGGCCGTGCAGGTTCTGGACATCGAGGCGCGCTCGACGAACACATGCCCGTCCAACAGACCTCCGCCGACGCTTGCCGGTTGGCTGACGTGGCACTGCCCGCAGGTCGTGTGGCAGCTGGCGCAGTGATTGCCCATCATCTCCTGGATGTGTCCCCATGTTTCAGGATCTTGCGCATCTGATCTCGCTGCCAGGTTGGTCTCGTACCCCTCGAGGGTGTAGTGCAGGCTATCCGTCTGCACTTCGATGAGATTGGGATGGCACGTCCCACAGGAATTCCGAGGATCTTCGCTCGGGTCGGCGATCAGATCGGTGTGAGCGGTTTCCTTCTCGGCATCGTTAACGCCGGCATGACACTTCGTGCAGGCGATCCTTCCGTGCACCGTGTCGGTGTAGGCGTCCATGTCCAGCAGTACTTTTTCCCAGGCCTCCAACGGAGGCACCTCTCCACCTCAACCTTCGCCCGAAGATTCGACTTCGACTGTATCTTCGGCAGCGGCCGTATCGATCAAACGCTGCTTGTCTTCGTGACAGGCAATGCATTGTTCGTCGGCGGGTTCTTCATCGGGCAGCGTCAAGGAGACATTTTCCACCGATGCCAGGGAAGCGATGGTATGGATCTCACTGACAGGGGTTTCTAGTTCCGGCGTGGGCGAACTGGCGAGCTGCGCCTCAGCACGGCACCCCGTGAGGAATGCGAATACTACGACCCCGATCAGCCGGTAGGGCAGTCGATGCCCTGATTTTGGCGCATCGCCAGCGGCGAAGAAGTAAGTTCGAGTCTCGTTCAAAAATAATCCTCTTTCGGCTGCATTTGCGATTTTTTTCACGAACGACCGTCATTAGCAGTATAATAAAAACCGTGGTAAATTCAACATTTAAAACAGGTATTACTTATAGATTTGTCTTGGGATGTAGAATAAGTAAATCCTATGGAGTATTGCCGCTAGGGGGTTGAGAAACTAATACAGTTTGTTAAAATATTCACAAAGGAGTTCGCTCGATGTTGGACGTTCATCAGATCAACGTTTTCCTGATCGCAGCGCAGCAAATGAATTTCTCGCAAGCGGCGCGGCGCTTGCACATGTCGCAGCCCAGCGTGAGCCAGCACATCCAGACATTGGAGCATCATTTTGGCATGCAGTTGTTCGAGCGCCGCGGGCGGCATCTCGCCCTGACCGAAGCGGGTCAGACACTCTTGCCCATGGCGCGACAGTTGGTCAATTTATCCATCCAGATCGAGGAGATGATCGAGTCGCTTCACGGCGAGATCGCCGGACATCTCACCATCGGCTGTTGTACGACGGCCGGCCGCTACTTGTTGCCTAAATTGTTGGCGCGCTTTCGCCAACTCCACCCCGGTGTTCAGGTAACGTGCTACGTCACCGATCAACACACGGCTCTGGAGATGCAGAACGAAGGAAAACTGCACCTGACCGTGGTCAGCGAACGGGCCTATTCCAAGGACATGGAGTTTCGCAAATTCATCACCGATCCGGTGATCCTCGTTGTGCCGCCGGATCACTCGTGGGCGAAACGTGCTTCGATCGCCCCCCAGGATTTGCCGCAGGCAGATTTCATCGTCCGCGAGGAGACGTCGGGCACGCGCCGCGCAGTTGCGCAGGCTTTCACCAACGTCGGTATGAATCCCGACGAATTGAATGTGATCATGACCTTGGGGACGTCTCAAGCGATATCGATCGCGGTGCAGGAAGGCATCGGCGTAGCTTTCCTCACACGGATGGCTGCCAACGATGCGATTCACCGTAGAGATCTCGTGCAGGTTCATGTGGAAGGGATGGAAATATCCCAGGACGTCTGGATTGGACGAAACGTCCATCATCCCGCCACGCGGGCGCAAACTGCGTTTTGGGATTTCGTCAACGATCCAAATAACGAGCTGTTAATCAACTTGCGAAGTGAAGAAGCAGCACAGGCTGTATGCATGATTGCGGATGATGCGGAGGAATTATGAAGAAAAAATGGATCGGAATACCGGGATTGACCTGGCTTATCGCACTTGGAATTCTACTGGCGATCCCGTTGACGGGATTCGCCATGCGCCAGACACCGCAGCTGAACGTTGGGCTCGGAGATCATCAAGCGGCTTCGCAAACTGCGGATGATTGCAGGGAATGCCACCTCGATATCGACGATCACTGGTCGCACAGCCCGCATGCGCATGCTTTCGACGACTCCTTTTTCCAAGAGCGCTGGTCGGGAATGGGCGAACCCGGAGAGTGCCTGGTCTGTCACACCACGAATTATCAACAGACGACCGGCGATTATTCCGCCGCGGGCGTTTCTTGCGAAGCCTGTCACGCTGGAACTCCTGAAAATCACCCCCCGGAGCCGGTTCCCATCCTGGCCGATACGGAGTATTGCGGCATTTGCCACACCACCACGCTTGGTGAGTGGCGGCTGACCGGGCACGCCGGTGCGATGGTGGGATGCATGGATTGTCATGATCCGCATAGTCAACAAGCCTTGTTTGAAGTCAGCGATGACCTGTGTATCAATTGCCACGAGCAGGACATGGGTCCTTACCTGGAAGACCTGCACATCCAGAAAGACATCGGATGTGTGGATTGCCATAAGTTGGTGATCCCGCCGGAAGAAATCCCCGAAGATGGGATCGTGCCAACCGGCCACAGCTTCACCATTACACCTGCTACCTGCGTCGCCTGCCATACGGATGCGCTGCATGCCGGTTTCTCGCTGCCGGGATACGAGGAGGGTGCCAAAGGTACGCAGGAAACCACCGAAGCAGGTGTAGAACCATCTCCCGAGATGCAAAAGACGGAGATCTCCCCGGGTGCCCGCTCGGAGCAGCTCGAGCGCGACCTCGAAACCACACGCGCCGCGCTGGCCAGCCGCAGTATGACGTTCTGGTTCCAGGGCGGCGTCGTGGGACTCGTACTCGGTGGAACGACGGCCTGGATCGTCGCCAACAACGTCCGCCGCGGGCGCAAGGAGCGAGACGATGACGAAACGTAAGAAGGATCCAGCGCTGCTCACCCGACGCGATGCGGCCAAGATCATTGGCGCTACCGGTGCGACCTTTGCCATCACGCAAATCATCACCTCGGGGCCGCTCTCGCCGGAGGCTGTGGAGGGTATTGGTCGATCCACTCATGAGCAGGGTGCCGCGGCCGATCGCGGGCACGAGTGGCACATGGTGATCGACCTGAGCACCTGCATCGGTTGTCAGTACTGCATCTGGGCCTGTCAGGCGGTAAACGCTGTGCCCGACGATCGCATGCGTTGGAATGTCGGATTCTCGGAACAGACCGAAGGTGGGACGGATTTTTATATGACGCGTCCCTGTCTGCATTGCCGGGAAGCGCCGTGCGTCAAAGTGTGCCCGGTGGGCGCCACATGGGTGCGCGAAGACGGCATCGTGGTGATGGACTACGAGCGCTGCATCGGATGCCGCTACTGCGAGGTGGCCTGTCCCTACGATGTACGCCGTTTCAATTGGGGAGACGCCATCACAGAAAACCGCTACCAGCCGACTTGGGGAGAAGCCGAAGTCGAGCCGCGCCCGCGGGGCGTGGTCGAAAAATGTACCTTCTGTGTGCATCGCATTGACCGGGCCTTGGAATACGGCTTGACGCCGGGAGTCGATTTGCATGCCTCTCCCGCCTGCGTCGAGGTCTGCCCGGTCAACGCGCGCATTTTCGGTGACATCCTCGACCCCGAGAGCCCGGTATCAAAATACCTGGCGCAAAATGAGACGTTCCGCTTGCGTGAAGATTTCGGCACCGAACCCAAAGTGCATTACGTACGGCCAGAACGGGAGGTTTGATATGGCTTTGCGACAGCTCTCTTTCAAACGTCCGTCGATCAAGCCCCTGACGATATGGTTGGCCAGTTTGGGGCTGCTTTTACTCGTAGGAGCCGCCGGCGCCTTGCGCACCTTCGCCAAAGGGCTTCAAGTGACCGGTCTCTCGGACCAGGTGCCATGGGGTTTGTGGATCACGATCGATCTCTCGGCGATCGCCCTCGGGGCGGGAGCATTCACGTTTTCGGCAGTGGTTTATGTTTTTCGCATCGAGCGATTCGAACCGATCGCCCGACCCGCGGTATTCGTTGGTTTTCTGGGATACTCTTCGGCCATGATCGCGCTGGCTTTAGACATCGGCCGGCCGGATCGCTTCTGGCATCCGCTGGTTTTCTGGAACGTGCATTCCGTCCTCTGGGAGATCACCTGGTGTGTGGTGCTCTATTCGTCGGTGTTGGTGGTTGAATTCTTGCCGGTGTTGTTCGAAAGCGCGCTCTTCGATCGCTGGCCCTGGTTGCGGGATTGGGGTCACAAGCTGCACAGGGCGACACCGATCGTGGCGATCCTGGGAATGGCGCTCTCCTTGCTTCATCAGTCCTCATTGGGCGCCACCTACGGGGTGCTATCGGGAAGGGCGATCTGGTTTAAACCCTCCTTACCCATTCTCTTCATCTTGTCGGCGGTATCCAGCGGCATTGGCCTGACTTTACTGGTGACGATTCTGGTCGGGAAATTCCAGCAAACTCGTTTTCTGCGTCTCGACCTGCAGCGGGAAATCTCGCGTTTCCTCGGCTACGCGCTGCTGGCCTATCTCTACCTTAAACTCTGGGATTGGGCGGCGACGTCGTATTACAGCCATGCGCCGGGGACGGCGCAATCCCTGGCGCGCTTGAATGCCACTACGCCTTACACGCCGACCTTCTGGCTGTTGGAAATCGCACTCGGTGCGCTCCTGCCGCTGATCGTGATGCTCGTGCCGCGCTTGCGCCGCGACGATCGCTGGGTGATCGCCGCCTGTGCTTTTGTGGTCGTGGGCGTGATCGTCAACCGCTGGAACACGACTTTGTCGGGTCTTGTCGCTCCACCGGATTGGTCTCCTGGCGTGTTGGGAACGGGTGCCGTCGCATCCTACCTGCCTTCGATGACTGAGGTCGCGGTAGGGTTGGGAATCCTGGCCTATGCGTTGACCATGTTCACCTTGGGTGTCAAATACCTGCCTGTCTTTCGGGAGATATCGGGGGACGAATAGACGACGATTGGCTTCGTCTACCGGATTGAACCACGGCTGCGCTGCTCAGTCTGCGTCGCCTGAGGTGAGGGTGGTATTTTTCCCGCAGATCAACTGCCAATGACATGTGTCCAAGGATTGGGATATGATGTATCCTCCTTGATAGTTGGATCGATAGTATTCGGTTTTCAATCAAGCGGACAGGGTTTCCAACAATGGCCTATAAGGATGTAGATGCAATCTCTGTAGATGTCGGCTCCAAACTGCGCGAAATGCGCGAAGCACGTGGTCTATCGATTCGGGCGCTGGCGCGTAAGAGCGGGCTTTCCGCCAACGCTTTGAGTATGATCGAGCGCGGGCGCAGTTCGCCTTCTGTGAGCACGCTTTACAAGGTTGCGGATGCACTCGAAGTTCCGATCACCGATATGTTTCGCGGTCAATCCGATCTCGGTGAAATCGTCTACTGCAAGGCTGCGGCGCGAACGCGCGTTCCTTTCACGCGTGGTGTGTGGGAAGGATTGGGGGGTGAACGCTTTGTCGGTCGGGTGGAGCCCTTCGCGCTTACCCTGGACAGCGGCGCCAGCAGCGGCCCGCATGCAATGATTCACAGTGGGCATGAGTTCGTCCTGTGTCTGCGAGGTCAATTGGAGTATCGCCTCGAGAACGAGACGTATCTCTTGGAGCCCGGGGACAGTTTACTTTTTTCTTCCCAGCTGAAACACCGCTGGCGCAATCCTGGTCCGCTGGTGACGGACGCCGTCTTCGTACTCTCCGGATTCGAAGAAGGAGAGCAACCGGGAGAACACCACCGCCTTCAAGCCGATCTGGAAGACCAGGATACAGATTAGGCGTACTGCCGCCCCCCCAAAAAAACTTCATCGAACGGACTTTCATTCCGCTCTCTGAATTTGGAAGCGAATAGGGGAACAAACGTTCGAAAACGCTTGACGAATCGAACAATTGTGCTATACTGTACCCGAACGTATGTTCTTTATCTCGAGAGGGAGGATGGTGCTGTGGCGAAAACGAACGGTCGTAACAATGGATCGGAAGATACGCAAGAACAGCGATTGGAAGTATTGTCCCAAGCAATTCAAGAGATCACGAAACGATATGGAGATGGAGCCGTCATGCGTTTGGGCGAATCGAAACACCTGGTTGTCGACACGATTCCCACAGGATCGCTGGCTTTGGATTTGGCGCTCGGTGTAGGTGGAATTCCCCGCGGCCGGGTTACTGAAATCTACGGTCCCGAATCGTCGGGGAAGACGACGCTCTGCCAGCATATCGTCGCCGAGGCGCAAAACCAGGGTGGCGTGTGCGCGTACGTGGACATGGAGCACGCCCTGGATCCCCAGTATGCCGCCCGCTGCGGTGTGGATGTGGATAATCTGTACATTTCCCAACCCGACATGGGCGAGCAGGCGCTGGAGATCACCGAGACGTTGGTGCGCAGCGGGGCGGTGGATGTCATCGTGATCGACAGCGTCGCCGCACTCGTACCCCGCGCCGAGATCGAAGGAGACATGGGCGACGCACACATGGGCATGCAAGCTCGCTTGATGAGCCAGGCGCTGCGTAAGCTGAGTGGTGCGATCAAGCAGACAAACACAGCCGTGATCTTCACCAATCAGCTGCGGCAAAAGATCGGGATCATATTTGGCAATCCCGAGACCACGACGGGCGGCAGGGCGTTGAAATTTTACGCCTCCGTGCGCCTGGACATGCGCCGTGCCGAAAGTATCAAGGTCGGCCAGGACATCGTAGGGAATCGGGTACGCGTTCGAGTTGTAAAGAACAAGGTCGCGCCGCCGTTCAAGGTGGCCGAATTCGACATTATGTATGCCGAGGGCATTTCTAAAATGGGAGATATCCTGGACCTGGGTGTGGAGCTGGAGTTGATCGACAAACGTGGCTCGTATTATTCCTATGGGGAAACCCGATTGGGTCAGGGCCGAGAGAACGCCAAGGATTTCCTGCGCGAGAACCTTCCGATGGCTCAAGAGCTTGAAAATGAGATTCGCAAAGCCGCCGGTCTCGAATCAACGCTGAGCGCTGAACCGATTCCCGTGGAAGAATTTTCTGCAGAAGAAGCACTGCCGCTTGAGGAAGTAAATGTCTGATCGATACTGCCGAGTATCCTAGAGGCGCTTTGAGGAATTGTAGAATAATGAGTTGGAAGAAAGGTGGAAATGGAAAATCCATCGGCATTAATTGTTATTGATGTTCAATCGGGATTATTTGACGGTGGCGATATTCCTTATAAGGGAAATGAACTACTGAAGACCATTAATGAACTAATCGAAAAAGCAAGAATTTCACACACTCCCATCATTTTTATTCAGCACAATGGAGAGGAAGAGGATAGTTCGCTCTACCCGAATACAGATGGCTGGCAAATTCATCCCGCATTAGGAAATCGTGAAGAGGATGTTTACGTTCAGAAGAGCCATCCCGATTCTTTCCAAGATACGAGCTTGCAGAAAGAATTGGAATCGCGTGGAATTCGGAAATTGATCGTTGCCGGACTGCAAACGGAATACTGCATTGATACGACATGCAGAAGAGCATACAGCCTTGGATATGAAGTCATCCTTATTGAAAACGGTCACAGCACATACGATTCTGAAAATCTCAGTGCTGAACTAATCATTGCTCATCACAATCAAGTATTAAGCAGTTGGTTTGTAACGTTGGAAGATGCAAATGAAATCGCCTTTCCTGCGTAAAACAATGTCTTTGAAGATAGCAGCCTCCGATCGTTAATCGTTAGCTGGAATGTCGGAAGGAACCTCGGGGATTCTGCCACTGAGTGACGTTCGCGTGCGTAACTCTTTCTGGAAAGGTGGCGGTGCAGTGTGTCGTCCGATCCGTTATGTGGATCGGACGACCGCTTGTTTCCTCGAAACTTCTATTTCGACTCTGTGCGGGATGTTTGATCTCTGCGAGGCGTTGGGGCCAAAGATCGCACTTGGGTGAAAGCGACTCCTTGGCTATAATCGGTTGGATGAAGAAAGTAGCCGCTGTGCAGACTCTGGTCCTGAGCGCGATCTTGCTGACTCTTGTGCTGCCATCCTGCGCATCGAAACCCGAACCATATGCAACGCTTGAGTGGACCTCGCAGCCATTTCCCACACTGACACCGAACCCCAACTTTGTATCGCCCTCGGGTTCATCCTCGGGAGTTGAAACATCCGGGCAGGCTTGTGAGAATGATGCGCGTTTCCTCGAAGATCTCACTTTCCCCGATGGTCAGGTCGTGGTACCGGGCCAGATATTCGATAAACGTTGGTCCGTTCAAAACACTGGCAGCTGCGATTGGGCTTCGGACTACCGCTTGGTACATCTTGGACAAGATGAATTCGATGCGCCGGAAACCGTGGCGCTCTATCCTGCCCGAGCAGGAACGAACGCCGTCTGGCAGGTCGACCTTCAAGCGCCGCGGAAAGTCGGCCAGTATGTTAGTCAATGGCAAGCTCAAGCGCCGGATGGCTCGCCATTTGGTGACGTGGTCTACATTTTAATTTCTGTGGAAAGTCCTACACCCACGCCGACTGCAACGCCGCTCGTTTCCCCCACACCCACACCATAAAGCGAAACCGGCTTCCATACTATTAATTCGGAAGCCGGTATAAAACTCATTTGGTAGATAAAAATTTCTACGTTCCCTCTTCCCAGGAGGTGAGGTACTTCTCCTGTTCTTTGGACAACGTGTCAATTTTAATGTTCATCGATTCCAGTTTCAAGCGAGCGATTTCGCGATCGATGTCTTCCGGGATAGTGTAGACGCGATTCTCAAGTTCCTCGCCGTGCTGGATGATGTATTCGAGCGAGAGCGCCTGGTTGGCGAAGGACAGGTCCATCACGCTGGCAGGATGTCCTTCGGCGGCGGCCAGATTGATCAGACGCCCCTCGCCGAGCAGGTTGATGGTACGGCCGTCCTTGAGCACGTATTGGTCGATAAATTCACGCGGCTTATGCACCTCGCTGGACATCTTCTCCAGGGCGGGGATGTTGATCTCCACGTTGAAATGCCCGGAGTTGGCCACAATGGCGCCGTCTTTCATTACTTCGAAATGATGCTTGTCGATGACGTTGATGTCGCCGGTGAGCGTGCAGAAAATGTTTCCGATGGACGCGGCTTCGATCATAGGCATGACCCGAAAGCCATCCATCACCGCCTCGAGCGCCGTCAGGGGTTTGACTTCCGTGACGATCACGTTCGCACCCATGCCGCGTGCCCGCATGGCCAGCCCCCGCCCGCACCAACCGTAGCCGGCTACCACGAATGTCTTACCAGCCAGAAGGATGTTGGTGGCACGTACGATGCCGTCGATCGTGGATTGACCCGTGCCGTAGCGGTTGTCGAAGAAGTGTTTGGTCATGGCGTCGTTGACGGCGATGACCGGATACTTCAATGCGCCTTCATTGGCCATAGCACGCAGGCGGATGACTCCCGTGGTGGTTTCTTCCGTTCCGCCTCTTACCTCTGCAAGCAGTTCGTTGCGGTCCTTGTGCAAGGTGCTGAGCAGATCGGCTCCGTCGTCCATGGTCATGTTAGGTTTGACGTCCAGCGCGGCGTGAATGTGTTTGTAGTAGGTGTCGTTGTCCTCGCCCTTGATGGCGTAAACAGGGATCTCGTCGTGGGTGACCAGGGATGCGGCCACGTCGTCTTGCGTGGAGAGTGGATTGGAGGCGCACAGCACGACGTCTGCGCCGCCTTTTTGCAAGGTGCGCATCAAATTTGCCGTTTCCGTGGTAACGTGCAGGCAGCCGGAAACGCGCACCCCCTTCAGCGGCCGCTCTTTCTCGAAGCGTTCACGCACCTGGCGTAGAACGGGCATTTCTTGATCGGCCCAGTTGATCCTTCGCCGGCCACCTTCGGCCAGACTGATGTCTTTAATATCGAACTCCGAACTCATGCTATTCTCCGTGTTTTGAAATTGCATCGCGCTACGCAAGAGATGGCTCGCGACGCCCGGTTATCTTACCACGCATATGCTTCGGGAGCCTCACCATCTGGGCCGGGCCAAATTTCGTCCAACTTATCGAGAGTCTCAGAGTCCAGTTGGATCGATAGTGAATGGACGTTCCCCTTAAGTTGTGCTGAGGTCCGTGGTCCGATGATCGGCGCCGTAACGACGGGATTGTGCAGCATCCAGGCCAGAGCCACGTCGGCGGGTTCTTCTCCCAGGTCTTTACACAGGGCTTCGTATTTCTCCAGCGCTTCTCGATTTTCCTCGATCGACTGCTGCACGTGGTCCGCAGCACGACGGCCTTCCTTGGCTTTTTTCAAGGCGCCGCCCAGCATGCCTCCGGCAAGCGGGCTCCAGGGGATAAGACCCAGCCCGTACTCACGGCAGGCTGGAATCACTTCGAGTTCGATCGTGCGGTCTTTCAGATTATAGAGACTTTGTTCCGAGACAAGTCCCATAAAATTGCGCGCCCGCGCAGCGCATTGCGCCTGAGCGATGTGCCAGCCGGCGAAATTGCTGCTGCCGACATAAAGTACTTTTCCCTCGCGCACCAATTGTTCCATCGCCTGCCAGATCTCCTCCCAGGGTGTGTTGCGATCGATGTGATGCATCTGGTAGAGATCGATGTGATCGGTTTGCAAGCGTCGCAAGCTTCCCTCGCAGGCGCGGCGGATGTGAAGGGCGGAGAGATGACCTTCGTTGGGCCAATCTCCCATCTTGCCGTAGACCTTCGTGGCCAGCACGATTTTTTCACGCCGGCCGCCACCCTGGGCCAGCCAGCGCCCGATAATCTGCTCCGTGACGCCTTCGCCGGTCTTCCAGCCGTAGACGTTGGCCGTGTCGAAGAAGTTGATGCCGGCATCCAGCGCTTCGTCCATGATCTTGAAACTGGGCGTTTCGTCGGTTTCGGGCCCGAAGTTCATCGTGCCGAGACACAGGCGGCTGACCTTGAGTCCTGTGCGTCCGAGTTGTGTATATTCCATGATCTTTCACTCCTTCCAATACGCGATCCTACAATCTATGAAGTTATTGTACCTGAAGCGTAAAATCGGTTTACGTCTTGTCAAGTGGTGTAAATTCCGTATGCTTCCTCAGCTGCATTGAGTCGCGATTTTCACCTCTAATGGACTGGAGCCAATCGTAACGGTGCTGGCTCCGCACTAATCAACTGCTCTGG
>Ga0315534_1000096_pt1 | contig 47769 bp, 52 predicted proteins | sample SalMarSW160240MG_FD_203094 | JGI IMG/M metagenome (GOLD analysis project Ga0315534, IMG submission 203094) | Salt marsh sediment microbial communities from the Plum Island Ecosystem LTER, Massachusetts, United States - Salt Marsh Sediment SW1602-40 ... | reverse complement strand
GCATGACTCCATGATTCCTAGGACTATTGCAGACGGACAAACCTGGCCTGCAGCATAATGCTTAATAGAAGAAAACCCCTCGGAGCTACCTGGCAGAGAAACATGGGCCCACAAGGGTATGTTGCCGGTCTTATAAGACCGTAGCTCCAAGGGGTCATAAAAGAAGGGCTGTCCTCCTAAATCCTATGCTTAATGAAGAAGCTCCATCCTTCCAGGACACGCACGCACAGAAGGGGTCAGAAGAACCTACAATGTACTTGATAAGAACAGGAACATTCCCTCAACGGGGAGCCCTCGACGGGTCCAGAGTTGTCGATCATAGGGTGAAAAGAGCCGGTTTTTCTTGTAATTATTTAGCAAATGATCGGGGTCAAGGCTCCGTTCGCCCGTTTGGCCCGCACCGCTTCGCGGCTCGAACCAAATGTTCGACCGGAACTTTTTTCAGGCATAACCAGTCCGGTTCCCGGCCCGTTATACCCGAAAAAACTCCGGTCAACTCACCATTATGCCGCAGATTTCACACTTGACAAAGCGTACGTTATGACGTACCATTTAGATGTTCAAAACCCAATATATTATATTAGAGGTTAATTATGCCCACCTTAACAGCAACTGAAGCAAGATCAAAGCTTTACCGGCTCATTGACGAGACAGCATCTTCCCATGAGCCAATTGTCATAACGGGAAAGCGCGGCAGTGCTGTGCTTATTTCAGAGGATGATTGGCGATCAATTCAGGAAAGCCTCTATCTGTTGAATATTCCCGGTATGCGGGAGTCAATCCGGGAAGGGTTAGCCACCCCCATCGAAGAATGCTCTGAGAAGCTTGACTGGTAATGTGGCGAATCGTCTTCACAAAGCAGGCTCAAAAAGATGCCAAAAGGTTAGCTGCTGCCGGATTGCGATCTAAAGCTGAAAAACTACTGGATATCCTTCGTGAAAATCCTTATAAGACTCCTCCAACTTTTGAAAAGCTATTAGGCGACTTATCGGGAGCCTATTCCCGTCGTATAAATATACAACACCGATTAGTTTACCAAATTTTAGATAATGAAAAAGTGGTCAAAGTTATTCGCATGTGGACCCATTATGAATAGCACGGCATAAAGGGATGGAGCTGACAGAAAATATCTCAGGCCTGAAACGAAAAGGCTTTTGGTTATAGAAACTTTTCAGGCCTGCAGCTCATCCCTGGCATTCGACTAAAAGATATCAAAAATGAGTTTCACGCTGGAAAATGTTGTTCCTTGGGGAAGGTCGTTTGGCGAGTACGTTGCGATGTTTGACCTGTCAGATAATGATCTTCGCGGACGAATATTGGGATGCGGTGATGGTCCAGCGTCCTTTAATGCATCGCTCACAAAGAAAAACGGTCAAATAGTATCTGTGGACCCTCTTTATCGGTTTTCGGCTGAAGACATTCGCAAACGCATCAGCGCGACATATGCAGATGTGATGGAACAGACACGGAAAAACACGCATGAATTCACATGGACAAGCATCAAGTCGGTTGACGAACTCGGGCGGCTACGCATGGCCGCCATGGAAGACTTTTTGACCGATTATCCACAGGGCAAAGAACAAAAACGCTATGTGGACGGGGAACTGCCGCATCTTCCTTTTGCTGATGGGGAGTTTGACATTGCTGTGTGTTCCCACTTGCTCTTTTTGTACAGTGAACAATTCTCTGCGGATTTTCATGTTGTGTCAATACAGGAACTGTGCCGCATCGCCAGCGAGGTGCGAATCTTTCCGTTGCTCGAACTCGGGGCAAAAACATCTCGTCATCTCCAGGCAGTCACCGATAACCTGTCCGCGATGGGATATTCTGTGACAGTCGATCCTGTTCCTTACGAGTTTCAGCGGGGTGGGAACCAAATGATGAAAATAAGGGCGTCGAACCTGCCACTGACCGCCGGCGTTCGCGCCGCTTCGAGGCGCGAATGGCGAGTTGCCCGGAGCAAGGCTCCGTTCGCCATTGGGATGACTGGAGAAGACTGACAAGGTAATCGCATTTTGCGATCACTTTCTTGAGAAAACATGGGGACGAATGGCGAAATCCGAGGGCATAGTCAAAGTCGGCAGGATACAACAGCGCATCCCGCTGATCCGAGGAGTGAAAGTCATGATAGACGCGGGCCTGGCAGAAGCTAACGGCGTTCTGACACGTCGACTCAATGAGCAAGTCAGACGGAACCAAGATAGATTTCGAAAAAAGCGGGTACCAGACCTACACATTTGACAAAAACCGGCCTTCTATCCTTTGGGAATTCTGGGGACATCTTACTTAATTATTGACAAAAAAGAGAGATAAGTAAGGTGTCCCCGGAATTGCCGGAATTGCCAACAACCGCATGGAATTCGCGCCACTACGTGGCGCCGGACCTCGCTACCGCTCGGCCGTTCATGCGGGGCGTTCGCTTTTCAAAAAGTAACTTGACGTCTAAACGTTAAAGCGTTATAATGTCCCAAAATGTATGGAGGTGACATTATGGCAACACCCGCTAAACGTGCCACAATCTATCTAGACCCGGTCGTTCATAAAGCCCTGAAATTAAAGGCAGTTGAAACATCTCGATCCGTATCGGATCTTGTTAATGAGGCCGTCAGAGAAGCCCTTGCCGAGGATGCCGATGATCTGGCTGCGTTCGAAGATAGGGCAAACGAACCGCTGCTAAGTTATGATGCAATGGTGAAGAGGCTGAAAAGAGATGGCCGGTTATAGGGTCTTTTTCAAAAGATCCGTGGAAAAGGATTTTGCCTGCATTCCGAAAAGGGATCTGAAAAGAATCCTCAGTCGCATTAAGACGCTTGAAGAAAATCCCCGCCCGGCAGGCTGTGAAAAATTGACTGGACAAGAAAGGTATCGCCTGCGACAGGGACGATACCGGATTGTTTATTCAATCCAAGATGATGAACTTACTGTTTGGGTCGTGAAGGTTGGTCACCGAAAAGACGTTTATCGCTAGAGCGAACAAGCGCCTGCACAAGGACCGCTCGTACCTCGCGGCCTGTGAGGCGTGCCGTTATGCCGCCAACAACGAAAAAGGAGGGCAAGACATGAAAAAATTCATTACGTTAATGGCTGTGGTGACTGTGCTAGGCTTCATTTTTACCACCGAAGCATTGGCACAACGAGGAATGGCACAGAAAGGCAGTGGGGGTTGGGGAGCAGGAACACCCTACGGCAGGATGTACAACCCACAGACCGTTGAGACGATCAGCGGCGAGGTTGTTTCAGTTGATAAGATCACGCCTATGAAAGGCATGTGCTACGGTGTGCATCTTGTCCTTAAGACAGACAAAGAAACGATCTCTGTGCATCTTGGTCCTGGTTGGTATATTGAAAACCAGGACGTGAAAATAGCGCCCAAGGACAAGATCGAAGTTAAAGGTTCACGAATCACATTTGAGGACAAACCCGCCCTGATCGCTGCACAGGTAAAGAAGGGCGACGACGTGTTGGTGCTTCGAGATACAAGCGGTTTTCCAGTTTGGAGCGGTTGGAGACGCAGATAGCAATTTGATGGCCGTGAAACAATTGCGGCTAACAGCGAGTAAGAGGAGCAAGGCTCCGTTCGCCCGTTTGGCCCGCACCGCTTCGCGGCTCGAACCAAACGTTCGACCGGAACTTTTTTCAGGCATAACCAGTCCGGTTCCCGGCCCGTTATACCCGAAAAAACTCCGGTCAACTCGCCATTAGCCAGCGAGTAAGAGGAGCAATAGATAGATGAATACGAGGATCGTTATCAGGAGCGAGACGGATGCCGATATTGGCGCGATAACCGAAGTCACCGTTGCAGCGTTTGAGACCTTGGAGATCAGCAACCACACGGAACAGTTTATCATCGAGGCGCTACGTGCCGCCAAAGCCCTTACGGTGTCGTTGGTCGCAGAAGTGGATGGCCATGTGATAGGGCATATTGCGTTCTCTCCTGTGAAAATTTCTGATGGCACCCAAAACTGGTACGGGCTTGGCCCTGTTTCAGTATTGCCGCAATACCAGCGGAAAGGGATTGGCAAATCTCTTATAAAGGAAGGGCTATCACAACTGAAAGAGCTGAGTGCCCAAGGTTGCTGTCTTGTGGGGCATCCGGATTATTACAAGAAATTAGGTTTTAAGAACATGTCCGGACTTATACATGAGGGAGTGCCACATGAGGTCTTCTTCGTGCTGTCTTTCGATGGGCATATTCCACAGGGCGCAGTCATTTTTCACGAAGGTTTCAAAGCGGATGGCCAACAAGGGGCTTAAATCGGACGGCCTTTAGGCCGCCGCTTAGCCGACGAATATAGAATTATCATCGTATAGGCAGGGATAGCAAAGTTGGAAACCTTCACTGAACTGAAAGAATTAGCGAAAAATCCGCATTATCAAGTGCAAAAACAGAAAACTCTTAGCGATTTGACTGATGACATGATTGACATGCCTATCATAGACCTCATCAACGGGTATAACAAATTACCTTATTGTTTTACTCTGCAAAGCTGTTATGGCCATTTTGTTTACAACGGTCAAAAAGATACTCATAGCCTTGAGCCCCTACCAGTAAAAGGACCCATTGACAAGGTAGAGTACAGGATCGCCTACATTGCCTTTTGTATTGAGAATAGTCATTTGGGAAGAGAGCTATTTGAGTCTTTTAAGGAAATCACGGCTATCGATCCGGAAAACGTCCAATTCTGTTGTGCAGAATGGTTCTGGAAAAGACAGATTAATTCTTATGCGTTGCAAGTGGAACCAGACAGGTTTAAGCATTACGACACAGCAGTGGTTGATTTCAAGGAGGCGTTGCATATTGAAAAGATACGAAATGAATTTTTTATTCGGCTATATGAATTGATTGAAAGAGAAAAGAAAAGGTAAGATCGGCTAACAAGACAAATTCAGCCGACGCAAAAAGCCGCGCCGCTTCGCGGCGCGAATGGCGAGTTGCCCGGAGCAAGGCTCCGTTCGCCATTAGATCAAGTATTAACAAGGAAGGAATAGACTTATGAAACGCAACTCCATTTTGAAGGTTCTGAATCCTGTTCTCGTTATTCTTTTGTTGAATCAGATCTTGACGGGCGTTTTTCATGATGCGATCCCAAAGGAAGCATATGAAATTTTTCATGAAGGCGGAGGAATTTCATTTTCGTTCGCAGCCCTGCTGCATTTAATTTTTAATTGGAATTGGGTGAAGGCGACCTTTTATAGTAAAAATCCAAAAGGCTAACCGAGAGGATCTAACAAGTCACTCCAGCCAACGCGAGTAAGTTGGGCCATTGCAAGGTTTCAAGTTGAACCGATAGTTATTCTCTTAGCGCGTCGTCATGAGTACCGGCGCGGCTGAGTAAACCGTTGGCAACCTATAATAAGGAACATCCATGAAATTTAACATACCGTTGCGTAAGAATAAGAAACTGCAAGCTTTGATGAATCGAATCAATGCGGACCAAGAGTTGTTTCAAATTTGGAAATGCGCCAATGTCAATGCTGTTGATCGTTCAGGCATTAGTGATCATGGCGAGGTTCATATTCGTATTGTGGCTAATGCCGCCTTGCGTATTATCCGATTGCTCGTCAAGGGGGCCATTGAGCCAAGTGTAGTTACACATCATGGGCTGACCAGCGAAGATGCAGAGTTGATTGTAGTGCTGGCAGCCTGCCTGCACGACACGGGAATTTCGGTGCACCGGGATCATCATGAAAGATACAGTCTATTTATAGCATTTCGAAAGGCACGTGAGTTATTAGAAGGGATATATGATGAACCGGATCTGACAACGATGGTATCCGAAATATTGCATGCAGTTGTTGCTCATGATGCAAACGAGAAATGTCTCACTATCGAAGCTGGCGTCCTGAAAATAGCCGATGCAACAGATATGACCCAAGGACGTTCCCGGATTCCTTTTGAAGCTGGGAAAGTGAATATCCATTCTGTGTCTGCACGGGCAGTAGAGGATGTAAATATTAAAAAAGGTGAAAACAAACCGGTATGCATTGAAATTAAGCTAACTAATTCTGCCGGGATCTTCCAGATTGATGAATTGTTAAAGAACAAGTTGAGATATTCACCCATAAAACCATTCGTAGAGGTAATTGCCAAAATTGAAGGAGAAATGGAACCCAGGTTGTTTGACTCGTATTCGATATAGTTAAGATGGGTTTGCTAACTTGACGCTTACCAGACATCAAAAGCCGCAAGGCTTTTGATGTCTGGTGAGCTTTTTGAAGAAGTGAAAGACACCCTGTAATGCCTCGACACAAGTCGCCGCCGCTGATGTGAGGCGGACTTGCCCATGGAGAAGCAATAAAATGACAGACCCTCACATACTGTCAGCAATAATATCCGAAGATGTAAGCCTAAATCTCATTGAACCGGATATTTATTCCGTCTATTCAATTGGTGACTCACCGGGCTCTTATGACAGCATTGGTGCGTCTACGATTTACGACGTGATAGCCTGCAATCGGTTTTATAACTGGCTAATGTGGGGGTACTCCATAAAAAATTATGCCACCTTATGTGAAGATTCCCTTGCTGCGTCGTCTGGGGGTTGGGTCCTGGATCTCGCATGCGGCTCCCTGGCATTTACGGCAGAAATTTATGCAAATTGTTCGAATCGACCTGTAGTATTTCTGGATCAGTCACTAAAGTTGTTGGCAAAAGGCAAATCTCGATTGGAGAAACTAAAGGGGAATATATGTGAAAACATGTTCTTTTTGCACGCAGATGCGCTTCAGTTGCCATTCAAAGAAAATAGTTTTCAGACCGTTATATCGCTCAATCTCTTGCATTGTCTTGATGACGTAAAAACGGTGCTGAGAGAAATAAAACGTGTATTGACGCTTCGTGGGAATTCAGCACTTACCACGCTAATTCAAAGCAACCGTTGGAGCAACCGCTATTTGAATATGCTTGCCGGATCAGGAGCGCTCATTTCCCGAAGTTCCGATGAACTCTTATCCGCATTCAATGACATGGAAATGCAAGTCACACATGAAATTAGGGGGAACTTGGCGTTTATCAAGTATGGATGAATGAGTTACGAACGAAGCCCAACGACACGCTGGAGCTGGACCGGGCTATTGCGGGGCGGTTTTTTGGAAGTGTAACGGGGTCGCATCTTAATTCTTAACTATTCGCTTGTGATATTGAATTGCAATGACCGCTGAGAAACGCAACAGACGACTGGAAACGGCCGGGTGGCTGAATGATTAGGGGAAATGCTGATTTGGCGATAATTAAAAATTAAGATGCGACCCCATCTGTTTGCCATCTGTTTGCCCTGATAAGCACGTTCGCGCCTGCGGCGGCGCGGATGCTGCTGCCGCTCAAGCGTTTCACATCTGTGTTGACCTTGATCTCGGACGTTACGAAACACAAGATCTCATCGGCCAGGGGATTCCATAAGCGCAAGGAATGCGTCTATGGACGCTGCTTCTTTGTCAGGGACCGAGCTGGCAGAGACATGCGCTCATCCTGCAGCCTCCTTAGTAACGTTGTCCACCACCCGGCGGACATCGGCCATGCATCACCGGCCCTTTGGATTGCGGGTAGCACACTGACACGCCCCTTGCTTCTTCTCAGCCTTGATTCGTTCCATGATGGTGGACGTGCCGTTTTCCTGGACGTCTTTTACGATGTCATCTTCAGTATAGTCAAAACAGTAACAGATTTTCTCCGACATGACGTGGTTCCTTTGTCTTCATCAAGAAGGAAAGGTCAAAAAAATATGAAGGCAATCATAAAAAAACGGGCGGGGTAAAATAAGATTAGATCCATCGCCTTATAGCTTTCTCATACGCCTAACAGCTGTTGCAAGCCGGGCCACAGATACCGAATGGCAATGAAGGCTATCGCGACACCTAGAATGATCTTGATAATCACGGCCGGCACCCACTTTTGCAGCCGTGCTCCCAGGTAAATTCCTCCCATGCCTCCCAGACCAAAGAGCATTCCCAAAAACCAGTCGGGTGCCGCATCGACCGTCGTTCCAATCGGGATAAAGGCGTAGAAAAGCGCCGCTACAACAGAGGTTACCCACGTGGAAAAGAGCGCGGCTCCGGAAACGACAAAGACCGGCAGGTTCAAGACCGAAATGCAAAAAGGGGCCATAATGGCTCCACCGCCGATGCCGTAGGCCCCGCCAATGATGCCGACCAGCATTGAAAGAGAAAACACGGGCAGAGTGGAAAATGTGTATTCCTTGTTCTCGAATTGGATCGTGGTTTTAAGCAGGCTGACCTTTTCTCGCAAAATCACTCTCTTATGCGGACCCTTGGACGTTTTTCCAGAAGAGGCATTCGTGAGGTCACGATAGGCAGCCTGCAGTGTCCTGCCCCCGAGATAGGCGAGGACCAGCCCCACGAAAAAACGAAAACGATGAGGCGCCGGCAGGTAGATGATGCGAATATAGTAACCCAGAAAGACACCGGGAAGCGTGCCCAGGACAAGAACAATAAAGAGGGCCCAGGAGAGACGGCGTTCTTTCAAATGCCGGTAGACCCCCAAAGGAATAGAAACAATGTTGTAAACGAAGTTGGTGGCACTTACCCCCGGCGCTGTGTACCCAAGAACACTCATCTGGAATGGAAGAAGGATAAAAGCGCCCGAAACACCGCCCATGGAGGTCAAAGAAGAAATCACGAACATGACCAAGGGAGGCAGGAAGAGATAGGTGTCTACCCCTGAAACCGGGAAATGATGAATAAAATGCTCGAACATGACGTATTCCTTTCTTACAAGCTTAACGCTTTCTTGTAAGGCTCGGTAAGCCAAAAGCTGCAAGTTGACAATCAACAAGACCGTGACGCCTCGTTGATATTCTCCTCGGCCCCCAACTCACAAGCAACGCTCGGAGCACCCGTCGCAGCTTACATTCTTACCCTGTAGCGCAGATTGACTCTTAGCAGACAGGCTGGCCATTTCCGATCGGGTCCTAACGATTTTCGTGACTACAAATTGGTTGTTCTCCGATACCCGCCTATAGAACCGCCCACCGATGACAATGCCAAGAACCAGTCCGAGCGCAGTTGCTAAAACCGCTGCCGTTATGCCGGCAGCAAAAGCGGCAAAAAGCATGAGTCCTATAGCGAATCCTGAGACTCCGCCGAGCACTGGAATGCCTAAGAGCAAGGCGGCATTTCTCATCGGCCGACCGGACGTGCGAGTGACTGATACCACATCGCCCACGCCCGCCCCAACCCCGTTCAGCGCGTCGACTGTTACGGAAGAGCCATCGCTTGCGCAGTGACAGACCTTACCGGTCAGCTCAGGTGCCCCTACAATGCCTGGTGTGCCTGGTCTGATCACGACCTCGGCCTTGCCGTCCGTAGCAAGGCTTGCGACAAGACCTTCATATTGAGCCACGTCACTTTTCCTTTCTAACGCGTGAATTATTTCCTTCCAGGGGGAACACAGAGTACCGGCCGGGTGATGAATCTCAGGACCTTCTCCGCGGTACTGCCGAAAAAGATGGTGTTCATATCGCCAGCATTCCCGCAGCTACCCATGATAATCATATCAGCCTGATTTTCGACCGCCTTCGTGTTGATCTCGATGAAAGGAATCCCTTCACAGATCACCACTTCCACCTCATCTCCAGTCATGCCTTCCTCACCCAGGAGCTTCAGAAGCCGGGCCTTTGCTTCCATGAATAGTTTCTTCTTGATGATGCCCTCATCGCCCAAGCGGTGGCGAATGCACTGCCCCACGAAATCACGGTCGATCACGTGAAGGGCTATAATGCGGCCAGGCTGTCCGGCAATCAATGCACGGGCCTTTCGGAGGGCCAGCCTGGAACACTCCGAAAAATCCACTGCCACCAGGATCATTGGACTGTCTGTTTCCATTTTCTCCTCTTCTTCACTACGTCCAGAGCCTCATATCCAGGTTTGGACGAGCTTTATATTTTCAAACGATTAGGGATCCGAGCCAGATCGCGGCTCATTTCCTTCCCAGGCTAAGTATCACGTTTTCAACCTCTTGTCCTCACGGTTTGCAGGTCACATGGCAGATCCCCACAGGTGTTTCCAAGGCATAGGGAAAGTATGTCTTTTTAAACCATAAGGCCATATTGACCAAGCTAATTAGAACGGGCACCTCCACCAAAGGTCCAATGACCGCCGCAAAGGCCTGACCCGAGTCGATGCCGAAAACAGCAACCGCTACGGCGATGGCCAGCTCAAAATTGTTTGAAGCGGCCGTGAAACTCAAGGTGGTGGATTGCTCGTATGTGGCGCCCACCTTCTTTGACATATAGAACGAAACAAAGAACATGATCACAAAGTAGACCGTAAGCGGGATCGCCACACGAATGACATCCATGGGAAGCTGGACAATCAATTCCCCCTTGAGCGAAAACATGACCAGGATGGTAAACAGCAGGGCGATGAGCGTGATCGGGCTGATCTTGGGAATAAACTTTTCTTCATACCATTTGCGTCCTTTGGTCTTCAGGCCGATCGCACGTGTGATGATGCCACCGATAAAGGGAATGCCGAGGTAGATAAAGACACTCTCTGCGATCTGGCCGATGGATATATCTACCACCACGCCTTTTAACCCCAGCCACTGAGGAACCACCGTGATAAAGACATAGGCATAGATGGAGTAAAAAAGTACCTGAAAGACCGAATTAAAGGCCACCAGCCCGGCACAGTATTCCGTATCTCCCGCGGCCAGGTCGTTCCAGACGATGACCATGGCGATACACCGGGCCAGGCCGATCATGATCAGCCCAACCATGTATTCGTGATGCCCGGAAAGGAAGACAACAGCCAGGGCAAACATCAGGATCGGACCGATGACCCAGTTTTGAATGAGCGAAAGGACCAGGACCTTCACGTTACGAAAGACCGGACCCATTTCCTCATACTTGACCTTGGCCAGGGGCGGGTACATCATCAGGATCAGGCCGATGGCAATCGGGATGTTGGTCGTTCCCACCTGGAAATAGTTGATCACTTGTCGAATGCGGGGGTAAAGATAACCACCGCCTACCCCCACAAACATGGCCAGGAAGATCCACAGTGTCAAAAAGCGATCCAGAAAGGACAGACGCTTGCCTGTTGCCTCGGACATGACTTTCCTCCTTGCCGAAAAGGTTTGACTTATTTCAAACGTCAGTTCACAAAGAAAGGGTTAAGAATAAAATACATGGCCAGCATTGCGATAACAGCACCTGCTCCTTTTCGGAACAAATTGCCCGCGCCCTGCCACCCGCTGCTTTCAAGCAACCCCCTGACAGCAGCCCCCGAACTGCCGGCCACGACGATAGGCAGGCAATGACCGGTGGCAAACAGCAGGATTAACAGAATTCCGGTAGCCACCTTTTGCTGAATTGTGATGATCGCCAAAATAGGGGCAATAAAACCGAAGGTGCAGGAACCAGACAGCACGCCGTACGCCAGGCCCAAAATTAGGGCTCCGAACATGCCTCTTACCTTTAGTCGTTGTAGCAGGCTGCCGGATATCGAACATTTCTCCACGCCAAACATCCCTAAAGCGACCCAGATCAAAATAAGGCCCACCAGTACTTGCCAATAGGCGCCCACATCGCCCAGTATCCGCCCCAACAAGGCGCAGGCTATGCCTACCAGGGCAATGCTAAAAAAAAGGCCTGAGCTGAAGGCCACCGCATAGTAACTTGCCTCACGCGGCTTCAAAACCTTCTTTTGGCCGCCAACATACGCAATGACTAGCGGGATAGAGGCCATATGGCATGGACTCAAGGCCACACTCACCATGCCCCACACCATGCTGCCCAAAGCGGCAAAAGCCGTTCCTCCGACAATCCATTGATTTACCGTAACAAATAATTCCTGCAGCATTCTCTCAATCCGTTTGACCCCGAACTGCTAACCCTTGCCGGGCTGGCTGACTCCCATCTTTTCCAATTGCCGGACAATGGCGTCCTCGGCCATAAAGCCGACGTGGCGATACACTTCATGACCCTTGCTGTTATAAAATATCTGAGTCGGGATGGCCCGAATGCCGAAACGCCTCGCCTGACTTCGATCTTGCCACACGTCAATGAACACGATAGCAGCCTTTCCTTTGTATTGCTTTTCCAGTTTTTCCAAAATGGGCACCATCATCTTACAGGGGATACACTTATGGGCGCCCAGATCTACCATGGTCACCATGCCCGTTTCGGGGATCTTATCCTGTTTTTCTTTTGCTCCTTCAGCGCAGGCCATAATTCCCCATCCTAGTAAAACCGCCCATACAACAACCAGACCAACCGCTTTCTTCATCTATCAAGCCTCCGATTTCCATTGACATATGCGTTTTTCATCTTCGCCGGGCAGTGCCCCCTTTATTATTGCGACGATACCATTTCAGCGTCAGGCGAACGAAAACTGGCCCAGACACGCTTTCAGCTTCCGACGACCTCCTCCGACAAAGCCGGGCACTGAGTGGGCACTTTGGCCCCTTGGCAGATGCTTAATGCGAAAACCATGCAGGTCTCCGACCCGCATGCCCGGCAGTTTGTCTTCGGCAGCAGTTTAAGGATTTCCAATACATTGGGTTTCGGAGCTCCTTCATGGCTGGGCGTGATCTCTTCTCGGTTTTCCCAGGCATCATTAATTTCTCTCCTCAGCCATTCAAGGATCCTGTCCGCTTCTTCTTCATCTTGAAGGGCATTGATCGCGATTTGCCTTGGTTGAACGGTGATGAGCCGGCCATAGACTTTGAAGGTCACCGCCGGAGGGTCTTTCAGGTATTCAAATCCTCCAAGCACCGCGTTGAGATACGGCAGCGCCTCGCTGATGTCCTGATCCAGATGGGCAATACAGTGCAACGACTCGAATTTCGGGTTACATTCGAGCCTGAAAATTCCTTTCGTATAGGTTCTGAGTAACATTCTCCACATCCCTTACCTACATAAACAACTTCCAGAGCAGCTTCACGGCAACTGCTAGTAAGACCACTGCAAACATCTGCTTGATCCAGCGAGCCTTCATTTTTTCTTTCATGACCTTGGCTCCGATTTGAGAGCCGATAATGACCGCTATGGTTGTAGCCACCATAAGCGGCCAGTGAAAGTGGCCTTCTGCGATGTGCCCGGCAAATCCGGAAAAAGAAGAAAATATGACCACAAAAGAACTCGTAGCTGCGGCCTGTTTGGTCTTATAGCCGATGATCAGCATCATGGGCACAAACAGAAAACCGCCCCCGACACCCAGCAGTCCGGCGATAAAACCGATAAAGAATCCGCCGATGCCCATAAGAAGCAAGCGCCACTTGTAAGACATCATCTGTTCTTTGTCTGCACGGCCGGAGGTCACCAGCATGCGCCCTCCGGCAAAGACCATGGCCAGGGCAAAGAGAAGAATCAGGGTCCGGGTGGGGAAAAACCTGGTAAAATAGGCCCCCACAGGTGCGCCCACAAAAGATGTGATGATGAGGGGCAGAGAGCCTTTGATATCCACCATCTTTGCCCGCAGGTAATAGGCGGCGGCAGAAAGCGCGGTGAACCCGTTTAGTAGAAGCCCCGTAGGAATGGCCACGGACTTGAAATCAAATCCAAACCAGTGAAACACCGGAATGTAAAGCATGGCTCCGCCGAGACCAAGCATGGAAAAAATAAAGGCCAACAAAAATATGACCGACGTGACTGATGCCAGTATCATGTATATATACTCCCTTGCCACTGGGGGAAGCACCCCAAGAAAACGAATCGCCTAATCTCATTCGAGCAAGTTAATCACCGTATCCTGAGCACGGAATGCAAAGGAGTTCTCCGTCTCTTCCGACTCTCAGTTTGTTCACAAAGGTCAGCTCGCCACATTTTTGACATGGTTTTGCCTCGAACAGACCCTTTCCTTTCTTTACGGTCACTTCATGGATGGGACCCACATCCAGAAACTCTTCACCGGGCAGTGACAAGATTCTTTCTACCAAAGGATCTGTAATCTCAGGCTCAATGTCCTGGGGCGGGACCCCTGCTTTGCGCTTTTGAACAAAAGGGGAATTGAGGGCCTTTTCGAAGAAACCAGGCTTGATGGAAATGCGCACAGCACGGCCCGTTTTCTGCTCAATCAGGGTAAAGGCCATTTTGTTGTAATAGAGTTTCTTGATATTGGATTTTCCATACGTGCATCCGGTTGCACTCATGAGGCCGTCAAGGAAACATCCCGCAGCATGTCCCTTCCCGGTCTCGGCTTCCACCATGAGTTCTTTGTCCTGGGAGCGCTCGACGCCCAGGGTCTTCATGGCAGCCAGCCCGGCCCTCAGGCCCATGGGCATTGCAGGACATTTGTGCCCGTGAAACTTGAGTGCTGTATCGAAAACCTGCTGAAATTCTTCCATGATGACTCCTCCTTTTCCTGTTTTTTCTCTATCAGGATTCAAATCCTGGTTGTCACCAAGACGGCGGCCATTGAAGCTATTGCTTGATCCAATTCAACACTTCCTCTTTTTTCGGCACCTTTCCCACGCATCTTACCTCACCATCAATCACTACTGCCGGGGTGCCGAAGACGCCGTACTTGGCGACTTCCAGCATGTCAGAGACCTTTTCAACGTGTGCATCGGCCGCAGATTCTTCCACCGCCTCACGCACCACCTTCTCCACGTGCTTGCATTTCGGGCAACCTGGGCCCAATACCTTGATTTCCATTTCGTCCTCCTTACTTGTCGTAACGTTATGCGAATTCACTCAGCCACTCTCTGATCTTTGCCTTGCTTGGAACCGTGCCCACGGACACGATCTTTCCGTTCATGACCAAGGCCGGCGTTCCCATCACGCCGTAGCTCGCAATTTCTTTAATGTCTTTCACGTGCTCTACGGCTCCCGCTAGCTTCATCTCGGCCATGACCTCCATCACTTCTCTCTCCAAGTTGTCGCACCGGGTGCATCCAGGCCCCAGGATTTTAATCTCCAGCCCTTCGGGGGTCTCTTCTTCGTACGGCCTTCCGAGGAATTTGTTGAACTCCCGCAGAAGGGCTTGTGCATAAGCCTCCTTGGCATGGTCCGGAATGTAGTTCTGCCTGGAGACTCTGCTTACAAGCTCCGCCCGGATTTCATGATCCAGCTTATCCGCATATTCTTGTGCCATCTCTTCCATGACTTGTTTCAGGCCGATCAAGCCGACTGATTGCTGATCGATTCTAATCTGTGTCACATCGTCCTGGGACATAGTTTTTCCTTAGACAACCAGATTAAATAGATAACCTACCAGCAAGATCCCGCATCCGACCACACCGATAAACGCACCGATGAGTCGAGGTTTCAGGACTTTTCGCAGGATCACCATTTCAGGCAAGGAAAGGGCGATCACGCTCATCATAAAGGCCAGTACGGTGCCAAGGGCGGCCCCCTTACCAAGAAGGGCCTCCACTACAGGGATGATACCGGCGGCATTTGAATACATCGGTACCCCAATAACAACTGCAAGCGGCACGGACCACCAGACCCCTTTGCCCATGATAGAGGCCATGAAGCTCTCTGGGACATAACCGTGTATGCCAGCACCCACCGCAATGCCCAGCATGACATAAATCCAGACCCGACCGACAATCTCCTTTACTGCATCCCAGCCATAAACAATCCGGTCATGCCATGTGAGCTTTTCCTCCTGAACCGGCCCGGCCCCACCGTTCAACCCCCCGACCCAGTCTTCAATGTGTTTTTCCATGTGCAGGCGGCCGATCACCCAGCCTGAAATGATCGCGATCGTAAGGCCCGTGCCCATATAAAGGGCCGCTACCTCCCATCCAAGGAGTCCATACAGCAGGCCCAGCGCGATTTCATTGACCATGGGGGCAGAGATGAGGAAGGAAAATGTCACCCCCAAGGGCACCCCCGCGGTGACAAATCCGATGAATAGAGGCACGGCCGAGCAGGAGCAGAAGGGCGTGACAATGCCGAGCAGGGCGGCCAAAATATTGCCTACAAACTCCGTTTTCCCGGATAAGATGTCCCTGGTCTTTTCCGGTGTAAAAAAGCTGCGGACAACTCCTACGCCGAAAATGACCAGGACCAGGAGCATCATGACCTTGGGGGTATCATAGAAAAAGAATTCCAGGGCTGAAGCGAGGTGGGTTTCCCGTTCAATTTGCAGGATGGAGTAGGTGACGAATGAAGAAAGAAGGCCCAGCTTGCCGTAGGTAAACCACCACACATAAAGGGCGAGGGTGCCGAGGCCCAAATAAAGGGCCATTCCTCTCTTGCGACCCGATACGTTCCCCCTGGCGGCTGCGACACACGCACATGAACCATCGTCGATCCGTTTCACTGTTCCTCCTTTATCAGGGTGCCTTACAATCCGGCGAGCGCCTGTTCGTCAACAGGTACTTGATCATTCCTAGAGTCAATAGCGGTATGCCTATTTAGCTATAAATTAAGGACAAAAAAATATCACTTCCTGCAAATGTTTTCTCTTCGAATGGCGTCAATTTGTCCCACAATTTCAGCAACTTCTGAATCGCCTTCAAGCCAGTGTCTTAGGGCGCCCAGAAGGCTTGACGCATACGGGCTGGCGCTTCCATCTGCCAGTTGGTAGTTGACCCACATGCCGTCTTTATACGAAGTCACCAGGCCGGCATCTTCAAGAATCTTCAGGTGCTTAGACACACTGGGCTGGGCTATCCGGAGGGCGGCCTGCATCTCGCACACGCACATCACCTTGCGCTGTAACATCTTGATGATCTTCACCCGATTGGGGTCGGAAAGGGCCTTCATGACCCTGACAAAATGTTTCACTGTGGCCTCCTGAACTATATTCTATCTTGGTAATATAGTGGCTCGCATTGTGCCTGTCAAGAACTTTTTCGCGCTCTTCATGAGTTGAGACTCAGATCTGATCATGATAGAGACCTGAGGTGCCAGACTCCAGTATCTTTGACGATCCTTATCTCTTCGAGGAGGATTTTGTCTTCAAGGAAGGGGAGCAATCACGATGACAATGGAACAATACATACGGGCGATTGCGGGTGGTTTTGTCTTGATATCCTTGGTACTGGGTTATATCCATCACCCATATTGGCACCTTTTCACTGCGTTCGTCGGTCTAAACCTCCTGCAATCCGCCTTCACGAAATGGTGTCTGATGGAAAGCATCCTGAATAAACTCGGTGTGCCCAAAAGTACGCCTTGACCGCGCCTGCAAGGACGGGGCTTGCCGGGGATGAGGCCGGCAAGTGGAGCCTATTTCTTGCTCCGCAGATGAATACGAATGATGTCATAACCGCCAATATATAAGACCGGCCCGATGAGCCTCTTCCTTGGAGTAAACCGCCTTGACGTCTATCAGAATAGGCATGCCGTCGCTGCTTATTTTCCTGACTCCTTCCAGGCCAAGCCCTTCAATGTAAGGCCGGTGTTTTACGGCGAGTATGACGGCATCATAGGGCTTATGGTCTTCCACGTTGTCCGCGAGGTCAATATGGTATGCCTGCCTGACCTCTTCCTTATGAGCATAGGGGTCGTGAACACTGACATCCACGTCATATTCTCTTAATTCATCATAGATATCGATGACCCTGGTATTGCGTATATCGCTGATGCCCTCCTTAAAGGTAAGCCCCAGGATTAACACCTTGCTCCCCTTGACGGCCTTTCCGGCCTTGATCAGCATCTTCACCGTGTTTTCTGCAACGTATTTGCCCATGTTGTCGTTGATTCTGCGACCGGCCAAGATAATCTGGGGATGATAACCGATGCTTTCCGCCTTAAAAGTCAAATAATAAGGGTCGACCCCGATACAATGACCGCCAACGAGGCCGGGCTCAAATCTCAAAAAGTTCCACTTCGTTCCAGCAGCCTCCAAGACGTCTTTAGTCCCTATCCCAAGCTTGTTGAAGATGAGGGAAAGTTCGTTCATCAGGGCGATATTTAGATCTCGCTGTGTGTTTTCAATGACCTTCGCGGCTTCAGCCGTCTTAATGTCGGGAGCCAGATGAACACCGGCCGTAATCACATGGCCGTAGATCTCAGCCAGAAAGTTCGCAATTTCCGGTGTGTCACCAGAGACGACCTTGGTGATCTTGTTAATAGTGTGCTCCTTATCGCCAGGGTTGATCCTCTCAGGCGAATAACCCACATGAAAATCTTTTTTCCAAGAAAGCCCGCTCTCTCTTTCCAGAATCGGCACACAAACATCTTCGGTAACACCCGGGTATACCGTGGATTCATATACAACCACGGCGTCTTTCCCCAGATACCTTCCAATGATCTCGGTTGCTGTTTCAACAGGCCGCAGGTCAGGCATTCTATATCCATCGATAGGGGTTGGAACCGTGACGACAATGAGTTTACACCCTGAAATCTTTTCAGGATCATCGGTAAATTCGATATGAGAGTGTTTAAGGGTTTCGGAATCTACTTCGTTGGTTCGGTCTCTGTTTTCTTTTAGCTCCTTAATTCTGGCGGCATTTATATCAAAGCCAAGAACATTGTATTCCTTGGCGAGCAGCGCCGCCAAAGGCAGGCCAACATAGCCAAGACCCATGACGCCAATCTTTTCGCTTTTGTCTAGAAAATCCGCCTGATTCAACATGTTGTTTCCCCCCCCCGTGTGCGTTCTCGGGCATGTATACCATCGTTTTTCTCAATCAACAATTAAAATTAGAACGGCAGGAAAGCAGATCGAGACCTGCCTTCATGATCTATAGGATGGGCAGCGTGTGCCTGGCGAGATTGAAGGTTTGCTGGATGGCATCCTCACACTTTCGACCCAGGTTCTTAAACTTGCAGCCGATGCCTCGCTCGGTCACGTTTACGATCTGAGCATTGACCTTGAGCAAGTCATCTTCGGCGGGCAGCTTTATCAATAATCTTAGTTCTTGACCGATGTGAAATCCCCGTATCAACTCGGATTCGCATTCGACAAACACCCCTCCGAGGCTGATGTCCGTGATTCTTTTTTCACCGTGAAAACCCTCTATGATAACCAGGCAATGGAAGTCAACCCGTGGGTCTTTCCTTTTTTCCTTCCTCACCTCGCTGGTCTTTGTGCGGCAGTCCAGCCAGGAGCATGACTCGAAGGTTTTGTTGCCTGTCTTGAATTTCACGCCGATGCCCAGCTGGTCGCTCCTGACGATTTCACCGTTGATCTTGATCGGCTCATTGTAGTTCGGAGGTGAAAAAGTGAGTGTAATCTCCTCTCCAACCGAAAAGGAAGTATTGGTTCTGATAAACACGCCCCCGGCGCCGATGTCCAGAATGAAGTCTTTGAAAACCTGATCCTGAGAGGCGTAATCTACCGGGATCAGGCATGATGTCCTCGGGTGCTCCCTTCGATCTCCGGGTTGGTAGGCCTCCAACTGGCTCAAGAGGGCTCGCTGATGATCTTCAGATATATTGGAGATCAATTCCATGAGCCGAGCGGTGACAGTGGGTTTCCCGGATGGTTGAACGGTTTTACTAAGATCTCCATACTGGTTCCTGAATGCTTCTGTGAACTTGTTTAAGATACGCGATGTTGGCTCATCAGTTTGCATGAACCGAATCCCAGACTGAAACTTCCCGTTTCCATCTCGCCTGAAATGAACAACCTTGCCCCTCACATCCGTGAGTTCATCTTTGAGGCCAAGGGTGAGCGAAACCGTATATTGTGGATCAATGGGAACATGTGTTTCCATCAGCATGCCGCCTTCACTCACATCCAAGGTCCTAGCCATGCCCTGCCTGACTGCTTCGCTGTTTTCGTTCATACAAACATAGGCCAGCAGGTTGAGGGAATTGACTCGGGGATGTTTTCTTCTCTCTTCTTTGGACATGCTTTTTCCCTCGGACGAGTTGAACGCCGGTTCAACAAACACGGGAAGCCTGTTAGCAGCACATGGCGCCTACCTGTTCCTCAATCTCCTGAGCGCAGGCAGCCTTTTCCCGTTCGGGCACGTCTATGTTGATGGTGTCCGTTGCCAAATCCACATCAATGCTTCCTCCGTGTCTCTCCACAATCGACCGGATGAGGTATAGAGACAAGGCGCGGAGTTTGGTCTTTTCGTTTGTTGCCCACACATAATCCTCGGCCACACGGTCGTCATGAGCCGGGCTTAATGTGCCTGATGTGTTTCTGTGACTTTTAAGCCTCATGATGGGAACCTTTCGAGTCCATGACACTGTAAAGGACCTGTTGGTAGATCCTCGACGGCAACCGATAGGAAGGATCGGCGTCGCGAATGGCCGGCATGTCCATCAGCGGTTGTTTCTTCAATTTGTGTCGACACTCAGAACAATTCCAATACCTCCAGCGCTGTTCCACCGCATGATCCAGACACGCTTCATAGTAAGGGCAAAAGATGTTTCTGTTGCCCCGCTTGTGAAGGGGATTCGAATTCAGTTTCATGGCCACCTCGCTCGGTATAGGGTCAAGTCGCCGCCCATTCATCGGGCCATCATCAAAAGAGCTGAACACTTCGGCTATTGTGTCGGGAAGCACGAATCGTGCCGGAATATTAGAAGTCATTTATATTGTATAAATACAAATAGTTGTACATTCTGTGCTCCTGTGTTCAGAGCCCCGGGATTACAGGGAGGTGATCTAGATGCATCTGATTTGTCAACATGTTGACGCTCACTGCAGGTGGGTTACACAAAGCTATAGATGGTTCAAACAGGGGCTATCAAAAGGCTGGAAACAGGCTGGCCTAAGCCGAACCCAAAGATCTATTGATTGGAATTTGGGTGAGAGGTGTTGCCGAGGACACTATCCAGAGCGCTTGGACCGCAAACTGTTGAGGTCTCTGCGCTGGCTGAGGCGTTGGAGCTTGGTTTGCCAAAATCAAAGCAGGCTGCTTGAGCGGGTCAGTAAAAGATCTGATTTGCATATCACGACTTTTTGGCCTTTTCATTTTGCATGGCTCCATGGCAGCAATCAAAGGGTAATAACATTTGTCTCTTAATCTTTCCATGAGGCCAAGAGGGTGGTTCCTGATCCTTTGCTGGACTCGATTGAAAATGTCCCCCCTGAAAGCTCAGCTCGCTCCTTCATGCTGGTAAGGCCAAGCCCTCTGCGGGATTTCTTTACAGAGAGCACATGTTCCAGGTCGAATCCCCTGCCATTGTCGGAAATAACCAATGCTATCTTGCCGTCCGTTTTTCTTAAGTACAAGCGTACAAGGTCTGCGTGGCTGTGTTTAGCTATATTATTCAAGGCTTCCTGCAGTACCCGGTAGATGACAATTTTTAAAGGATCGAGCAGATCATGTTCCTGTATATCGATTTGTTTCTCCAGGTGAATCTCAGAATGAACAGATTCAAATTGTGCGCAAGCCGATTCTATGGTTGGTAAGAGCCCCAAGTCATCCAACATCGACGGCCGCAAATCCATTGAGACTCTATGGACTTCTTCAACGACTCCTTCAAGTATAGAAATGCTGCGCTTTAATAATTTGACACCTGTCGAGTGCTCTTTTTCACCTGTCTGTTCAAGGGAAGCCGCCAGAGAACATTGGATGGCACACAAAGATTGTCCAAGGCTATCATGAAGTTCAAGGGCAATCCGTTTTCTTTCCTCTTCCTGGGCTGCAAGGAGCCTGGAAGACAGATGCCGAAGCTCCCTCTCCGATTTCTGCAGGACCATCTCCGCCCGCTTGCGCTCGGTGATCTCTTGTGCCACGCTCTCGATCATTTTGTTGGTCACTGTCTTGAGGGATTCTATTAGCTCTACCTCTGATTTGCCCATGACCCTTGCAGCGAGGTCTCCTCTTGAGACTCGGTCCAAGGTATCGAAATGCTCGGCAAGGCCCATGGCAAACTCATGAGACAGATTAACTATCTCTGCCAGGTTCTCGGCAGTCATGTTGACTGTGCGCTTAAGCTTACCAATCAGCTCGAGCCGCGAAGTCTCGGGGATCCTGACCTCCGGGTCTCCTGCAGAAATCTGCTTCAACGCTTCAAAAACGTCAGACAATCCCAAGGATAATTCAGTGCTCAAAGCACGGTATTTCTCCTCGCTCGCACGAAGTGCTTGCTCGGCTTTCTTGCGTTCGGTGATATCAACAAATGTTTCAAGAAGGACATTCTCACCATCCATGTTGATCTCTGTGATCGTCTTGATGATTGGTATCTCCACACCGTCTTTACGCCGGAATATCCTTTCGGAGTTGTCAACCGTTTGCCCCTTGTCCAGTATCGGGCACTCGGTTTGCTGGGCAGGGCAGAGATACACGCCGCAATTTTTGTTCAACAGCTCAAGATGGCTCCCGACCCCGGCCATTTTATGGACAGCTTCATTGGCCCATCTGATTTTTCTGTCTTTTCCTATGACAACGACACCAAAAGGTGACTTGGCCAGAATCGTCTTAAGATTCTCACTGGCCCTAATGGCTTCTTGCTCGGCTTGCTTGCGTTCGGTGATATCAACAAATGTTTCAAGAAGGACATTCTCACCATCCATGTTGATCTCTGTGATCGTCTTGATGATTGGTATCTCCACACCGTCTTTACGCCGGAATATCCTTTCGGAGTTGTCAACCGTTTGCCCCTTGTCCAGTATCGGGCACTCGGTTTGCTGGGCAGGGCAGAGATACACGCCGCAATTTTTGTTCAACAGCTCAAGATGGCTCCCGACCCCGGCCATCTTACGGACAGCTTCATTGGCCCATCTGATTTTTCTGTCTTTTCCTATGACAACGACACCAAAAGGTGACCTGGCCAGAATCGTCTTAAGATTCTCACTGGCGTTTACTAATGCTTGCTCAGGCACATTGCGCTTAGCGGCATCCTCTTCCAACCCCTTCACCCTCTGTGCGAGTTCCTCATAGCTTGGCTTATCGAACATGGCAAAAACCTTCTGTCTAGAACAATTTAGGGACGTCTTTAATTAACTAATCAACCTAATCGATCAACTGATAATCATCCTCAAGGGAAATCGCTTCGCCTCTGTAAACGGCATAGCCAACGCCGGCAGCCGTCATGCCAAGCTTTCTTGCCAGAGCGCTCAGGGGTATTTTCAACTCGCGGGCTGCCCAATAACAAAAAAGGCTCCGGGCTGTCACCCGCATCCTCTGCCGGCCCTGGCGGAATATCTCATCAGGCTCGATGTCATAGATGCAGGCGACTCTGTCGGCCACCGAATTTAGATCATATCCCAAACGCCGCAATTCATAGTAGCGCTCAAAATTATCATCGGCCTGGGTTAATACGGACCGGACAAATTCAGGGTCACCCAGTATGCGCTCATCGCCTTTGAGTCGATCCATGCCCTTTAAACGTATTTTTTTTACTTCAGACCACCCGCCCAGGCTGCGAATCAGGCCCCCGCCCACAAGATCGGGGCGTCGGCCCTGATTCATGCCGTCTTTGACATAAGCGACATAGCGTTTGCGGGCTACCTTGGTAGTCTTTGCAAAATATTTCAGTACATAATGATCATCCTGCCATGGCCTGCGCCTGTGGCCGGTCAATACGCTGTGGCCACTGTAAGGATAAAGGCTCAGTGCCTGTAGATCTTTGACCAAGCTTGCCCTGATAGGGTTAAGATGAACATATCTGACCAGTTCTTTAAGATAGGCATCTTCTTGGCAGATGAACGACTTGTATCTGTTTTGAAAAAGCTGGCCGTGGCGTTTGTGCCTTCGATTAAAACTAACGGCATAGCCGGTCAATAATCGTCGCATTAAAGCAGCCAGCCCTCCGGGGCCGGAGCAAAACAAAAAGTGGGCGTGATTGGTCATCAGCGCCCAGGCATAACAGGCGGTTTGTGTCTCCGGTATGAGCCGGGACAGTCGGTCGATAAGGTTATCTTGGTCGGCCTTATCCCTGAATATCTTTTTACGTTCGATACCCCGGATAATAACATGGTGTAAGACACCGGGGGCGTCTAAGCGAGCTAATCTTGGCATGCCAAACTGTATGTCATAAATGAAATCGTATTGCAAGGTATTTTGTTTCTTAAAGACGTCCCGAAGTTGCCCTTGACAGTTTGGAACAGGATAATGTATGAGATGTCCAAATGATATGAAGTTTTCCCAGAACATCAGGAGATTGAAGCTCCCCGCAGCTTGCTATAGGGAGCTTCAAATGTCCGCACTCACAAATGCCTCCGAATCTCACCTGACTCGTTTTACAGTTGGGAGACATCATAGCCATGATAGTAGCAGTTGGTGAGATACTTTTTGACAAGTTCCCCGACTACCAGAGAATAGGTGGGGCACCTTTTAACCTTGCCTATCACCTGAAATCCTTGGGATATGAAGTGCGTTTCATCAGCCGAATCGGCAATGACGAAAATGGCAGGACCATACTGGAGCTCCTTCAGAAAGAACAATTTCACACTGACTACATTCAGATCGATAAAATCCACAGGACGGGGGAAGTCCTGATCAGACTCGAAACAAATGGAAATGCACGATTCAATATCTTGCCGGACGTTGCTTACGACCACATTCAATGTGATCGCTCAATTGAACTGATCTTGAATAAAGCCGAACTGCTTTACTTTGGTTCCCTCGTCCAAAGGAGTGAATACGGCTTTCAGACCCTCCAGGCGATGGCTGGTGGAAAAGGCGAGACTACGAAGTGCTTGTACGATGTAAACCTCCGGCCAGACTGTTACAATGAATTAGTCATTAGGACATCGTTAGAGAAGGCCAATGTGGTTAAATTGAATGACGAAGAGCTGTCGGTTATCAAGAAGTTGCTTCACTCTAACCTGGATGCCGAAACGTTTATCGAAGCCTTACTGAGGGATTATGACTTAGACATGGTATCCGTTACAAAAGGAGATGCAGGTAGCTCGCTGCACACTAAACAGGGACGCTACCAGGCTGAAACGCACAGAGATGTCAAGGTTGTCGACACGGTCGGGGCTGGTGATGGATATGCTGCGATTCTTGCGATCGGATATCTCCAAAACTGGCAACCTGAAAAGATCCTGGAGGTGGCAACTGAATTTGCCAGCCGAATCTGCGAGATAAAAGGTGCCTTTCCATCAGACTGGCAGTTTTATGGGGACTTTCAACGTAAAATCCAAGGCAAGTACAATGAAAAGACATAAGTTGCACATCATGATGTTCAGCGTGCATGGGCTCCTGCGTTCTGAAAGTATGGAACTGGGTCGTGACGCTGATACCGGGGGACAGATCAAGTACGTTGTTGAATTTGCGAAAGAACTGAGCAATCATGAGATGGTCAACAAGGTTGATCTCTTCACCAGGGTGATTGCGGATAAAACCGTGTCAGACGATTACCTTCAGCCAATCGAACAGGTTACCCCCAGTTTTCGTATCGTCAGAATTCAGTGTGGAGGGAGAAAATACATAAGAAAGGAGCTTTTGTGGCCTCATCTCGATGAATACATTGATAAGACCATTAAGTTTATCAAACGGGAAGGGGCCATTCCTGACATTGTTCATGGTCATTATGCCGATGCTGGCTACGTGTCGCTACAACTATCAGAATTGTTTGGTATCCCTTTGGTTTTTACCGCACACTCTCTGGGAAGAACGAAATATCAGAAGCTGCTCGAAGATGGCATGCGAGAACAAGATATTGTCAAGAGATATAAGATTGACCATAGAATTAACATTGAGGAGAGGGTATTGAGACAAGCCAATCTGGTTATCACGAGTACAAACCAGGAAATCAAACAACAGTATGGCATGTACGAGAATCGCGCTTATCCCAAGTTTTCTGTTATTCCTCCAGGGGTAGATTCGGATAAGTTCTACCCCTTTTACCACGATATGCTGCCCGAAACGAATACGGACGAAACAGAATGGTATGCCCAGGCTTCAATATTGCAGGAATTAAATCGTTTCTTCAAGCAACCTGAAAAACCACTCATACTCACCCTCTGCCGGCCAGACAAGAAAAAGAATATTTCCGGGCTGGTTAAAGCCTATGGCGAAGACCTTGAGCTTCAAGTCATGGCCAATTTGGCGGTCTTTGCAGGCATTCGCAAAGATATATCAGACAAGGAGGAAGATACGCGAGATGTTCTAACGGAAATGCTCCTGCTCATGGACAAGTATGATCTTTATGGAAACATGGCAATCCCCAAGAAACACGATTTTGAACATGAGGTCCCAGCATTATACCGCATAGCTGCAAAGACAAAGGGCGTTTTCGTCAATGTAGCATTAACTGAGCCGTTTGGCTTGACCCTGATTGAAGCGTCGGCATGCGGCCTTCCAATTGTTGCAACAAATGACGGTGGGCCCAAAGATATTGTGAGGAACCTCCGAAACGGCATACTGGTCGACCCGTCAAACCCCCGCAAGGTAGCTGGTGCCATCAAAAAGATAATTGCAGATAATGCGAAATGGAAGGAGTTCTCCCAAGAAGGTACGGTCAATATAGAGAAGTATTATACCTGGGCCGCTCATACCGAAAAATACCTGAAGCAATTGAGGCATCTGGTGACCCATACGAGTAATGCAGAATTTGGAACTGGCCGACCTGTCAGTGCTATTGGAAAACGCCTCGCCAAGTTGAAATATTTTCTCATAACCGATGTAGACAATACCCTTATTGGTGGAGATGACGACGATCTCAATATGCTGACCGAGTTACTTGAGCACAATCATGAGCATGTTGGCTTTGCCATCTCCACAGGCAGAACAGTTGATTCAGCCGTTAGCTTTCTGGAGAAATACGAAGTACCTACTCCCGACATTATCATTTCTTCGGTAGGCACGGAGATTTATTATGGCGAAGGCCGTCACTATGATCAGGGATGGAACACACATATTTCCAGCAAATGGAACCGGGATAAGGTTAAGAGCATCCTAGATAGCGTAGAGTTCTTGTCATATCAGGAGGGCGAAACACAAAGACCGTTCAAAATAAGCTACTATATGGAACCAGGCAAGGACCGGCTTGCGGTAATCCACAGCCTTTTGGCAGCAAGGAAGTGCAGCTATAATCTCATCTATTCGCACCAGCAGTTTTTGGATATCCTTCCCTTTCGGGCTTCCAAGGGAAAGGCCTTACGGTACTTGAGTTACAAGTGGGAGATACCTCTTGAGAATATGCTGGTCTGCGGGGACTCGGGGAATGATGAAGAAATGCTCCGGGGAGAGCCGCGTGGGGTCATAGTGGGTAATTACAGCAGCGAGCTTGAGAAGCTGCGGGGGCTGAAAAATATCTACTTCGCCAAACGTGAGTTTGCAGGTGGAATTGTCGAAGGGCTTCAATACTACGATCTTATTTCCAGGGCGCAAGGTTGAGAGGGATCATTATGGGAGATCTTGTTCGAACCATCATCAGTGACAATGACGTTGCCGACCTTAGAGAGTTCACTTCATTTCTTGTGGATAAGGAGAAGCCGTTTCTTCTCAGAAATGAGATAATGCTTGCATTTGAAGTGTATTGTCATGCCACTAAGAAAAAAAGAGCATTTAGAGAGAAATCGTCAATCGCAAGGTTCTTTGGTAAGATTCAGGAGCTCTTCATACGCAGGGATACCATGGTGATGATGTATCGAGATGCCGTTGCAAAATACCGGTTTTACATGCTGCGCAATCATGGAAGGCAGCTGGAGGAAATCGGCTTGAGTGAGTTTCTCGATCTGAGGGACTGCCTGGCGTTAAACGGGCAGCAATCTAGTGCACACCTGCATATCGACCTGGTGCCGTTCTATAATTTCTATCCGTCCATGCGAGACACAGGGACCATTGGCAATGGTATTCGTTTTATGAATCGGTATCTGTGTAGTGATATCTTCCAAAATCCGGATAAGTGGAATGAGAAACTATTTAGCTTTTTGAAACTGCACAAAGTGGACGGTCGACAATTACTGATCGATGGCTCGATGTTTGACAGTTTCACCGCTTTCTTTGACGGACTTGAGAACATGCTTGCCTTAATGAAGAAAATAGCTTCTGAAAGGCAGTATGCTTCGGTTAAAAAAACTATGAAGAAGGCGGGCTTTGAGGCGGGATGGGGGGATACTGCAGGCAGGATCGTCGAGACCATGCAGCTTCTTAAGGACCTGATAAATGAGCCGAACGCGACACAAGTAGAAGAATTCATATCCAGGGTGCCCATGCCGCTTATTTCGAAAGTTGCAATTATCTCACCCCACGGGTGGTTCGGCCAGGAGAACGTCCTCGGTAGGCCGGATACGGGAGGCCAGGTCATATACATCTTGGACCAGGTAAAGGCCTTGGAGAAGCAGCTCGCGGAGGAGATCAAAGCAACAGGCCTGAATGTTCAACCAAAAATAGTTGTGGTGACAAGACTTATCCCAGAAGCGGGCAATACAACGTGCGATCAGAAAAAGGAGAAGATATTTCAAACGGAAAATGGCTGGATCCTGCGAGTACCTTTCAAAGATAGATCAGCCAGTGTTGTTAAACAGTGGATATCGAGATTTCATGTATGGCCGTATCTGGAAAGATTTGCTGATGACGCTGCTACTGAACTGCAGAGTGAGTTTTTGGGCCGGCCCGACCTTATTATCGGAAACTACTCCGACGGAAATCTGGTTGCATCGCTCCTATCCGATAAGCTGGACGTCATTCAATGCACAGTAGCGCACGCCCTGGAAAAAACAAAGTACCTCTTTTCGGATCTGTATTGGAAAGATATGGAGAAGGAATACAATTTCTCACTCCAATTTACTGCCGACTTACTGTCCATGAACAAATCGGATTTCATCATTACCAGCACGCGCCAGGAGATCGTGGGAACAGGGAGCACCATAGGGCAGTATGAGTCCTACCAGTTTTTTTCGATGCCGGGCCTATTTCAAGTAAAAAGTGGCATTAATCTGTCTGCCCCGAAGTTCAATGTCATACCACCTGGGGTTGATGAGAATCTCTATTTCCCCTATGATCAACAGGGGAGGCGGATTGAAAGCCAAACCAGGCAATGGGAAAATAGACTTTTTCACCAAGAGGCGGATGATATTTTTGGATCGCTAAAATCGCCCGATAAGATTCCCATCTTTACGATGGCACGGCTCGACAAGATAAAAAATATTACAGGACTCTTAGAGGCTTTCGGTATGAGCAGAAACCTACAGAAGAGGTGTAATCTCCTGTTCGCAGCAGGCACAGTCCACATTGAGGAGTCAGAAGACGCTGAAGAGCGGGAAGAGATCGAAAGGTCCTATGCACTCATTGAGCAATATGAACTTGGTGAGCGGATTCGTTGGTTGCCCAGTATTCCCAAGCCAGAAACAGGCGAGGTTTACAGAATCATAGCCGATCACGGAGGTGTATTTGTTCAGCCGGCACTTTTCGAAGCTTTCGGATTGACCATACTGGAAGCCATGGCTTCGGGACTGCCCACCTTTGGCCCTATTTTTGGCGGTCCCGTTGAGACGATTGAAGAGGGAGTCAGTGGCTTCTTGCTTAACACGAGCAAACCAAAACTGATAGCAGAAGGCCTCGAGGCTTTTTTTGACATGTGTGGTAAAGATAAGGAATGCTGGGCAAGGATTTCCAAGAGCGGTATTAAGAGAGTCCATGAACATTTCAATTGGAGGTCGTACAGTGAACGTCTGATAAAACTGACCAAGCTCTACGGACTGTGGAGATATTCTGTTTCAGGTCCTGATAAGGTAAAGATGGATAGGTACTGCGACCTCATTTACCATTTCCTGATCAAAGAGCGTGCCGCACGTCTTGAATCATCATGTGTTGATTGATCTGGCAAGCAGCAGTGGGTAAAAGTTCTATACGCCGAAGGTTGATAGACTCGTAAAACACTTTTCACGACTCTGGCGGCGTCACAAGGATTGACTCTCATTGAAGGTTCGATAAGGTCAGCCGGTCGTGCTCGTCGTCATCAACCGGCGGGATACGCAGCCGTGATGAGGTATTACTTGAGTTCATTCTCTTTTCCAGGAAGGTCAACCAGTTGCCAGAAAAGATTGATGGTCCTCACCGCATCTGAAAAGTTATCGAACCCTACTGGCTTCACGATGTAGGCGTTGACGCCAAGATCATAGCTCCTTATCCGATCTTCTTCGGCCCTTGATGTGGTGAGGATGATCACCGGCAGTCGGCGGAGCTGCCCGTCCTCTCTGATGTGCTTCAGAACGGTAAGACCGTCCATTTTCGGCATTCTGATGTCGAGTAGAACGATGCCGGGCCGGGGGGCGGTCCCGGGTTCGCTGTATCTTCCCCGTTGGTGAAGAAAGTCCAAACACTCCTCGCCGTCGTTAACGATATAAAGTGGGTTGCTGATGCGGTGTCTCTTCCATGCCCGTTGGGTGGCCGCTACGTCGTGCTCATCGTCCTCAGCCATGAGGACTGTGAAAGGTTCGCGGGTCATCTTCATGTCTCCCTTTGTGTCTTGGGAAGAGCAACAAAGAACGTGCTGCCCTCACCGATTCTCGATTCCACACGGACCGAGCCGCCCAGTTTACTTGCCGCTTTCTTGACAATGGCAAGACCGAGGCCGGTGCCCTCATACTCCTCACGGGCATGGAGCCGCTCGAACACGCCGAATATTATTTCATGGTAGCGAGGGTCAATCCCAATGCCATTGTCACGTACGAACAGTTCATAGGATTGCTCGCCCGCCGGGAGCCAGGCGATTTCGACGCGTTTGCGTGAAGAATGATTGAATTTGATCGCGTTTCTGATGAGGATCTGCAAGATCTGCCTTAAAAGGGTGGGGTCCGTGTCAAGAGTGGGCCAGTCATGGCCCATTACAACTTCCACATCCGGGGACAAAGCAAGCGATGCGATCAGCTCCTGCAGAAGTATTCCAAGATCGATTGTCTGAGTCGGCACGCTCGATCTGCCGACGCGAGAAAACTCCAGTAGATCATCGACCAGTTCCACACCTTGGGCGACCGCTCGGTCCAGACCCTCTAGATACGTTTCCTGATCCCCATGAAGGATGGCTCGTAAGTCTTCCCGCAAAAAGTCAGCGTAGTTGCGAATAGCTCGCAGCGGCGCTTTGAGGATGTGGGCTACGACGAAATTGTACTGAGAAAGCTCCTCGTTAGCCAGTTCAAGGTCAGCAGCCTTTTTCTTGAGCTCCATGTGTGCAAGACTCAGTGCCTCCTCGGCTTGCTTGCGCTCGGCCAGTTCCAGCTTTAATTGTTCGGTGGCCCTAGCCAGCTCAGCGGTGCGCTCTTCAACGCGTCGTTCCAGCTCTTGACGGGCTTCTTGAAGCGCTTCTTGCGCCAGCCGTTTTTCCTCAACGAGGGCCTGGTTTTCAAGGGCCTGCTGCACGGTAGCCAAGACCTCATCCATATCCAAGGGCTTGGTGATATAGGCTAGTGCCCCCTCGTTCAGGGCCTGGATCGCGGTTTTCGTAGAGGCATAGGCGGTGACCATGATCACAACCATATCAGGATGCAGGTGCTTCAAGGGCGCCAACAGCTCCACCCCGTCCATGTCGGGCAGCTTGATGTCCAGCAGGGCCAGGTTAAAGAATCTCCTTTGGGCTTTCTCGATAGCCTCTCGCCCGGTTCTGGCCGTCTCTGTCCCATAGCCTTTCCTTCCGAATATGAGCGTGAGGCTTCTGTAGCTGCTCTCATCGTCATCAACAATCAAGATGCTCTCTTTCCGATTCATCCCCTTCGCCTTCAGTCATCCGGCCTTCCGTTGTCTCTGCCAGATCTCATCGACCAGCTTGAGCACCTGTGCCATGTCAAGGGGCTTGTAAAGAAAGGTGTAAGCACTATTGCAAAGAGCCTGTTCCATCAGGCCGTCCACCTCTTGGCGGTAGGCCGTTATCATGATGGCCACGGTTTCCGGGTTGATCTCTTTGATAGCCAGATATGTCTCCAGGCCATTGATGGTCGGCAGCTTCATGTCGATAAAGACGATGTCGCAGGCCTTCCTTTGCACCAGGGTAATGGCCTCCTCGCCGGCATAAGCGATGTCTACCTCGTAACCCTTTTTGATCAGTATATTTCTCAAGGTTTTGCAGGTCCCCGGGTCATCGTCAACCACTAAGACGAGCGCTCCCTGCCTGCGCTGCTTTGCCTCTTCAATGAGCCCTATCGCCTTGTCAATGTCCAGGGGCTTGTAAATGATCGAGTGGGCTCCTTCTTTAAGGGCATCGGCAACCAGGTCATCAACCGCGTAGGCGGTCATCATGGTCACCACAGCTTCAGGCCTGATCTTGATAATCCTTCTGTAAGTCTCCACACCATCCATAAGGGGCATCTTGATATCCATAAAGATCATGTCGAAAGGCCTCTCCTTGACCCTTTCGACGGCCTCGTGCCCGTCCTTGGCAGTAGTGACGGCGTAGCCTTTTCTCTTCAGGACAAAGGACAGCGTCTTGCACAGGCTGATATTGTCATCAACTATCAGGATGCTGGATTTTTCCTTCATGTCGCTTTTCTTCCTCTCTTAACACGGGCAACTTCACTGTGAAGGTACTACCTTTTCCAACTTCGCTATGCACTTCAATGGTGCCTCCATTGCCCTCAACCAGGGTTTTGGTGATCGCCATGCCCAGGCCAATTCCCTTGGCCTTGGTCGTAAATAGGGGCTCGAAGAGCTTAGCCAGATTCTCCTTCGGGATGCCAATCCCTGTATCTGAAAACGAAAGAGCGATTAAACCCTGGCTTTGGACCTCGGCTCCAAGGACCAACTTGCCGCCCTCAGGCATTGCCTGGATGGCATTGAGGATGATGTTTCCGAAGACTTGAAGGAGTTGGTCAGGGTCGGCCAAAATCGTAGGCAACCTTTCATCCAGTTGACTCACCACATCAACCTTGTCAGGCACAACGACACGAGATAGCGCCTCTTGGACGCAATCCTTAAGGCCCACCTTTCGTCGGACAGGGGGCTTGCAACGAGCAAAGCCGAGGAGACTGCTGATGATCCTCTCGGATGTCAGTACTTCTTTTTCCAGGATGTCCAGCGTCTCCTTGACCTCCGGCTCTGGTTCTTCCAGGGCCATATTGAGGAAATAGGCGGCGTTCTTGATGGCCCCCAAGGGGTTGCGGAGTTCGTGCCCTACTCCACCGGCCATCTGTCCCAAAATGGCCAGCTTCTCTCCGCGGATCAATTCATCTTGGGCATTTCTTAACTTCTCCTCAGCCCGCTTGCGCTCGGCGATTTCTCTGGAGACGCTTTCAATCATATGGTTGGTGACGCTTTTCAGGGATTCCAACAGGTCCACCTTCGAAGCCCCGGATACCCGAGCACTCAGGTCCCCTTTTGACACCCTGTCCAATGCGTCGAAATGCTCAGCAAGGCCAATGGCAAACTCGTGTGACAAATCAACAATCTCGCCAAGGTTTTCAGCGGTCATGTTGACCATATGTTTCAATTTGCTGATCAACTCAAGCTCTGAGGCTTCGGGTATCCTGACTTCGGGGTCTCCTGAAGATATTTCATTCAGCGCGTTGAACACCTCTGACAAGCCCTCGGCCAACTCCACGTTGATGGTCCGGAGGGTCTCTTCGCTTTTGCGGAGAGCGCCCACGGCCCGCTTTCTCTCCGTGAGTTCCAGCTTCAATTGCTCGCTTGTCTTAGCCAGCATCGCGGTGCGCTCTTCAACACGTTGCTCCAACTGGTCGTGTGCCTTTTGCAGCGCCTCCTCTGCCCGCCGGCGTTCACCAATACCCTGCTCTTCAATTTGAAACACATCCCAGAACAGATGGGCCGCCACATGATCCATCAAGCGGACGTGGTCGGGCTTTGTCTTGGAGATCTCATTGGCTACGTCTTCACGTCCCGTTAACTCGATAATCATGTTGAGATCTTTCAGTCTATATAGATCATGGTAGTCCTCTGTGGTGTAAATCCCTTTCTCCTTGGCGTAGAGACAGCCCACGGCCTTGGGATTGGTAGAAGCCAAGCCAATAAGCTTCATCCGAAGCTGGCTCAGCTTTTCGGCGAATATCATGTCCATGACCGCCTTGCATCCGGGACCACCACCCACAATCGCCACTTTGAGTGTTTTAGCCTGTTCCATGACTTGATTCCTTTTTGCCGGGTTGAGAAAACTGAGCACTCATACATCAAGCGGCCAGCAATAGGTCATCCTGCCGCCTATACCTGAGCGCCACTTTTACGAAGTTATGCTTGCGCAAGCCCTTAGGTCTCCCCAATAGTGCAGCAGTGTATGAATTGCTCCAGCTCATGCTTTTGTTCTTCAGTCAATCGCTCAAATTGAACATCACATCGCCTTACACCTTTGACGGTTGTCTCAAAATCTGAGATGGCTCTGACAGGTATTCCCTGCAAGCTGATGTCATATAGGATGCACAGTATTTCTAAGGTAAACCAGTCGTCTGTGCGCCGCTTTGATGCGCGATAAGTAAAGCCAAGCCCACCTGCGCTAACATCTACAATTCGTGCCATCATGGCAGGATTCGCGTCAAAACAGACAAAAGCAGCTTCCAGGACCAGTAATCGCTTGTCCTTCCTTCGCTCAACCGGCTCATTTGTGGTTGCCATGGAGTGATTCCCCTATAAATGAAGCGTAAGCGTTCTCAACCGAACATGATCCATTTAAACTTTATTTGTACCACAGCTTTGCGAACTTATAAAGGGCTAGATTCATTTATGTTTGACGCAAGGCCCATGCATGGGAGGCATGCCTAGATGGGCCTTAACGTCAAGCCTGCCAGTAAAGGAGCTTGTCGAGGCCGTGGGAAAGACTCATGAATAGGGTGTGGACCAACCGGGCTTGCTGTGGATTGCCGACTCGGCGGCTGAAGCACTATATGTCGGGGTTGTCAACCTCGTTCGAAGATCCCTTGTTCCTGCCATGATCACAGCTGGCGGGCGGGTCAAAGTGTCATAGATCACCTCACAAGATCATAACTGCGGAGCTGGCTGCAGGCAGTGTCGATGTCAAAACCACCACCGATGACCTTGTCACTTTCCTTGTTCTTTGCGATGTATGCCTTGAGTTCTTCAGGGTTCATTTTAGAATAAGATAATCAAGGAGGGAGCGTCTCTTAATGATGAACTATTTTACACTCAGCCATGAGCATGTCAAGGCATTTGGGGCTTTTGACCTGCGGCGATCATGCGATGGTCCATAAAGCCATAGTCGCCTTCATACCGGTGCGGAGAAAAGTCGGTATGCACCTTGACCCGCTTAAAACCGGCATCCTCAAGCAGTGCTTCGACGGTTTCGGCATGATAAAGACGAATGCCGTAGGAACAGTCGCGTATTACCCCTTTCTTCTTGCTCAGAACCATTTCGCGGGCGTAAAGGGTGTCTCCTTCCAGTCTGCGTTGACGGCACACCACGGTGTCCGTGCCGATCTCATGCCAGGCGGTGGGATTAAACGAATCCTTGACCGCTGCGCCATCGGTCACGTCAACCACGAGCCAGCCGTCCGACCGGAGGACGCGCTTGGCTTCGACCAGGATTTCCCGGTCAGCCCCCGGTTCCGGGATGTAACCCAGGGAATTGCCCATAATGAGCACATGGTCAAAGCTGTCAGAAGAGACCCCCGTACTTCTGGCGTCGGCCCGGATACACGTCATGGGATAATTGTGCTCGGCGGCTCTTGTCCTGGCATGATCAATCAGAAACTCGGAATAGTCCAGCAGCGTACACCCTGTAAACCCCCGGGCGCACAATTCCAGGCTGTGTCGACCATGGCCGCCGCACAGGTCCAAGATCTTGTGCCCTGAGCTGATAGGGAGGAGTTCGCAGACCAGGTCGACTTCACGGCACGTGATCTTTTCATCGCAAACCGAACGGGCATCCGTGAGGAGATAAACCTCATCGAACATGCTCTGCCACCACTCAGGATCTGCCTTCATATTGATGACGACTCCGGATTGCTCCCGAAGCCAAACAGGCCGTCCGAGGCCAGGATGGCCGGGGAGCCGCCCCAGGGCTGTGACCGAGCAATTTCAAGTTCTTCTTCCTCTATATTGACGATGTCATCCAGCTCGCCGGCCAACCACATTTTTTCCAGGGTCAAGCAATCGGCCCACATGGCAGCACAATAGCGTTCAAGGCACTCGAGTTGAAGCGTAGTAATCACTCTGGGCCTCAAGGCGATTTTGATGGGGCCGAGCAGGTAAGTAAACTTGTATTCCATGGCCATCTTTTTTTGCATGTCAACGACTGACAGGACATCTCCGTATGCCATGTCCAAAATGGCTTCATTGATACGATCCACCGCCTCACGCACGCTCAAGTCCGAACGAAGTACGGCCAGGGGTTGAACCCCGCCCCCACTGCCTACGTTGGTGGGCACCCAACCATACCGGCCCAGGAAACCGAAAAGCCCATTGGGCCCCAAGAGGCAACGAAAATCCGTCTGGCAGCGCTCCAAGGCGATCTCATTGTTTTGTGTATGTAATGTGGGAATGTCCTCGGCCCACACGTCGAGGGGAATCTTTTCCTGAACAATGTAATTTCCCTCCTGCAGGGCGAGTTGAACGGCCTCATCCGCATCCGGGTTCACCCGCCCGACCCGCACGCCCTTGCCTGAATAACCTCTTTCAGGCTTGAGTACCAGGTCGTCCCAGTGGGAGCGGGTCCATTCGATCAGGTCGTCAATCTCTTGGTTCCTTGGTCCGTCCGTGCGGCGCGGATAGAATTGTCGTGTCCAGGGTGTCCGTTCCAGGATGTCCGTGTGAAATCGGCTGCTGTAGGGACCCGTGATGACTTCATACATGCTCTTAACGTTAATGGGTTCCGTGCCCCGTGGATTGATGACCCGGTTTTCTCGAACTGCCTGTATGAGCGGTGTCAGGTTGTGCTTACGGTGCAGGGCCAACAGCACGTCCGTATTGAAATCCATGAAAATGACTGAAACCGGTCGACCCCGCCAACACACCCGGCCGGTCTTCAGTTCCAGTTCATGGGGAGCCATCAACGCTCCGGAAATCCCATCAATGGTGTCCAGACGATGGGCCAGGTTTCTGTTTTCCGTCACATTTTCAAGGGTCTCTTCCTCGGCCACCACGGCAATCAGCCCCGGATTGCCGCCATCACGAGCCCCGTGGGCTTGAACCAGCATCTCCACAAAGCCGTTGACCGGAAACAACAACGGGTGGTCGAAATCGAGATCCACAGTCACGGGGCGAATCTCATTGAGCTTGAACCACACAGCCTTGCCGATGATTTGGGTGATGCGCTGATAGTCCCAACCGCCCGGGCTTCCCAGATTCCATTCTGAATGATATCCAACAAACTCTTTCAATGTTTTCTCCCCATTCGGGACCCATGCACAATCAATTTGTATCGAACAGCGCCATACACTGGAGCGCCGAGGGCATTTTAGAATATCTGAGCTTATAGCACATGAAGCATCATTTTTGAACGGACTTTGAAGTCTCGTAACACTTTAGCGCTTTCAAAAACAGTGTAGCCCGGGACCGGGAGTCCCTTTTTCCCTTTACGCCATCCGATGATTCCCTTATAGTTTTTTGCCAACACGAACTCAGCAAAATCGATTTTTTGTGAAGGCATCATCCGAGCTGACTGACACATGAAAAAGTATCTGGAGATGGCTCAGGCGAGAAAGTTACTAGAGTTGTCCGAACGGGCCACCATGGAAGAGATTCAGACGAACTATAGAAACCTCATCAAGAAATGGCACCCAGACACGTGTGATGAAAACGAAAAAAAATGTGCTGAAATGACTGCCAAGGTTGTTGCCGCCTATGAGATCATTATGGATTATTGCAAGCATTACAAGTTTTCCTTTTCCAAGGAAGAGGTCAGGCAGCACCTTTCAGAAGAAGAGTGGTGGGTTGAACGTTTTGGCAACGATCCGGTATGGCAGAAGTAGGCCACCGGCAGAACGAGGAAAAACATGCCCAAGATGATCACAGATCTGGAAGGGGCCTTCAGACAGTTTGTGCCCCCCAGGGATGCCGTGCTGCTGGCGCTGGAACAGGAAGCCGAGCGGGAGGGCATCCCTATTGTCGGCCCCGTGGTCGGAGAGTTTCTATATATACTCGCCCGGGCCATGCAAGCGAAGCGGATCCTGGAACTGGGAACAGCGACCGGATATTCAGCGATCTATCTTGCCAGGGCATGCCAGGGTTCAATGGGAAAACTGCTTACCCTGGAAAAGGATGAAGGCATGGCCGGCAGGGCCCAAGCCAATTTTCGGAAGGTGGGATTGGGACATTGCATAGAGATCAGGGTGGCGGACGCCCTGGCGGCGACGACCAAGATGAAAGGGCCGTTCGATTTGATTTTTATGGACATTGACAAGGAGGGTTACCTTCCCCTTTTATCCCATTGCCATCGCCTCCTCAAGACCGGAGGTCTCATGGTCATCGATAACGTGGGATTTCATGCAGCAAATGATTTTAACCGTGCTGTGTTTGAAAGCCCCCGGTGGGAAAGCGTGCACTTGCTTTCCTTTCTCCCCTTTCATTCTCCAGAAAAAGACGGGCTGTGCCTGGCGCTTCGCACCTGAAAACGCTAATAAACACTGCCAAGTATGTGTAATCGGCCTTAAGAAAGAACCCTCCACACCAGAGCCACCCCTGCCGTGAATACAAAGATGGTTTCCACCAAAAATTCAAACCTGAAGCCGGGCACCATCCAATCCTTCTCCAAGGCTTGAACGACCCCCGCCATGTGAAATACCGAAAGGGTCATACCATAGGCCAGGGTGGTGGAAAGATGCATCGCCGGGGCAAAAAGGAGAACAGCCAAAGAGATGACCAGAAGCCGCTTTAATAGCCGAAGCGTTTTCCTTTCGCCCAAGACAATGGGCAGGCTCTCCTGTCCCACGATCCGGTCACCCTGCATATCCAGAATATCAAAAAAAGCCGTTCGTACAAAGACCATCACCGATGCCCACAATGAGACGAAAACCATGCTCGTCGTCATCCGCAACGAGATGGAAAGATGCGGGAGAACCACCGTGACAACGCCCCAGGCCAGGGCGATCAACACGGTTTTCGAACCGGGTATGTCACTGAGGCCTTCAATCTTTCGGCCTATCTTAAGAGGACCGGGTAAGAGTTTGACCTTGTACGAAAGCCCGAGGACACTGATGATACAAAGGACGAAAAAGGGAACAAGCCCCAAAGTGAACGCCATGAACAGCCCTACCGCCCCGGACAGGGTCGCCAGGGTTAAAAGAATCACACGGTTGGATTCGTAAAAGTGAGCCCGGTCCGGGTCGTTGTAACGGACCGCCTCCTTGCCGATGAAGTTATTCAGAATGTGCATGGAAAGGACATAACAGCTGGCCATTAGGGCCGACGGAAGCTTCGCCCGGATACCTGACAGCAGGGCACAGGCATAACTGAAACACCCCGCCCCAAAGGCCAGGTATAAATTGCTCAGAAGGAGCCAGCGCTGCATTCTGAACACCCTTTGCCGCCATCGTCTCTTTTGGAGGCTCTCCAGTGTCCTGTAGACTTTCTTGATGACCCAGTTCGGCGTGGACGCCCCGGCTGTGATGCCGACGGTTTGCAAGGCGCCAATCGCGTCGCAGTTGAGCTCTTCCTCGGTCTCGATATGAAAGGCTGGGAGCCCCTCTTGACGGACGACCGCAGCCAATCTCTGGGTGTTGCCACTGTTACGGCCTCCGACCACGACCACTGCATCCACGCTCTTTGCCATCTGTCTGACCTCGGCCTGGCGCCTGTGTGTCGAATCACAGATGGTGTTGAATACCTTGCAATGGGGAAAGCGCTTTTCGATGATGCGGGCAAGGCCATCAAAGAGCCTGCCGTCCTGTGTGGTCTGGGCAACCACGATGGCGCGTTCAAAAGGGGGGAGCTCAGCAAGGTCGTCCTCGCCGCTGATCACGTGGCCATGGCCTTCGGCATAGCCAAGGAGGCCTAACACCTCAGGGTGGTTCCGGTCGCCCACGATGACAACCCCATAACCCTGTTTGGCATACCTGGCGATGATAGTCTGCACCTTAACCACCCTGGGGCAGGTGGCGTTGATAATGCTGAAGCCGGCATCTATAAGGGCCTGTTTGGTCTGAGCCGGCACTCCATGGGCCCTGATGATCGCACGACCAGGCTTCGCCGCTGAGGGGTCGTCGAGGACACAAACCCCTTTTTCTTCAAGGAGCTCCAAGACTTGTGGGTTGTGAATCAGCGGGCCAACGGTATAGATGGGGCCGTCCTGGACGTTGGCAGCGTCCAGAACAATCTCGACAGCCCTGCGGACACCCATGCAGAAGCCTGCGGTTTTTGCAAGCTTGATTTTCAAAAGAGACTCTATTCTTTTAGGAAAATCTTGTGATTCACCAGAGAAAGGGCATCAATGCGGGCACGCAAGAACTTCTGATCGCCGAACACATTCACCAGGCGAAGACCGTCGTCTTCCGGCTCAATTTTGTCCACGGCCTCCATGACAAGCTTCTCTTCGCCGTCGCGGATGATGTACGCATTGGCTTCACACATCTTTTTCTATCAACTCCTTCAAGTGCTTTCCGATCAATGTTTCGATGAGCGGCGGGAGGGGGGTAGGGGTTAGACCCACAATCTCAACATTCTCCTGTGAAATCGGAATCAGGAACTTTCTGGCGGAACTTGCCGCCACAGCCTCAGCCATGGCGGGTGTCACCTCTCCCATCATGGCATGGGCCAAGACAATGCCCACGGGCCCTACGATAATGTCAGCCTGACCCACCGTACGAACAATGGCGTTTTCTCCCGAAGCCCCTCGGTTTGCCCTCGCCTTGAGCATCTGGGCTGTGGCGATGGCATTGGTCCCAAGGGCGATGATCTCTATCGATTCTCCGAAGGCCTCCTTGAGTTTTTTGATGATGACGCTTCCTATACCCCCGCCCTGACCATCAATGACACAAACGTCCATGTTGTAGTCGTGCCCTCCCGTGCCGACTTCCGGCGAGATTCATATTTAGGGTCAGCCTTGCCTCGGCCTGTTATCTTTTAAATATATTTAACAAATCGGCGCCATGAGGTCAACAAAAAGGAAGGAGATCCGCACTGGGGTCTGCAAAGGCTTGGCCAAAGGGTCATGAGATTTTCGCCAAAACGTTCTGGTTCAAATACCTGACACATCCCTCCATGTGTTTCCGGCACTGATCCTTGCGGCGACTCTCGTGCCGGGAGTCTCGAAGTTTTTGTTTCCCCGAGCCCCCTGTGAGCACGGATCTTGCCATCGCCTCGGGAAGATCGTCCGGCAACTCGAGACCATTCATCATGGCCCATGCCAGGGTCCAGGCCCTGGCAACATTAGACGGGTTGTAGCCTCCTCCCCCCAGGGCCACCCAGCAGGGGGCCTTTTCCATCAGATAGGCGATGACCTTGCAGAATCCATGGGTGGTCAGTTCCAGGGCGGCCAGGGGGTCATCCAGGAATGTATCCACGCCGAGCTGAGAGACCACCACATCCGGTTTGAACGTTTCCATGAGTCCGGGAACCACCGACGTGAAGCCTTCCCAGAATACGTCGTCGTCCGTGCCGGGGAGCATGGGCACATTCACCGCAAAACCCGTACCCTCTCCGTGTCCCATCTCGTTGAGTCCTCCCGTACCGGGGAAAAGGGTGCGTCCGTCCTGATGAAAGGAAATGGTAAGCACGTTGGCATCCTCGTAAAAAGCCCACTGGACACCGTCTCCATGGTGGGCGTCTATGTCCAGATACATGACCCGTTTTTTCTGATCCACGAAGTGGTCGATGGCCAGCACGGGGTCGTTGACGTAGCAGAAGCCTGACGCCCGGTCGGCACGAGCGTGATGCAGCCCCCCGGCAATGTTAAAGGCGACGCGGGCTTTGCCCTCGGATACGAGCTGAGCACACTGGAGAGACGCCCCTGTATGGAGCCGCGACCACTCCCAGAGTCCGGGAAAAACCGGATTGTCCCCGGGTCCGATGCCGTGTGCCAAATCCATATTGATCTCGCCACGGCCGGCCCGTTTTAAGACCTCCACATAGTCGCGCGTGTGAAAACGGAGGATCTCGGATTCAGAGGCGGCCCCGGTCTCGATCAGGTCTGCATCAGCAAGTTCAAAAAGACCGTAAGCCTTGCAAAGGTCATGGGTGAGCTGAAGGCGCTCGATTCTAAGGGGATGACTTAGGCCGTAGTCATAGGCAAAATATTTATCAGTGTAGAGAAAAGCTGTTTTCACGGCTACCTGCTTCCCTCCCGGGATATGCTGCCTCCGTCCTATCTGACAAGATGGTTAATGATTATGCCGTGGGCCTTGCCGAATTTCATGATCTTTTGGGGATCAAACCCCCCGGCCAGATAGAGGCTTCTGAATTCAGGCCTTTCAATCAGATAGAGAATAAAACTTAGGTGTCCGGAATATCCGCTGCCATCCAGCTGCTGCATCTCTCTGACCGCCTTTTTTGCCAATGCCACAGCCTGTCGATGCACCGTAGGTCCACGACCGCGGCATTCCCGTATGGAGTAAAGCTGCCTGCAACTGAAAGGGCGAATATCGTATATAAGACAGGTGTCGTCCTTTTTCAAGAAGGGGCACGGGGCGATATTGCGTTTTTCTTTTTCCCGCTTGTTTTGCGCAAGCCTTTTTTGGATCTGCTCCTTCCGGGGCTGTGGGAAGCTCTTTATCCGCTCGTAAATGACAAGACCCTCCAGGGTATTGATGTCCACGTTTCCAACGTCCGTGCAGCAGTAGGTGCAGCCCACCTTGCAGATGGCATGCTGTTTATACGCACGGGCATCGATTTCAAAACGCTCATAGATTTCTTTGAGCTTTTCCTTCTTTTGGTTCCAAGTCATAGAGGATTCGTGTATTGGCACGAGACTCTTTCCATAGGGCTCGCGCAAAAATAACTTCACATTTTGGCATCTCAGCTTCAGCCCGTCTTTGGCCGATGCCTCATTCGCAAACTCCTCGAAATAGCTCGCTATTCCTCCGGTTTTGCTCAATCGGATCGACCAGATCTGAACCAAATCTGAGCGCCAATTCTGCGAACTTATTTTTGCGCGAGCCCTTAGAGGCCATGTGTATTGTGTATGTTTTCATCCAGCCATTCCTCCGCTGGTGTGAGCAACTCTTCGGAATCACGCCTGGCTTGTCCTCGTCGCTTTCGGCAATGGAAGCACCTTCTTTAAAGATGAGTGTCAATGTATCCGTTTTGGGCATGTGATTCGCCGGAGAATCTGGAGTAGCCGAGGTTAGATCATAAACAGAAATGGCAACACGCTCGGAGCCTCAGGCGGGTCAACCTGATCAGCAGGGAGTTATAATTCGAGGTCTTGTTGTTCAACTTTTGATTTATGACAGACCACTTCACAATCGAGGCAAACAAGCAACACACAAGATGTGGGATTGCAGTGCCCCCTCCCTAGCCCCGCCAGCCCCGGGAACACCACATGCATGCCTCCCGAGGCGCCAAACTAGCAGACTCCAGGTCATACCAACCGCATGTCCCTCTGCAAGAATGGAGATCAGAATATCCTTACGACGTGTCTCCACCGGTGTATTTGCAGTTGACAATTTCTGACATCCCCACCGATTCATCCACTAGTTCGCCGTAGACATGCCCTGCAAAGAAGCCCATGCTGACATTGAACTTGATGAACCTTGTCTGCCCTTTTTCCAGGACGAAACTGACTTTTCGTTTCACCTCGGTGCTTGTAACTACTTCATAGTCACCAGCTGGTCGATCAACAAAAAAGAATCCTTTAGCGATAGCCTTGCCGACTTTCTCACCGTTTAGCATAACAGCCGGCTTAATTGCAGCACCTAAAGCTGAGGTTCTGTAGAAAAAGATTCTGCCCTCATCGGGACTTTCCGAGACCATGTTTGGCTGTACCATTGAAAACTGTGGGCCAGTCGCACAGCCGAACGGCAGACTCGCAACCAAGATGAATATTCCAAAAAACATTGTCCTTTTCATACTACCTTTTCCTTTCTTCACTCCATTGGTAGTTCAATTCCTTTGGACAGCGGCACAAACCCTTTTTCCACCGGCAGGTAGAAACCGACCATATGGCCTTCTGATACCACGAGATAGGCTTCAAATATGTTGGAGCACTCCACAGTTAGCACCTGATCAAGAGGTTTGTAGACTTCTCCCTTGGGTATGGTGCCTACTAACTTCCAGCTAGAGCCCTTACGCAACAAACGATCATAGTTGCAAGGAGCATCAATTGGAACGTCGTTAGCGACAACGAATGTTTTGCAGTGGTCAAGTGGCTGAACAAATTGAGTTGGCTCAAATGAAACGTGAGCCAAATCAAAAGCGCAGCCTCCGGCAACAAATGCAACCCCCACTAATAGAACAAAACTGATTCGGTTTTTGAGTCTTGCCATTTTAGCTTCCTTGCCACGTTCTTTAATTCTCAAATCAGTGGGTTAGCTGATAGGTTTCTAATGGAGATCGAAGAAAATGTCAATCCTGGGACGGAAAGAAGGCAGTTTTCAAAGATACCTTACGAGGTAGAACACAGCGTATGGACACAACGAACCAGGGAATCGATGGAGACGCCTAGAACCGCATTAGCGGTGCTCTGTTATTGTTTTAGTCAATTCGAGGAAAGCTAGCCAGAATGCTCCTAACAGAATGACAAAACCGCTAACGAGCTCTCTGGGTGTCGGAAATGTGCCCAGAAAAACGTAGGCCATTGGCAGTACAAACAAAGGTTGCGCTGCTAGGACTGTACTGGACTGCGAGAGGGTCCAGTAGCGGTAAGCGCGAAACGTGAAAAGAAAGCTGGCGCACGGTCCGAGGAAAGCGCCTAGTAGTGTCACACACCAATAGCGGCTTTCCACGGCAAAGTCAGCAACTCCTGTCCCAAACACCCAGAATGCTATCAATATTGAACCGATTCCCACTCTGTACGCAACCAGAATATTGGGATGTACTTTGTGAACGTAGGATTTGGCAATCAGGAGTTGAACAGCACCTGCAAGAACAGCTAGTGCTGTCCAAGTTACGCCGCTACCGACTATTTCCCATCTGCCAACGACACTCCAAAGGCCACCGAGGAGCATAATCGCCATCGCAAGAGATTCTTTCCTGGAAAGCCGTTCTTTGAGAATCAGTACTCCACTAACAATAGTAACGGCTGGAAAAGACCGCCACAGGAATGAGGCAAACGCAGTATCCAATGTTGAGAGTCCCTTCCAGGCGAAAATCATACCGACGGCGGTGAACGCACCGATTGCTAGAATTGCCTTCATGCTCCCTTTTGGAAAGATTTGCTCTCGACTTTCTTTGTCCACTAGGGCCACTGCGAAGGCGTATATGGCCGCTGCTGAAGTCCAAACCAAGCTAAACGTGTAAGGATCGAATCCTTGCAGTGCATATTTCACAGTTATGAAGTTCGTCGACACCAGTAGTGCTCCCCCTAAAGAATACAGAAAACCTTTTGCGGGGTCATAGATCGCGTTGTTCATATTATCAATCTTTTCAGTGTATTTTTCAAATTATACAGACAGACGAAAATACTGAATTGCCAACTCGGCAACAAACTGTCAAGCAGAAACGAAAAAGTCCTGGAGAGCGATTAAAGGGAAGGAGAAAGTGCGGGTTCATTCAGCGATCACAACTATTTCGGACTTCCCAAATAGCCGATCGATAGCAGCAATCACCATTCTACTTATGACTGGGCATAAAAACTACGCACACAATCCCCATCAAGGGTGGCGATGAATTCGCCGAGGGCGACCTCGAATCCGGCCTCCAATGCCGCCGATTGCCCGATGTTGGGTCGTAGGTGCAGAGCGCGGAAGTTGTCATATCTGTTGGCAAGCTCATCTATAAGCTGTGGTGTACTATCCTTCGAGCCGTCATTTACCATGATGAGTTCCCAGGTGAGGTCGCCTTCGATCGAGAAGACCTGCCTTAGTTCCTCACATACCTGCTGGACGGATTCCTCTTCATCAAAAAAAGGAACAACCAAGCTCAGAATTGGATGGTGCGTATCAATTCTCATAAGCTCCCCCTTAAAGCTTCTTTCAAATCAAATGCCTAATAAGCCACTTCAGGAAGGTATTACGGTTGATCGCCTTACGCGAGAGAGAAATACTCAGTTGGAATGAGGATCATTCTTGTGAACCCAAAAGAAGCCTATTCAGGGTCAACAATTCTCTTCAAGAAGAAGTGGCCATTGGACTCTCTACCTTCCTGATTGGTTGGCAGGCAGCAAATTCGCTGTTCTATTGAACTCGTTGCGTCGAGCTATGAAGACCCAGGAACCGACCTGGCCGAGCTTCTGGACAGGGTGGCCCAACGAACAGCATCTTTCGACCAGCTTGGCCCCCTTACTTTGCTCCACGACAAAGAGTACGCGTTGTTCACTCTCTTCCAGCTCTTCACGGAGTGTCTCATCCGTCGGCATCTCCGCACGGGACGAAGAAACAACACGCTCAACCTCACATCCAAGGTAAAGGTTCAAACCCCAGAATGGCTCAGTGCCAACAAAGGCAACCTCTGAGGACACCGGTTGAACCATGCCTGCAATATATTGTGCCATGGCACGGCTATCCCGGGAGTACGGGAAGAGTGCACCGACGTATTTCATGGCCACAAGGAACACAATCCACGCAGCGAGGAGGCAGATATGGATCTTCCCTTTGGATGGGAGGGTAGTCAAACGCCCGGCCATCAGGGCAATCGGGACGAATACTGGTAGTACATAGAGCGGCAACCGAGACCGGCTGAAGAAGAATACTGTAAGCGGGAAGATAACCCACAGGAGAAGGAAGACAACCCATGGGTCTTCCCTCAATTTGTCTCTCCACCACATGAATGAGAACATGGATTTTGGAATTGATCGCACTGCGCGGACAAAGGGAAATACCCATGGCAGTGGGCCGAGTAGCAGCACCGGTCCATATACCACAAATGCCATGTACCATTCAGGGTTACGACCGTGAAACCCTGTAGCGAACCGTTTGAGGAATTCATCTCGGATGAAATAGGTCGTAAGTCCAGGATGGGCTGCAGCAACCACCAGATACCAGCCTAAGCCAACTACCAGCAGTATCCCCAGTCCCCTTAAAGAAAACAACTGGAGAACTGATTTCCAACCGTCAGCAAGCAAGACGAAGACAAGAATTGCAGTGAAGGGAAGCAGGCCCGGAGGGCCTTTGGTCAGAAAGGCGAGACCAAATCCGCCCCACATAATGAGAAGAAAGAGATCGTCCCGTCGCCCATCTTTCTTCTGATACCAACAGACGAACCCCAGAACCGCTAGGGTCTCCCATAAAGTGAGCAGGGTGTCCGTAGTAACATAGTTGGCCGCACCAAAGGGAAATAGCGATGTGGCGTAAATGATGGGCGGCAGCCACGCCCTTTCCCATGCTGTTCTCTTTGCAATTGCGAACACCAACAGCACGGTTCCGGTGAAAGCCAGCGCATTGGGTAGGCGCGCACCCCATTCGTTCCGGCCGAGTAGTGTGATTCCTCCCGCGATGGCCCAATAGGTAAGAGGCGGCTTGGCAAAGTGAGCTACATCATCATTGAAAGCAGGCCGAATGAAATCCTTAGTCTGCAGCATTCTCAGGGCAATATTAGTGTAGCGACCTTCGTCACGTTCCCAGAGGCCTCGCGACCCCTGGAACATCATCACATAGGACAAGAGTACCACGCTGACAAGCAGTGTTCCGGCAAGCTTCCTGAACCGGGTCGTACCAAAACTGCTAACGCTCTTTTCAAACATGATCCATGACATCCTCAATCGATTAGGAACCAGGCTTCAGAATTCCTCGACAACCGGTCTCCGCCAAAGAGCAGTTGCCTATCGTTCATGGCAAAACAGGACGGGGCTACATCCATTTCACGCCACTAAGTCCATATTTTGGCATGATTCTCTAAGCTTTCGCGGAGGTGACTCGCTGCACTTAGCAGAGAGTAGGCTTGACTTCAAGATATTGTGGTTTAGTCTGGCATGGTTGAATTACAGATTCCTGGCACGTTCTTTAATTAACGGTCTAAACCACTGACATTGTCAGTGGTGGGGCATGGGGGCGGAGGCCCCATACCACAAATGAGCCAACAATGTTGGCGAGTTAAGACTACAAATAAAACAGAATCTGAATCAGGCA
>Ga0315534_1000095_pt1 | contig 47866 bp, 42 predicted proteins | sample SalMarSW160240MG_FD_203094 | JGI IMG/M metagenome (GOLD analysis project Ga0315534, IMG submission 203094) | Salt marsh sediment microbial communities from the Plum Island Ecosystem LTER, Massachusetts, United States - Salt Marsh Sediment SW1602-40 ... | reverse complement strand
CCCCGCTTTGAGAAGGCGCCACGCGTGGCTGAGCATTTCCATGTCACCGTACCAGCCAACGAACGGGCGATCCGCACGGCCAAGAGGAATGCCGTGAAGCCGCGTGTACACAATTGAGAGGGTCTGGACGACAGCCCCGGGCGCTCGTCCTGCTGTCGCCTTGCCCGACGGTTTTGCGGCAGCAAACAGCGACGTCATGAACGGCAGAACCCGGTTGCCGTCGCTTGAAGTGCCTTCGGCAAACAGCACAACCGTGTCACCCATTGCGAGCCGGTTTAGGATTTCGCTGGCCGCCGCACCGACGGCAGAACGCTTTCCTCGGTCGACGAATACGGATCTCTGCAGACGCGCAAGCGCGGAAACGAACGGCCAGGTCCCCACCTCTTTCTTGGCAACGAATGAAACCGGTGCAACGGCGGAAAGCACGGGGATATCAAGCCACGAAGTGTGGTTAGAAACGAGAAGAACAGGCTGGTTCCGTGCAACCTCGCCGTCGAGCGTGGTGCGAATGCCAACGATCCGGCAAACCTGCCGATGATACCAGTGGGGAAAATACCGAGCCGCCTTTGGGCTGAGGCGCAGCAACACCGCCTGGACTGGCATCAAGGGCAGCGTCAGCGTCATAAATGCCGCCAAAACCACCCCGCCCCTTAGCGCTCCCATCGTGGCGTCCCAATTGCGCGTTTCAGAAGTCACGACTTCTTCGCCACCTTTGATCGAACGCCGTAGAGTTCCAACCGATGACCGACAAGCTTGTAGCCCAATGCGCGTGCAATGCGCTCTTGGAGAGCCTCGATCTCCTCGTTGCGGAACTCAATGACGCGCCCAGTCTCAACATCAATTAGGTGATCGTGATGATCGCGCGCCGCCGCCTCATAGCGTCCCCGGCCCAACCCAAAATCGTGCCGCTCGAGAATTCCTTTCTCCTCGAAGAGCTTCAAAGTCCGGTAGACAGTTGAGAGCGAAATCCGCGCGTCGACCTCATTGGCCCGGCGGTAGACCTCATCTACGTCCGGGTGGTCCTTTGCAGACGACAATACGCGCGCGATGACGCGGCGCTGACCTGTCATTCGCAGGCCCTGCTCCGCGCATAGACGCTCGATTGGGCTGAAGTTCTTGTGGCGATCTGTGGACATGAAGCGGCGGCCGATTGAGCTCACGCTTGGCACTGCTTTATATGGGTGCACTGGCGAGCCGTCCACCCGGAGCCTTGCGACGCAGTGCAAGCACGGGCCAGCATTACAAAGAGAGAGCAAGAATAACCGCGTCGACGTGAGTGCCGCCAGGCCGAGCGTAGTAGCCTTTTCGCCGGCCCACAGCGGAAAAATCCAATGCCTTGTACAGCCCCAGCGCGGCCTCGTTGTCCTCCGCGACTTCCAGGAAGAGGCGATTGACCTCAGCGCGCTTGGCCGCCCTCACAAGCCCCTCCACCATGGTCCGCGCGATTCCCTTCCGCTGCCACTCCGGCGCAACACCGATCGACAGTATTTCAGCCTCGTCTGCCGCAAGCTGACCAATCACAAAGCCCGCCATCTCCGTGGGGTCGCGAGCCTGGGCAATAAGTGCTGCAGCCGCGGGATGCTCGATGAGCTCGGAAATGGATTGCTCGTCCCATGGCGGATTGAAGAGCCGGGCATGGAGCGCAGCAATTTCTTCCACGCGTTCAGGGCTCGCCCACAAGAGGCTGATGTTTTCGGGACCTGTTCGTGCGCCAGCTGGCGGGCTCATCGCTAAGCTCTCGCAATCGTTTTGGCACTTTGAGGCTTGGCGTCCGGCGGCCTCAAATAGAACGGTGTAAGCGCCCCTTCAACGGGCGGTAAACTCATGGCCATAAGCGCCAATGCAGTTGCATCAGGCAAGAGCTCAGGAAGGTGCGCGGCCGCGTGACGTCCCGCTTTTTGTGCAACCTCTGCGACTGCGGCCGCACCAGATCCGGCAAAAGCAATGGCACCACCGTTACCCATTCCGGCCGCATCTTCGACGGAGCGCAGCAAGACAGGCGACTTTATTTCGCGACCGTCCGCAGAAAAAAGCTGAACATAGACCTCACCACGGCGCGCATCCATTGCAATGGCAAGCTCACCTGCAGATCCGGGTTCCTCAAGCCGCTCCGCAGCAATCCGAGCCATGACTGCGAGACTAGTGGCACTCACAATTTTGCAGCCTGTCGCAAGCGCGAAGCCCCGCGCTGCAGCAACCCCAATCCGCGTTCCGGTGAAGGTTCCCGGCCCGGTTGTTACGGCGATGCAGTCACGATTCTCCAACGTAGCGCCAGCGCGTTCCATTACCTCGGCGATCATCGGCACCAACCGTTCAGCGTGGCCGGTTGCAAAGCGTTCTGACGCGGACGCCTGCACCTCTACGCCACCCTCCTGCACCCGGGCCACGCAGACGGAGCAGGCGTCAAAGCAAGTATCGAAGGCGAGAATGACCATGGCATATAAACCTACATGCGGCGTTCGCCGCATTCACCAGCAACCTTGTGAGACGGTGAAGACCTTAAACGATCTTGGCCATATCATCGAAATACAGCCGGGGCGCGCGCGGCCTCAGCTCCGCTGAATCGCCATAGCCGATATTGCACAGAAAGTTCGACTTGATGCTCGTTCCGGCAAAGAACGCCTCATCGACACCTGCATTGTCGAACCCGGACATTGGCCCGCAGTCCAAACCGTGCGCGCGCGCCGCCAGGATCAGATATGCGCCCTGCAATGTACCATTGCGGAAAGCAGTCTCGCGTATCTTTTCTGGTTTGCCCGCAAACCAGCTCTTGGCGTCAGTGTGCGGAAAAAGTTTGGGAAGGTGCTCGTAGAATTCCAGGTCGTAACCGATGATCGCACACACGGGTGCTTGCATGGTCTTTTCGAGGTTGCCCTCACTCAAGTGCGGCTTGAGGCGTTGCTTTGCTTCTTTGGATTTCACGAACACGAAGCGCGCAGGCGAACAATTCGCGCTCGTCGGACCCATGCGCGCAGTGTGAACAATCTCGCGCAGGAGATCGTCGGAGACATCCTTGCCTTGCCATTTGTTGTGAGTGCGGGCGTCGTGAAAGAGCTGGCCAAGAGCCGAGTCATCCATCCTCGTCGGCATTACTGCCTCCTTTTCTGTGCGAACTGGTCCGCCCTCAACGAAAACCCCGCCGATACGGCGGGGTTCCATGGTTGCGCGTCTTGGCGGCTCACACGGCCTGGACCTCTTGGACCTCCGGGCAGAAGTGGCGCAGGAGGTTTTCGATACCGTGGCGCAGGGTGGCTGTTGAACTCGGACAACCTGAGCAGGCTCCACGCATATGCAGATAGACAATCCCATCGCGGAAACCGGAGAACGTTATGTCCCCACCGTCCTGCGCGACCGCTGGACGGACTCGAGTCTCCAACAGTTCCTTAATCGTGGACACGACAGCTTCGTCCTTGGGGTCGCACACGTCGCTTTCGTCATCGTTTGCCCCATCCTCGGCAACGATCGGCGCTCCCGACACGTAGTGCTCCATGATGGCACCAAGGATCATCGGCTTGAGGTGCTGCCACTCAACGTCGCCTTTGGTGACCGAGATGAAGTCCGAACCAAGAAATACGCCGGTGACACCCTGGATATCGAACAGTCGGGTAGCCAGAGGCGAAGCCAGGGCCGCACCCTTGTCGCGAAAGTCAGCAGTACCCGCCGCAAGCACAGATTTGCCAGGGATGAACTTGAGCGTCGCGGGATTGGGCGTCGCTTCGGTTTGGATAAACATTGCGTCTGTATCTCCTTGGTGGGCATGCGCAGATGGCAGAAGGGCGGTCTCGCGCCTCACCACTTTAGAACAACTCTAAATATAGGACGCTTGGAGCATCACGTCGAGTGCATCTTCAAGTCCCTTACGCCAGAGCCTGGATATCTTCCAGTTCCAAGGTCCCTGGGACAATCGTGATGGGGATGGGAAAACTCCCCGCAGCGGTACCAGCTGCAAGCGAAGCGACGAGCGGTCCAGGGCCAGCCGGATCGGTTGAGGCCCCCAGAACGAACACCGCAATATCCTCATCCTCGTCAATAAGCTTACGGATTTCCTCGCCTTTCGACCCTTCACGGATGACTTCCTCCGCTGCCACATCCTCAAAACCCGCTTGGTTAAGCTTACGCCGAACAAGACGGAACAATGCCTTCGCTTTCGCGGTTTCCTCCTCAACCTGTTGTTGGCGCACGTTTATCCAGTGCTGAAACTCCTGCGGCACGATGATGTAGAGCATCACCAGAGACCCGGATGAACGCTGAATTCGGCTTGCTGCATAGTAGAGCGCCGCATCCACTTCTTGGCTCTCATCAACGATGAGCAGGAACTTGCGGAAGTGTCCGGATTCAAAGGACCGGCGTTTCGTTTTCATATTCATGAGCACATGCTGCCATGGACCCGAGACGCCCACAACATGACCATTCTCTAGAGGTTCACCAAAGCCTCGGCCCACATCGGGCAATCCTAGCGGCAAACGACGTCAGGTTCCCGATCGGACGAAGCCAACAATGTCCTTCACCTGGTCCATGATTGGCCGAGCGATCGCACGGGCGCGGGCGGAGCCGTCTGCAAGGATGCGGTCGATTTCGGCGACATCCGCCAAGAGCCGCTTGCTTTCGTCGGCAACGGGTCCAAGTTTTGTCACGCAAAGCTCGGCGAGTGCCTTCTTGAATGTGGAAAACTGCGCACCACCGAACTCCTTAAGCACGTCATCCTTCGTACGGGCCGCCAGCGCCGCATAGATGCCGATGAGGTTTTCGGCCTCGGCCCGACCCTCAAGCCCCTTTGCTTCGGAAGGCAACGGCTCTGGATCGGTGCGTGCCTTTTGAATCTTTTTCGCGATCGTATCGGCGTCATCGGTGAGGTTGATGCGCGACATCTCCGACGGATCCGATTTTGACATCTTTTTTGTTCCGTCTCGCAGACTCATGACACGCGTCGCCGGGCCCGTGATCACCGGCTCGGGCTGAGGGAAGAAGATGCCGTCCTCGTAACCTGCCTTTTCAATCCAACTTCCGAAGTCGTTGTTGAATTTCTGCGCGATGTCGCGGGCCAGTTCTAGATGCTGTTTTTGGTCCTCACCCACCGGAACATGCGTCGCCTGATAGGCGAGAATGTCGGCAGCCATCAAATTGGGATACACGTAAAGGCCGACAGATGCGTTCTCCCGATCCTTTCCAGCTTTCTCCTTGAACTGCGTCATGCGGTTCAGCCAACCCAGCCGCGAAACGCAATTGAATATCCAGGCAAGCTCAGCGTGCTCTGAAACTTCGCTCTGGTTGAAAAGGATGCTGCGCTTGGGATCCAAGCCCGATGCAATGTAAGCCGCCGTCACCTGGCGAATGGCTGACTTGAGTTCAACCGGATCCTGCCACACCGTGATTGCGTGCATATCGACAACGCAATAGATGCACTCATGCGTCTTCTGCAGTTCGATCCACTGCAACATGGCGCCCAAGTAGTTGCCAAGGTGCAGGCTGCCGGTTGGCTGCATGCCGGAGAAAACGCGCTCCTGAAAGGCCATGGGTCTCCCTCCTTGCCCGGCGCGCCTTATGGCGCGCTGGCCCTGGCGGTGCAAGCCCGCCCTCTTTGGCCTATTCGGCCTCGCGCCGGCGCTCCAGGAATCGGCGCAACTGGCGAGCATCGACAGCGCCGGTGGCCAGCACCGCGATAGCGTAGGTGGCAAGCCCTGAGCCGATGAGGCACGCCAGGGCGGCAACACGCTCCAACAGCAAAGCTTGCTCGCTGAAGCTGCTGGAAAGCGCATCCGCCACGAACCACAAGACGACACCCATGACCAAGCTTGAGAGCAAGACGAGGCCTAATGAGCGCCCCAACCGCCGATCAGCGACAAAGTAGCCGCGCTTCACGAGCGTTGCGTAGAGCAGACCAGCATTGAGCCAACCGCCTATAGAGGTGGCGACCGCGATGCCAAGGTGGGGCATCAGCCCATATGAGCGGAATACGTAGAAAAGCGCGATCGATCCGACCGTGTTCGCCGCCATGCTTGCGACCGCAAAGTGCATCGGTGTTCTGGTATCCTCGCGCGCAAAAAAGGCCGGCGAGAACACCTTGATCATGACGAAGGCCGGTAGACCCAATGCAAAGATTCCCAACGCATAAGCTGTGGCCAGCGTATCGGTCGGGGTGAAGGCGCCACGCTCAAAAAGGACGGCTACGATCGGTTGCGGGACGACGGCCAGAGCGACGGCGGCGGGAATCGTGAGCAGCATCGAGAACTCGAATGACCGGTTCTGGCTGTCGTTCACCGCCGCGTCGTTGCCGGCCCGCAAGTGGCGCGACACGTCCGGCAAGAGAACAACGCCGATGGCAATACCGACAATTGCCAATGGCAGCTCGTAGATGCGATCGGCGTAGTAGAGATAAGAGACCGCGCCGTTCTGGAGCGAGGCGATGATCGTACCGATCACAAGGTTGATCTGTGTGACGCCACCCGCGATCACGCCCGGTATGCCAAGCCGGATGAGCTGGCGCATGCCGTCGGTCATGCGCGGCCAACGCAGCCTCATGACAATCTCGGTACGCCGCAATCCGGCAAGCAGTAGCCAAAGCTGAAGGATACCCGCGGCAAACACGCCCCACGCCTGGATGATGCCGGCTTCCGGCACGTTTCGGTAGCCTAGGGCCATCGCCGTCAGGGTTGCAGCCATCATCGTGAGATTGAGGACAATCGATACCGCAGCGCTTTCTGCAAAGCGGCCAAACGAATTCAGCACTCCTGAAAGGAGCGCAACAAGGGACATGCAAAGCAAGTACGGCATCGTGATCCGGGTGAGCAGCACGGCCAGATCGAACTTGTCGGGTGTCTCGCTGAACCCGGGGGCAAGGCCGTACATGATGAACGGCATAGCGAGTTCGGCGATGACCGTCAGAATGAGGATGACGAAGACGAGCCCCGCCATCGCCTCTTCGGCAAACGCTCGCGCCGCCTGAGCGCCCTCGCCCTCCAGTCGCTTTGCGAACAGGGGTACGAACGCCGCGTTGAAGGCACCTTCTCCGAACAGGCGTCGAAAGAGGTTCGGGAACCGGAAGGCAACGAAGAACGCGTCAGCCACGGCCCCGCTGCCCAGCGTGGCTGCGATCAGGATATCGCGCAGAAAGCCGAAGACGCGGCTTAACAGAGTCAAGCCGCCGACGGTTGCGAAGGAGCGGTAAAGCTTCATGGGCGGTGAGCGGTAGCGGAGCTATCGGGCGAGGGCAAGGAACTTTGTCGCTTCCATCGGCGCCCGCGAGCGCTATATCCTCCGTCGACACGAGAGAACCAGCCGCGGAGAGATCCGGGTGAACTTGGGGGCGAAAAACCAATGTTTCCAATAGGCGACGACAATTCCGCCCGTCGATCCACGCCTTATGTCACCTTCGCTTTGATCGCGCTCAATGTCCTTGTGTTCTTGCTCGAACTCAGTGAAGGCCAAACATTCATAACGGAATGGGCCTTCATACCGGCCCGGTTTTCCGCTGATCCTGGCGCGAACATCGTGACCGTCTTTTCTGCCATGTTCATGCATGGCGGCTGGCTGCACCTGGGCGGCAACATGCTCTACCTTTGGATCTTTGGAGACAATGTCGAGGACCGCTTCGGGCACCTAAAATTTCTCATTTTCTACCTCTCAGCGGGTATCGCTGCGACGTTCGCCCAATACTACTTTACGCCAGGATCAAATGTGCCCAACGTCGGTGCCTCGGGTGCGATCGCCGGCGTGCTGGGTGCCTACCTTCTAATGTTCCCGCAAAAAAAGGTTCGGGTACTCTTCGGACGGCAGATCGTCTCGATGCCGGCGCTTTACGTTCTCGGATTTTGGATCGTCTTGCAGCTTTTCAGCGGCGTGGGAACGATCGCCTACACTGACGAGTCGAGCCAGGATGTTGGGGGGATTGCCTACATGGCTCACATCGGCGGGTTCGTGGCGGGTTTTGCTATGGCGTTCGTATTTCGCGCTTGGGGCCGCGGCCCGGATGCCACCGCATAGCGGGTTGTTCAAACGTTGTTCGCAACTGCGAACGTAGCGTGCATCGACAGCACGTCATGCCGCTTTACCGACGCGACATGTACAACATGTACATATGACGCTTCGGACTGTAAGCCTGCGACTTGAAAACATTTAGTGTTTGCAGGACAATAGTGCTGCAGGCCGGGGGGCGTGGCGAGGTAAATATACGTAATGTCAAAAGACCGCCTGGCAGTACCCATTCTTGTCATTCTGATTTTGCTGCTCGCGGGAGTGGCGTGGGCTTTTCTGGGCCCGATCCGACTCCCGATCTTTGCCAGCAAACCGACGGCGACGGATGAGGAGACGCTTTCTGCCAAAAAGAAGGACGTCGCCAAGTCAGACGCCGCGGCCAAAAACGAAGAAGGTCAGGCGAGCTTCGACATCACGCGCATCGATCGCGAGGGAACATCCGTTTTGGCCGGGCGCGCAGAACCCGGCTCCAGCGTGACGATCCTTGAGGACGACGAGGCGATCGGAACCGTCCAAGCTGACGAGAACGGCGATTGGTCGTTTGCGACGGAGCATGAGTTCGCCAGCAACGATCCCAACCTCGCGCTCACGACGCAGCCGGCGCCGCCGGCTCAAGTGGCCGCCGATGCCAAGCCTCAAAAAACGGCCGCTGCCGAGCAACAAGCGCAGCCTACCGAACCACAAAAGCAAGCTGCTGTGCCTGGTGGCGATGCGCCCGCGAAGGCAGGTGCGAAAGCTGCCTTGGCCCAAGGCAGCGCTCAGGACAAAAAGCCAGAGGAACGTTCGGCCAAGACCGCTACAGCACGGATGCTGCAGGACCTAGAGAGCATGGTCGAGTCGGCGCGCCAAGACGCAAAGAAAGAAGCCGAGACAGCAAGTGGGCAACCCTCTGCTGCACCGGCGGAATCGGCTGCGGCTGCGGCTGCCAAAGAGGCTGTGACAAAGGCAGATGCGGGAACTCCCAAGCCTAGTGGCGCGTCTCAGTCCCCCGGCGCTACCGCGCAAGAGGAAAACGTCGCAACTGCGGACTCGGCCACGCAGGATAGCAGCGCATCGCAAGCGCCTGTGACCGAGAAGACTACTGCGGAAGTCGCGGCATCCAGCGCTGCTCAATCCGAAGGGCCCTCGGCGAACAACACTCTGGATGCTTCTGACAACAGTGGCGACGATACCCCCGCGCCTCGTGCAACCAGCTCCGCAACCGCCACTGAAGCAACACCGGACAATCGGAAATTCGCGGTAGCCTCCACTGTGCCCAAACCACGCGGGCCAGACCAAAGCGAAGCCAAAGCGGCAGTCGCTGAGACGAAGCAAGAGGCAGCAGCGGCAAAGGCAGACGTTACGATGGCCGCCGTTTCCCCATCGGCTCAACCAGCCTCCGGGAATGAGGGAGCCGGGCGCAAGTCTGTCCCCGTTCCCATCACCTTCGTCTTCAACGAGTCGACCTTCACAGAAGAGGGTCGGAGGGCAGCATCACTGCTTCAAGAGTACCTGACCCTCAAGCGCTTCCCGACGGTGTCACTAACGGGCCATGCGGACGAGCGTGGTTCCGATGAGCTGAATATGGAACTTTCGCGCGAGCGCCTTGAAACGGTTGCCCGCTATTTGAAAGAGCATGGATTCAAAGGGGACCTTGATCTCATTCCCAAAGGAGAGTCGCAGCCTTACACAGGCGTCGACCGGAGTGAGTATCCCCGCGATGAGCTGTATCAGCTCGACCGGCGCGTCGAGCTTCTGCTTGGCCCCTAGGTAAGCCTGCCGGTTCGCACTTCACCACGAGCTATTCCTCGTCGGCGAGTACCTTCTCAAGCTTCTCGCGGATCGACTCTTGACGAGCATCGCTCGTGATCTTCTTGCCGGTCAAATCGAGGACATAGAACACGTCGACGGCCTTTTCGCCAAAGGTCGAAATGTGCGCGGAAGCAATATCGAGGTTGAGGCTGGAAAGGGTGCTTGTGAGGTCATAGAGCAAGCCCGGCCGATCACGCCCAGCCACCTCGATGACAGTGAGTTGGTCAGAAAGCGCGTTGTTGATGATGACCTCGGGCTCGACCGTGAAGGCGAGGATACGGCGTGCTGGTTTTCGTTTCGGGTCCAGCAGCTTGTCGAGCCACAAATCGCCCCTCAACAGGCGACCGATCGTATCGCCGATCCGATCGCCGCGGCGCAACTCGTCCTCATCTTCGTTGAAAGCTCGATTGAGCAAGAAGGTATCGAGCGCCAATCCATCTCGCGTTGTCATGATATGGGCGCCGGCAATATTGGCTCCTGCCGCCGCACAAGCCCCGGCAAACATTGACAACAGCCGAGGATGATTAGGGGCGACCACTGTTAGCTCTGTGATCGCCGTAAAGGAATCGGTTGTGCAGTGAGTCGACAAATGCGAGCTTTCCTCGTCGGCTCGCTGCAGCATATTTGCGTGCTCTTTCTGTCTGCGAGCATCGGTCCGCAACCAGTAGTCGGGGTAATGGCGGTCTACAAAAGCCTCCACCCTAGCCGGCTCCCAATCCGACAGCTCAGCTCGCAACTCGTCTTGAGCCTCTGCAATGCGCTGGCCACGCTTTATTTGCGTATGTCCGCCCGCGACCAGCGGTTCGGTCTCATAGTAAAGCGTGCGCAACAGCTGGCCCTTCCAGCCGTTCCACACTCCCGGACCGACGGCGCTGATATCCGCGACCGTGAGCAGCAACAGCAGCATTAGCCGCTCGGGGCTCTGCACCACGTCAGCAAAGTCTCTGATCGTCTTCGGGTCTTGGAGATCACGCGTCTGGGCAATGTTGCTCATCGTCAGGTGCTGCTCGATAAGCCACGCTGCCGTTTCCGTCTCAGCCGCACTTAGGCCAAAGCGCGGGCCGAGCTTACGGGCAACGCGCGCGCCAATGATTGAGTGATCTTCTTTTTGGTTTTTGCCGATGTCATGCAGGAAGGCTGCCACGACGAGGGCACGCCGGTTCTTAATGTTCTTGATGATCTCTGTCGACAGGGGCAGGTTTTGCGCTGAATTCCCCCGCTCGATTTCATTGAGCATCCCGACGGTGCGCACCAGATGCTCGTCGACCGTGTAGTGATGGTACATGTTGAACTGCATCATCGCGACAACGTGGCCGAATTCCGGGACGAACCTGCCAAGAACTCCGGCATCATTCATGCGCCGAAGCGTTGCTTCGGGATTGGTGTTCGACGTCAGGAGCTCAAGAAAGATCCTGTTGGCTTCCGGATCTGCGCGCAGCTTGTCATCGATGAGGCGCAGGGATTGGCGCAACAGCCTGATCGCGGTGGGATGTAAGAACGCATCTATGCGCTGCGCTTCGGCGAAGAACCGGATCAGGTTGACGGGATCGCGCTTGAACACATCTGGATCGGCAACGTTGAGGCGGTCATTGTCGATACGAAAGTCGGTGCGCGTGCGAATTTGCCGGCGCGCCCTCCAGCCCAATGGAGAAAGAAGCCTGGTCAAGCCCGGTGATGACTTGAGCTGCTGCATCTCGAGCGCAGAACACAAAATTGTCGTCAGATCCCCGACGTCCTTCGCGATAAGGAAGTAGTGCTTCATGAAGCGCTCAACGGCCCGCATGCCGCCGCGGGTGTTGTAGCCAAGACGCTCGGCAAGAATCGGCTGAATATCAAATGTGAGGATTTCTTCCGATCGCCCGCTTATGAAGTGCAGGTAGCACCGGATGGTCCACAAGAAGTACTCGCACCTGTGGAACGTCGCCACCTCATCGGGTTTAAAGACATCAGCAGCAACCGTCGTCGCACCGACCCCGCTGCCGTAAAGGTACTTCGAGAGCCAGTGTAGCGTGTGTAAATCGCGCAGACCGCCCTTGCCGTCCTTCACATTAGGCTCGACCTTGTAGCGGCTCTCGCCAGCTACGCGATGACGAACGTCGCGCTCGGCCATTTTCGCATCAATAAATGCTCGCGCCGTACCCGCAACCACCTCATCGCGGAAACGCTCCTCAAGCTCGGCAAAAAGTTGTGCGTCCCCATAGAGGAGGCGGGAGTCGATCAAAGAAGTCCGTATCGTCACGTCCGCTGCGCCAAGCTTGACGCATTGATCGACCGTGCGCGTGGCGTGCCCCACTTTGAAACCGAGATCCCACAAAACATAAAGAATGTACTCGGCGACGCTCTCACCCCAGGGCGTTTGTTTGTATGGCAGCAGGAAGAGCAGATCGATATCGGAGCCTGGTGCCAGAAGTCCGCGCCCGTAGCCACCGGTGGCTACGATTGCCATACGCTCCGCATCTGAGGGATTGGTTGCCCGGTAAACGTGCGCAACCGCGTAGTCGTAAAGGACTCGAATGAGTTCGTCCTGAAACTGCGACAACCCCGCCGCGCAACGCAGGCCATTACGGTCTGCGTCCAATCCTTCGCGCGCAGCATCATAAGCCGAGCTAACAAGCGACTTTAGACGTTCGAGGAGCGGGCCGCGCGCCTCAGACGCATCATCGCCATGTGCGCGAAAGTTGGCGGTCAGCTCTTCACGCAGCTGGCGAGAGTCGAAATAGGGCGCGGGCCTGGTAATCGCTTTGTCCATGATCGCAGGATAATTCGGTTCGTCCGACGGTCGCAAAAGAACCCGCAAGTTCTAACCTTCCCGCTTCGATTCGCCACGGCGTAGCGTCTTTAGGCGGTAGATGGCCTCAAGTGCGTCACGAGGCGTCATCTCATCTGGTGTGAACTCATCAAGTACCATCTCGACAGGTGTCGGGCCTTTCTGGCCATTCGGCGATTGCTGTGGGTGACTTACCGCGAACAGGGGTAATTCGTCGAGCGGCGTCTCCTGCTCGGCCTTCCTGCCTTCTGTTTTCTCCAACAGCGCCAAGACATCGCGGGCACGCTTCACCACAGGCTCGGGTAATCCTGCGAGCTTAGCTACCTGTATGCCGTAAGAACGATCGGCAGCCCCTGGCTTCACCCTGTGCAGGAAAACGATCTCATCGTGATATTCGCTCACGTCCATCGTCACGTTGGCGACCCCGTTGAGACGCCGGGAAAGCGCGGTCAACTCGTGGTAATGCGTGGCAAACAAAACCCGCGCCTTGGCAACATCGTGCAGGTACTCCACCGTCGCCCAAGCAATCGACAGTCCATCGAAGGTCGCCGTGCCGCGACCGATCTCGTCAAGAATGACAAGGGAGCGCTCGCTTGCCTGATTTAGAATGGCCGCCGTTTCCACCATCTCGACCATGAACGTTGATCGGCCACGCGCCAGGTCGTCGGATGCGCCAACGCGACTGAACAAGCGATCGACGACACCGATCGTTGCCGAACGGGCAGGCACATAGGACCCCATTTGGGCAAGTACGGTGATCAGGGCATTCTGCCTGAGGAAGGTGGATTTGCCGGCCATGTTGGGACCGGTCACGAGCCAAATGCGACCCTCGGCCGTTTCGTCGTTCTCGCCAGCCGATGGGCCGGTCGAGCCCAGCACGCAATCGTTCTCAATGAATGGCCCCGCTTTTGCTGCCCTGAGAGCTTGCTCGACCACGGGATGGCGTCCGCCGCGGATCTCGAACACCTGGCTTTCATCGACCAAAGGCCGGACATAGCCTTCCATGCGTGCAAGCTCTGCCAGTCCCGCGACAGCATCAAGCTCGGCAAGTGCTGAAGCAACTTCGCCGAGGCCGAGTTCTTCTTTCTGCACAGCCGCGGCCAGTTCCGAAAAGACGTCCTGCTCTAAGCTGAGCGCGCGCTCGGTTGCCGAGGCGATCCGGCCCTCCGTTTCCGCCAGCTCAGCGGTGGAGAAGCGTACGGCATTCGCCATGGTCTGGCGGTGACGAAAGGTTTCCGAATGCGGAGCTTCCATCAGCGGCTTTGCGTTTCCCTGCGTCACCTCAACGTAGAAACCCAGGATGTTGTTGTGCCGGACCTTGAGAGACTTGACGCCCGTCGTCTCGATGTAATTTGCTTCAAGGCCCGCCATCACGCTGCGGCTGTCTTCCTTCAGACGTCGCACCTTATCGAGTTCGGAACGGTAGCCCTCGCGTACGAAGCCGCCGTCGCGGCGAAGATGGGGCGGATCGTCGACAATAGCGGCGGCCAGGGAATTGCGCAGGTCGCGCGCAACCGTGCGAAGCCTTGATGTGATGCCTGCCAGCTCGGCCGGCAGTCCCATGCCCTCACCCATAGAGGCCAGGCGCGCTGCACACTGGGAGGCGACTGCCAATCCATCGCATATCGCGCCTAAATCCCGCGGCGAGCCGCGCCCGAAGGCGAGGCGCGAAACAGCGCGGGCTATGTCGGGAGCCGCGCGCAAGTTGCCGCGTAGCTCCTCGCGCAACGTCTCCTCGTCGATGAGGAAGCCAACGGCGTCGAGCCGGATACCGATTTGGGCGGTGTCGCGCAGCGGACTGGTGAGGCGGGCGGCAAGCTCGCGCGCGCCAGGTCCCGTAACCGTGCGATCGATGGCATCCAGCAGGCTGCCTCTCTTGTCGCCAGGCGCTGTCCGCGTCAGTTCAAGGCTGGCCCGGCTCGCTGCATCAATCAGCAGGATCGATTGAGAGCCGGACTTCTTGGGCGGACGCAGCGCGGGTTTGCGCCCGATCTGAGTCAGATCAACGTACTTCAGCGCCGCGCCGATCGCAGCCAACTCGGCCCGCGTGAAACTCCCGAAGCCGCCAAGCTCGGCAACATTGAGCTGGCTCTTCAGGGCAGCCTCTCCCGCCAAGCTGTCGAAATACGCACTTGGCACCGGCGTTGGCGAAGCACCGGCACGTTCAATCCATTGCTTCAAGCCGTCATCGCTTGCCAGATTGTCACCCAGCACAATCTCGCTTGGCGCCAAGCGAACAAGCTCGCCCGGCAAATCGACGCCGCGCACCTCGCCCACCTCGAACTCACCCGTCGAGATATCGAGCGAGGCCAGAGCCACGAGATGATCGGAGTCGAGGATGGCTTCCTCAGCCGCGCCGGCGGGTCGAAACAGCGCGGTCAGATAATTGCGGGCCTTGGAGTCGAGCAGGGCCTCCTCCGTCAAGGTCCCTGGCGTTACGAGCCGCACGACATCCCGGTGAACGACCGCCTTCGAGCCGCGCTTTCTTGCTTCGGCAGGATCCTCAAGTTGCTCGGCGACGGCCACGCGATATCCCAGCTTGATCAGACGCTGAAGATACTCATCGGCGCGATGGACCGGTACGCCGCACATGGGAATGTCTTGTCCGAGATGCTTGCCGCGTTTGGTCAGGACAATGCCCAGCGCCGCGGAGGCCACAACGGCATCATCGAAGAACAGCTCGTAGAAATCGCCCATGCGATACCAGAGCAGGCTGTCGGGATTGGCGGCCTTGATTTCGAGGAATTGCGCCATCGAGGGGCTGGCTTCGCCGGCCGTAGCGGCGGGCTGAACGGCTGGCGAGGCGACACTTGCGGGCTCGGCCTCCGCGAGCGCGACGTTCCCCTTCGCCTTTGTCCGTCTTGGCGCCATTGCCCCGATTATCCCAATTCCCTCTCGCCCCGCCGGCTGTCACTGATGGCGGCAACGCCCACTCGAGACGACGTTACGAGCCGTATGCCGCAAAAAACCGGCCGACTGCATGGCAAATCTTAACCCTTGTTCGATTGCCTCGCTTGGTGCGTCACTCTATTGTCCCGCCTCGCCTTCCTTCCAGGTTGCCAATCCGAATGACAACAAACAGAAACTCAAAGTTTTCCAAACCCCGCTTCACAGAGCAAGAAGCCCTCCAGTTTCACTCTCAAGGCAAGCCGGGTAAACTGGAAATCACGCCGACCAAGCCGCTGACAACACAGCGCGATCTCTCGCTCGCCTACTCGCCGGGCGTGGCCGTGCCCGTGCTCGCGATCGCCGAGGATCCAGCCACCGCCTATGACTACACCAACAAGGGCAACCTCGTCGCGGTCGTCTCAAATGGCACAGCAATTCTTGGCCTTGGCAACCTCGGTGCGCTGGCATCGAAACCCGTCATGGAAGGAAAGGGTGCCCTGTTCAAGCGATTCGCGGACATTGATGCCATGGATCTACTTGTGGACACGGAGGATCCCGAGACATTTATCAACAGCGTGCGTTATCTGACGCCGTCCTTTGGCGGCATCAACCTTGAGGACATCAAGGCGCCCGACTGTTTCATCATCGAGCAAACGCTCAAGGAAATGCTCAATATCCCGGTTTTCCACGATGACCAGCATGGAACGGCAATCATTGCGGCTGCGGGCTTCCTCAATGCGATTGCGCTCACCGATCGCGACCTGAAAAAGGTCCGCCTCGTCGTCAACGGTGCGGGAGCCGCGGGCATCGCCTGCCTGCAGCTCCTGGTAGCCATGGGCATGCCAAAGTCCAACATGGTGCTCTGCGACACCAAGGGCGTCATCTACCAGGGCCGCAAGGAAGGGATGAACCAGTGGAAGTCGTCTTTCACGTCGAAGACGAAGGCGCGCACACTGGCGGAAGCCCTCGACGGTGCTGACGCTGTCTTTGGCTTGTCGGTGAAAGGTGCTTTGACGCAAGACATGGTGAAGTCGATGGCGGACCGGCCAATCATCTTCGCCATGGCCAATCCGGATCCGGAGATCACACCCGAGGATGTCTTCGCCGTGCGCGATGATGCCATCGTCGCAACGGGTCGGTCCGACTACCCAAATCAGATCAACAACGTTTTGGGCTTCCCCTTTATCTTCCGGGGCGCACTCGACGTGCAGGCCTCCACGATCAACGACACCATGATGATTGCGGCCGCAGAAGCACTGGCCGAGCTCGCCCGCGCGGAAGTCCCCGACCAAGTTGCCGCTGCTTTTCATGGCCGGCGGCCAACCTTTGGGCCGGAATACATCATTCCCGCGCCGTTCGACCCGCGCCTTATCAGCCACGTGCCCACGGCCGTAGCCAAAGCAGCGATGGACTCAGGTGTTGCACGCAAGCCCATTGTCGACATGGAGGCTTACGAGGCGAGACTGAAGGGGCGCCTCGACCCGATGGCGGGTTGGCTGCAATCGACCTTCAGTTCCGTTCGATCCGAACCCAAGCGCGTTGTCTTTGCCGAGGGCGAGGAACCAGCCGTGATCAGAGCGGCTCATACCTACTTCACGCAAGGCTTCGGCCAGCCAATTCTGATCGGCAGTTCAGACGCCGTGCGCGAGCAGTTCAAGGAGCTCGGCATGGTGATGCGCGCCGACTATGAGCTGATCGATATTCGCAATTCACCTTACGTTGAGCAGTTCACTGAACATCTGTTCGCGCGATTGCAGCGGCGCGGTTACCTGAAGCGCGATTGTCAGCGCATGGTATCGAATGAGCGCAATGTCTTCGGGGCGCTTATGGTCGCCCTTGGCTACGCGGATGGGCTCGTGACCGGCGTCACACGTAATTGGACGACCGTTTACGAAGATATCAATCGGGTGATGGACGCCAAACCTGGACGAACCGTCATCGGCGTATCCATGGCGTTGTGCCGCGACCGCGCGGTGTTGGTCGCCGACACCAGCGTCATCGCCATGCCGACCTCAGAGCAACTCGCCGACATCACTGTCGAAGCTGCGAACGCAGCGCGCAGTTTTGGCATCGAGCCACGCGTCGCCCTTCTCGCATACTCGACCTTTGGTCAGCCGCGCGGACAGCGCTCCGATGAGGTGCGCGAAGCCATCAAGATCCTCGACGAGCGCAATGTCGACTTTGAATACGATGGCGACATGTCAGCCGATGTGGCACTCAATCACAACCTGATGCTGCACTATCCATTTTGCAGGTTGAGTGGCACAGCGAACGTGCTGGTCATGCCAGCGTTCCATGCAGCATCGATCTCGACCAAGATGCTCAAGGAGCTGGGCGGGGCGACAATCATCGGGCCCGTCCTCGTCGGCCTTTCCCATTCCGTGCAGATTTGCCCGTTTGGGGCCCAGGACAGCGACATCGTGAACATGGCCGCTATTGCCGCCTACCAAGCAAGCACGTAGGCAGGCGCGCCGTTTCGGCTAGACCGCAATGCGGCATTTCTGCTCGTCGGGTGCTCCAAAGTGCCCGAAGTAACGCGGATCGATCTTCTCAACAGGGAGTATGATCAGGACATCCGTCGTATGGAATTGGCGATCGACGACGGCACCATCGCCCACAAAAGCACCAAGCCTCAAGTAGCCCTTGATCAGTGGCGGCAATGCCTTCAGCGCGGCTTTGGTATCAACCTCTTCACGTGGCATACGATTCATCGGCACGTAAAGATTATCATGAGCGCGGCAGCGCCAATCTTCCGGCGCCAATGCATTGTGGTGGAGAAAACTCAAAGCCATTGCATGCTGATCGGGATCAGTTCCCGCGAGGCTCGCGCAGCCGATCATCACATCGATCTTGTGTTCGCGGATATAAGTCCACAGGCCATGCCACAACAGCTCGACCGTACGCTTGTTGCGGTAGGACTCAAGCACGCACGATCGCCCGAGCTCCATGAAACGGTAGCGGGGGGACTTTGCACGGACGAGGGGGGCGATATCATACTCACCTTGCGTATAGAAACCTGAGCTGCGCTCAGCGATCTCTTGGCGCAGGACGCGATAAGTGCCGACGACACGAGTACGTCGCAGCCCACCCCACGCTTCCGCATTCGGCAGGCGAGACTCATCAACGACAAGTAGGTGGTCGCAAACCGCGTCATAGGGATCTTCGTCGCGCCGGCGCAATTCAGCCCTGACAGTCGGAATTGCGGACATCTCCTCGTAAAAGACCCTGTAGCGCAAACGTTGAGCGAGCTTGAGGTCGCGTCGCGTGCGTGCCAGCCGGACCTCCAAATCACCAACGCGGCCGTAGACTCGTTCGGGCGGTCTGCCCATGAAAGCACGCGCTGCGGTGCGGCTATCTCTGAGTGTCTTAAGTGCGAGAAGACCCCCAGGGACTGATTGCCACCTCGGGCTGCTCGCCAGACGGCTGGCCATGCGCCGCGCCGTGAACTTCATGCTCACTCTCCCCTAACGTTGCCGCCTGTCGCGCATTTCACCCGGCACTTGGCCCGGATCGGTCACCTGCACCCATGCGGGTACAATCCTGCAAAACCTAAAGCTTTTTCTCAATGGCCGTGCGCAGATATCACGATTCCATGACAGACTTTGTACGAATGCGCGAAGCCGGAACGACGCACCGCAGCTGACAACTTGCGAACCGCCAACCGAGGCCTGCAAGAGCCAACGCCCTGGCACAGCTAAATGATTTACGATTTGGGAGGGACTCACACCATCGTCCGTACCGGTCCCTGGATAATGCGCTCTACCCACAAAAAACTCGTCCAGCATCTAGGGGCCGTTTCTCCCTCCTGCGGTCGCATATCGACAGATTACGACGCACTGATCTCATCAAGCTGGGGCATGAAGATGTCCAAGAAATTCAAGACACAAGCAGCACCGGCCACTCTAGGCCGGCGGCAATTCACACGCCCCTGCCCTCAGTTGATCACCGGGAAACCACTGGTCTGCAAACAGATAGAGTTGAAGGCTAAGGATTCCTAGAAGCCGGCCGGGGAGTACCGTCAAGCTGGCGGGCTGCTTCGACCGTCATCATTGGCACGCCGTGGCGGATTGGGTAGGCGAGGCCAGCGGCCCGGCTGATGAGCTCTTGGGCGGCGGCATCATATTGCAGTATCGTCTTCGTCAGTGGGCATACCAGTATCTCGAGCAGTTTCGGATCAACGCGCTCGCGTTCAAGATCGGGTTCTTCCGAGTCACTCATAGGCTGGTTCACTCCTATTGTAGCGTTCCGCCGCTGGCACCACCGGAAGCGAGCTCCATCTCCGCAAGGGCGACGAGCACATCTGCGCGGCTCTTGAGATCGTCTGCTTCAAGCAGCGCCTGTTTCTCTTCAGGGCCGTAAGGACACATGACACACAGGGCGTTGATCAAGAACTCGCTCGATGCGCGCTGGATGGCAGCCCAATCCGCTTCAAGTCTGTTGGCGTCGAGATAGGACCGCAATACGCGGAGCAAGTTAGAACGATCGACGTGCTCTTCACCAAGCCCCTCATTGAGGTCGGAAGTAAAGCGATCGTAGCTCGCGCTCGCAGTGCGATAGGGTTTATCGGTGACGGCCTCATCGACGATGTCATAGCGGCACACGCCGGTCAGCGTGATGACAAGTCGCTCATCTTCAACCTCTTGATACGTTGTGACCCGGCCAACACAACCAATGCCGCGCAAGGCGACGGACACATCGAGGGGGCTTTCCTCGTCCTCCGTCCCTTCTCCGGCCGCTGGCTGCACGATGCCAATGAGCCGATCGCCCGACATGACATCGTCAAGCATTTCCAGATACCGCGGCTCAAAAATATTGAGCGGCAGCGTCGCGCGGGGGAGCAGGATTGCACCCCTTAAAGGAAATAAAGGAATACGCGGCGGTAGATCTGCAGCACGCCGGTAACGATCGGTCGGTGACACGAAGACATTGCCTTTCCGGTTCGACGGCCCTCTAGGAAAATAGCAACGACGAAAGGCGGCGACGGCCCTCGATCGTTGCGGAATCGCTGGGGCCCCAGGCGTCGAAGAACTGTACAAGCTGCTTTCGGGCCGCCTGATCGTTCCAATTGCGGTCTTGTTGCACGAGTTGGAGCAATTGTTCCAAGGCTTCTGCTCTCTGATTGTGCGCGGCTAGCGCAACCGCCAAGTCGAAGCGTGCCTGGTGGTCTGCCGGATTGGCGGCCACGCGTGCCTCAAGTTCGGGGCGATTGTCATCCTGCCCAGCCATGCGCGCCAGCTCGAGCGCGGCCTTCACGCCCTCGACGGCACTAGTGCTGCGTGCATCGGGCGGAACCAAGGCAATCATTTGCTCGGCACGCTCCAGATCGCCAGTCTCAAGATAACAGCGCGCAAGACCGGCAAGCGCTAACGGGTTTTGCTGGTCCTCCTGCAAGGCGCCTGCATACATTCCCGCCGCAGTCTGAACATCGCCCGCAGCCAGTGCTTCCTCGGCCGCCGCTATGATGGTTGCGATATCAGCCTGAGCCTCTTCGCCGACGATGCGATCGATGAATTCTCGAATTGCGCTTTCGGGTTGTGCGCCCATAAAGCCATCAAGTGGACGCCCATCGCGAAACGCATAAACGGTCGGAAGCGATTGCACCCGCAATTGGGCCGCAACGGCAGGATGTTCATCAACGTTGATTTTGACGAGGCGGACTTTGCCGCCATAGCTCTTGACGACCTTCTCAAGCACAGGCGTCAACTGCTTGCATGGCCCGCACCAGCTGGCCCAGAAATCGACGATAACCGGGACAGTCTGCGAGGTCTCGAGTACGTCCTTGGCAAATCCGGACGTGGTCGTGTCTTTGACAATGTCGGCCGCTTCCGGCGTTCCCACCTGTCCTTTGAGCGCACCGATTTCCATTATTGCCTCTCCTCGTGGTCAACGACCGCCAACACTACAGCGGTGGACCCGCAATGCCAAAACCGTAGCTGGTGCCCGGATCGTTAGAAAAGTTCCAAAAATCTGTGCCAACGGATCCAACATCGTGGCTCAGGGCGCTAGGTGCAAGACGGTCGCTGCCCTAAATCAGGGTGGCGTGCGCGCTCCGTCTCCTCCACCCTCGAGACTTGGACCGCCGAGTGCGGTCATAACCGGCTCATGGCCGCACGAGCGAATGAACCGCAAAAGATCGTCACGTGCAATGTTCGTTGTCGCTGTATTGACGAGCGGATGGCAATTGATGCTGTCAAACTGCATCAATTCGGTATCGAACACCACGTGCACGCACTTGCTTGGATCATTGATGACGCAGAATGCGGTCACCGAACCGGGAGGCACGCCAAGGATCTCCATCAGGAGTTCGGGCTTGCCGAAACTGAATCGGCCAGCCTCGAGCCTTTTTGCCAATGCCTTCAGATCGACGTGCGTCGTTGTCTTGGCGACCACCAGAAACAACTTCCCCGCGTCATCTTTGAGAAACAAATTTTTGGTGTGTGCTCCTTGAAGGTCGCGCTCCAATTTGCAGCTTTCGGCCACAGTGAAGAGCGGTTCATGCTCCACCGTGTGCGTGGCGATATCGAGCTCGGCCAGGCGGTCAAAGAGATCTTGGCGAGTAGCGGGCATTGTCTGAATCGAGAGTGGCGGAATGTGACGGTCGCAAATAGAATTCGGCCCGGCCATTGGTAACGACGTTGCGGCGCAAAGCCAAGCTCGCGCTCCCCGCAAGGCGGATGTGACTACGGCATAGGCTGTATAACCACTGGAACTGAGCTTGATGCGCGGACATGGCAGCGATAGACTCGGGCCAGCTTCCAAATAGGTGAAAGAATGCCTTCAAAACTGACCCTTTCCGCTGCCGCCACTGTTCTGTGGACCGCTCTGATCGCACATCTTGCTCCAGCCCTCGCCCAAGAGCGGTGGGCAGCGATTGCTCCGAATAATGAGGCCTCCTCGACCGTGGTCTGGGCCACAACGCAAGAGCAGGCGAAGAGGTTAGCAATCGACGCCTGTCAGGACGTCTCTTCGACGTGCGCCTCGACGCCGGCCAGTACGAACGACATGAGCTACTATTTTGCGGTCATGTGCTGCACGGAACCTCAAGATGGGTGTGCCGCAAGCGTCGGCAGCAGCCGCAAATCGGCGCTGAATCTCGTCAAGAAAACCCTATCGGATGCCGATTATTCAAGCTGCAAGCTCAAGAATTACATCAAGGCCGGAACCGGTGAGAAGAGCTGATCCGGGCGGAGTGCATGGGGGGCGAACATCGCCATCTTGCAAAGGCCGGACAGTTGCGCCATAAGGCGGATCCGCTGCTCTATGAGCGGCAACCTTACCTCATGGATGCGGGCGTAGCTCAGGGGTAGAGCATCACGTTGCCAACGTGAGGGTCGTGAGTTCGAATCTCATCGCCCGCTCCAAACTTCTCACAAAATCAGAACGCTGCAATCCCGGAAACTCCGGGTGCGCCATGGTCTGCGAAACGCATGACGTGTCAGGCGGCGCTAGAAGCGGCCGATGTCTCTTGGGCTTGGGCAGCTTCGAGCCGCGCCAGCATCTCTTCGGTCAGCGCGCGCACAGCCTTGCCGACCTGGCCGGGGTACTTCGCCAGATAGCTGCGCTGATACTGCTGGAAACGCGCTGCGTCCTGAAGCGGTGTGAATCGAGGAATCGCCTGCGTGAAGCAACGGTTTTCCGCGTTGCTTTCCAGCCAGCGGTGATACTCTTGGTCAGATGGCGAGTTATCTTCTTTGAGGTTGACGATGACGCCTAAGTTCTCTGCAAAGCCCATTTCCGGATTGAGGGACTTGAACCGGCGGAAGACCTCAAGGCCGCAAGCAGAAACGTAATCTGGCTTGGTCGGCGAAACATGAAAATCGGCCTCGCGCAGCCAGCTCTCCGTCAAAATCGACAAGCCGGGCGGACAGTCGATCAGAACAATATCGAAGACTTTGCGCGCCTCGACGAGAAGCTGGGCGATCACCTCGCGCAGGCGTGAGTGCAAGCTTTCCTTTGAGACTTCTCGCTCGAAGAGTGTGAGCTGCATGTCGCTTGGCAGGAGGTAGACCGTACGTGCGTCATCGACATCAGAGATATTACGGACGATGAACTTCGGCCAATCGATTGTCTCGTTCTTCAGGACGGTGCTGTACAGGTAGTCGACGATGGTCGCACCTTCGCTCTGCAGTTTGTGAAGGCTCTGCACCGTCATCAGCATGCTTGAAAGGCTGGCCTGGGAATCACTGTCAATGACGAGAACGTTCTTGCCGTGGAAGGTCGAGATGGTCTCGGCAATGGCAAGAACAAGGGTCGATTTCCCGACACCCCCCTTGGTGTTCATAACAGCGATGGCATTGCGCATGACGCTCGACATTCCTTCCCGAACGGCCCAGTCCTCAGCACAGAACTCGATCGCTCATTCCCCAATGGCGGGGGAATATGGCAACGTTGAGATTATCATGCAACGGTTGGCCACGATCAGGATGAACATTTGAAAGATGAGCGAGAATGAAAGGTAAACAGGTTCGGGGGGACGCATGCTTGGTGTGAAACGGGGAGACCAGACTGCGCACATAGCCATGACTCGCACACCGGGGGCGCCAGCACCAGCCTGCTTTGGGTTCGACATCGATACTCGCACCGGCACACAACGCGCGAAGCCGCCTTTTTCTGTGCTATAGGCCGCTCCGGCGCACTACGAGGGGCACGTGATTTGCAGACGGCAATCCAAACGGTAATCCCAAATCAATCCGTAAACGGCACTGCGCGCGCACCATTGCGGGCGCGGATTTCGTGGATGTTGTTCGATTGGTCAATTCAGCCGTTCTACACGCTAATTTTGACATTTTTGTTTGCCCCGTATTTTGCCAATACGGTTATCGGGGACGGCCCGCGCGGCCAGGCCCTATGGGGATATGCCGCAGCAACAGCCGGCGTGCTCATTGCGATTGGCAGCCCGTTCTTTGGCGCCTACGCCGATGGACATGGGCGGCGCAAGCCATGGATCGGAATGCTGGCCGTGGTCCTGGCGGTCTCGATGACGACGCTTTGGATCGCCACGCCCAATGCCCCCACGTCGACGGTCTACCTCGTGCTCTTCGCCTTCGTGTGCGCCACGGCGGCCGCCGAATTTTCCTCCGTTTTCTCCAATGCGATCATGCCCACGCTCGTTCCCCATAATGAGTTGGGCCGTCTGTCGGGAACAGGCTGGGCATTTGGCTATACGGGCGGGCTGATCAGCCTTCTGCTGGTCGCGGGTATCTTGCTGCCGACACCCGACGGAAAGACGATTCTTGGGCTTGAACCCTTGCTGCATCTCGACGTCGGATCACGCGAAAGCGACCGGCTCGTCGGTCCATATTGCGCCATCTGGTATCTCGTATTCATGATCCCATTCTTCTTGTTCGTGCCCGACAAGCAACCCAAGCGGAAGGACGGGCGATCGGCCGTTGGCGAACTTTTGAGCACATTGCGTTCACTGCCGGGCCACCGCGACATGCTGCATTTCCTTGTTGCACGCATGCTGTACACGGACGGGCTCACCGCAATTTTCACGTTCGGCGGCATATACGGCTCAAGCGTGTTCGGCTGGGGCGCACTTCCACTTGGAATTTTCGGCCTTGTGCTCACGGTTGTCGGCGCGATCGGCGCGCTCTTTGGCGGCATTCTGGATGATCGATTCAGCGCAAAGGCCGTCATCATGGCATCGCTTATTCTGATACTCATTGGCGCCTTTGGCATCTTGTCCGTGGACCACACACACGTGCTCTATTTCATCGAAGTTGCCCCGAAGGCTGAAGGATCGGCACCGTTCTCCTCTATCGGCGAGCGGGTGTTCTTGGGCTTTGCGATGATCATCGGACTGGTCTCCGCCCCAACCCAGGCCTCCAGCCGCTCACTGCTGGCGCGCCTAGCGCCTCCGGAGAAGATGACCCAATTCTTCGGCCTCTTTGCCTTTTCGGGGAAGGTGACAGCTTTTCTTGCGCCGTTCTTCGTCGCAACGCTGACGGAAATCTCCAACAGCCAGCGAATTGGCATGTCTGCGATTGCACTCTTTATCATCGTGGGCATTGTCTTAATGTTGCCGGTGAAAAGCCCGCGCAGCAGAACGACGGGCCCTTGAGGTCGCAGGCGGGCGGTTGGTACGAGAGCCGGAGATGACGCTGCCGGAGGCTGAAATGGATTTTCGAAAGGAATTCGAGGTCAAACCCGGCGAAGGTGTGAGACTTTCGAAGATCGATCCGGCCTACCATAGTGCCCACGGCTCCGAATCCGAGGCCAAGCAAGACCTCGACCACTACAAAGAGAAGATCAGAAATCTCCAGCGCACACTCTACGGCGACCGCTCAAAAGCGTTACTCGTCGTGCTGCAAGGCATAGACGGCGCAGGTAAGGACGGCACCTGCTGGCACGTCATGAGCGCAATGGATCCCCAGGGCGTCAAGGTGACGGGCTTCAAGCAACCCACACCGGCCGAACGCGACCACGACTTCCTCTGGCGCATTCATCCCCACGCCCCGGCCAAAGGTGAAATTGCCGTCTTCAACCGCTCGCACTACGAGGACGTGCTGGTTGCCCGCGTCCACGATCTCGTGCCCAAGCCGGTGTGGGAACAGCGCTATGACTTCATCAACGAGTGGGAGCGCCTTCTCCATACCGAGAACCAAACGACCATTTTGAAGTTCTTCCTCTACATCTCGAAGGAGGAGCAGCTCGAACGGTTCAAACGCCGTCTCTATGATCCTTCCCGGCAATGGAAGATCAGCAACGCGGACTACACAGAGCGCGAACGGTGGGATGATTACATCGCGGCTTTCGAGGCAGCTCTGAGCAAATGTTCGACATCACACGCCCCCTGGTATGTGATCCCGTCGAACCACAAATGGTTCCGCAATCTGGCCGTATCCCAAATCATTGCAGATACGCTGGAAGACATGCATCCAAAATGGCCGGAGCCAACGGTCGATCTGGACGAAATTCGCAAGCTCTACCACTCGGCGGAGCAAGGGAACGAGAAGGCCTCCTAGGTCAAAGCAGGCCGAGGAAAGCTTCGTTTGAATGCCGGGGCTGGCAACTCAAGGCCCTGTTGCATACATCTGCAATACTTGATCTTCGTGAGCCCAAGGATTCGACCTCAGATGACACCGATCAGACCGTTCCTGGCAGCAGCGCTCATGTTCGCGTCTCTGCCCGCGTTTGCCCAAGAGACGCCCTTCCCAAAGCCGAACGCAGAGGCTCCTGATTCAGACAGTACAAAGTCTGACAAAAAGTCAGCCGACGAGGCCATCGATCACGCCAAGGACGCCACCAGTGCTGCCATCGAGGCTGCGAAACAGGCGATCATCGAGGCGATCGACAAGGCCAAGGAGCATACGAGCTCGGCGCTCGACTCCAGCAAGGAAGCGACCGAAGGCGCATTGGACGACGCCAGTGAGGCAACCAAGCTGCTCGACAAGGCTGCCAAAGCCGCGCGTGAAGTTTTGGAAAAAGCAAAACAGGCCGCCAGTGAGGTCTTGGACAAGGCCAAAGAGGCGACGAAGGATTTCGACAAGGGCGATAGTGACAGCGACGAGCCCGGCGATGCTCCTGACGAAAACGAGGAGGCCGTTCCGCCGCCTAAGGAAATCTAAGACCAGCACTCATTACTGCTTTGGGCGCTCGGCAACCATGAACCACGAGGCGCCAAAGTGCGGGTCGTGCCAAATTCGCTTCCAGCGAAAGCCCGCCTTCTCATAGGCGCGCACCGCGCGCTCGTTCTTGATTGACGGGAAGACACAGACCGCGACGGCAAGCGTCGTGGCGAACACCTCGTCCTTGAGGAGAGCAAGCGCCGCCTGACCGACGCCCTTGCCCCTATGCTCTTCGGAGGCCACGAACAAGTCGAGGTCCCACGTCCCCGCCTCCAGATCTTGTGGCAGCTCGTCACCCCAAATTGTCGCGTCGACGGCATGGGCATAGCCGACCGGACGGCCACCGGCTTCGATGATGCGGCACAGCGCGTGGTCAGAGTTCAGCGCAATGTTGACTTCTGCCTCCGTCGCCGAAAGCGGACCCCACCAATCCTGAACATCTGGGCGCGAGAGCCAGCCTCTGATCAGAACCCAGTCAGCGCGGTGCGCAGCGCGCAACCGGACACGAGCCCCATGATCCATCGTCTCAGTGCCGGAAATGGCGCATGCCGGTGAAGACCATTGCGAGGCCCTTCTCGTCGGCCGCCTTGATCACCTCGTCGTCGCGCATAGAGCCGCCCGGCTGAATAACCGCCGTCGCACCGGCCTCTGCCGCGGCGAGTAGCCCGTCCGCGAACGGGAAGAAGGCGTCTGACGCGACGACCGAGCCCACCGTCAGTGGATCGGCGAGCCCCAGGACTTTGGCCGCATCCGCCGACTTCAACGCGGCAATGCGCGTTGAATCGATCCGGCTCATCTGGCCGGCCCCAATCCCCACGGTCGCGCCGTCCTTTGCATAGACGATCGCATTCGACTTCACATGTTTGGCCACTTTGAAAGCAAACAAGAGATCGGCCAGTTCCTGCTCGGTTGGCACACGCTGGGTGACGACTTTGAGATCGGAGGCGCCCACGGCACCGTTATCGCGCGATTGGACGAGCAAACCCCCTGCGAGCGAACGCATCATCACACCGGCGGCCCGCGGATCAGGCAAGCCACCCGTTTTCAGAAGGCGCAGGTTCTTCTTTGCTTGGAAGATCGCTCGCGCTTCGGGCGAGACATCGGGCGCGATGACGACCTCCGTGAAGATCTTTGAAATCTCTTCGGCGGCCGCCGCATCTATCGACTGGTTGAGCGCAACGATGCCACCGAACGCGCTGGTCTGATCGCACACAAGTGCTTTGAGATATGCATCTTTCAATGAGCCGCCGATTGCCACACCGCACGGATTGGCGTGCTTAATGATGGCAACCGCTGGCTGTTTCTCGCCGAACTCAGCCACGAGTTCGAATGCAGCATCCGTGTCATTGAGATTGTTGTAGGAAAGCTCCTTGCCTTGGAGCTGCTCAGCCGTCGCAACGCCAGGCCGCGGATCGCCCGACACATAAAATGCTGCGGTCTGATGCGGGTTCTCACCATACCGCAACGCCTGGGACAGCCGGCCGCCGAACACACGCCAATCGGGTGCGCCCTCACCGAGCTCTGAGGCGAACCAGCCGCTGATTGCCGCGTCGTAAGCCGCCGTACGAGCGAACGCTTTCGCGGCCAAATTCTTGCGCAGCTCGATTGTCGTCGCACCGCCGTTGGATTGCATTTCCTTGAGAACGCGCTGGTAGTCACCGGGCTCCACGACGACCGTGACGCCTGCGTGGTTCTTTGCGCCCGCGCGAATGAGCGCCGGCCCACCGATATCGATGTTCTCCACACACTCGTCATAAGAACCACCCTTCGCCACAGTGGCCTCAAAGGGATAGAGATTGACGACGAGCAGGTCTATCGGCGCGATGTCGTGCGCGGCCGCCTGCGCCTCATGCTCCGCGTTGCCGCGAATTGCAAGCAGTCCACCATGCACCTTTGGATGAAGCGTCTTGACGCGACCATCGAGCATCTCGGGAAATCCGGTCAGCTCCGAAACGTCTGTCACACTCTGTCCATTTGAGCGCAGCGCGGCCGCCGTTCCGCCAGTTGAAACTAGCTCCACGTCCATCTCTGCCAACGCACGAGCAAATTCGATGAGGCCCGTCTTGTCGGAAACAGACAAAAGTGCGCGGCGGACTTTGGTTTCTTTCTGCGTCATTCGGCCTTTTCCGGATTTAAACGCTCAACGAACCACTTGATTTCGCTCTCGCCAAACGTCGCGCCGCGCAAGACGATCTGCAGGGCGCGGCGCGGGCCGGCAATGTCGGCAAAGTAGACGCTCTCCTCAATCGTCATCTCGGCACCTTCGGCGCCAAAGTTCCAGCTTTCGCCGTCAAGCAGCTCAAGCTCGGCACTATTTCGGTCCTTACTGAGCCTGCAACTGACATCCGGGTGGAGGTGAAAATGAATTGCGAAGGGAAGATCGCGCCTCAGGCGTACTTTGCGCTTGAAACCATCAAGCCGGTCCACGCCTTCCAAACGACCGCCATCCGAAGCAAGCGACAGACGGCGATTGTGGACGAGTTCAAAGCGGCTGAGATAACCGTCATGGCTCGCATCAAGCCAAACGGTATCATCCGTCTGTCCCATGCGCGATCGAACATTGTCTGGGGTTCGGATAGGCGGACTGCCGATGAGCGTCTCCAGGCGTTGGTTCGCGACCAGCCTGGACGACGACTGTTCAGCAAGGCAGAGCGTGTTGTGGCTTGCAGTCGCGCGTGCTGCGGGGCGCCAGTTCGCGGCCCCCGCACCCGGCATCCCACTGTTCACGAACAACAGGTCAGGACCGCTACTCATTTCGAACGACAAGCAACCGGCTTGGGCCTCGCCGGAAATTTCCAATGGCGGTGGCGAACCAGCGTCGACGATCACAATGGCACGACCTCTCTCAAGCCGCGAGTAGTGCGATGCCGGCGCATCGGCCAAACCGTTCCCCGTTGGGTCGTGATAGACGAGAATCGTCGCCAGACCCGTCGCCGATGGCGCGCCTACTCCATTGAATCGTGCGAGCATGCCGTCACCCATCCTGAGATGACGCAGCATCGGGAACACGCGATCCATCGCTTCGGGAAGTGCAGCCGGGGGTTTGCGACTGCGCGTGGCGTAGCACTGGTTAAGCGGCAGAAGATCGAGCATCAGCTCGACCAACACCATCGGATTTCGGCTGATGTGGCCGCCATCGGCAAGGACCTGATAGTCAAGCTCGGCCGACAGTGCCTGTTCGACCCCTTTGAGGGCCCTCTCCTGACCAGCAATCGTGAGACTGGCAAGCGTGAGTGCTACCAGTGAGAGAAGACGCGGGACGCCATAGGGAGCATCGCGCCAACCGGCTCCCAAAAGTGCAAGCTGCAAACCCAAGCTCGTCGTGATCGTCCGGTAGGTCGACTCGTCGGCTTCCTCCAGGAGCAGGTCGGCACTTGAAAGCCACGAGATCAGCCGGCGTGCAGCAACAGCGGCTTCAGTACTTACACCGGCAGGATCATGACTTCGGATCGCCCACTCGGCCGCAAGCCGTCGCGCTGCATCGCGCGCTTCGTTACTACCGGCCGCTCGTAAATCGCGAAGCCAGCCGAAGCCGTGGAGTTCGCGGGCCCAATTGACATTGGGCGGATTGATGTCGAACGGCGAGCGGCCATGCAAGTGCGCAATGGTGCCGGCAAGACCGAACTGCCCATGCTCAATCTCGCTCCAGAAACTTGGATCGGCGGTCCGCAAGTCCTGCGGCACAATCAAGAGCTGATTTGCAGCCGTCGGCCGGAACTGCCAACGCATGAGCGGTGAGGAGAGCATCCCCGCAATTGTCGACCGCCTGGAACGATCTGCTGCCAGCGCCGCAATGCGGAAGCGTTGTCTTAGCGTCAGGTCCGCCACGCTCACAACCCTCCACGCCCGCTCGGCGACCCTTGGCCAGAATCGACATCATGCCTTATGCCCATGCTGCTCGGACTACCCCCACGAAAGGGGCAAGACAAGGATCAGACCGCGACACGTTGTGCGTAGATTGTCGCGTGGACGCTCCTAAGGGCGGCAAATGAGCCGCGCGGCATAGAATCCGTCGATCCCGGAGAGATCAGGGCGCGCGTTGGGTAGATGGTACGGTAACGTGCGCAGGTCGCCCTCCGGGGTGATCCACTCCTCCGGCAATCCGCTTTCTCCGGCGCGAATCGGAACACGTTCCAGGCCCTTGATGCGGTTCAGAAGCTCGGCGATCTGGTGTTCGCCTTCTTCGGGCTCCAGCGAACAGGTGCAGTAGACGAGCATGCCGCCCGGCTTCACAAGCGTGACCGCGTGAACAAGAAGGCGCGCCTGTAAGGTTGCAAGCGCGCCGATGTCCTCGCTGCGTTTCAATCGCAAGATGTCGGGATGACGGCGGATCGTACCCGTTGAGGTGCAAGGTGCATCGAGAAGGACACAATCAAAAGCAGCTTCGGGCTGCCAGGTTGCAGCATCTGCGGCCACAAGCTCAGCCTTCAGGTCGAGCCGCTCAAGATTCGTGCGCAAGCGCGCAAGGCGTGTTTCGGAGACTTCGACTGCCGTTACGTTCGCTCCGGCTGCCGCGAGTTGTGCCGTCTTCCCACCGGGTGCTGCACATAGATCCGCGATCCGTTGCCCTGAAACCGGCCCGAACAGGAGCGCAGGAAGCGCCGCGCCCGCGTCTTGCACCCACCAAGCGCCCTCGGCATAGCCTGGGAGATCCTCGATGCGCCCGCCTGCTGAAAGGCGGACCGAACCGGTCGGCAACACCGTGCCACCGAGGCGCTCGGCCCAATCGTCGGGGTCAGCCTTGACCGAGACATCAAGCGGCGCCTCCCTCAGCGAAGCCTCCGCGATACGGCGCGCCTGCTCCTCGCCATAGGTCTCGACCCAGCGGGCGAAAAGCCAAGCGGGGATGTTGGCCCGTATCGGATCGATGCCTTCGAGGATCCCTGGGCCGTCGTTTGCAACTCGGCGCAACACGGCATTGACGAGCCGATCGAAGTGTCGCGCATGGCGATCGCCACGCGCCTGATCGACGGCAAGGCTGATCGCGGCGTGCGGCGGCGTTTCAAGGAAAAGAAGCTGTGCCGCTCCGGAAAGCAGGATGGGCCAGAGGCCGCCTTTGCGTTGATCAAGCGGCTTATCAAGAAAGCTGTTGAGCACGGTCTCAAGCTCGCCGAGCCGCCGCAGAACCGTGCCTGCAATCAGACGGGCAAGGCCGCGATCGCGGGCCGGCAGGGCCCCGGCGGGGCCGCTGGCGAACGTGCTCGCCAGGACTTCGTCAAGCGAGCGGCCGTTTTGCAAGACGCCGACAACGAGCTGAACAGCCGCTTCACGTGCCGCCATTCCGGGTGGCACGCGTTGTGGCCCTGCGGATTTCTTACCGCCGGCTACGACTTTCTTTTTGTTCTGATGCGACCCCGTCTTCGCCGTCACAGGCCTCTAGCCCCACGGCCCACGCGATCGGCGTGGGACGGTCTGCGCGGTGGCCCATGGACCCGAACTTGCGAATGGTTTGTCGTCACGCGGGCGGCTCGTGTGGCCTTGCTCGCGCGCCAACGCTTCGAGTGCCGCAATCCGGTTCTGCGTGTTGGGATGGGTTGAGAACCAATTGTCGAAGCCGCGTCCATTCAACGGGTTGATGATGAAAAGAGAGGCGGTAGCCGGAGCGGATTCGGCAGTCTCATTCGTAATGCGGCGGGCGGAGTTCTGGATCTTGGCAAGCGCGGAGGCAAGCCATAGCGGCCGACCACAGATCATCGCGCCCATGCGATCGGCCGAATATTCGCGCGACCGGCTGATCGCCATCTGCACGAGCATCGCAGCCAAGGGCGCAATGATGATCGCGGCGATCGTCCCCAGAATGCCAAGGCCGCCGCGATCCTCGCGGTGACCTCCAAACAGCATGCCGAACTGCATGTACTGGGCCAACATCGAGATTGCGCCGCCAATGGAGGCAGCGACGGTCATCGTTAGTGTGTCGCGGTTCTTGATGTGGGCAAGCTCATGCGCCATCACGCCGGCTAACTCGTCGCGGCTCAGCGCCTGCAGCAGGCCCGTCGAGGCACACACAGCAGCATGGGATGGGCTGCGACCCGTCGCAAAGGCGTTGGGCTGAGCGCTGTCCATCACATAGACTCGCGGCATCGGAAGCCCGGCGCGTTGTGCCAACTCGCGCACAAGGCCGTAGTATTCGGGAGCCGTGCGTGCATCGACCTGCTTGGCGCCATACATACGCAGCACCATCTTGTCGGAGTTCCACAAGCTGAAAGCGTTCATGCCAAGCGCCAGTACGAACGCTATGATCATGCCCGTCTGACCACCGATCAGCGCTCCGAACGCAACAAAGATTGCGGTCAGACTTGCAAGCAGCATCGCTGTCTTGATGTAGTTCATGGGCATGTCGCGCGTTTACCTCCTCCGCGATGGACTATCGGGCATGATATATGGATTGATCTAGGCGAAACTACCAGTAGGGCGGATGGTCAACTTGACGGAAAGCGAAGAAAAACAACGCACTATTACACCAGAGGCGGAGCGCGCCCTGCGAGAGGCAGGCGCCAGGCGCACCGCCCGTGCTCGTGCGAAAGATCAACCCAAGCGTGAAGTCGGTGGACGAGAGGGCCCCGATCCCGTTCGCTATGGCGACTGGGAGAAGGGCGGCATCGCCTCAGATTTTTGAGGCGGTGACCGCTGTGCCACGCCTGCACGGTAATTGGTACGACTTACGTCATGCCTGCGTGTGCCCGATCGGGTCGACGTTATAGTAAGCACTCAACAATCCCAGGAATCAGACATGCGCCGTCCCGGCCGGATTACCTCAAGCCTTCTTGCGCTCATTCTTTTCATAATCGCTTTCACTAGTGCCCTTTGGCTGGGGTTCGTGCCGCAGAGATGGCTACCCTCCATGTTTGATCAGGCGGACGTCTCGCCGCTGCCCAACTACAAAGGCGAGTTCGTCTCGGCAGGGCGCGACGGGACCTGGAACAGGCCCAAAGCCCAGTTCGTGCAGGGTGCCGTCGACACCAACTTGCCCGGTGCGCCTCCAAAGGCCGACTGCTCTCCCGAAGCCATCGTCTACTATGCCGAGCAGGCCCCCGAAGCCTTTGAAGAGGCGAAGAACGGTCTCCTCTATGGCGTGCGGACTCATACAGCGGCAACACGCGTAGACGATATGCCGGGCTTCAACTCTTGCGCGCTGGTCGCTCACGCCATTCTCAAGAAGGCTGGCTGCAAGTGGGCAAAGTGGACCGCCAATGCAAAAGCCATTTACGACAAGGCCTATCAACAGGGCTGGCGACCCTCAGAGACCCAAGAAGCAGGCTGCATCGTTGCTTGGAACTCGCGCGAGGCGGGGACTCGGCCGCGCATCGGCCAAGGCAAGGATGCAGGTAAGGATTCGCCCAAGCGGGTGCTTTTCCGCCATGTCGGGATAGCGACTGGAAGTTGGTGGAGCGTCGACAACACGTCGTTTCTCAGCCGGCCAACGGCTGGGATCACGGTTCGACCGTTTCGCTATGACAGTCCCATCTTCTTGTGCCCGCCCAAACCAGGGAGCGGCAAGAAGTAGCCGTTGTCGCAATGGCCGCGGCTGCATTGGGAACAATGGACCAACCAGCTTATTTATATCTCTGACACGCCTTTCCCCGACCTCCGTTTGAGAAGGTGACATGCGACGACCTGGCCGGATCCTCTCGCTGCTATTTCTGGCCGCATTGCTGCTGATCGCTTCGTTTGGAGCGTTTTGGTTCGGGCTCGTCCCGCAACGCTATAGCCCACTAGCGCCCATATCTTTGGACGAACCTCCGCCTTGGTTCCTCGACATGCGGCTCGCAGCGCTGAGACGCGACCCCGAGCTTTGCCGGATGGTACTGCACGAACCTCAGATCTCGGCGGCGCCTGTTCCCGACCGCCCAATCACGAATGGATGCGGCTGGGTGAACGGTTTTAGCATCACTGCGGTTGGCGGCGCCAATCTTGGCGCCGATAAACTGACGTGCGGAATGTCGGCAGCCCTGGCGCTATGGATAACTTACGACGTGCAGCCGCACGCCGTTGCTATGTTTGGGTCCCGCGTTGCGAGCGTCGAGGACTTCGGCACGTATGCCTGCCGCAACATTATCGGCAGCGAGAAGTGGCGGAATTTGCGCAGTCAGCACGCAGCCGCCAATGCCATTGATATTGCTGGCTTCCGCCTAGAAGACGGCACCAAAATAAGTGTGGCCAATGACTGGACGGGCAGCGACAGCAAAGCCCGGTTCCTTCACGCAATCCATGAGACCGCATGCAACTATTTCCGGGTGGCGATCGGCCCGAACTACAACAAGGCCCACCACGATCATTTCCATTATGACCGCGGGGCCTTCCGCAAATGCCAGTGATTGCGCCAGCGCATTCCTAAGTGGTCAAGCGGCTGTCAGAGCAAGCCGCCGAAACCACCTCTAGCGCCGCGCCTTCTTCTTGGCCGGCTTTCTCTTTGCCGCTTTACGGGCTGCCGGCTTCTTTTTTGCCGCCTTCTTCTTAGCCGGCTTCCTTTTGGCCGGCTTCTTCTTCGGCTTGTCAGCAACCTGCGTGAGCGCCGAGGCGGCAAGCTGCTTGATCTCTGTGGTCGTCAACGTGCCCGGCGATTTTAGACCCTTTGCGGCAATTTTCGCGACGGCTTGTGAGGTCTTCTCGTTCGCTGCCATGGAGGCCACCCTTCGAATCAAAATGAATAAGACGAACCCTTGTAGCCGGACTCGTCGCGCCAATGAAGTAGGACTTTAGGCAGACACGTGGACAAAGCGCCCGCCATCAATCGACGGCGGGACAACTTGGTCGACACAAGTGCAGCGTCTGTCAGGCTGTCTTCCGGTTCTGGCGGTTGGCAATGAGGTCGTCGACGACACCTGGGTCGGCCAACGTTGACGTATCGCCAAGATTGGAGAAATCGTCCTCGGCGATTTTGCGCAAGATTCGCCGCATGATCTTGCCGGAGCGTGTTTTTGGAAGCCCGGGTGCATGTTGAATGAGATCAGGCGACGCGATGGGGCCGATTTCTTTGCGGACGTGCGCGACCAACTCCTTCTTGATGTCATCCGACCAAGTCTCGCCCGCCCTGAGCGTGATGTAGCAGTAGATTCCCTGGCCTTTGATATCGTGAGGATAACCGACCACAGCGGCTTCAACGACCTTGGGATGGGAATCGAGCGCACTTTCTATCTCGGCCGTCCCCAGCCGGTGCCCAGAGACGTTGATCACGTCGTCAACGCGCCCCGTGATCCAATAGTAGCCATCCTCATCGCGCCGGCACCCATCGCCGGCAAAGTACATACCCTTGTAAGTTGAGAAGTAGGTCTGAACGAACCGGTCGTGATCACCGAACACGGAGCGGGACTGGCCCGGCCAGCTCTCAAGGATCACCAGGTTGCCACTCGCCTGCCCTTCGAGCAGCGTTCCTTTTTCATCAACCAGGCCCGGCACAATGCCGAAGAAGGGACGCGTCGCCGAGCCGGGCTTTAGTGCCGTCGCACCAGGCAGCGGCGTAATTAGAATGCCGCCCGTTTCCGTTTGCCACCAGGTATCGACGATGGGGCAACGGCCATCACCGACCACGTGGTAGTACCACTGCCAGGCTTCTTCGTTGATCGGCTCGCCGACACTGCCGAGGAGCCGTAGGGATGAGCGGTTGGCTCGCTTGACGAAATCGTCACCGCCGCCCATCAGCGCGCGGATCGCGGTTGGCGCCGTGTAGAAGATGTTTACCCCCCACTTGTCGACGACGTGCCAGAAGCGCGAAAGGGTCGGATAGTTGGGCACGCCCTCAAACATTATCGTCGTTGCGCCGTTCACGAGCGGTCCATAGACGATGTAAGTGTGGCCGGTGACCCAACCGACATCTGCGGTGCACCAGTAGATGTCGCCGTCATGATAGTCGAACACGTACTGATGGGTGACCGAAGCGTAGACGAGATACCCGCCAGTCGTGTGGAGGACACCCTTTGGCTTACCTGTTGAGCCGGACGTATAGAGAATGAACAGCGGGTCCTCTGCTCTCATTTCCTCAGGGGCGCACTCGGCCGAGACGTTCTTCAATTCCTCATGGAGCCAATGATCGCGCCCCTCTGTCCAGGGCACGGGGTTGCCGGTGCGACGCACAACCAGCACCTTGCCGCCATCCACGCCGGCTTTTTGCAAAGCGACATCGGTGTTCTGCTTCAACGGCACAGTCTTGCCGCCGCGGAGGCCCTCATCCGCTGTGATCGTGAGCTTGGACTTCGCGTCGGTAATCCGACCGGCTAACGCTTCGGGGGAGAACCCGCCAAAAACAACAGAGTGTACAGCGCCGATGCGCGTACACGCGAGCATCGCGTAGGCCGCTTCCGGAATCATCGGCAGATAGATCGTGACGCGGTCGCCTTTGCGGATGCCAAGTGCCTTCAAGACATTCGCGAACTGGCAGACGTGGGTGTAGAGCTGCCGGTATGTGATCCTTTCATCCTGGGCGAGGTCGTCTCCCTCCCAGATGATGGCGACCTGATCGCCGCGCGTTTCAAGATGACGGTCCAGGCAGTTGGCCGACACGTTGAGTGTGCCGTCTTCAAACCACTTGATCGAAACGTCTTCAGGCCCGAACGAAGCGTTTTTGACTTTGGTAAAAGGCTTTATCCAGTCGATCCGCCGGCCCATCTCACCCCAAAAACCATCAGGGTCTTTGACCGAGCGATCGTAGAGATCACGATAGGCCTCATCGTTGATCCAGGCGCGCTCGGACCACTCGGCCGTAACCGGATAAACCTTGTCTGACATCGTCCGCTGTCCTCCCAAAACGTACTCATTGCAGCGATTATGGTGGGCTCAAAACATGATCGCTATTTCACAGTTGCTACATATTTCGTTGAACGTCGCAGCCCGCCAAATGCAGCAGCGGATCAGACACCCATGAGACCTATAACCGCACCCTGCAGAATGAGCACGGCAAGCCAGTGGCCGCCGTCAATGAGAGTCAATGCGCGCTTTGCGACCTGGAAGGCATGGTTGACCGCCATGGTGGTGATGACAAAGCCGAGCCAGCAGAACGCACCCGAAATGATGCCGTTCTTCAGCGTCACTTCGCCGGTTCCCAGGTGACCTATGACACCCGCCAGTACCCAGGCCATGATTAGTTGAGCGATAAATGCAATGATGAAGGGCAACGGTGTATTGCCCTCGGCCTTCAGCTCGTCCTCCGTTTTGCCAACAGCCGCCATCCAAGCATTGGGGAAGAGCACGCCATACCAGAGCCAGCCGAAGAGGAAACTGACGACGGCCGCCAGAACGATCGCGTAATAGTTGAGGCCTCCAAAGTCCATGACGTGTTCCTCCCGATGCGTTTTCTTTCAGCCGACACTAGCAGATGGACGCCGCGCCGTCTGGCTGATCCAGCGATCATAGGATTCGATAGCGCCAAACGGCCGAGTTTTTGATCTCTGCGTCTTCAAGGTCGCGTGTCACCGGAACTTGGTACTCCGCTGCATTCTCAAAGCGATCCTTGGGGAAATAGTTGCGCCCGGGATCACCAATGAGCACAAGCGCGCCGTCGCGCGCATAGCCGTCGACAAAGTCCAGCACCCGATCGGCCAGGCCGCGCTCATAGAACAGATCTCCGACGAGTATGACGTCAAAGGGCTGCCATGGTTGGGACAAGAGATCAACAGACGTCGCCTCAAGGGCTAGCCCATTGGCCGTAGCGTTCGCGCGTGCAGCAACGAAAGCCAATTCGTCGATATCGGCTGCAAGCACGGAGGCGGCGCCGGCTTTCATCGCGGCGAGGCCGGCCAATCCGGAGCCTGAGCCAAGATCGAGAACGCGCATGCCAGCAACGAGAGCGGCATTGTCGAGAATGTAGCGCGCGAGCGCCTGTCCCCCGGCCCAGGCAAACGCCCAGAACGGCGGCGGCAAATTTATTTCGCCGAGTTCCTCTTCTGTCTTCTGCCAGATAGGTAGAGACTCTTCGGCGAGATGAAGCTCAAGCTCGGGCACGAGCGGGGGCCTGATGAGCTTTGTGTTCGCCAAGATAAACGCTTCGATCGCTGCGTGATCGCCACGCGTCAGGCGAGCGATATCGGCTGTGGTCATCGCTTCAGCGTCTTTGGATCGAGGCCTCCCATACGGCATACCTCCTTCCACTCGGCGGCACTGACCGGCTGCACCGAGAGGCGGGAGTTGCCGACGAGGGCCATTGTCGCAAGCTTGGCATTTTCCTTGGCAACTGCCAGCCCGACCGGCTTGGGCATGTCGCAGACAGCGCGAACATCGACGCACTCCCAGGTCCCGGTCCCGTCTGTCGAATCCGGATGAGCCAGTGCGCAGACTTCCAAGACGCCAACGATCTCCTTGCCTTGGTTTGAGTGGTAGAAGAACCCGAGGTCTCCGAGCTTCATGGCACGCATATTGTTGCGCGCCTGATAGTTGCGCACGCCATCCCACGGCTCGCCGGCTTTGCCACGCGCCTTGAGCATCGCCCACGAAAATACATCCGGCTCAGACTTGAAGAGCCAATAGGAAGTCATTGCCTAGTCCTCGGCTTTGAGTGGACGCTGCATCAAACGCACGATCGCATCGGCAACCGTGGTGCGGTTCTCAAGGATGTCGCAAACCGCCGCGGTGATCGGCATGTCGATGCCTCTTTCAGACGCGATGCGCTGTAAAGCACGAGCGGTATAGACGCCTTCGGTCACCGCGCTGCGGCTACCAAGAATGTCGTCCAAAGTTCTGCCTTCCCCCAGCGCGCGCCCGAGAGACATGTTTCGTGATTGCGGGCTGCCGCACGTGAGGATCAGATCGCCGAGCCCCGAAAGCCCGAGCAGCGTTTCTGGCCGCGCGCCCAGCGCCTCGCCAAAACGGCGAAGCTCGGCAAAACCGCGGGTGACGAGCGCGGCGTGGGCACTCGCGCCAAGACCCTTGCCTCCGACAATACCCGCCGCGATCGCCAACACATTCTTCACCGCGCCGCCAAGTGTGACACCGAGCACGTCATTGCTCCAATAAAGGCGGAACTGGCGATTGCCGAGCCGCTCCGCGAGAAGGCGGCCCAGCGCCTCGTCGGCGCAAGCAATCGTGAGTGCTGTGGGAAGACCACGTGAAACGTCGGCGGCAAAGCTTGGACCCGAAAGGACAGCGCGCGCGGCACCGGGCAGAACCTCCGCGATCACATCGCTCATTAATTTTCCGGTCGATTGCTCGATGCCCTTGGCGCACAGGACTACGGGTTGACCGTCCCGCATGCCCGACTTCAGACCTTCAGACACAGTGCGCACGTGCTGAGCGGGCGCGACCATCAAGATCGCATCGCTATTCGCTACGTCCGCGAGAGTGCTTGTCGCGCCAATGGCGGGATCGAGGGCAACGCCGGGTAGGAAGGCCGAATTCGAATGCTTGGCATTGATCTCGTCGACCACCTCGGTCTCGCGCGCCCAAAGCAACACGCTCCGGCCGCCGCGACATAGCGTCTGCGCGAGCGCGCTGCCCCAAGCTCCCCCTCCGACGATACCAACGCTATCGATCTTCACACGGCCTCCGAGCGAAACATTCACGTCTCCTTCTTACCACGACCCCGGCTAAGCCTTCACGCCCGCGCCGATGGCGGGAGGTGCGTTGGCATCCAGAGGCCATCGCGGCCGCACCGGCGCATCGAGCCCATCGGATAGTCCAAGTGCGAGCCGCTCCGCGCCGGCCCAGGCGATCATCGCAGCGTTGTCGGTGCATAGATCTAACGGCGGCGCATGAAAGGCATAGCCCCGCTCACCAGAAAGCTCACGCAAGGCTGTGCGCAAGTGTTCGTTGGCAGCAACACCGCCAGCGACAACCAGGTGGCGGGGCGCGTCTTGTCCCAGCCGTTCGACGGCGATGTCCATCGCGCGTGCGCAGCGATCCGTCACCGATGCAACAACCGCCTCCTCGAATGCCGCGGCAATATCGGCGACATCTTCTTCGCTGAGCGGCGCGATGCGCTCGGCCGTCCGGCGTACGGCGGTCTTGAGCCCAGCAAACGAAAAGTGAGGCTCTTCGCGACCGATCATCGGACGCGGCAAATTGAACCGCTCCGCTTTCCCACCGCGCGCGGCCTGCTCGACGGCTGGACCTCCGGGGAACCCAAGCCCCAGCAGCTTTGCGGTCTTATCGAAGGCTTCGCCCAGCGCATCGTCGATGGTGGTTCCGAGCCGCTCGTAACGCCCAACGCCGCGCACAATGATGAGCTGCGTGTGCCCACCAGACACCAATAGCAGCAGATACGGCGGGCAAAGTCCCTCAGTCAGGCCAACGGTCAGCGCATGCGCCTCCAGATGATGAACAGCAATGAAGGGGAGCCGGTGCGCCAGTGCAATGGCCTTGCCGGTGATGAGCCCGACAATCAGACCGCCGATCAAACCGGGGCCCGCCGTTGCAGCCACCGCATCCAGATCGCCAAATCCCACGCCAGCCTCTTGCATTGCCTCAGCTGTGAGAATGTCCAAACACTCAACATGTGCGCGGGCGGCAATTTCCGGGACGACCCCCCCATAGGGACGGTGCTGCTCCCATTGAGTCCGCACGACATTCGATAGGATGCGGCCCCGCCCGTCCGGCTCGCGTACAACGACCGCAGCGGCGGTTTCGTCGCAGCTGGTTTCGAGCCCGAGGACAACCGCCCTTTCGGCGCGTCTTTCGTGATTGTCAGCCATGAATCGCTTAATTGGGCCCGCGTTTGCCTTACCGGCACCGCGAAGGCATTAATGGCGCCGCAGTGTGCCTTGTCGCGTAGCACCCGGAGAGAATGGCTTGCAAGGAGCGAAAATCCGCATTGGAACACGTGGCTCGCCATTGGCGTTGGCTCAGGCGCGGGAAGTGGCCCGGGGTATCTGCGAGGCGCACCAGCGTCCCGAGAGCGACTGCGAGCTGCGCATTATCAAGACAAGCGGCGACACGATTGTCGACCGGCCACTGTCTGAAGCGGGCGGCAAGGGGCTCTTCACCAAGGAGATAGAAGACGCCCTCTCGGCGGGCGAGATAGATCTCGCGGTCCATTCGATGAAGGACGTGCCCACGGTTCTGCCCCCCGGCCTCACGATTGCAGCCCACTTGAAACGAGAAGACCCGCGGGATGCTTTCATCAGTCTGCGCTATCGTTCGCTTCTCGATTTGCCGGCCGGCGCTCTGGTGGGAACCTCGTCTCTCCGCCGCCAAGCCCAAGTCTTGAATCGCCGCCCAGATCTTTGCGTCGTTGGCTTCCGCGGCAACGTCGAGACGCGTCTCAGAAAGCTCGAAGAAGGAATTGCGGACGCGACATTTCTTGCCTGCGCTGGCCTCAATCGCCTTGGTTTATCGCAGCACGTGAAAGAGCCGATGGACACCCAGATCATGCTGCCTGCCGTGGCGCAGGGTGCGATTGGCATTGAGATTCGCGCAGAAGACGCCGAAACGGCTCGGCTCATCGCGCCGCTGAACGACGATGAAACCGCGATTTGCATTGCAGCCGAGCGTGCCTTTCTCGCCAAGCTTGATGGGTCGTGCCGCACGCCGATTGCCGCCCTTGCCGAACTACGGCCTGGAACGCTTGAGTTGCGCGGCGAAATCCTGACACCCGACGGCAAGGAAACGTTTTCAGGCATGTGTTCCGGACCGCCCGAAAGTGCCTTGCAGCTTGGGACTGAATTGGCCGGCGAACTTCTCGACCAGGCTGGACCCGAGTTCTTGAATGCGCTGGCCTGATGCGAGTTCTTGTCACGAGACCCGAAGCTGACGCACTCGAACTCAAGACTGAGATCGAGGCACTCGGGCATGAGGTGACGGTTGCGCCGTTGTTGCAGATCGAATTTCTTGGAATTGATCCGGCTGCATTCGAAGGCGCGCAGGCCATCGCGGTCACAAGCCGCAACGGTTTGCAGGCACTCGCGGCAAGCGGATCTCCGGGACACGCTCTCAAGCTCCCCCTATTTGCTGTCGGACCCGCAACGGCCGCCTGCGCGCAGGCGATGGGATTTGCCAAAGTATTCACCGGCAGTGGCACGGCCAGCGATTTGGTTCCATTGATTGCGTCGCAACTGGAAGCCTCTGACGGACCGATCATCTACCTAGCCGGTGAGGACTTGGCCTTCGATTTGACCGCCCCCCTCAAAGAACGAGGGCTTGAGGCGCGCGAGATTGTGTCCTACCGCGCTCACACGATCAGCTCGTTTGCCCCTGAGACAACCCGGCTGATTGCTGAAGGCCACATCGACGCGGCAATTTTGATGTCCCGGCGGACGGCGGCCTTTTGCCAGGCAGTCAACCGGGCCGGGCTAGAGGAGAGCGCCCGCAAGCTGACTTGCTTGTGCATTTCGCAATCTGTCGCCGAGGAGCTGGGTGGCCTCGACCTCTGCCGGATTGAGGTCGCGTCAAAGCCCAATTCGGCAGAGATATTGACCCTGTTGGCGCATGTGGCAACTGGCTCCCCAAGCGTGTAGTTTGGCGTCAAAACAGCATGCTAGTTCCCGTGGCATCCGGTGCGCCGCTAGGCTTTGGCGCTTCCGCCACCGCGTGAGTTCTGATTCGAGGTCTTTTTGCTCAAATGAACACCAAGAAGGACGATCCTGGTAAGGCAAGCGGGCCGTCAGGCAGCGGCACCAGCGCACGACCGCATGCAACGCTTGACCTCAAGGCGACAGAGGTCGGCGCGAAGCCGGCCAAGGAAGGGGCGGCCCCGACCGCCTCGACTCCCAACGCTCCGCAGTCCGGATCGGCGCCACAAGGCGCAGGCGTGACTCCGGCAAAGGACACGACGGCAAAGAAGCCGGAGCCTGCAGGGGCGCAATCGCCATCATCGGCCGCCAAGCCACACGGAATCGCTTCAGACGCAAAGACGTCCGCAGCGGAAAAACCGCGAGTAGCGACAGCGAGACCGATTGCGACTGTTGCGAGCCTTGCCACGCATCTCGCCGCGGGCATCGCTGGCGGCGTCATCGCGCTACTCGCAATCGATCTTATTGGCCCACAACTGGGACTGACGGGAGCGTCCAACGATACAGAAGCCACAAAGGTTTTGCAGCAGCGCCTCGCCGCTCTCGAAGACAGCGCAACAAAGAGCGACAACGCCTCACGGCAGCTCTCCAGCGCCGAGGCTCGGCTCAGCAAGCTCGACAAGACGGTAAAATTACTTGGCGAGCGACAGGGCAAGCTCTCCGGCGACGTCAAGTCATTAGACGCAGCACTCAAAGCAGAAACTCCGGCGCAGGAAATTCAGTCCCGTGTCGGCAAACTCGAGAGCCAACTCACAACGTTGTCGGCGGCGGCAGAGGGCGGTTCGGGCTCAGGATCGCTACCGCAACTTGCTGCCATCACCGGCAAGATCGCGGAGCTTGAATCGGAGATCGGCGATCAGCTGGGGGCCCTGCGTGAGAAAGTCTGGGTCGACGTGGAATCTCGCCTCGCGGCTGCTGCGGAAGCAAGCGAAGCGGCCAAAACGGACACGCAACAGGTCAATCGTGAACTTGCATCCCTCAAAGCGAACGAAGCGCAGCTGTCGGGACGCGTTGACGTCTTGAAGGCACAAAGCGATCGCGACAGCGCTGAACTGCAAGCCTTGCAGCAACGACTCACCATACTCAAATCTGAGCTCATATCGAGACTAGAAACATACGCGAAACCGACCGCGATCGCCGACGCCGTTGCACCGATCACAACTACGGTGGCCGCGTTGAATGATAAGGTCGACGGCGTCATCAAGAACGAAGAGGATCGGAAAGCCAACGTTGGGCGCATCCTTCTGGCAATCGAGTTGGGCGACTTGAAGCGCGCCGTCGATCGCGGCGAAAGCTATGCTCCTGAATTGGCAGAGACGCGCAAGCTCGCAGGCGACACGATCGATCTTGCACCGTTAGCACCCTTCCAGGATCAAGGTGTCCCAACGTTGGCCCAGCTGAAGGACGACTTCCGCAATACAGCCTTCCGCATCATCAATGCGGCAAGAGCGCCCGCGGACGGCTCCGTCGTTGAGCGTCTGCTTGCTGAGGCACAGTCATTTGTACGCGTGCGCAAGATCAGCCACAGCGCCGACGATACGAGCGTCGAGGCCGTGGTCGGCCGCATGGAGAAGTCCCTTGACGAGGGCCGACTTCAAGAGGTTCTTGATGAAGCAAAGACCTTGCCGCCCACCGCTGCTGATGCCGCTACGGACTTCCTATCCAAGGTGAAAGCGCGAGTCGCCGTTGACCATGCATTGACAGCACTTGATGACCAATTGAAAGCGTCGCTCGGCGCGGCTGGCACGCCATCAAGCGGAAGCACAAAGTAGAGGCCACAAGCATGTTCCGACTCATCGGGTTTCTGCTCGCGGTCACCGTTATCGGTGGGGCCTTTGCTTGGCTCGCCAACCGCCCCGGCGAACTCTTAATCGAATGGCAGGGCTATCACATCGAGACGAGCGTCTTTCGCGCGTTCGTCATCTTGATCACACTGATCGCAGCAGCGCTTTTCGTTTGGTCGATCCTACGCCACGTTTGGCACAGCCCGGCTGTCATCGGGAATCTCATGATGAGACGCCGCCAGAAGCGTGGGTTGGAGGCGCTGTCCGTCGGCATGATCGCGTTGGGCGCAGGCGATCGTGCCACAGCCACGCGCTCCGCCATCCAGGCCCGCAAGTCGCTGCCAAATGAGCCGCTGACGCACTTGCTCCGGGCCCAGGCCGCGCAACTCTCCGGTGACCGTGCAACGGCGCGGCGCATTTTCGAAGCTATGCTCGCTTCTCCCGACACTGAGCAGCTCGGATTGCGAGGTCTTTATCTCGAAGCGGAGCGCGTCGGTGAAACAGAAGCCGCCCGCCACTTTGCCGAGCGTGCGCTCAAGTTGAACTCAAAGTTGGAATGGGCAACGGACGGGCTCTTCCAAGTACAGTGCCGACAATCGGATTGGGCCGGCGCGCTCAAGACGCTCGAGGTTGCGCGCAAGAACGGTCAGGTGGACAAGAAAACCGCCGACCGCCGCCGCGCGGTTCTCCTCACCGCACAAGCGCAAGAGGCCGAAGAGCACAACCCCGAAGCGGCCCTCAACCTCGCATTGGACGCACACGGCCTCGCACCCGGTCTCGTTCCCGCCGCAGCGATCGCCGGGCGGGTGCTGGCCTCGCGCGGGAACACGCCACGCGCCACCAAGATTCTGCAGAAGACATGGGTGCGCTCGCAACATCCCGACCTCGCCACGGCCTACGCCTATGCACGTATCGGCGACAGCCCGCGCGACCGCCTCGATCGCGTGCAACAACTGTCAGCGCTCACACCCAGCTCTCCCGAAGGTCCCATCGCCGTTGCCATAACCGGCATTGAGGCGCGCGAGTACGAGGCTGCGCGTGCAGCCTTGAAACCCCTCCTTCATGATCGCCTGACACAGCGAATCGCGACGTTGATGGCCCGCATCGAAGGCGCCGAACACGGTGACAAAGGCCGTGTGCGCGAATGGCTTGCACGTGCGGTAAATGCACCTCGCGATCCGGCGTGGACTGCAGATGGCGTCGTCGCCGACCGCTGGGCACCCATATCACCGGTAACGGGTACACTCGACGCGTTCGAGTGGCGCGTACCCGTGGAGTCCATGAACAAGAGCCAGGGCGACCTTCTCGCCCGCAAGCTCGAAGAGCTTGTTGCGTTGGGATCACCCGAAGACATCACCCCCCCGGCAAGCGAGGCTCCTGTCGCGACAGCGCCAACCGGGCCCAAGGCAACTGACGCAACAGTCGTTGCGGCGAGCCCCGTGGGGCCTGCCGAACCAGCTGCAGAGGACAAAGGCTCCGTGCCGGCGACGACTGTCGCCAAAAATGAGAAGACTGAGAGCACAGCGCGTGTTGGCGCCGCAGAGACGGCAGCGAAAGTGCCAGTGACAAAAGCTGCCGAGGCGCCCGCCAGCATCGCACCGAAGACGCGGGGAGAAGAGAAAGTCATACGGGAAATCTCGCCCCCACGAGAGGTATCTACTCCGGAAGAAGCCGTGCGCACGCGCGTTTCTGATAAGCCGGGTGCCAAACGAGATCGCGATCCCCGTCAGATAGACCGGCGCGGCGAGCCGCGCGTGATCGTCGCCCCCCACGCGCCTGACGATCCCGGCCCCGACGACGCCGGCGACCAGGACGATATCGCGCCGCCGCTGCGTCCTCAGCGGGCCTGAGGTCTCGCGAAGCCCTTGTTCGCGCTTCAATTCCGCAGTGTCATGGAGTAGGAGGTATTCCCACGCGGGCGCTTCGCATGATCACGGTGTGGAAACTCCCGCGCTGACGCGAAAAATGTCGCTGCGTATGTTACTGGTGCGACGAAGGTCCCGTAGCTCAGCCGGATAGAGCATCTGCCTTCTAAGCAGAGGGTCCCAGGTTCGAGTCCTGGCGGGATCGCCACCTGTATCAATGCCGTATCGACCGAAAATCGGCCGCGCCGCGCGACGTCATCCGCCTACTTTGCCAGACGGTGCGGGCCTTCCTCATTGACTGGCCGCCTAAGTAAAAAATATGTCGTCTTCGCTCAGACTATGGACGTTGTGGAACGTCAACAGGACGTCGAGCCCATCGAGCAGGATTGTCAACGAGCCGCCAAAAAGCGGCGAGTTGCTGATTGCGGAGTCGGCTTCGGTCAATTGATTGTCACCACTTGTGTCGAGATCGTCGAAGGTAAGCCCGAACCCTCGCAATTCCACCAAATCAATGCCCGACTCGAAATCGATAATTATGTCTTGCTGATCGCCAAGGGACTCAAAAACAAAAGTGTCGCTGCCGTTTCCGCCGATGAGGGTATCTGAGTCTTCACCGCCAGCTAAAGTGTCGTCGCCGGCCGCGCCCTTGAGAAGGTCATCGCCTCCGTTGCCGTTGATCGCGTCGTTACCCTGGGCGCCGATCAGGATCTCATCGTCGTCGGTACCTGTCAGGGTGTCATTGCCGTCGGTTCCGATCTGATCGACGATGCCGTTGAAGTCTTGACCGAATATGACATAG
>Ga0315534_1000094_pt1 | contig 48020 bp, 51 predicted proteins | sample SalMarSW160240MG_FD_203094 | JGI IMG/M metagenome (GOLD analysis project Ga0315534, IMG submission 203094) | Salt marsh sediment microbial communities from the Plum Island Ecosystem LTER, Massachusetts, United States - Salt Marsh Sediment SW1602-40 ... | reverse complement strand
GTGACTTTGTATGAATTCTGGCGCGGGGCGATAGCCCGCAGCCGCCGACATGCAGAGAGCCTGCCGCTGGCATTTTGGAGATTGGCTGGGCGCAACCGGCGCCGCTATGGAGGATATGTGATCCACCTCGGCGTGGTGCTGATGGCGATCGGGATCATCGGGATCGAGGTCTTCCAGACCGAAACGCAAGCTACCCTTGCGCGCGGTGAGCAGCTCACGCTGGGCAGATACGTCATGACCTATGACGCACTCAGCCAGTTCGACACCCCGGACGGGCGCAACGTCGCCCGGGCAGTCGTTTCCATCTACCGCGACGGCAAGCTTGTAGACGAGTTGTACCCCCGCAAGGATTTCTACTACGCCTCCCAGCAGCCGATGACGATCCCCGGTGTGCGCTCAACGCTCGAGGACGATTTCTATGTCCTGCTGGTGGGTTGGGAGCCGATCGCCCAGCAGGGAGCAACGTTCAAGGTTTATCACAATCCGCTGGTTAACTTCGTGTGGTTTGGCGGTTTCGTTTTCATCCTGGGAACTCTGGTTGCGGCTTGGCCCGACCAGGATCCAGAAACAGCCCGCATTCGCAAACGCAGGCAGACATCACTGGCCCGAGCGTAACAATGGGAGATAACATGCACGCAACTTGCTTGCCCCAGGTCGTCTTCATCCTGCTCCTCATGCTGCCGGCTGGTGTCCTGGTCACCGCAGCCCAGGATGGCGGGCCGAGCGATGATGAGGTCAATGCGGTCGCACACCAGCTTTACTGTCCGGTCTGTGAAAATGTCCCACTGGATGTATGCCCGACCCAGGCCTGTGAGCAGTGGAGGGCGACGATCCGTGAAAAACTAGCCAGCGGGTGGGATGAGGCGCAGATCAAGGGATACTTTGTCGAGCAGTACGGGGCACGGGTTTTAGCCACCCCGCCGGCGACGGGTTTGAATTGGCTGGTTTATGTCCTGCCACCCCTGGCGCTCGTGTTCGGCGCCTTCCTGGTCTTCAGGGCTGTCCGCACCTGGCAAGTGGAAGCTGTCCAGCAGGCTCGCGTTGAAACGAGTACAGAGGTCGATCCCTACATTGCACGCATGGAAGAGGAGCTGCGGCGCAGGGAAGAATAGCGCCGATGGGTGTGTCGATGACCGAACAAGATCCAGTGATTGAAGAAGAGCAGAGCACGACGACCGAGACCGGTCCACGCAAGCAGCCCTGGGGCCTGGTGGCGACGTTTGCTGCACTTATCGGGTTGCTCATCGTCCTTTGGTTGGGACTGCAGCGCACGAGCCAGGGACCGATCAGTGTCGGCGATCAGGTGCCCCCACTGACACTATCCACCTTCGGTGGAGAACAGATCGATTTCGCTGAGCTAGCCGGGGAGGTTGTTGTCGTCAACTTCTGGGCTTCATGGTGCAAGCCTTGCGAGGGAGAGGCTCTGGAATTGGAACAGGCATACCAGATGTTCAAGGATCAAAGCGTCGTCTTCCTGGGGGTGGATTACGTGGATACTGAGCCCGAAGCACTTGCCTACCTCGAGCGCTTCGGAATCACTTATCCCAATGGACCCGATCTTGGTACACGTATTTCACAAGCTTTTCGCATCCGCGGGGTCCCTGAGACCTATGTGATCGATCCAGAAGGCAAACTGGCAGCTGTGAAGATCGGGCCGTATGTCTCACTGGCCGAAATCATCGACCAGGTTGAGGCCGTACTTTCACCTTGATGAAGCATCATCGATCTGTTCACATCAGACAGCAAGCCTAAAGTTTTAGCGGGGAAGGCTGCCTGGCAAGCACTGTTCCGTGTGCGGGTGGCACACGTCTACTAGGAGGCATGGATGGACTTGGGGTCGGTATTTCTCGGGCTTGGACTGGCGCTGGTGGTTGCTGCTATCCTGGCCCGACCTTTGTTGCCAGGCGGCACGACGCAGGCGGTTGGCCAGGACAGCAGGCTCTCCACCCTGCAGGCTGAACGTGACCGCATCCTTACCCGCCTCCAGGAATTGGACATGGATGCCGCCATGGGCAAGGTGCTTCAGGATGATTATGGGCGAGAGCGTAGGTTGCTGATTCAGCAGGGCGCTGGAGTGCTGCGAGATATCGATTCTTATGATCCACTCCAGGAGGCTGCACTGCTGGATGAGGAACTAGACGCTAGGATAGAAGCTGCAATCGCCGGTGTTCGGGGGGAACGTGGAGCGGCTGCCGGTTTTTGTCCGGCTTGTGGTAAGTCAGTCCAGATCGGGGATCAATTTTGCACGCACTGCGGTTCAGTCATCCATCTTAAGGAGGCGCGTTCGTGAATGCACGCGTCCCGCTTCTCATAGCGATCCTGTTTCTGCTTGCTGGATGTTCACTGGCAGAAGATGTCACCCCACCTCCGTCATTGGCTACACAGCAAGCGGCGCAGATTCCTGCCCCGCCCACGAGCGATCGCCCTCCACCAGCAGCATTAGAGGCAGTTCCGCCTGCACGCCTGCCAGATCCACAGGCAGGAGCCACGATCTATCTTGATCGCTGTGCTCCCTGTCATGGTCCCGCTGGATTAGGTCAGGGCAGCTTATCTTCCAACCTTGAAGTCCCGCCCACTTTACTGGGCGATACGGAAACAGCTTCACTCGCCTCCCCAGAAGCCTGGTATCAGGTCGTCACGCAAGGACGCATGGAACGCTTCATGCCGCCTTTCAGCAGCCTGAGCGACGATCAGCGTTGGGATGTGGTGGGATATGCTCTGACCCTGAGCTCGTCCCCTGAACAGGTGGCCGAAGGTGGACGGCTGTACCTTGATGCGTGTTCAAAATGCCATGGCCCTGACGGAAAAGGCGTGGGGGCAGCTGCCGATTTGACTTTGCCCGAGTTCTACTCCGGGCAGACGATTGCATCGATGCTCACAACGATCCAGAGCGGAGCGCAGGGCATGCCAGGCTTTGGGGATGTCTACACTGAGCAGGAGCAAATCGCGCTTGCTAACTACGTACGCTCCTTAGCGGCAGTTCCGGCATCTGTATCAGGAGTGGTTCCAACCGTGGAGGCGACGATTGATCCTGCCAGTGAGGTTCCACCGGACGCTCTCTTCGGTTCGATCGAGGGGCAGGTGACAAACGCTACCAGTGGTGGTTCTCTTCCTTCTGGCCTGGAAGTCGCGATCGTCGGCTTTGACGGTGATACGCCAGTTTTTAACCAGAGCGTGCCGGTTGACAGCGCTGGCCGCTACTCGATCGACGGGCTCGAAATCGTAGCCGGCCGGATCTATGGCGCGATCGTCGAGTATGAGGGTATCCCCTACTACTCCACCGCCGGACATATCCTGGCCGATGCGCCGAATCTCGATCTGCCACTGACGATCTTCGAAACCACGCCGGACATGGAAGGGGTGCAGGTCGAACGCCTGCATGTCATCTTCGATTTCTCGGTCGAGAGTGTGGTGGAAGTCTCGCAGCTCTGGCTGGTGACGAACACAGGTGATAAGACAGTCGCCCAGCCAAGCGGACAGAATGCCATACCGATCGCGCTGCCTGTGGGTACCTCCAACCTGCAGTTTTCCGATCCGGCCGCTCAGGCACTTTACACCCCGACGGGAGATGGCTTCTTGATGCTTGAGCCAATCCGCCCGGATTCCCCCGCTGAACTGATCTTCAGTTTCAGCCTGCCCTACAAGGACAAACTGGATTTCGAACAACTTATGCCACTTCCCGTCAACGCAGTCGTTGTCCTGTCCGAGCAGAATGCACCCGACATCGAAGGTGATCAACTGGTAGCGACCGGTGAACAGACCATGGGTGCGCTGGCGCTACGGACCTATGCGCGGGCTGGGCTTGGGGCGGGAGAAACGCTGACCCTCTCCATCTCGGGTCGCTCCCCTACGGGGGTGGCCGGCTCTCCCGACACAAACCTGATCATCGGGATCGGTGCACTTGCACTGGCGCTGATCGTGATCGGTCTCGGTTGGCGGCAGCTGCGCAGTAAGGATATTGTCCAGCCTGACCCAGAGATGAAAGCGACGGGGACGATCATGGATCGTGACCAGTTGCTGTACGCCCTTGCTGGCCTGGACACTGCCTACGAGCGGGGCGAAATCGAGGAAGAAGCCTACCGGACCCAGCGAGCAAGGTTAAAAGCCGAGCTGGCCAGCTTGATAAGTACGCAAGATGATTGACGTCAAAGGTCTGGTTAAGACCTTCGGGCCCAAGCCAGTATTGCGCGGCCTGGATTTCCAGGTCAGCCGCGGCGAATTCGTCGCGCTGCTCGGGCCGAATGGTGCTGGTAAGACCACGTTCCTGCGTATTCTTGCCACTTTAGCCAGGCCGCGCCTTGGTCTGGTTCGAATCGCCGGGTTTCAGCTCCCGGGCGAGGCAGCCGCTGTCCGCCGCCGGCTGGGTGTCGTCTCGCACCAACCATTGCTGTACGGAGATCTGACAGCGGAGGAGAACCTGCACTTTTTCGGCCGGATGTATGGACTGGCCGGGTTGCCAGCACGTGTCAAGGAGGTGCTCGAACTGGTTGGGCTGTACCCGCGTCGGCGCGACCTGGTGCGGCAATTCTCACGCGGGATGCAGCAGCGCCTGGCGATTGGACGCTCCGTGCTCCACGAACCGCAGCTCCTGCTATTTGATGAGCCTCACACCGGACTTGATCAGGAGGCGAGCGCCATGCTGGATGGTGTGCTGCGCGAAATCGCCTCCGGGGGCCGGACGGTGGTGATGACGACCCATGACCTTACCCGGGCGGCTGATCTTGCCGATCGGATCGATATCCTGTCGAAAGGTGTGATCGCCGCCAGCATTCGGCGGGAGGAAACCGATCTTTCCACACTGCAGGCACTCTACCGTGAGGTGACCCTTGTCTGAGCAAGCAGGGGAGCTAGGGCGGCTTCACCCCCGGAATGCACCGGTGCGCGATTACCTGCGAGCGATCGGAGCGGTTGTGTGGAAGGACGTGGTCGCTGAATTCCGCAGCCGCGAATTGATCAGCGCCATGCTGGTATTCTCCTTGTTGGTGATCCTGATTTTTAATTTCGCGTTGGAGCTCGACATACGCACACGTGAGACGGTCGCCTCGGGTGTGCTGTGGGTCACGTTCGCTTTCGCCGGCACGCTCGGTCTGAATCGTTCGATGTCGATCGAGAAGGACCGCGGCTGTTTGGATGGGCTGCTCCTGGCGCCCGTGGATCGCAGCGCCCTTTATTTTGGGAAGGCAATCGGCAACCTGGTTTTCATGGGACTGGTCGAGGCGATCGTCCTGCCAACATTCTCGATCCTCTACAACCTGAACCTTTTCAACCCCGGATTGCTGGTTGTGATCCTGCTTGGATCGATCGGCTATATTGCTGTCGGGACCCTGCTCTCGGCGATGGCGGTCCAGGCCCGCACCCGGGATGTGTTGCTTCCGATCCTGCTTTTCCCGGTCACAATCCCGGTCCTGCTGGCGGCGGTCAAAGCGAGCACAGGCTTCCTGCAAGCTTTCGACATGGTCGATATCAAGCCCTGGTTGAACCTGTTGATCGTCTACGATATCGTCTTCATCGCGGTCGCCTTCATGGTGTTCGAATATGTGGTAGAAGAGTAGCAGCGATAGGGCTGGTCGCTGCACAAACCTTTAATGGGAGAGAACGAACATGCAATCGACGCCGAGAGTGCTTAAGTTACTCAACGGTTTCACGAGCCTGGTCTTTGTGATCTCGCTCTACTTGGTGTTTTTCTATGCCCCGCGCGAAGCGGTCATGGGTGAGGTTCAGCGGATTTTCTACTTCCATGTGGCCGCTGGTTGGGTTGGGGCGCTGGCTTTCCTGGTGACGGCTGTTGCCGGAGGGATGCTCCTGGCGCGCGGTGATCGCAAGTGGGATCAGATCGCCCTGGCATCAGTTGAAATCGGGGTCGTCTTCACCTTCATAAACATCGTCACCGGATCGATCTGGGCCCGTCCGATTTGGAATACGTGGTGGACGTGGGATCCACGCCTGGTGACGGCGACCGTGATGGAATTGATCTACCTGGCATACCTGATGCTGCGTCAGGGGATTGAGGATCCGGACCGCAGGGCACGTTTTGGTGCGGTCTACGGCATCGTCGGCTTTCTGAGCGTTCCGCTCACGTTCCTTTCGATCCGCATCTTCCGCACGATCCACCCGGTCGTGATCGGGAACAACGATCCGACGGCCCAGGGCACTTTTGATATGACGCCGAAGATGAGGCTGGCCTTCTTCTTCAGCTTGTTCACATTCACCTTCATCTACGTCACGCTGCTCTGGCACCGGCTGCGGCTGGAGCGGTTCAAAGAGACGATTGAAGAGCGCAAGATGCTGGCGATGACCGCCTGAGGAGGACCACCATGTGGCTTCAAGAAGCACCGGCTGACACGATCTCGTATATGCTCCTCGGTTTCGGGGTCATCTTTGGGAGCATGGGGATTTACTTAATCAGCCTCGTCTTGCGAGTCCGCGGTCTGCGCAAGGACCAGGAGATCCTGGACGAAATCGAGCAGGGCTAGACACACCCGGAACATTCGCGTGAAAAACGCTGGAAGTGCTTCAAGTACGCTTCCAGCGTTTTTTTGTAAATATGTAACTGGGTAGACATCGGACAGGTCGTTGTCCGTTACTTTTCAGAAGGAGCAGGAATGTCGCAGTATATAATGGGGGTACGACCGCCGGTCACCCTGTAGACGCGGGACGGTGCCGCCATGGTTGCCAAGCAAGTTGCAGACCTGATCACATTGCTGCGTTCCTTCCTGACCTTCATTTTCCCCTGGATCGCGATCAGCGAGGGTGCCAGCGGCCTGCCATGGGCTGCGGCCTTGCTGGCCGCCGATTGGACCGGCGATTCCCTTGATGGCTCATTGGCGCGCCGCAGCCGCCTCAAGTATCACACCTGGATCGGTGACCACGATCTGGAAATCGACATGGCCATCTCGCTCGGGCTGCTGCTCTTCATGCTCATCGCGGGATACCTGAAGCCAGTGGTCGGGATCCTCTATCTCCTGTTATGGTCATTCTTTTTCATACGGAGTGGTGTGCCACGCCCGCTGGGGATGCTCTTTCAGGCGCCAATCTACGCCTGGTTCATCTATGTCGCCTTGATCCATTACCCGACGGCTGGATTCTTACTTTGCGCATGGATTGCTGCGGCTGTGATTGGAACCTGGCCGAAATTTCTCGAAGAGGTAATACCTGGGTTTCTCGAAGGGATGCGGCATTTCCTGTCCCAGGACCAACGTCCCGATGAGTGATCTGTTGACCTGTGATATAAGGGAAATATAAATCGGTCAACGGGGCCTTCCGTCTTGTGATGCAAAACCCAATTCGCAAACTGGCTGCGGCGCGGCCACCAGGCCGCGTCTTTATGTTTCTTCACTACACCAGGTTCTCCAAGACGTTGCGCAAGACCTTCGTTTTGCGCGCCATCGCTGAGTGCATCCGGCGCGTGCGGTTGTTGCGTACGCCTGTCGGCACCACGCATACACTACAGACGAGAAGCACGGAGGACCTCCCAGCCGCCGGCGAAGTGATCGTGATCAGTGCCAATCTCTGGCATGACTGGCCTCTACACCGCCGCCTACCAGATCGCCTGGAGGCCTTCGCCAGCCTGGTTGAAGAGGAGGGGGCACAGGTCGTGCTCCTGCAGGAAGTGATGCGGACGGCCGACTTTAGAACCGACACCTGGCTTGCCAACCGGCTAGGCATGACATCGGTTTATGCCCGAGCGAACGGACATGCCGGGGCCATCGGCTTTGAGGAAGGCAGTGCAGTGCTCTCGAGCTTCCCATTGCATGATGTGCGCCAGGTTACCCTGGGATCGTCCGCAACACGTTTCGTAAACCGCATCGCGCTCGGGGCGCAATTCCAGATCGATTGCTGTAAGCTATGGGCGTTCTCGACGCACCTAAGTCTCTTCCACAGCGAGAACGGGCGGCAACTGGCTGCTTTGCAGGGTTGGATCGAGCAAGTTGCCCGTTCAGACCCAGCGCTCATCGGCGGCGATTTCAACGCACATGAAGAAAGTGCGCAGATTATCCAAGCCCAGAAGAACTGGACCGATACCTATCGCACGCTGCATCCCGGCGGCCGGGGAGGAACGCATACGATTAATTGGCCATGGGGCGGGAAAGGGCTTTCCCGCCGCTTGGATTACATCTTCATCAAACGGGCTAACCCCGCCTTGCAGATCCTGGAGACCCGCCACCTGCAGGCTGGCAGTCTTCCTCATTCGGATCACTCTGCGGTTCTTACCCGCCTGCGCTACAAAACCACCTTGCCGTAGGCACTCGTTTCCATTCTTCCCCCAATTGGTTGGCTATAATTCCATCGTACAGGAGTTTGTATGATGCGCATCCTCATCACCGGCGGCGCGGGGAATCTGGGTACATTCCTGGCCCGACACCTGGTCCAGCAAAGTATCGGGTCGATCCGACTGATGGTCCATGAGCGTCTTCCAGCGCCGGATCTCCAGGCGCATCCGCAGATCGAGATTGTCCAGGCGGATTTGGATCAGCCGGCGACGCTCGCGGCGGCGTGCGATGGAGTCACAGCAATCGTGCACACCGCCGGGCAGCTCTTCCACCCCTGGCCAGAACGCTTCCTGGAGCGGACGAATGTGACCTATGTTAAGCACTTACTCGACGCATGTTCCCGCTCGAACGTGGAGCGGTTCTGCCTAATCAGCTTTCCCCACGTGGAGGGCGAGACAAACCCAACGCGGCCTGCGGTCGGTCAGCTGAATGCCAGGCCAGGCTCGATCCACGCCCGGACTCGCTTGGCTGCTGAAAACGCGCTGCTGCAGGCCACGCATGATAGCGAGATGACCCCCGTGATCCTGCGGACCGGTATGATCTATGGCAAGGGGGTCCTGATGATCGAGGCCGCGCGCAGACTGATGGCTCGCAGGCTGCTACCTGTCTGGTGTGATCCAACCTGGATCCACCTGCTGTCGCTGCCGGATTTTCTAAACGCAGTGCAGGCTGCGCTTACCCGTCCGGGTGTGGCCGGAATTTACACCCTCGGGGATGAGGCTCCCCTCACGCTTCAAGAATTCCTGGATCGAAGTGCCGATCACTGGGGTTTCCAGCATCCGCTGCGGCTCCCGGGATGGCTCTTTCCACTGGCAGGACTTCTGGTAGAAGTGGGGGCAACGGTTTTGCGCACACCGGCCCCCTTAACGCGTGATTTCATCCACATCGGTATGGCCTCCTACGTCGTTGATACCACGCGCATGCGAACGGAGCTGGTCCCAGAATTGATCTACCCCACACTGGAGAGTGGGATTCGCCTACTGTGAGCCAACTTTGAGAGCTGCTGGAATGCGTGAGATCGTGCGCGGTGGAGGGAGAGGGATGGATCGTATTCGTGAGCTGGTGGATGAATTTCGGCAAACCGTGCTCGGCCGGCCGGGCGTACTGGACACGTTTCTCCCGCCGTTTATCTTCGTCCTCATCCGGCTGCTGCTCGGGTTCGCCTATGCCGTAGCAGCTGCTCTAATCCTGGCAATCGTCGTGGGTGCCCTGCGCCTGCGGCGCGGTCAGCCGGTCTGGTTCGCATTGGCCGGCGTTGCCGGGGTTGGCGTGGCTGCATTCCTCTCTCGCTCAACCGGCAGCGAAGGCGGCTACTACCTGCCCGGAATACTGAGCGGCTGTGCGACAGCGCTGGTGTGCCTGGTCAGCGTCATCGTACGCCGACCGCTGGTGGCATGGACCAGCCACCTGGCCCGCCGCTGGCCGCGGGACTGGTACTGGCATCCACGCGTGCGCCCGGCCTACGCAGAGGTCACGCTTGCCTGGAGCCTGTACTTCGGCTTGCGGACCTTGCTCCAGGCATCTTTCTACCTGCAGAACTCAACCCTGGGACTCGCCGTGTTGAATTTTGTGTCAGGCTGGCCGGGGACGATCGTGCTCCTGATCGCCAGCTATCTCTATGGAAGCTGGCGATTGGCGAACCTGGGTGGACCAAGCGTGGAGGAATTCATCGCGGGCAGCCCACCGCCATGGCAGGGTCAGCGCCGCGGCTTTTAATGGAAGTTAAAGAAAAAATTCCTCGCGTCGATCGGGAACGAATTTACACCAACCAGCGTTATGAGATCAAGGTAACGGTCACATAATGCGGGGAGGAAGCGAGCGATGCTCAAAGGCTGGACACTGGGATGGTTTGTGATTTGCCTGCTGTGTACTTCTTGCAGGGCACCAGCGAGTACGCCCGCTCCGGGAGACCCGGTTCCGGTTGGGGGAGATGGAGTATTTGGCGAAGCCCTGGTGGAGGAAGTATCGATTGTTTTCCTCGAATCCTTCCCGCTTCAGGTCCGGGTGGCCGCCTCCGGGTACCTGCCGAACCCCTGCTCCTGGGTCGAGAACGTCACCGTTGAGCGGATCGACCAGCATTTCAAAGTGCATATCATCTGGGGTGCTAACGTCGGTGAAGTGTGTATCCAGGTGGAAGAACCGTTCGAAGAAAACATTCCCCTCGAGGTTTATGGGCTTCCGGCAGGCGAGTACACCATCGATGTTAATGGTGTGCAAACGCAGTTCACCTTCGCCCAGGACAACATCCTTGAAGAAGGCGGGTGACTGCCTTTCTGCATAAGGAAAGACAAAGGACCGGCAGCAAAAGCTTCCCGGTCCCGGGCATGCCTCGGTCAAACATTCAAGCTTGTAGCAATTCATCTAGCTTACGTGCGGATAGTTCCTGAACCTCGGCATGCAGGCTCCCGCCGTGAGCGTCCATGGTAACTACGGCTGGAAAACCCTCAACTTCGATCACCCACATCGCTTCCGGCACGCCGAAATCAAGTTTGTAGACGCAGATCACCTTGCGCACGCTCTGCGCGATTAGACTTGCGGCACCGCCGATTGCATGCAGATAGACAGCCGGAACTTCGCGACAGGCGTTCAATGTCTTCGCGCCCATGCCACCTTTGCCGATTACCGCCCGTAGATGAAAATGCCGCATGACGTCGGCCTGATAGGGCTCTTCGCGGATGCTCGTGGTGGGTCCGGCGGCGACAAAGCGGTAATCCCCGTCGTCAAGCCCGGCCACGACTGGGCCGCAGTGGTAGATTGCGCCCTGGTCGAGAATGGGGTGGATGGCATCATAGACTTGTTGGTCATCACCCTGTGGTTCGCGAGAAGGGTGGATGAAGGTGTCGATCATCCACTTGTGGACGGCATCTCGCCCGGTGAGTATCGTGCCCGATAGTTTGACCGGGTCACCGACTTTAAGTTCTCGAATATCCCCGGCCGAGATGGGGAGGCTGATGTCCTTCATGCCGGCGCTCCTTTAGCTGTAAGTGACTTTGCCGCCGGTAAGCGTCATCCGCCGCCGGCGATGGGCCCAACACATATAGGAAATAGAGACGAAGTAGCTGGCCGGGAGGCGGTGCATGCCTTTGACCTTTACCCCCAGCACAGTGGTCTGTCCGCCGAAACCCATCGGGCCGATGCCCAGCTGGTTGGCCTGGGTGTAGAGGGTGTGCTCAAGTGCGGCCAGTTCGGGATCAGGGTTTTCGTCCGTCATGGGCCGCAGGAGAACTTCCTTCGAAGCCGCATAGGATGAACCCCGATCGCCGCCGATCGCGATTCCGAGCACACCCGGAGCGCAGCCTTTTCCCTGCGCTTTCTGGACTGCATCGAGCACGACCTTGCGCACGCCTTCCAGATCGCGGCCTGCTCCGAGGCGACTGTCAGGAAGCGAATACTGGGCACCGACGTTTTCGCACCCGCCGCCTTTTAATATCAAATCAACGGTTAGCGTCTCTCCCTCAACCTCTTCGAAATGGATCGTGGGAAAGGCACTATCGCCGAGGTTGTTCCCGCTGTTTACGCCGCTGATAGCGTCGACTGCGTTCGGACGCAAATACGATTTCGAAGTGGCTAATGCAATGGCCTCCTCAATCTGGGCTCGCAGTTCGCGTGTGCTCCAGCCGGCCGGGTGATGCACCGTGAAAATCGGCGTACCGGTGTCCTGGCAAATTGGAGTGGCGTTTTCACGCGCCAGATCGACATTTTCCAGGATTGTGATCAACGCGCCCTGTGCGGCAGAACCCGTGGCTTCTACTTCCCGTGCAGCCTCGAGCGAATTTTGTACATCCGGCGGCAGGTCGGTTGAAGTTCGACGGATCAGTTCGAGGAATGCTTTACGCAGATCTTGCATTATGTGCCTCTTTCCTTGCGTTCCATACTGGGCAACGGTATCACCATTGTTCTCCCCTGGCCTCGGGCCAGGAAGTGATAATCTGCGCCTCTTGATACGCTGGACTTCGTTATTCTTAGCGTCAAAGGGGCAACTCGGACAGGCTCAGGGCTCTGGATCGGTACGGGCGATGAACACCGAAGCGTTCGCACTTGCCAGCAGCTGGGGTCCAATGCGGCCGAGTGCCAGCCGGTCCAGCAGGCGGTGGGGTTCGGGTGCGCCAATCACGATCAGGTCATAGATGCCCACCTCAGCCGCCCGCAGGATCTCCTCTACCACCACCCCGTGACGCAGTTCGAGGCTCGCTCGGATTCCGGCTTGTTCGGCTTGTGCAGCTGCACCGCGCAGGTGCTTCGACAGCGGGGTCTCGCGCAGCAGGATGTCCGTCAGCGACTCGTCGAGCGCCTTGAGCCCTGTATACATCGAGGGTGAGCTGCTGACGACATGTAAGATCGTGGCTTCTGCCCCGCAGCAAGCGGAGAGGGTTAGGCCGCGCTCGATGACGGTGTCCGAGCCGGCATGTCCTCCGGTGCAGATCAGGATGCGCTGGAGTTTCTCGGGCGGATTACGGATGAGCAGGACACTGTCGGCAATTTGCTCGGCCACATTCCTGCTCAAGCGAGTCACGCTCTGCCCGCCTATCCCCCCGGAAGTGCCGAGGATGACCAATTCGTGGGCACGGGGATCCAGCTCCTCGAAGATGACGCGTTTAAAGTCTCCCGAAATTTGGAGGATCTGGTCAGGGTCTTGTCTTAGGTATTGCCGGGTTGCTGTAAGAATTTGAGACTCCTCCTGATCGGCGGTCTCCGTGCGCGTGGCGTGCAGCAGGATCAGTTCCATGCCGAGAGCCCGCGTGACGAGCTCGGCGAAGCGGATCGCGGCCGGGTCGGTCTCTTTATCTCCCACACAGATGATCGACCGTTCAGCCGGGTGCGCGGGCGTGGACCTGGACATGGATATATTCTCCTCCTTACTCATATACCGATCCGCAGCAGAACCATGATCGCAGCTACCAGCGGCAGGATCGAGAACATCAAGCGAATGGTTGGACCAGAGAAGTAGCGTGTGCCGACGGCACCGATTTGAGCTCCAATTGCGGCACCCGTGTGCATCGTTAGGGCGATCATGATGTCGACGTTGCCCTTTAGTGCGTGACTGACCGTGCCGTATCCGGCCGAGATAATGATTTCGAACAGGTCGGTGCCGACGGCGACATGCGTTGGTACACCGATTATGTAGACCAGCAGCGGCAGGCGTAAAAAGCCACCCCCGACGCCGAGAAAACCTACCAGGAAACCGGTCAGCATACCGACCAGGATCACAGCCCAGATAGAGACTTCACTCACGCCTGAGACAGGCAGGCGGATCAGGGGCGGAAGGCGTAGTAGACGCGCGGCGAAGCTTGACTCCTGCACATCGGAAACCCCTTTTGCCTCAAGCTGGTCGGTCCGTTTCATGCGCAGAGCACGCAAGCTTTCCCAGCCGGTGAAAAGTCCGATCGCGGTCAGAATGACAACATAGCTGTAGCCGACCACATGCTCGACATTTCCGAGCACCTTCAGGTGTTCGAGAAACTGGGCTCCGAGCTCGATCCCGGGAATCGTGCCCAGGATCATGAAGAGGCCAAGGCGCAAGTCGACGTTTCCGAGCGCCCGGTGACGGCGTGCGGCAACGATCGATTTTCCCGTCATATGAGCCAGGTCGGTACCGACCACGAAGTTGATCGGAACGCCAGACCAGAGCAGGAGCGGGCCGGCGAGAAACCCCCCACCAACGCCGAAGAATCCGCCCAGGACACCGACAACAAAACCGATCCCGGCCAACACGAGAGGATGGATAAAAACATCTGAGATCGGAAAGAACATGGCTTATTTTCTGAGTCCGAACCGGCGAAGCAGCCAGGACGTAAGCCACTCCAGCAAGACACCCTGTCCGACGATGGTGACGATCGCGGCTATTGCATATGGGAGCGGCGCCTGGAAGTAGAGGCGTGCCAGGTAGTCCTCAGCCACCCGCAAGATGAGTAAAAAATAGAGTATGACCAGCGGTATGTAGATCACCAGTTCGACCAGCAGGCTGCGAAGGAGCGGCTGGAGTGAAGGATCGCCTGCTGGGAAGCGCTTATTCGCTTCGTCCATCGGTATCGATTATCCCTCCGAAGACTTCGTCGTGCCTGTGCCCATTGGTGTCGTCAATGTGTCCATTATACGTGATTTGAGCCCCTTCCCAGGCTGCCGGCGACTAATAGCCTGCTATCGAACACCGGGTCCGCAAAGCGTGTTAAACTGCTGAAGATGGATCCGAAGACGATTGAAACCCTTGAGCTGCCGGCAATCCTTGATCGCCTGGCCACATACGCGAACTTCTCCGCCTCCAAAGAACTGGCGCGCACACTCAGGCCTGATACCGCGCTGGATGTGATCAACCAGCGCCTGGCGGAGACGGACGAGGCGCGAACGCTGCTCAGCGTGGTTGATGGGATCACGATAGGTGGAGCACATGATGTGCGCCCGGCCGTAAGGACCGCCGTGCATGGGGGAGTCCTAGAACCCGGCGATTTTCTTGAGATCAAGGACACGCTGATCTCTGCCCGCCGCTTGCGACGCACCTTCGAGAAAGCAGGGCCGTACCCGATCCTATCAGCGCTCGTTCAGACCCTCCAACCTGCAGAAGGGCTGATTGACCATATCTCGAGCATCCTCGACGAGCAGGGCAGGATTCCCGACAGGGCATCGCCCTCCTTGGCTTCGATCCGTGCCGAAGGGCGCGTGGCACATGACCGGCTGATGTCAAAACTGCAGGGCCTGATCTCCGACAGCAAGATCGCATCGATGCTCCAGGAAGCGATCATCACCCAGCGTGATGGCCGTTTCGTGATCCCCCTGCGGTCGGAGTTCAGGGGCCGGATCAAGGCTGTTGTGCATGATCAATCCTCCTCCGGGGCGACGCTCTTCATCGAACCCCTCCCGGTCGTGGAGTTGAACAATCGGGTTCGGGAGCTTGAGCTGGCCGAGCGCGATGAGATCCGGCGCCTGCTAACAGAATTATCGGGGCGAGTGGCAGAACACGCTGAGGCGATCGAGGACAATGTAGAAGTGCTGGCTCAGCTTGACCTGGCCTTCGCCAAGGCGCGCTACGCTGAGGTGCTTGATGCCCATCCCCCGCAGGTGGTGCCCTTCAAACCCAGCGTGGAGCGCGGACCAGGTTCAGTATTGCGATTGATCCAAGCGCGCCACCCGCTTTTAGACCCGGGTCAGGTCGTTCCGATTGACATGGCCCTGGCAGATGAGGTCTTTGTGCTGGTGATCACGGGCCCAAACACGGGCGGTAAAACAGTGGCCTTGAAGACGGCCGGTCTGCTGGTCTTGATGGCTGAATGCGGTTTACACCTGCCGGTTGAGTCAGGATCGGTGCTCACGCCCTTTGAGACAGTTTATGCGGATATAGGGGATGAGCAGTCGATCGAGCAGTCCCTCTCGACCTTCTCGGGTCACATTTCAAATATCATCCGTATCCTGGAGCACGCTGGTCCACGCTCATTGGTCCTGCTGGATGAACTGGGCGCTGGTACGGATCCTGAGGAAGGCGCAGCGCTGGCGCAAGCCATTTTGGAAACTTTCCTGGTCCGCAGGGCGACGACGCTTGTCGCAACTCATTACTCTTCACTAAAGGTCTACGCCCACAACACGCATGGCGTGACCAATGCCAGCGTCGAGTTCGACGTTGAGAGCCTTCGTCCAACGTATCACTTGTCCATTGGCCTGCCGGGACGTTCCAACGCGCTGGCCATCGCCGCCCGTCTGGGTTTGGAGGACGGCATCATTGAACAGGCCCGATACTCGATCCCTGCGGAAGAAGTGCGAACTGAAACCCTGCTGGAGGAGATCTATGCCCAACGGGATATTGCTCGTGCTGCACGCGAGGAAGCGGAAGAAGCGCGCAAGCGCGCCCATCAACGCGAGATCGAGTTAAATGAACGCCTGGATGGGATTGAGGATGAGCGCCTGAACATGCTTCGTTCAAGCCAGGACGCTGCGAGTCAAGAAGTCGAGCAGCTCCAGGATGAAATCACAGGACTTCGGCGTAAACTTGTCGCTGCCGGCCAGCCGCTGGAAGAGATCGAAGAGCTCAAGCGTGAGGCTGATTCGCTGGATGAGCGTGTAGAAGGGCCAATCTCCCACCGTACCAAGCGAATTCCCATTCAGGCGGAAGCACTCCGTCCGGGCGACCGTGTGTACCTGGCCTCAATTGATGCCGAAGGTGTAATCACGGCGCTGGGTCCAGAGCAGGCAGAGGTGCAGGTCGGTCGTTTGCGGGTGCGCGCTAGCCGCGCGGAACTAGTGGCTGCAAAAACGCCTAAAGCTGAGCGGGAAACGCCAGTCTCTTCTAGCAGGGTAGGAGCACTCCCGGGCAATGTCCCTCCGCTGGAACTCGATCTGCGTGGGCTGAATGCGCAGGATGCGCTGGAGAAATTAGAACAACGGCTGGATGCTGCTTATTTGACCGGGATGCCCTTCATGCGGGTAATCCACGGAAAGGGGACAGGGAAATTGCGCCAGGAGATCCGCTCCTGGCTTAAATCCAACCGCTATACGGCTTCCTTTGAAACCGGATTACCCGCTGAGGGCGGCGATGGAGTTACAGTCATCCGCTTAAAGAGCCATTGAGTTGTCCGTTCGAAAGGAGTGGGGAGCATGAACCCGTTGGTTGAATCTCTGGGTCCGGTTTTCGTAGCCGGGTTCGCCTTACAGCAATTGCTTGATCTCATCGGACCTGTGCTCGATCGCTTGTTCAAGACACAGCGAACCTGGGCGACGAACCTGCTGGCGTTCGTTTTGAGCTTAGGGATCACGCTTGTCTTGCAATTGCGGGCACTACGTCCTTTTGGTTTGACACAGGCAGGCTGGCTTGACGCGCTGCTAACGGCGCTGCTTATTTCGAGCGGAACCGCCTGGCTCGACGACTTGCTCAAGATTATCCGTCTAAAAAAACTCGAACTTCAAGCCCGTGCGATGAATACGCAGGCGAAGAATATCTAGCCAGATCCTGGATCGGGTGGAGTAAGCATGCAGGGAAAAGTACGCTGTTTCGGTGAAGATGACCCCCTCATGGAACGCTACCATGATGAGGAATGGGGAGTGCCGATTTATGACGACCGGCTTTTGTTTGAGAAACTAATCCTGGATGGTTTCCAGGCAGGATTATCGTGGCGGACTGTGCTCCACAAACGCGAAAACTTTCGCCTGGCGTTTGACGGATTCGATCCAGAGTGCATAGCGCGCTATGGTGAAAACAAACGGGATCGGTTGCTGGCCGATGCCGGCATCATCCGCAACAAACTGAAGATAATGGGCGCGATCACCAACGCGCAAGCATTCCTGGAACAGTTCGATGGGAAGGACGCTTTCTCCGATTTCCTGTGGTCCTTTACTGGCGGCCGCACGCTGAAGTCCGCTCCACTCAGCTGGAAAGATGTGCCCACCTCGACGCCAGAGTCCGATGCGATGTCGAAGGCATTAAAAGCGCGTGGTTTTAAATTCGTAGGGACGACGATCTGCTATGCTTTCATGCAGGCGGTGGGGATGGTCGATGACCACCTGGTGAACTGCCACCGGTTTACGGCCTGAGCCCAGATTGGAATATGCTCCCCAATGCTTTAAGTGAAGCGTATCTTGACATCGACGGTCTTTGGCATAAAATGCCGAAGAATACGCTATGCAAGATGCGAATCATGCCTTGTCTCGACCACTAGCCTGTCCTGAGGCCAGCGCCTCCCGACAGGCGTTCTTTTTTTCAACGCCCAGAGCCGCAAGGCTCTCTTTTTTTGCCACATTCAGGCGGCAAAGATGATTCGATTGCCCGGGCTGATCGACCCGCACGTCCACCTGCGCGACCCTGGTGCGACTCACAAGGAAGATTTCGACAGCGGCACGCAAGCTGCCCTGGCCGGCGGTTATACAACAATTCTAGCTATGCCCAACACACAGCCGCCGCTGGTTGACGAAGACAGCCTGGAACTCGCTGAGCAGGCTGGATGGGAGAAAGCACGCTGTGATTACGGCCTTTTCCTGGGTGCCGGAGCGGATAACGCCGGCCGCACGGCCAGGCTCGCCGGGCGGGTCTGTGGTTTGAAACTCTATTTGGATCAAACCTACGGTCCACTTCAAATCGATGACCTGTCCCAGTTAGAAGCGCACGTGACATCCTGGCCGCGCTCGAAGCCGCTCGCGGCACACGCCGAAGGCCGCAGCCTGGCGGCGCTTCTGTTTTTGGCCGGCTTGCACAACCGCTCGGTGCACGTTTGCCATGTCAGCCGGCGGGATGAGATCCTGCTCATTCGGCGGGCGAAGGAGCAGGGATACCTTGTGACCTGTGAGGTCACGCCTCATCACCTGCTGTTGAGCGAAAATGACCTGCCTGGGCTCGGACCAGGACGGGGGGAGGTGCGTCCGCGTTTGGCTGGCCGCCGTGACTGTGAGGCGCTCTGGGAAAACATGGATGTGATCGACTGCATCGCCACTGATCACGCACCACACACACTGGCCGAGAAGGATGGTGTGCAACCGCCGCCCGGCTTTCCTGGGCTGGAGACTGCGCTGGGCATCATGCTCACCGCAGTGCACGAGGGTCGGTTGACGCTGGAGGATGTGATTGAACGGATGCACACTCGTCCGGCACGCATTTTCGGCTTGCAGCCGGCGCCTGACACGCAGGTGTTGGTGGACCCCAAGCTGCGCTGGACCGTGCACGGGGCCGAACTTTTCAGCCGCTGCGGCTGGACACCGTTTGAGGGGATGCAGCTGCGCGGGCGTGTGTGCGAGGTCAGGTTGCGCGGCAGCCTAGTCTATCGTGAGGGTGAGGTTCTGGCTGCACCAGGCAGCGGCCGGAATCTCTTCGAAGAAGCACGGGCGTAAGAGACGCTCAAGGAGACAAGTATGGCCACGTTTATCCCACCGACGGAACGCAGAAATCCTAGTCCACATCTTCCCTTCGGGGATCACCGCGACGCTCCCTTTTATGGCCACGACATCCTTTCCGTCGCGCAATTCGGCCGGAACGACCTCGAGTACATTTTTGGGGTGGCGAAAGAGATGCGCGCTATGGTCGAGCGCGTCGGCACTTTCGATCTCTTGAAGGGGAAGATCCTGGCCAACCTTTTTTACGAGCCGTCTACCCGCACTTCCTCTTCCTTTACGGCGGCTATGGAACGCCTGGGCGGAAGCGTGATTCCGATCAACGAGGTGCATTACTCGTCGGTGGCGAAGGGCGAATCGCTGCCCGATACCATCCGCTCGCTGGAGTGCTATGCCGACGTGATCGTGCTACGTCACCCCGAGGTCGGGTCGGCCGATGTTGCCGCCCGCTACGCTCGCAAGCCGATCATCAACGGTGGTGACGGTGTGGGGGAGCACCCGACGCAGGCATTGCTCGATTTGTTCACCATCATGGAGGAGCTGGGACGAGTGGATGGCCTCACGGTCACGATGCTGGGCGATCTGAAGTATGGCCGCACCGTGCACTCACTTGCCCGCCTGCTTTCGCTCTTCGACATCAACTTGCGCTACGTTGCGCCCGAGATCCTAGCCATGCCGCCCGCTCTGGTCCAAGAGCTGGACGCAAAGGGCATCCCCCAGACCTCCGTCACAACGCTCGAACCGGTGCTGCCTGATACGGATGTGCTCTATGTCACACGGGTGCAGAAGGAGCGTTTCGAGGACCAGGAACAATACGAGCAGGTGAAAGGCGCTTACGTCATCACGCCCGATACGATGGAGCAGGCCAAGGATGAGATGATCGTGATGCACCCGCTGCCGCGCGTGGGTGAGATCAGCATGGAGCTCGATACCGATCCGCGCGCAGCCTACTTTCGCCAGATGGAATACGGCCTGTATTTGCGCATGGCGCTGCTGGCGATGGTGCTGGGGAAGGCATGAGCTTCTTCCAGCGCCTGCAGGAGCGGGTCGATCGGACCGACTCGCTGCTATGTGTCGGACTCGACCCGCATCCCGAACACCTGTCCGAATCGAGTGCAGCCGCGGCAGGCGAATTCTGCCTGCGATTGATCACAGCAACGGCCGACCAGGCATGTGCCTTCAAACCGAACGCGGCTTTCTTCGAGGCCTACGGTGCACCGGGCTGGGAGGCGCTCGAGTGGGTTATTCGAGCCGTGCCTGATCGCATTCCTGTCATCCTCGATGCCAAGCGCGGCGATATCGCCTCCACGGCGCGGGCCTACGCTCGCTCAGCCTTCTCGACGCTCGGCGTCGATGCGATCACGCTCAGCCCATACCTGGGATACGATTCGATTCAACCCTTCCTGGAAGATCCTGAGCGGGGCGTGTTTCTGCTTTGCAAGACATCCAATCCGGGGGCGGGGGATCTTCAGACAAAGCACGTCGCCGGCTCCGGCCCGCTCTACCTCGTAGTGAGCAGGCTCGCACAGGCCTGGAACACAGCCGATAACATCGGATTGGTCGTCGGAGCCACCGATCCGCAAGCGTTGGCCGAGGTGCGCTCCGCTGCACCCGATCTGTGGTTGCTGGCACCCGGTGTCGGTGCTCAAGGTGGTGACCTGAAGCTGGCCCTGGCGGCCGGACTGCGGGCGGACGGAGCCGGCATGATCCTGCCGGCCTCACGCTCCATTGCCACCGCTGCGGATCCGGGCGAGGTTGCCCGTCGAATGCGGCTGGAGATCAACGCGAACCGTTCCCGATTGGGCGAAACAAGCGGTTTTGTCGATGACGGATTGGGCCTGTTGGCCGACGCTCTGTTGAGGGCGGGATGTGTCCAGTTTGGCAGCTTCGAGCTGAAATCTGGTCTGCTGTCACCGATCTATTTCGACCTGCGCCGGCTGGTAACCTATCCGGCCCTGCTTGAACGTGTCGCCCGGGCGTATATACCTTTACTTGAAAGAGTAAAATTCGACCGGCTGGCGGCGTTGCCCTACGCGGCACTGCCCATTGTGACGGCCATCTCCCTGGCGAGCGGGTGGCCAATGATTTACCCGCGTAAGGAGATCAAGGCATACGGCACACGGGCTCAGGTCGAGGGCGAATATCGTGCTGGCGAGCGGGTCGTCCTGGTCGACGACCTGGCGACGACCGGTGGAAGTAAGTTTGAGGCCATTGAGCGCTTGCAAGCGGTTGGGCTGCAGGTGCAGGACGTGATCGTGCTCATCGATCGTGAGGGTGGTGCGGAGCAGGAACTGGCGCGTTCCGGTGTCAAGCTGCAGACCGTATTTCGTTTGAGCGATTTAGTCAATCGCTGGGAGCGGGCAGGGCTTGTGTCGGCGCGGCAGATCGAAGCCGTACGGACATTTTTGGCCCAGAATTCAGGGGGGTAAATCTGCTTGTTGTACGGTGACGGGATAGAGTGCAGCGATTGTCCACAAGGCGGGGAAACGATGACTGCGCAGCCAGCGATTCATCGCCGCAGTGTGCTGCAAGCGCTCTTCGTTACTCGGCTCTGGTCAGCCTCCTGGCTGGTTATCAAGTGGGGTCAGGTCGACGTCCCGCAGCTGACCTTTGCCGCGTTGCGCTACACGCTGCCCGCTTTATTCTTGGTAGCCTGGCTATTGCTCAAGCGCAGCCCGGGTCGCATCCGCTGGAGCGATCGATGCGCACCCGCTTGATTCTGCTCGGCCTCATCTATTACGCGCTAACTCAGGGCAGCATGTTCGTGAGCTTGGCATGCTCGCCTGCGGTGACCGTCAATCTGATCTTATTTACTTCCATCCATTTGGGCCTTTTCGCCGTTCCTGTGCTCGGGCTAGTGCTGGCTGCCGCCGGAACGTACCTCGTTCAACGATGGAGTGGAGCGACGAAAAATAATACACTTTCCCGGCCTGCGACATGAATCTCTATACACGCATTTTGCGGCCGTTGCTCTTTCGTCTAGATCCGGAGTGTGCACACAAACTCATGCTAACGCTACTGCAGGCTGCGGGAGTGGTGCCGGGCATGCCGGCTTTGCTGCGGTGGCAATTCTCAACCTCTGCTGCCAACCCTGTACAGGTCTTTGGATTACGCTTTGCCAATCCACTCGGATTGGCTGCAGGCTATGACAAGGATGGCCAAGCGTTGACCGGTCTGGCGTGCCTCGGATTTGGTCATCTAGAAGTCGGTACTGTGACTCCGGAGCCGCAGCCCGGCAACCCGCGCCCCCGTATTTTCCGTTTGCCTCAAGATGAGGCGTTGATCAATTGCATGGGTTTTCCCAATGCGGGCGCAGCCGCATTGCTGCAGCGCCTGAAGGGCGCAGCGGAGCGAAGCTTCATCCTGGGTATCAATATGGGCAAGGGTGTGGCGACCCCGCTCGAGGTTGCGGCGATGGATTACCTGCATTTGTTGGAGATGTTCTACGACGTCGCCGATTACCTGGTTGTGAACGTCTCTTCACCGAACACGCTCGGGCTGCGCCGACTGCAGGCGCGTAAGTCACTCGATTCGCTCCTCGGCGAGCTGGCCCAGGCGCGCTCAGCTTGTGTGTTTGGCGGCGCGCCGCGGCGCCCACTGCTGGTTAAACTGGCGCCAGATCTGGATCTGGAAGAACTGGAAGATGCGCTAGCCGCTATCGAGCGCAATGGCATCGATGGTGTGATTGCGAGCAATACCACTATCGAGCGCTCGATGTTGAAAGACCCGGCTCGTACCGAAAGTGGCGGATTGAGCGGTGCCCCGCTGCGCATACGTTCGACACAAATGGTGCGGGACATCGTCCGGATTAGCGGCGGCAGGCTGCCTGTCATCGCCACGGGCGGCGTCCTCAACGCCGAAGATGTTCGAGCCAAACTGGATGCCGGGGCGAGCCTGGTTCAGGTGTATACCGGGCTGGTCTATCGCGGCCCAGGGCTGGCGAAATCCATCCTGCAGGCGCTCACGGCCGAATAAAGCAGGAAGCACATCTAGCACAACGCAAATTCTGGTCGCTGTCGACATACCCCGTGCTACACTCTTTCGATGCGGGTTCACCTTCAGCCAGCCGGGATCCGCTGGCAGCAATCAACGCAGAGCCCGGGGTAAATCTCCCATCAAGAAACAATACTCCCGAACCGAGTTTGCCGTTCTGACCTATGTGCCGTATCTTCCTACGTAGCTTGGGTTCCCGCTGCTGACAAGGGGGGTCGGATCATGGATGGAGATCAGCCCATTTCCCTTCGCACTCACTTGAGTGCCTGGGTAACGCTGCTGCTCTTTGCCGCAGCGGCGGTCTTGCTTTTCTTCGACCGTAAGGAACCGGAACCCATCCTCTCGCCAACCGGTCAAGCTGCAGCCAGAAACGTCCAGGTTTTCTTCAGCCGACCCGATGATCCTGTTTCGAAAACGCTGCGCGGAGGCCCGGACGCTGCGCTGGCTGCGGAAATCAACTTGGCAGATTACTCAGTCGATCTCGCGGCCTACCGCCTGGATTTGTGGAGCATCCGCGATGCACTGCTTGACGCATCCCGTAGAGGTGTTCGAGTGCGAGTTGTGGTTGAGGGTGAGAATGTAGACGCACCAGAAGTCAAGGCGCTCGAAGCGGCCGGCGTCCCGGTCGTCGCTGACCAGCATCCGGCCCTGATGCGTGATAAGTTTGTGGTGATCGATGCGATGCAGGTCTGGACCGGTTCGCTTAACTTCACCCTCAACGGTGCTTACCGCAACAACAACAACCTGGTCAGTTTCCAATCTCTGAAGTTGGCCAGCCTATTTGAAGAGGAATTCGAGGAGATGTTTATCGAGAACCGCTTCGGGGCACTTTCCGCTCCGAACACTGGAGCGGCCCCGATCTCGCTCGAGGATGGATGGGTGGAGGGCCTCTTTTCTCCGGATAGTGATATCGAACGCCGGCTTGATATTTTGCTGGCAGGAGCCCAGGAAGAAATAGACCTGCTGGTCTTCAACTTCACCAGCGATCTGCTGGCTGAAACGCTGCTTGAGCGGCTGGTTTCGGGGGTGCTGGTGCGTGGTGTATTCGAACGAACCCAGGCCGGCAACGCTGGCGGTGAATATGATACGCTGCTTGCAGCCGGCGCCGATGTACGCCTTGATTCGAATCCCGAAGATATGCATCATAAGATCATCATCATCGATGATCGGATCGTTGTAACTGGTTCTTATAACTTCAGCCGGGGTGCACGCGACGAAAACGATGAAAACCTGCTTATCATTACCAGTCCTGCCCTGGCGAAAGAATACTTGATAGAATTCAGCCGCTTGTTTGAAATGGCAGGCTCCTGACAAGAACTGCGAGGAGGCTTTCGGTGGGAGACATAGATAAATTATTTATCGGGCGTACGTTTGACATCCAAGCGGGGAAAATAACCGACGACGACGTCTATTACGATCCCAACGACCTCACGACTCATGGCGTTGTCGTGGGGATGACGGGTTCGGGAAAGACCGGACTGTGCGTCGACATCCTGGAAGAGGCCGCCCTGCAGGGCATTCCGGCCTTGATCATCGACCCCAAGGGGGATATCGCCAACCTCCTGCTTCACTTCCCGGGGCAGACTGCGGCTGAGTTTCAGCCCTGGGTGGATGCGGATGAAGCACGCCGCAAAGAGATGAGCGTGGAAGCACTGGCCGAGAAGACCGCGAATACATGGCGTGAGGGCCTCGCCCGTTGGGATATTGGAGCGGATCGCATCGCGCGCGTGCAGGAAGCCGTGGACTACGCAGTGTATACGCCCGGCTCGGATGCAGGCATCCCGGTCAGTATCCTCGACTCGCTGCGCGCCCCGGACGTTGCATGGGATGAGAACCGCGAGAATCTCCGTGAACGGATCACGAGCACCGTAACAGCCATCCTCAGCCTGGTCGGGATCGAAGCCGACCCGGTCCGCTCACGTGAGCACATCCTGCTTGCAAATCTGTTCGAGGAGTCCTGGAAGTCCGGGCAGGACCTGAGCCTGGAAGAATTGATCCGGCAGATCCAGTCGCCCCCGTTTAAGAAGCTCGGTGCGTTTGAGCTGGAGAAGTTCTACCCGGACCCCGACCGGCTCGAGCTTGCCATGACCTTGAATAATTTGCTGGCCTCTCCGACTTTTGAAGCCTGGATCGAGGGTGCTGCGCTGGATATCGGGCGCCTGCTCTGGACGCAGGAAGGAAAAGCGCGACACAGCGTCTTCTACCTGGCTCACCTATCTGAGAGCGAGCGTATGTTTTTCGTGACGCTCCTCCTGACCGCGGTTGAAGGCTGGATGCGAACCCAGCCCGGCTCCTCGTCCCTGCGCGCTATGGTCTACTTCGATGAGGTGCTTGGCTACCTCCCTCCAGTCGCCAACCCGTCTTCCAAACCACCGCTGCTCCGGCTGCTCAAGCAGGCCCGGGCTTTCGGTCTGGGGTTGCTCCTCACGACTCAGAACCCGGTCGATCTGGATTACAAGGGACTCGGGAATGCAGGAACATGGTTTATAGGGAAGCTGCAAACCGAGCAGGATAAAGCACGCCTTCTAGACGGCCTGGAAACGGTCGAGGCCGGCGAGGCGCAATTCAAAAGAGGGGACATCGAGCGATTGATTTCGGCGCTTGATAAGCGGGTCTTTTTACTGCATAACGTCCATGAGCGTGGTTCCCAGGTATTCCAGACACGCTGGGCCATGGCTTATCTGAGAGGCCCAATCACGCGCGGCAAGATCCGTGAGTTGAATGACCTGGTTGGCGCATCTATGCCTATGACCTCCCAAGAAAGAAACGGGGAGACGACCGCCTCCGCGCCAGCCACGCTGGAGCCGACGAGCAGTACACGCCCTGGCACGCCGCAAGGGGTCGCCGAGCTCTTCCTGCCCAATAATTTGACCGCGGCGGAAGGGTTGAAACTCTCGGATCAACGTGACGCAGGCGAAACCCAGGTGTTAGGCTTGCTTTACCGGCCGGTCCTGCTAGCACAGGCTGCGGTTCGCTATCTCGATCGAAAGCAGAACCTCGATCATCTAGAGCAAGTCTCGGCGCAGGTTGGCGAAGCCGATCGCAGTGGCATCGTGCGCTGGGATGACTGGCTGCACCCCCCGGTGGAACCAGCCGACCTGGATCGAGGACCAGCCCCGGGCGCGGCTTTCACGGATCTGTGGGCGCCGCTCAACGAAGCAGCACAATTACGAACGCTCGAAGCGGATTTCAAGGATTATGTCTACCACGGTGGTGGGTTGAAGCTCATGGCGAACAGCGCGCTCAAACTCGTCAGCCAGCCCGGTACAACCGAGGCGAGTTTCCGCGAGCAGCTTAGCGAAGCTGCCCGGAAAGCACGCGACGAGGAGGTCGACTCGCTCAAGGACAAGTATGAGGCCAAGATCGACCGTGTTCGGGATCGCCTGCAGAAGGAAGAACGTGAGCTGGCTGAGGATCAATCGATGCTCTCCTCTCGCAAAATGGAAGAGCTGGCAACACATGCCGAGAACATCCTGGGCTTATTCGGTGGATCGCGCAGCTCGCGGCGCGTATCCTCCTCACTTACGAAACGCCGCATGACAACTCAGGCCAAGGCGAATGTCGAGGAGTCGGTTGAGGTGATCGAAGACCTGCAGAAAGAATTGGTGGAGATGGAGGCCGAGCTGAAAGCGGAGATCGATGAGATCCAGCAGCGTTGGGCTGACGTCGCTTCCCAGGTCGAGGAGACAGTGATCACGCCCTATAAGAAGGACATCCGCATCGAATTGTTTGGCGTGGCCTGGGTGCCATTCTGGCGGATCCAGGCGGGTGAGATGGAACTCATGGTTCCTGGGTTCGAAGCGAGATAAGCAGCCGAGACTGGTCACGATATTCCTGCCCAGAGATATTGCAGCCGCCCCGGGCTGTCGCTTTACAATCCCGGCTCTGGATGACGCCAGAGCCAGATTACCCACAGCACGCCGGGCAGCAGCGCACCAAGACCTAGGATGGCGAGCAATTGTCCCAGATCAACCCCAGCACCATCCAGGGCCCAACCGCCACCTGCGGCACCAATCGCACTGGCCAGGGTGAAGAGGGCAAATTCCGTTGAAAAGACTCTGCCCCGCATCCGGTCCGGGCTCAACTGGTAAAGCAACTGGGTCGAGAAGACCCAGTTAATGCCACCTCCGAACGCGCGCAGCGCGTTACCGAGCAGCACGAGCGGGAGGCTTGCCAAGGGTGCACTTAGGAAGAGCCCGACCGCACCCAGCGCATATCCCCAGGCAATGGCGATGCCCATTGGACGTGCGCGATCTCCAGTGAAGTGACGGGCGAGGACGGGACCGAGCCCGGTCCCGACGCCGGCGGCTGCGTAGAGCAAACCCAGGCTGATACCGCCGCCCACTCCCAAGACAAAAACCTGCTCGGCAATCCTGACCTGGATGACCTGGTATGCACCACTTGATAGCAAGTGGAAGGCCGCCTTATGCAACGCGATCACGAGCACAGCCGGGGTGCTTGCAAGGTATTGCAGGCCTTCGAGCAGTTCTCGTAGGACAGATATTGGGCCATGCCCGCTGCTTGTCGTGATGGTAGGGCGGACGTAGAGGATGCGCCGCAGAAAGAGAGCCGAGAGTAGGAACGTCATGCTGTCGACGACGAATGCCGGACGCAGTCCCCAGCCACCCGCGACCAGGCCTCCCAATGCCGCACCGAGCGCAAGCATCACTGACCAGGTTACGGAGGTGATGGTATTGGCCGTGCCTAGATCAGGTTTTGGGACGATATCGGGCAAGATAGCGTTGCGCGTCGGGAAGAAGATCCCACCGATCGCGAGCTGGATCCCGGTCAGGACGTAGAGCAGCCAGACGTCGGATGGGGTCCGCACCAGCAGCATACTAAGTACAACTACGGCGCGGACCAGGTCACTGGCGATCAGGATCGTTTTCCGGTTGTAGCGGTCGGCGACGACGCCTGCTAACGGGCTGATCAGGAAGGGGGCAAGCATGCGGACTACAAACAGCCCACCGATCGCCAGGCCAGATCCCGTGAGCTGGCTAATGAGGGCGGCGGAAGCGATCAGGTTAAACCAATCCCCCAGCAGGCTGATGATCTGGCCAAACCAGAGGTTCCGGAATTGAGGGTTGCACTTTACGAGGGCCAGGTAACCGGTCGGGTTACCCGTCAGCGTTTCTGATTTCACCTTGAAGTTTTGATCGGCATCTGCTGGTTGCCCCAAGCTCGTTCGCTCCTGGAAATCTCCGGGTCAGGTTTTCATTGTACGTCATGCTTCAAGATCCGACCCTCCCTGAGGGGTCTCCGGGATAAAGCCTCCTGGCCGCCACGGCTGTAACCACCGGGAGAGCGGATGGCCCAAAGACGAAGATCATCCAATCCTGGGGGTTTCATCGCTTCCGTACGAGCATACGCTGGATTATGCTGAACATGAAAGGTCTAATAAACCACCGACTGGCAAGATCTTTAGCTGGGTGTCCTCCTTTATACGAGGTGTGAAATGCGGATTGCGGTCGCAATCGAAACGGATCATGCTCTACAAAGCCCTGTGAGTGGGCATTTCGGTCATTCTCCTTTCTCTCTGTTAGCTGAGATCGAAGAAGGCGGGGTAAGTTCATGGAGGCTTGAATCAAACCCCTACCTGCAGCATCACGAACCGGGCCAGATCCCGGAATATATCAACAGACTTGGCGCGCAGGCCCTTATTTGTGGCGGTATGGGGCGCAGGGCTATGTCTTTTTTCGATCAATATGGGATCAAGACGGCTGTGCTCCCGCAGGGGAGTGCAGAGGAAGCTATTAGAAAGTTCCTTGCCGGTGAGTTGGGTGAGGCTGAGCCGTGCTCTGGCGACCATCAGGGTCATGGACACGGTGAACATGAACATGGGGCAGGCTGCGGTGAACACCATTAGTTGCCCCTGGAATTCGAATTCTTTCTTATTAACATGGCCTCGAGCACTCGCTCAGGCCAGGTTTGGTTCAAGCTACGTTTGAAACGATCCGGACCACCACGTCCGGTTCCAGCTTATAGGTCGTAGCACCATCCCATGCAATAGTTACATCCTCAACAAATACGTTCACCCAGCGTCGGAGTGAGCCCTCAGGATCGAGAAGCTGCTCGCCCAGGCCAGGGAAGCGTTCATCGAGTGCACCGGACATCTCCCTCACGGTGCCAGCCTGCACCGACTCGACGCGCGCACTGCCGAATTGCCTGCACAACAAGGAAGGGATATGCACCCTGACTGGCATAACTCAGTGCCTTTGCGTATTGCCCGGGGAATCTGGTACCAGGAAGATGCAGATGCGACGCCACCCGTTTCGACGGCTTTTCCGCAGGGAGTCGATCCAATTGTTTCGTGTACTCACTCGGAAACCGGGCACTCTATACCGCACCACGTCTGGACCTGGTATCTGCTCTCAGGCGATGGGCCAATTGGGCATAACATCGATGTCCAACGCGTCACGCTGTCCGGCGAGATAGCGCCAATGACCGGCCGCAGCGATCATGGCGGCGTTATCCGTGCAGAGCTCGATCGGAGGCACGCGCACCTGGACCTTGGATCGGGCAAGGAAGGTAGTCCGCAGGGAGCGATTGGCTGAGACCCCGCCGGCGACGAGCAGTTGGCCAGCCCCGAATTCGTCTGCAGCCGAAAGCGTTTTTCCGACAAGCACGTCCACTACGGCAGCCTGGAAGCTGGCGGCCAGGTCGGCAATCGGGAGGTCCACAGATGGCGAAGCCACACCTGCCTCCAGATCGGGCTCAAGCTCACGCACTTCGCGCAGAACGGCCGTCTTCAATCCGCTGAATGAAAAATCCCAGGTCCCCTCGAGCCAGGCGCGCGGGAAATCAAACGCGGTCGGGTCGCCGCCCTCTGCCGCGGCTTCAATCGCCGGCCCACCCGGAAAGCCGAGATCCAGCAGGCGGGCGATCTTGTCGAAAGCCTCCCCGGCGGCATCATCAAGCGTACCTCCCAGCCTTTGGTAGGTGAGATGGTTTTTCATCAACACCAGCTCGGTATGTCCGCCCGAGACGATCAATCCCAGCAGCGGGAACTCGGGTTCGTTTTCATCTGCAACAAGCCACAGGGAGTAGAGGTGTGCTTCGAGGTGGTTGATGCCGATCAGCGGCAGGCCGGCTCCCATAGCCATCCCCTTGGCCATGTTCATCCCGACCACCAGCGAGCCGGCCAGGCCAGGGCCGCGCGTGACTGCGATCGCGTCAAGCGATTCGAGCCCGACATGCGCAGTGGATAGCGCCTGCGAGACCACGCTTTCGATGCATTCGATATGCGCGCGGGAAGCCACTTCGGGGAATATGCCCCCATAAGCGGCGTGAAGATCGATCTGGGAGGCGACGATGCTCGAGGCGATGCTGCGGCCATTTTCGACAACTGCCGCTGCGGTTTCGTCGCAGGAACTTTCAATGCCCAGGATGCGTGTCGTTTGATCCATCGTCTCTTGCCTGTCTCCGTTTACAGGGCTGGCATCTTCAGGATGAGATCCTTTGGATACTCTACCAAGGTTTCTACCTTGCCATCCGGTCCAATGGCGACCGTGTCCTCGATGCGTACGCCCATTCCACGTTCAGGATAGTACAACCCGGGTTCGACTGTAAACACCATTCCGGGCTCTAATCGATCCCGGTTGCTCTCGAGGATCGAAAAGACCGGGGCCTCATGCACGTTTAACCCCAGGCCGTGGGCGAGTGAATGTGGATATCCGATCTGAGTTTTCGGGTCTGAGAGCACAGTCGGGTGCCCCATGGCCTCGAAGAGTTCGCAGGTCTGGACCTGGTACTGCCGGCATAGGGTTCCTGCCTCGAGCTCACTATAGACGGCCTCGTACACTTCCAACACCTGTGAATGGAGTTGGATAACATCCTCCGATGCGTGCCCAAGGCACCAGGTGCGGGTGAAGTCGTAAAAATACCCACCTCCGGCTTCACACGGGAAGATGTCGAACACGATCGGCTGCCCGACGGGGACCGGGTCGCCGTCACTGCCAGCGCTGTGCGGGATCCCGCCATCCCGTCCAACGGCGAAAATCGTCCCCTCCGGGTTCTCGGCCCCGCGCATTGCCAGCCACAGGTTGATCTTCTGTTTGACTGTCCCTACTGTCAGGCGCTGCCCACTCCGGTCCACCAGGAAGCCGTCCTGCACGTTGTGTGAGGTGAGGTAAGAGGCCACATCGGCGACGACGGCCGCGGTTACCTTCCCCATCGCCCGAATGCGCTCTATCTCGGTCTCATCCTTGGTTTCGCGGGCCTTCATCAAGACTGACTTATTCTGATCCTCGCCCACAAGCTCGATCTGCGGCATCCGTTCTTCCAGGATGCGCAGGGTGCTCCAACTGGGTCCGACCTCCCCACGGCCATAGATCGTAACTCGACCCTCGATCTTGAACTCCGTGAAAATGCGTTCAAGCAGCATAGCATCTACCTGGATGGCATCCCCGCCGGACTGCTCGAAAAAATCCCATTGACCATAGTCGTACATGCTTTCCGTCCTCACACCGCTCGCCGCGGCCTCCTCGCGTTCCATTGGTTCGTGAAAATGGATCGGTTCGGCACCGTGAGCCTTAAGCAGGTAGCCACGCGAGATGTGATGCAGTCCCATGAAGTAAGCCATGGCGGGGTTATGCATCGCCGGGCCACGGATGAGAAGGGCGTCGAGGTTGGCTTCCTCCATCAAGTGGTCAAGATCAGTCTTCATCAAGCAGCTCCTGGTGTGTGTGTCGATGGTTGGGGGGTGTCAGATAGAACTGATGCCAGTCCCTTTAGCAAGGCCGGCTCCTGTTCCGGCAGCACGGTCCGAGGGTCAAGCACCAGTCGGTCATCTGCGATGCGGGCGATGACCGGTGGCGATTGCGCACGCAAGCTCGCCGCCAACTCCCCGGGATGGCCGGTTTCAAGTGCCAGCAGCCAGGTTGGAAGCGATTCCTCCGGCAGACTGCCTCCGCCCACGGTTGAGCTTCCCTCGATCAGCATGCCCTGGCCAAGCGCGGCCCGCCATGCTTCGGCTCGCGCCTTCACGTCCCCGACTGGAGCGGCGATCATGCGCCAGATAGGGATTTCAACTAAAGCTTCATCCCGCAGGTAGTGGAGCAACGTGGCGCTCAACGCAGCCAGGCAGAGTTTATCTGGACGAACCGCCCTGGCAAGCGGGTGTTTCCGGAGACGCTGGATGATGGCACCGTCACCCAGGAGAATGCCGGACTGGGGTCCGCCCAGGAGCTTATCCCCCGAAAAGGCTATCAAGGTCGCCCCGGCTTGGAGTGATTCTTGCACAGTTGGTTCATGACCCAGCCCGAAGCTGGCGGTGTCGATGAGAGCGCCCGATCCAAGGTCATCCAGCACGGTAAGACCGTGTTGGCGTCCCAGGGCTACGAGCTCAGCCAGCGAGGGTTCGGTCGTAAAGCCGACGAGCTTGAAGTTGGAGTGGTGAGCGCGCATGATCAGCGCAGTCTTCGGCGTGATAGCGGTTTGAAAATCATGCAAATGAGTACGGTTGGTAGTGCCGACTTCAACCAGCTTCGCCCCGGATTGCTTGAGGACATCAGGGATGCGGAAACCACCCCCGATCTCGATCAACTGCGTCCGGGAAATGAGCACCTCTTTCCTGCGGGCGAGTGCGGTCAGGGCAAGCAGGATGGCGGCGGCATTGTTGTTGACAACCAGCGCGGCTTTGGCGCCGGTCAGGCGGGTGAGGAGCGCTTCGGTGTGCTGATCACGCTTCCCACGCGCGCCGCGCGGCAGGTCGTACTCGAGCGTGCTGTAGCCGGCGGCGACGCTCTCCACCGCTTGGCGGGCAGCAGCGCTCAGGGGTGCCCGGCCGAGGTTGGTATGGATGATCACGCCTGTGGCGTTGATCACGGGCTTGAGCGAAGGGATCAACCATCCTTCAGCGAGCTGCCGGGCCCGGGTGACGATTTGTTTGTCGGTTGGGGTGTTCCCGCCGGCCCGGATCTGCGTGCGCTCGAGGTCAAGCTGTTCGCGCAGCGCCTGGAGCGCGAGCGGACGGCCAAAGAGCTGGAGCAGTTCAACCCCTTCACTGCCCTGGAGCAGGCGATCAACGGATGGCAGCTCACGCAGGCTCAACGCCGGGGCTTCCAACTGCTGCGTTCGAGTAGGTTCAGGAACCACTCAACGCTGATCAACCCGAGAGCGAGCAGAACCGCCATGGACAGGCTCAGACTGCGGTTGATCTGCAGCCAGGTGCAGATCTCACAGTACAGCGTAAAGATGAGCGCCTGTCGCAGCAGGATAGAAGATGGAGCCAGGCGGTTAGCTGTAAACCGCCGGTGGAGAAGCCAGAGAAACGGCAGTGCGGACCCGGTGAGGGCAAATGCAAGCAGGAAGAAGAACAGCCAGCGTGGGCCGACGGTCGGGAGCGTACTAGAGAGCAGCAGCATCAAACCCAACCAACCCAAACTTGCAAGGATCGCCGCGCTGATCATCAAGCTGCGGTAAGGTGACGATGGCCGATCAATCATTCAACACAGCCCTTCTTGGTCTCGTGGGAATTATAGTCCAGCGCCCGACAGCGTGGAAAATCGCGGCCCAGGAGCTGTGGACTGGCCTGGGGTATAATCCGCCGCGAGACCCCATGTCCCTGCTGCAAGCGAACGATCTCACCAAATCCTACGGTGCGCAGGATGTGCTGACCGGTGTGAGCCTGGCGATCCCCCGCCAGGCGCGGATCTCGTTAATTGGACCCAACGGCGTTGGGAAGAGCACGCTGCTCCACCTGCTGGCAGGGATTGAAAAACCAGACAGCGGGACGATCCAGGTGGCGCGAGGAGTGGAAATCGGGTATTTGCCGCAGGAATCCGCTTCCGCCATCAAGGCCTCCTCGGCTGAGACAATCCGTGACCTATGCCTGGGAGCGTTTGAGGAACTCCGGCAGCGTGAACGGCGTCTGCGTGAACTCGAACAAGCCATGGGTGACTCTGATCATGTGAATGAAGCCATGATGCAGTACGGCACCCTGCAGGAGAGTTTCGAGCTTGCCGGGGGGTACACATACGAAGTCCGGATGCAGCAGGTGCTGGGCGGCCTCGGTTTCATGCCGCAAGAGTTCGATTTCCCGCTCGCACGTCTTTCCGGAGGCGAACGCACCCGCGCCCTGCTGGCCCGGCTGCTGCTAGACGACCCCGACTTGCTGATCTTGGATGAACCGACCAATCATCTTGACCTGGAAGCGATCGAATGGCTCGAGGCCTGGATGCGGGACTTCCCTGGTGCGGCGGTGATCGTTTCTCACGATCGCTACTTCCTCGATCGCGTCATTGACCAGGTGTGGGAACTCCACCCGGAGGGTCTCACATCCTACCACGGGGATTACTCCGCCTATGTGCATCAACGTGCTGAGCGTATGGCTCTGCTTGAAGCGCGTTATCAAGCCCAGCAGGAGCACATCCGGAAAGAGCAGAACTACATCCAGCGCAACATCGCCGGTCAGAACACGCGCCAGGCGCAGGGCCGGCGCAAACGCCTCGAGCGTATGCTGCGTGATGAAGCGATCAAGTTGCCTGACTCGTTCAGAACCGCCCAGATCCGCTTCTCCGAAGCCAAGCGCTCCGGGGATCTTGTGCTGCAGACCTCGGAATTGGCGATCGGGTATCCTGATTCGGACCAGGCCCTATTCCATGTTCCCGATTTAACCTTGCTGCGCGGCGAGTGCGTGGCGCTGATTGGTCCCAATGGCGCCGGAAAGACAACCTTTCTCCGTACCTTACTGGGTGATCTGGAGCCATATCGCGGTCAGGTTACCCTTGGCGCGAGTCTGCAGCTGGGGTACTTCGAACAGGCGCATGCAGGGCTGCAGCCCGGCCACACACTCCTAGAGGAGGTCCTTGCTACGGATGAGACACTGCTCATCTCTGAGGCGAGGAACCTGCTCGGGCGGTTCGCCTTCAGCGGGGATGATGTTCAAAAGACAGTCGCGGTGCTCTCCGGGGGTGAGATGGGACGCCTGGCACTGCTCAAACTGGTTCTTCAGGGGGCCAATCTGCTCCTGCTCGATGAGCCCTCCAACCATCTGGATATCCCCTCCCAGGAGACCCTTCAAGCCGCGCTCGAGGCTTTCAATGGCACGATCCTGCTTGTAACTCACGATCGCTACCTCATCCGGGCGCTGGCAAGCCAGGTGTGGGTCATCTCGCCCGATGAAGGGACGCTTACCGCCCATCGGGGTGGGTTCAGCGAATTCGAAAAGGCGCGCCGCCAGTCTCAGAACGACCAGGCTCGTGAGACTCGCCCCACGGTTGAGCGCAAAGATGCACGCCCAGCCCGGAAGGCGGGTATGGATCTCGAGAAGCTCGAGTCGAGCATCAGTGGGCTTGAGGCTGAGATGGCCGAGATGTCCAGGGCGATCGAGTTGGCGGCCGGGGATGTTGAGGAAGTCCTGCGGCTGGGGGAACGGTATGCAGCCCTCGAACAGACGCTGGAAGAGCAGCTCGGGCAGTGGGATCAGGCGGCGCAGCAGGTCGGTTCAGCGTGATATAATCCGCCGATCCAGTCCGATTTTATTCGGACATGGAATGAGAACATGCGAGATTCAAGGCAAAAACAGCGCGGGCAGAACCGGATTCCACCCACCTTGATCAAGATCCTGGCGGGTGCGTTTGTAATTGCTGCGCTTTTATCGATCTATCTCGTCTACGGCGCGGTCCGCGATCTTGCGGCCTCCTGGTCGGGGAGCGGGCTGCCATCCTTCAACATTACCCGTTCTACCCAGGTGCCGGGAAGCGACCCGACCGCCACCGTCGCACCCTTGGAAGAGCTGCCTGATCCTTGGAGCGGCAACGAGCGTGTCACGATCCTGCTGATGGGGCTCGATTACCGCGATTGGGAAAGCGGCGACGGGCCACCGCGCACAGACTCGATGATGCTGGCTACGATCGACCCGATCAGTGAAACAGCCGGTATGCTTTCCATCCCGCGTGATCTGTGGGTTGAGATCGGCGGTTATGGCCATGGACGCATCAATACCGCCTACTTCCTCGGGGAGCGCGATCGCCTACCCGGGGGCGGCCCCGAGCTGGCCGTGAGCACAGTGGAGAAATTCCTTGGTGTACCGATCCAATACTATGTGCAGATTGATTTCACGGCTTTCGAGCGCATGGTCGATGAGTTGGGGGGGGTGGAGATCAACGTACCGGACGAGATCACGGTCGATCCGATCGGTCCGCATAATACTGTCGTGCTTGAGCCAGGAACCCAGACGCTTTCCGGCCCCGTGGCGCTGGCCTATGCACGCGCCCGCCATACGGAAGGTGGGGATTTCGATCGTGCCCAGCGACAGCAGCAGGTTGCGCTGGCACTGCGCTCTCAAGTTCTGCGGTTAAATACGCTGCCGACGCTGCTCGCCAAGGCGCCAGCCATGTACAACGAATTGGCGGAGGGCATCCATACCAATCTAAACCTGGAGCAGATGATCTCGCTCGGTCTGCTCGCACTCCAGATCCCGCCGGCGAATATGACGCGGGCAGTCATCGCGCCACCAAATATGGTCACCCTGGAAACCGTGATCTATGGCGGCGAGGAGGCGCAGGTGTTGAAACCCGTCCCGGATCAGATCCGCCTGCTCCGTGATCAGGTCTTTGCTGCCACGGGCGCCATCAGTCCCTCACTCGTCAATGTCGATCCAGCCACAGCCGCTGGCGATGAGGCGGCGCGTTTGGCGGTCTACAATGGCGCGGGCGAGGAAGGCTTGGCGAGCCGTTTTGCAGATGCACTGCGTAACCTCGGCTTCAACGTAACCGTGGTCGGGAATGCGGATCGGATGGATTACCCCACAACGCGCATCGTTGATTACACTGGCAATCCTTACAGCGCCCAGTACTTGGTGGAGCTCATGAGCTTGACCCAGTCCCAGGTGCTGTTCCAAACTGTGCCCGGGAACGAGATCGACCTGGCGCTCGTCGTGGGCTATGATTGGCAACAGCTCCTGCCGAAGCTGACCCCGACCGCAAACTAATCTGAGCTGGAATTAGCTTAACAACCTGATAGGATCTGTACTGGATGTACCTTTGATTCATTCGTCGATACATCGGAACGAGGGAAAGCTGTAAGGGCGCACCGCGGTGCGCCCCAGCGCTGTCAGGCAGCCCACAAACCCCGGAACACTTCAACAACCCTGCGGTGAGGGGTATAAGCTCACATCCGCAAGTCGTCCATCTACGATAAAAATGTTGCGCATGCATTCGTAGCGGCGGGGTCACCCCGCCCCTACACAGTGGGGAAATCGTAGGGGCACCATATCGTGCCCCTACGATTTCAATATTAGGGGAACAGCAAAACGGCAGCCACGCTGTACAGGATGCCCAACCCGGCGCCGGCCAGGACATCGCTCGGGAAGTGCAGCCTCATCGCGATACGCGCCAGTGACACGAGCGGCGCCCAGATCGCAAGCAAGACCCCGCACCATACAGGTCCCCACCCAAATGCAAGAATGGCGAGAGCGAAAGCCCGGGCGGCGTGACCCGAGGGGAAGGAGTGTGGGTCGGAGGTGCGGTAAATGGCACCCCAGTCGCCTTCCGGCCGTTCGCGCTTGATGGAAAACTTTATCACCAGCACGATCACGGCCAGGAGCAGGATGGCGCCGATCGTTTTCGCCAGCATGGTTTTCCATTCCTCGGGCCCGATGAGCCAGGCCAGACCCAGCCCGCCCAGCCAGAACCAGGAATCCCCGGAATGTGCGAATGTGATCGCCACCCTCCTCCAGCCACATTTGCCTTCGAGCAGGCTCAGACGCTGGATCCAGTGCGCATCAAATTCCTGCCAGGCCCGGGGATCCATCATATCTGGGGGTTGCTCCGCAGCAGGTCTTGCTCGAGCAGTGCCGCCTGTTCTGGTTTATCGGCGTCCATCGCCAGCTCGGCGTAGGGAGAGATCGTGACTCGACCATCGAGCCCCAGTCGTTTGCTGACCAGGCGCTCGGCGTTCTCCAGGGTCACGCGGCGTGTGAGGACGAGGAAGAGCATGTCCCAACCGAGCAGCGAGGCCTGGCGGAAGGCGTTCTTGCGGGCGGCGATGATCCGCTCCCAGAGCTGCTCATTCTCCACCAGCCCGATGTGCAGCACGTTTAAATCTCCGCCGCACACTTCCACGTCACGCAGCCGAATAAACGATCGCCGCGAATCAGGGAAGCGGGCTTCCATCGTTGCACGGGTGACGACGGCATAATCAAGATCCGCACCATGCTCCTGTGCGCCGAGGATCCGCCAATCGACGATTTCAGGCGTGATGGTAGGAATATCGCTGGAAGCCAGTAGAACCTGTTCCTGATCCGGCCGTGACATGTGGACGAATTCGAACCCAGCCTTGGCGTTGGCCAGCATGCTGCCGCCATCGGAAAGGTAGTGGACGGGCTTTAATCCGCCCGATCCAACTTCTTCTTCGAGGCCGACCACCACGACGTGCTCCACTTGTTGCGCCTGGCAGATTGCGTCCAGCACCCACTGCACCATAGGCCGCCCGGCGATAGGGGTGAGGGCTTTCTTCCCCCCACCGGTAAGTTCAAAAAGGGGGTCATCTTCGGTAATTGTTCCGCCAGCAAGCAGAATTGCATCCATTCTCTAGCTCACCTCCCTCTGTCCTCGTTCTGCCATAGGTACACGTTCAAGTCAACCCGGCCGCGCGCATTGAAGTTTATCCCTTCCTGCTCGAGGAGCGCCTGCTGGAGCTTGCGGCGCTCACCGAGGCTGCTCTCACCGCGCGCATTCAGAACCCGGTGCCAGGGGATATCGGGCGGGCACTTGGCCAGAGCGTACCCAACCCAGCGCGCCTTGACCCGATCGAAGCCGAGCGGATCCATGCCGGTTGGAGGGAGGATCATGGCCGCAATCCGGCCATACGTGCTCACCCTTCCACTGGGGATGGTACGGCAGAGGCGGTAGACCTGTGCGTCAAAAAGCTCGCGGTTAGTAGCCATCAGGCCGGGTGGCCTCCATCCGGATTCAGGATCTGCAGTTGGGGCACAAGCCCGATGTCCTGGATGATCTCTTCGATCTCCTCCCGTGTGAGTTTGCGTTTCTTCCCCGCAGCGGCGATCAGGGCCGCTTCCATCATGTTCGTCCCGAAGGAGCGGCCTTCAAGCACGGGGGTAGACGTCACCAGGCAGGCCGCACCCGCCTGGCGGAATCGATCCACGTCAGACTGCGTCGTGGTGTTGGTGACGATGATCTTGTCCGGGAGCGAATCAGGCATATAGCGATTGATGTAATGACAATCACCGGCGATGACGCTCGCCCATTGATAACTTTTACCCCAGCGCGGCGTGCGCTGGTCCTGTTTCTCACCCGTGGGATAAAGCCATTTAAACGGCAAGCGGCCTACAACGGGCAGCAGGATCGCAGCCAGCAGCCGCAAGGAGCGCTTGCTGTGCAGCGGGATGGGCAGTCCTAGGCCGAACATCAGGTCTCCGAAAATGCACTCGTACTTGGCTTCAAGGAAGCTCTTCGCCATGCCCCAGCGGTCCGCCCCGCTGGTCACAAGCACGGTGCGCGGACGGCTGCCCAGGGGGAAGTTCGCATCGATGAAGCCTGCCAGTCCGGCCTCGAGGGTATTTTTCAAGCCGGATCCATCGGCAATCGGTGTCTGAACAACATCGCTCACCATGGGAAGGACAGAGTACAACGGGTACACCTTATCCTCGATCTGGAGCGTGAGATCGGTACCCCCCACACCAAAGGCATCCACGACGCCATCGAGCTCGCGAAAGAGTTGCCTGGCTTTGCGCATGTCACCATCTGTGCCGATGCGTTCGATCTGAACCCTTTCGCCAAGCAGGTCTACCTGGACTGATTTGTCCCGGCGCGAGGATCCGATGCTGATGCTGACCGCTCGTTTCAAGATCCCTCCTCAAGCCTTGCGGATTAAGTCCCCCAGTCACGCGGGTAGAGAAAATCGTAGCCCACAGTGCGGTTGCTTAATTTTGCGATCGGGGGCAGGACGCGCTTGTACTGGGTCCTCTGGATCCGGCGCAGGACCTGCTCTACGAATGCGGCTGCGTATCCGGCCCGTACACAACCCTCCGGGGACATCCGCCCATCGACCAGGAGCGCTAACAGGCCGTCGACCTCGTCGTAGGTGAATCCCAGTTCATCCTCGTCGGTCTGTCCTTGCCAGAGGTCGGCGGAAGGCGCTTTGGTGATGATCTCTTCCGGGATCCCCAGGCTTGCGGCCAGCTGGCGGATCTGGGTCTTGTACAAATCACCGATCGGGTTGATGGCGCAGGCGCTGTCTCCGTAAAGGGTCGTGTACCCGAGCAAGATCTCGGTCTTGTTTCCGGTTCCAATCACCAGGCCATTGAAATCGGCCGAGTGGTCGTACAGGATGAGCATGCGTGCCCGGGCCATCACGTTCCCGCGCCGCACACGGTCCATCTCGGGCATGATTTCGAAATAGGGCTCAACGATCGAAGTGATGTCGATCGTGCGCTCATTGACTCCGCTGGCCTCGATCACCATGGCGGTGTGTACGCGAGCCTGCTCACTTGTAGTCCGATAGGGGAGGGAGAGGGCGAGCACATTTTCTGGCCCGAGAGCCCGTGCAGCCAGGGTGCAGCTCACCGCCGAGTCAACACCCCCGGAGACTCCGACCAGCCCACGCGAAAAGCCGGCCCGGTTGAGTTCCGAGCGGATGAAATCGATCAGAATCCGTGATATCAGATCGGGGTCGATCTCCAATGCCGATTTGATCTGACCCATGTCTATTCCTCCTGCCGGCGACCTGGATCAGGCAGGTTGCCTTGCGTTTGTTGCGCTCCGAGGATGCGTGCCATTTCCTTTGTCATCAAGTGCGTACGCTCGTCTCGGAGCAAGGGCAGCCGGGTGCGTGTCCGTCGCAGGTGTTCCAGATCGATCTCGGCCAGGGTCAGGGCTTCCTCATGATCAGGACCGCGCACGAGCAGCTTGCCATCAGGATCATGTACAGTTGCTCCACCCCAGAAATTGAGTCCATCCTCGAACCCGACCCGGTTCGTATGGGCCACGAAGGTCGTGAATAAACTGGCATAAGCCTGATTGATTCGTTCCACCCAGAGAGCAGAATCGAGGCGTCCACCGGAAGCGATCCCCCGACCAGGTGAGGCGGATATCAGCAGAAGCAATTCGGCGCCATCGAGCCACAGCAGGTAGGGAGGCGAGGCATGCCAGAAGTCCTCGCAGATCAGCATCCCGAAACGCCCAAAACGTGTTTCGAAAGCCCGTACAGAATCTCCCCAGGCGAAGAAGCGGCCCTCATCGAAGAGGCCGTAGGTGGGCAGATAGACTTTACGGTGTACATGTACGACCTGCCCGCCGGCCAGGTAGGCCGCAGCGATATAGAAACGGTGGCGGCGTTCGGCCTCGACGAACCCCACGACCAGATCGAGATCCTTGCTCGCTTTGAGCAGTTCGGCGAAGACAGAATCATCCGCGCTGGGCCGCCGGGCGACCTCTGGCGTAAGATCCTGCAACACGTAACCCGTCAGTGAGAGTTCGGGGAAGACGAGCAAGTCGGCACCCTGGTTGCGCGCCTGTTTGATGAGAGCGAGGTGTTTCTCCAGGTTTGAATCGACGTCACCAAGCGTGGTGTTGATCTGGGCGAGACCCATCGTGAATTTGGACATGAACACCTGTTTTCCCGCCGCAAATTTCGGAATGTGTGCTGAGCGGTTGAGCACCCCACGTGGGTGGAACTCGATCCGGGTAACCCACTGCCGTGAAATCCGGCTTCAGCCTGCCCTGGCTAACTGGCACCCCGGTAGCATATCAGCAAAGCGCATAGTCCGGCAATGGTCAGCAGCAACCCGGCGAGCGTATCCAGACGGAGTTGGAAGAGGATTGGGAGAGGATCAGCCCGCACCAGGCTTGCCAGCAGGATCCCGAGCGCGACGGTGCTGCCTGTAAGCGATGCCTGGCAACCCGATTTCCAGCGTTGGACCCGGGCACGTGTGAGAATGAACAGGGCAGCGATGGATGGGATGAGACCGATCAAGGCTGCTGGCCAGCGGGGCGCCAGCTCCCCGAACATATCCCGCGTCATCAGCAGTGGAACTTCTGCCTCCAGCCGCAGGCCATAGACACAGCCTTCGAGCCAGCATCCGATCCAGCAGCAAGCGGTTATGATCAAAGCCGGGAGAGCGAACGCATCCGAGATTTGCTTGAACGGCAAGCGGGTCAAGCGGGCGTATACCCCGATTCCGAACAGCGCTCCGAGCAAACCTGCCGCTCCACTCAATCCACCCTGCCACAGCCACAAACTCTCGATCGGATTCGCCCTGAAGTAGTCAAGGTACGTCAGGATGTAGCCTAGGCGGGCGCTAAGTAGGCCGCCTGCCAGTGCAGCGGTAAAAGCAGGCAGCAGATCAAAGCTCTGCGCACGCGCAGTGGCCAGGCGGCGTGGTGACTGGAAAGCCACCCATAGTGCGGAAAAAATAACGCCGGCGCTGAAGATCCAGGTATACAGGATCTTGGTCCCTCCAGTTGAAACAGGCAATCATACACTTTCCGATGCAGCTCAACAACGCTCGCTGCGTGTAACTCGTGCAAGTCGTGATATCTTCAGGCGCGAGCCGATTGTATAATCATCTACCCACGTGAGGAGGAGCGAACAATGTCCGAAGTGCAGATTAAGGCTGTCGAGAACCCCGGGGAGTTAATGGAGTTCATCACCTTCCCCTGGCAGGTTTACAAGAATATTCCGTACTGGGTTCCACCTTTGATTTCCGAACGGAAGACGTTCCTCGATCGAACGAAGAATGCGTTTTTCGAGCACGCTGAGGCGACCTATTTTCTCGCCAGGCGTGGCACGGAGACCGTTGGGACGATTGCCGCATTCACCAACCACAAGTACAACGAGTTCCAGGATGTTAACCTCGGTTTCTTTGGTTTCTTTGAGGTGCTTGAAGATCCAGAGGCGGCGCACGCATTGATCCAGGCGGCAGAGGCGTGGGTGAAGGCCGCCGGGCACGAAGCAATCATCGGACCAGCCCAGTTCTCCACCAATGATGAAGCATTCCTGCTCATCGATGGTTTCGATGACCCGCCCCGGGCTCTGATGACCTACAACCCGCCTTACTATCAGGCATACCTTGAAGCGGCCGGAATGACGAAAGCCATGGATGTCTGGGCGTATGCCATCGGTGTCCCCGACTTCATGCAGAAGATACCGCAAAAGCTAGTGCGAGTGGCTGAAAAAGTGCGCGAGCGCTTCGACCTGCATATCCGGCCGATGCGGATGAACGAATTTGAAACCGAGGTTGATCGCTTCAAGCGTGTCTATAACAGCTCCTGGGAACGAAACTGGGGCTTTGTACCCATGACAGATGCCGAGATCAATCACCTGGCGGCGAGCTTGAAACCCATTATTGACCCCGATCTGGTGTTGATGGTCGAGGCTGATGGACAGGTCGTCGGCTCTTCGCTCTCCATCCCCGATCTCAATCAGGCGCTGCGCCTGGCATATCCCCGTCCAGGAAAACCGGAGGCACTCACGATGGCGCAGTTGTTCTGGCATTGGAAGGTTCGCCACGCCGTAAAGTGGCTGCGTGTGGTCGCACTGGGTGTCCTGCCGGAATACCGGGCGAAGGGTGTCGACGCGCTCATGTACCTGGAGACGGCGAAGCGAGCTGCTCCCAAGGGGTATCAGTGGGCGGAGATGAGCTGGATCCTGGAGACGAACGATATGATGAACCGCTCGATTCGCATGCTGGGTGGGGAAGTCTATAAGACATACCGGATGTACACGAAGAAGGTCGGCTAACTTGAATTTTGGAAACCCAGTGCGGCGTTAGCAGTAGGACTGGAATGCTGAATGTCGGCTGATTGTCGGTTTGTCGGCATGAGCGCGGCCGATTCCCGCTTTACCCTCTAACTGCTCGAGATCACTGGATAAAAGGGAGGCAACGGTGTTCGAATCAGCACTCTTTCCTAATCTGCTCTACCTGGTGCTTGTTGCCGGGATTTGGATCGCGGCACTGGCGATCGTAAGCCCCGGCACGGGCGTGCTTGAGCTGCTTGCGTTTGTCACCTTGGGAACGGCTGGCTTGGGAACCCTGGTCACACCCTTGAATCTCTGGGCCCTGTTCGTTCTCATCCTGGGCGTCATCTTTTTCGTGCTGTCGCTGCGGGTTCTGCGCCCGGAAATAGGACTTGTACTGTCCGGGGTTGCGCTCAGCGTGGGCTCGATATTTCTCTTCCAGCCTCCCGAAGGCGTGGCCGGTGTCGACCCGGTGTTGGCGGTGGTCGTTTCCGGTCTCACGCTCGGGTATTTCTGGCTGGCGGTTCGCAAAACACTGCTCTCCCAGCTTGAACGACCATCGCTTGATATCTCGCGTATCATCGGGGAAACGGCCGAGGTGCGCACGCCGCTCGATCCAATGGGATCGGTCTTCGCACTGGGTGAGATGTGGACGGCGCGATCGGAAAACCGGCTAAAACCGGGTGCACATGTCAAAGTTATCGGACGCGAAGGCTTGGTTTTGATCGTTGAGCCACTTGAATCGAACGGATAACACCAAATAGGAAGGAGAAATTAAAGATGAACGTTACGGTTGTTGCATGTTTGGTGGGTACGGTGGGTCTGATCGCCCTGGCTGTCCTCAGCAGTGCGATCCGCATCGTCCAGGAATACGAACGGTTGGTAGTCTTCAGGCTGGGCCGGTGTATCGGCGAGCGCGGCCCGGGGTTGGTCTTGCTGATCCCCTTCATCGAGCGTGGTGTAAAAGTCGATCTGCGGGAACAAGTGCGGGAGATCCCGCATCAAACTTCGATTACGCTGGACAATGCCCCAATCGCGATCGATTTCCTCTGGTACTACAAAGTCGTCGATGCAAAGCAGACCGTGATCCAGGTCGGCAATTTCGAGGTGGCGTCACAGGGCATGGCCACGACCACACTGCGCTCTGTGATCGGCGGGATCGCACTGGATGACGTGCTTTCCCAGCGCGACCACATCAACCAGCTACTGCGGGTGAAACTGGATGAGGTCACGGAACGCTGGGGCGTCAAGGTCACCAACGTCGAGATCCGCGAGATCATCCCACCCAAGGAAGTCCAGGATGCGATGAACCGCCAGATGACCGCCGAACGTGTCCGGCGTGCGGTCGTGACCGAATCGACCGGCCAGAGGGAAGCTGCTGTCAACGTCGCCGATGGTGAAAAGCAAGCGGCTATCCTACGGGCCGAGGGTGACAGGCAGTCCAATATCCTGCGCGCTGAGGGTGATCGCGAATCCCAGCTGCTGCGGGCGGAAGGTTTTTCAAGCGCACTCGAGCGTATTTACAGCGTGGCTAAGACCATCGACCAGAAGACGATGACGCTGCAGTACTTCGAGACCTTGAAGGCGATGGGAACCAGCCCTTCAACGAAGTTCATATTCCCGATGGAATTCACCACCCTGCTTGAAAACTTCCGTAAAGGTGAAGAATAGTCGAGACGAACGCTTCTGAGATACCGGCGCAGGACGAGGTGCAGGTGCGCGCGGCAAGCTGGCGCGACCTGCGCTCCGTTCTGCGCCTTGAGAGGGTATGTTTCCGTGAGGATGCGTGGCCATGGATCGATGTCCTGGCGGCGCTGACCTTCCCGGAAACGGTTCGCTATGTTGCGCAAGTCGGCGAGCACATCGTCGGGTTTGTCGTTGGTGACCGCCGTGAGCGTGGGCGTGTGGGCTGGGTGGCCACGATCGGCGTTCACCCGGAATTCCGCCGTAGCGGCATCGGCACAAGTTTGTTGAAAAAATGCGAAACAGGGCTCGCTACCCCCCGGGTACGCTTGAGCCTGCGTGAATCGAATTCATCAGCACTCCAACTCTACCAGCGACAGGGATATGTACAGATTGATACCTGGCCGCGATACTATCGCGATGGCGAGGATGGGCTGGTGATGGAGAAGAACATAACGGTCTAGCCCTTGGCGGTCACCTTTGACCGGTTACCTCCGCTCTGGTACAATATCTGCCTGCAGGGCGTAGTACCCTTCGCCCGGAGCGCCGTGATCGGCGCTTAAATTTTGTGGAGAAAGGGCTTGAGGAACCATGAAAGTATTACTCCTTAAAGACGTCTACAAGTTAGGTCGTGCGGGTGATGTAAAGCGCGTTGCCGATGGTTATGGACGCAATTTCCTTATCCCGCAGAGGCTCGCCACCCTGGCAACGGCTGGCGCGATGACGCAAGCTGAGCGGATCCGCGAGAGCGCAACCGTAGAACGAGCCCGTCTGAACGAGGAACTGGGTGCAGTCGCTGAACAATTGAACGGCATGACGCTCAATTTCCCGGTCAAGGCCGGGGAGACCGGAAAGCTGTACGGCTCGATCACGTCGGCGATGATCATGGATGCCATCAAGGACGCGAGCGGGATCGAGCTGGATAAACGCCAGCTTGATACACAGCCGATTAAAACCCTCGGAGTACATCAGGTAGAAGCCCGGCTGACGATCGACCTGATCCCCGAATTGACGATCCTTGTATACCGCGAGGGCGAGACACCCGAATCAGCCTATGGCCTCGAAGAAGATCTGGCTGTTGAAGCTGAAGAAGCTGGTCAGTTTGTCGAACTGGCGGCGGAACTCGAAGCTGAGTTTGATGAAGCCCTCGAAGAAGTTGAAGCCGAGACGGAAGAGCTAATGCAGGCTGCCCCAGCTATGGTTGATGAGGGAAGTGAAGCACAGGATTTCGATGAGGAGATCAGCGCAGAGTCGGACGAAAGCTGATCCCCACAACCAGCGACCACCGGCGTAAGGCTCCCCGGCCTCGGCCGGTGGTTTGTTGTCCCTGGTGATCTCGATGGAAGAGATCGGAAAAACCCTACACGAGAACCGCGAACGGCTCGGCCTTACTTTAGATGAGATTGCCAGGATGACGCGCATCCGCAGGGCGCGCCTGGAGGCTTTGGAGCGGGGCGAGATGGCTAGCATGCCATCCGAAGCACAGGCACGCGGTTTCCTTAAGAATTACGCTGATGCGCTGGGGCTTGATCCTGAAGAGCTGCTCGCTCAGTACGGTACCAGCCGGGCGGTAGGGCGTAAAAGTCCACGACAAACCACCACACCTCAAACAACACGGAACGCCCGCAGTGGTCGATCAACCTCAGAACTGCTGATAACCGTATTTGTCATGCTTGGTGTGATCGCTGTCCTGGTCTGGGGCGGGGGCAGGATCTTCGAATCGCTGACCAGTGGCTCCGATGCAGTGACGATTGAAGCACTGGCGGCAGGGGTGCCCATACCGGCAACGGAAACCTCAGAGCCAACAACTGCGCCACCGCCCAGTGGGGCAGGTCTCGTATTGCCCACCGCACCCTCTCCTACACCGACTCTAATCCTGAATGTCCTTGACCGGGTCAACCTGCGCATCATGGCTGAAACCGATTCGTTCGTCGAGGTGATCGTAGATGACAAACAGGCCTTCCGGGGCCGGATGCAAGCTGGCGATGAGCAGAGTTTCATCGGTGATCGAGCGATCTCGGTCACGACCGGAAACGCCGGAGGGCTGCGCATTTTCTTTAATGACCTCGACCAGGGATTGATGGGCGAGATCGGACAGGTGCTTGTCCGCATATGGACCCCGCGCGGCGCCCAGACACCGACCCCGACCGTCACGGTGACCCCCTTGCCCTCACCCTTCCTGACAGAGACGGCCACCGCCGTGCAGACACCCAGCGCGACCCCGGGACCCTGAGAGATGGCCCATTCACGCTACCATCTCATTTCGCTCGGCTGTTCCAAGAACACTGTCGATTCAGAATCGATGGCAGCGCTCTTGAACCGGGATGGGTACCAGCCCAGTTCAACCGCGGAGGGTGCCCAGTTTTTGATCGTCAACACCTGCGGGTTTATCGGTCCTGCGAAGGAAGAATCGCTGGCGATATTGAGAGAATTAGCCCAGACCAAAAGGCCTGATCAATTGCTCATCGCGGCAGGCTGCCTTACCCAACGCTACGGGGCGGAGATTGCCAGGCAAGTTCCCGGGATCGATGGCATGTTGGGGACCCGGCGCTGGATGGATATCGTGCAGGTGCT
>Ga0315534_1000093_pt1 | contig 48105 bp, 39 predicted proteins | sample SalMarSW160240MG_FD_203094 | JGI IMG/M metagenome (GOLD analysis project Ga0315534, IMG submission 203094) | Salt marsh sediment microbial communities from the Plum Island Ecosystem LTER, Massachusetts, United States - Salt Marsh Sediment SW1602-40 ... | reverse complement strand
AGATGACGTACGTCTCCCATCTCCGCCCACCGATGGTGATCGGGGGACCGTTCGGCCAGCGGATCTACTACGACGTGACGCACGGCGAGCTCGAGGGGCCCAGGATCCGTGGAACCTGGCGATCCGGCGGCGACTGGCTCATCGTCGGCAGCGATGGGTTCACCCGGATCGACGCCCGCGGTCAGCTCGAGACCGACGACGGAGCGTTCGTCTACGTCCAGTACCACGGTGTCCTGGAGATGAACGCCGTCCTGCGGACCTCGCTCAAGGAGGGACGGGAGACGCGCTTCGAAGACCAGTACTACTGCATCACGCCACGGTTCGAGACCGGCCACGAGCGCTACGCCTGGTTGAACCAGGCGGTGTTCGTCGGCGAGGGACGCCTCTGCTCCGGCGGCGACGTCGAGTACCGCGTGTACCGCGTCGCCTAGCCCGGCCTCGCACATGACGGTACGACAGGAGCTGCTCGACGCGACCGACGAGACCATCGACGACGCGGTCGGACACGCGGACCCGATGGCGCTGCGGGGGCTGCTCTACCAGCTCACCGGTGACGAGAGCATCGCCGCCACGGACGTGACAACCGTGATGGCCGGCTTCGCCGAGATGAACGTACCGGCCAGCCCAGCGGTGACGCAGCAGCTGCGCGTCAAGGCGGCCGAGTTCCTCAAGGCCTACCGCGATGGTGGCGCCGGCGAGCTCGACATCGGGCCGGCGGACCGCCTCGCCCGCAGCATGAGCCTGACTGTCGGGGAGCCCATCCCCGCCGATGATCTCGAGCTGTGGCGCGAGCAGCTGGGTCTCGATCCCTGGGCCCGGGGATTGACGTGGAGCGCGCCGCCCTCGGCCGACCAGCTGCGGGCGTTCTCGGTGGTCGTGATCGGCGCGGGCCCCGGCGGCCTGGGTGCCGCGGTGCAGCTGCAGCGAGCCGGAATCCCCTTCGTGGTGCTCGAGAAGAACGCCGGTGTCGGTGGCACGTGGTACGAGAACCGCTACCCCGGTGCGCGGGTGGACCAGCCGAGCCGGCTCTACACCCACACCTTCGGCGTCGGCTTCGACTTCCCCAACCCCTTCTGCGAGCAGCGCGACAACGAACGCTATTTCAACTGGGTCGCGGACACGTTCGGCGGGGTGCGCGACAACATCGAGTTCGAGACCGAGGTCGAGGCCGCCAGGTGGAACGAGACCGACAAGGTCTGGGAGATCGAAGGTGTCGGTCCCGACGGGCCCCGCACGTGGCGGGCCAACGTGGTGATCTGCAGCGTCGGCTTCCTCGCCCGCCCGAACCTACCTGACATCGACGGGATCGACACCTTCCAAGGACGATGCTTCCACACCGCGCGGTGGCCGACCAACCTCGACGTCGCCGGCAAGCGTGTCGCGGTCATCGGCACCGGATGCTCCGGCTACCAGCTGGTCCCGGAGATCGCCAAGCTCGCGGAGCACACCTGCGTCTTCCAGCGCACGCCGAGCTGGTGCTTCGAGGCCCGTGGCTACCTGACCCCGTTCCCGCCTCAGGTCACATGGCTCGACCGGAACTTCCCGTATCTCCTCAACTTCCTCCGCCTGCGCCTCAGCTGGCTCTACGGTCCGGACGGCATGGGCGCGGCGTTCACCGCCGACCCCACGTTCGAGGACGAGCACGCCCGAAGCGCCCTGAACAAGAAGGCCCGGGACCAGCGTCTCGCGTTCATGGAGCGCAAGCTCGCCGAGCGGCCCGAGCTCCTGGAGAAGATGGTTCCCGTCGCCCCGCCGTTCTCCTCTCGGCCCGTGCTCGTCGACCCCGACGACTGCATCTACGACGCGCTCCTTCGCGATGACGTCACCCTCGTCACCAGCGGGATCCGCCGGATCACGCCAGACGCGATCGAGATCGAGAGCGGCGCCAGCCATCCGGTCGACATCATCGTGTGCGCCACGGGGTTCAAGGCCAACGACTTCCTGTGGCCCATGGAGATCCGCGGGCGCCATGGGCAGCGACTCGAGGAGCTCTGGGAGAAGGACGGAGCCCGGGCCTACCTCGGTACGATGCTGCCGGGCTTCCCGAACTTCTTCATGATCTACGGCCCGAACACCAATGCGACTGGCGGTCTCGGGATCCTCGAGCTCGAGGAGATGGTCACGCGCTTCGCCCTCGAGTGCATCGCCCATCTGATCCTCAACGACGAGCGGATCGTTGACGTCACCGAAGACGCCTACTGGCGATACAACCACGAGCTCGACCGCCAGGAGCTGCACAAGATCTACCGTGACCCCCGGGTCCGCAACTACTACACGAACGAGCACGGCCGGTCAGCAGGGAACTCGCCGTTCGACGTACGGGTCATGTGGGCCTGGCTGCGCCGCCCCGAGGACCATCGCGGAGAGCCGCGTCGTCCCGACCTGGTAGGAACCGGCTCGGTGCGCCCCCACTTCGGGGAGGATCTCATCGTCGAGTGACGCCCAACCGGAGAGTTGACACGCCACGCGGACGTCAGGCCCAGGCAGCCTTGCCGGGTTCGGGGAACGGGGCGGCGATCAGCTGCTCGCGGTCGGCGGGTGGCCGATCACCTTGACCTCCAGATGCTCCTCGAAGCCCAGCTCGCCCCCATCCAGGCCGAGACCTGACTGCTTCCATCCGGCGTACGGCGCGCCCATGCCCGGGTGCGTTCCGTTGATCAGGATCTGGCCGGTGCGCACGCGACGTGCGACCTCCATCGCGCGTTCGGGATCGCCGCTCAGCACCGCGCCGCTGAGCCCGTACTCGGAGTTGTTGGCAATCGCGATCGCCTCGTCGTCGTCGTCGAAGGGGATCATCGCAACGACGGGGCCGAACACCTCGGTCTGAGCGATCGTAGAGTCCGGCTGCGCTCCGGTCAGCAGCGTCGGCTCGACGAAGTAGCCACGATCGAGGTCGGACGGCGTGCCGCCCCCGACGATCGCCTTCGCCCCCTCGGCCTTGGCGACCTCGATCAGTCCGAGGACTCGCTGTTGCTGCTGGAACGAGATCTGCGGGCCTTGGACCGTCAGCTCGTCGCGTGGATCGCCGACGACGATCGACCCGAAGGCTTCGCGTGCCGCGTCGACCGACTCGTCGAAGAGGCTACGGGCAACGAGGAACCTTGAGAGCCGGGAGCAGCCCTGCCCGGCATGTACGGCGACCCCTGCCGCGGCCTGCGCCACGGTCGCGACATCTGCGTCGTCGAGAGCGATCGCCGCCGACTTGCCACCGAGCTCGAGCACTGTCTTCTTCAAGCCCGGCGCCGTCTGTTGCGCGATCTGCCGGCCGACCGCAGACGAGCCGACGAACGTGACCATGTCGACTCGGGGGTCGCTGGTGAGCGCGGCGGGCACATCGGCGCCACCTGCCGTGATGACCTGGAACGTACCGGCCGGGAGGTCCGTGTGCTCGTGGGCGATGCGCCCGAGCACCGTGGCAGACCAGGGCGTCAGCGGAGAGGGTTTCAGCACCACGACGCAACCGGCGGCGAGCGCATGCGCGGCCTTCCGCAGGTTGAGATAGAGGGGGTAGTTGAATGCAGTGATCGCGGCCACGACACCGCGCGGCTCGCGCCGCAAGAGCACCTCCCCGGTGGCACCTGCAGCCACGATCGGTCGCTCCCACTCGTAGGTCGATGCACGCGCGACCGCATCGGTGATCTCGTCGAGGGCGGTGTCCACCTGCGCGCCTCGGGTCAGCGCCACCGGGCAGCCGGCCTCCGTGATCAGGACCTGGCGAAGCTCGTCGAGGTTCGCCGCGAGCGCGGTCTGCAACTGCCGCAGGCACTGCACGCGCAGGTCGAGATCGCGCGCCCACGAGCCATGGTCGAACTCGTGTCGGGCGGCCCCCAGCGCGCGATCGAGGTCCGTTGTGGTTGCAGCGGCAGCACGCCCGAGCACTTCCTCGGTCGTCGGGTCGATGTTGTCGAACTCGGCACCGGACGAGGACGGGCGCAGCTCGCCGTCGATCAACAAGCGGGAGTCACCAAGCGTTGTCATGGATATCCTGCGCAAGAGTTGCCAAGCCTCCGTCCATCATGCTCACGAAGAGCCGGCCGGCATCGGGCGGCGCGACGAATAGCTGTCCATTGCCCGCGTCATCTCCTTGAGGTTGCCTTCGCGATCGCGCGCAGCGAAGTCGCTCGTCTTCTGCGGACCCGACAGCTGTCCCTGGAAATGTGGCATGACGTACTGCGCGAAGAGGTTGTGGTGGCGCTTCATGTTCTCGAAGGTCGCCCACTCGTGGTGGAACTGCACGTGGCAACCGAAGCCGCCGCTCATCTCCGCGAACTTCGAGATCGTGTTGATCGCGTCGTCCGGGGTGCCGATCACGACCATGCCCGCTTCCTTGAGGTACTGCAGGCGTTCCTCGAACGTCTCGAACTTCCACTCGAACATGGGATGCGACGTGTTCTTCTGGTAGTAGCTGTACCACGCCATGAACCCGTGCTGAATGTCTTCGAGTGCCTGGGTCTCGGACTCGGCAATGTACATGTTCGAGGTGAGCCTCCAGCGAGAGCGAGACACCTCGCGGTCATGTTCGGCGGCAACCGACTCCACCAGATCCCACTGCGACGTCAGCGCGCTGGCTGCACCTTCCGCCGAGGAGGCCATCGAGATGATGCTCCCGCCGAACTTGCCCGCCAAGGTCGGTGCGACCGCCGAAGACACGGCAGGGATGACGACCTCGAAGAGCGGGTCCGAGTACGGACGGACCATGCACATCGCGTCGTTGAGCGTGTAGCGCGACGTCTTGACCGAGAGCGGCTCCTCGCTCGTGAGCAGGTGCATCAGCACCTCGGCGTCCTCCTCGAGCGCGTCGCGCAGCTCGGTCATGTCGAGCCCGATCATGTGAGCGTCGTTCGCGATCGACCCCGGGCCGATGCCACAGATCAGCCGGCCGCGTGTGAGGTGGTCGAGCAAGATCACTCGGTCGGCGACCCACAGCGGGTTGTGGTACGGCAAGGAGATCGCGCCGGTGGCGAGCTTGATGTTCCGGGTCTGCGGGGCGACGTGGGCGATGAAGATCTCGGGCGACGTGATCCACTCGGTGCCACTCGAGTGGTGCTCGCCGAACCAGACCTCGTCGTAGCCGAGCTGGTCAGCCAGAACCGCGAGTTCGACATCACGGTGCAGCGCCAGGTTCGGGCTCTGCCCGAGGTTGTGAATCGGTGCGACGAACAGACCAAAGTTGAGTCGAGCCATCAGATGGATTCCTTCGTTCGGAGTGTTGCGACAACGGTTCGGGACATGACCCTCGGCGAATGGCGTGCTCTGCTCACTTCTGATCCAGTCGAGGACGGAACTGCGGGAGGCGCGCCGGGCCTCGTTGCTCGAAGAACACCTCGACGGGCATGCCGATGTACACGGCTGACGGATCGCAGCCCTTGATGTTGGCCACGATGCGAACGGTGTCGTGCTCCGCCTCGATCGGGTTGACCTGGGCGACGACGTAGGGTTCGTCGAATCCCGGCACCATCAAGCGATGGTCGATGATGAAGCTGTAGACGGTGCCGTCACCGCTGACGCGCTCCCACGATGCTTCCTGGGATCCGCAGTACGGGCAGGTCACGGACGGTGGGTGGCGAAGCTGGCCGCAGCTCGTGCACGTCATCAGGCGCAGCTCATCTCGCCCCGACGCTTGCCAGTACGGCGCCGTCAGCTCGTCGGGTTCGGGGACGGGCAACACTCCGGCCTGCTTGAGGCGCTCCTGCCCGGCACGCGTCTCGATGTTCGTGTCGGTCATCAGTTGCTCCTGGCGAGGATCGCCGCAGCACCGGTGTTGGGGAAGGAAGTCGTCACGACGGCGTGGTCCGCCTTGTTGGCCTGGCGGGCGCCGGCATTCCCCCGCAGCTGCTGGACGGCTTCGAGGATGTGACCGGCGCCGTGCAGCCGCCCCTCGGAGAGCTGTCCCCCGTGAGTGTTGACCGGATGCTCCCCATCGATGCCGATCCGTCGACCACCCTCGACGTAGCTCCCCGACTCGCCGCGAGGTACCAGTCCGAGGCTCTCCATCCACTGCATCGCGAAGAAGCTGAAGCCGTCGTAGAGCATCCACACGTCGAGCTCATCCGGTCCGATGCCCGCGTCTCGATAGATCTCGGACAGCCAGCCGGTCGGCCCGTCGCCCAGCTCCTCGGGGAGGTTGTTGTACGCCATCTGGTCGTGGGAGGACTCGGCCCACGAGAGGAGCAGCACCGGGGGGTGCCGCAGATCGCGAGCAGCATCGACGCGCGTCATCACATAGGCGTAGGCACCGTTCACGGGATAGTCGCAGTCGAGCAGACGCACCGGATCGGCGATCCAGCGCGACGCGAGGTACTCGTCGAGGGTCAGCGGATCGTGGAGCACCGCATGCGGGTTGAGGCGGGCGTGCTCACGCTGTGTGGTGCAGAGCCAACCCACCTGCTCGGAGGTGATCTTGTAGCGATGCATCCAGCGACGGGTCGTCAGCCCGATTCCCTGCATCGTGTAGCCGAGTCCATACGGGACGTCGAACTGGGCCTGCCCCCCGACCCTCCCGGTGTCCGGGTCGATGAGCGGCGTCAGGACCGGCGCCACGGTGTTCATGATCTTGCACACCACCACTCGATCGCATCTCCCGCGGGCGACCGCGTCGGCAGCTCGCGCGATCGCCGTAACCCCGATCCCGCCGTCTTCGGTCCACTTGACCTCGTGCATCCCGAGCCGAGCGACGATCTCGCCCGTGTCCGGCGGTGGGTAGTGGTGGACCTGGATGTTGATCCCGTCGAGGTCGCCGGGTTCGAGGCCGGCATCCTCGGCCGCACGCGCACAGGCCTCGACGCCGAGGTCGATCTCGGACTTGGCCGGGTGGCGCGTGACGTCGGTGTACCCGCAGCCGACGAACGCCGTCGGATTCGCGGTGCGAGTCATGCGCCTCCCCCCTCGATGAGCGACGACTTCGACTTGATTAGGATGATTGTTAGCATGCCGCCTCGACACGCGCGTCGCAACACGAGGGAAGTGCAGTATCAGCGGGGCGTCGATTCGAGCCAATTCGTTGTGATGATCAGCCGCTGCCCAGAGAGGGCAGGGCACCACAGGGCCGGCATCGCGCGAATGACCCGCCGATGACCTCGTCACCGTTCGGGGCGGTGCCGCTCACGCCGACGTCGTTCCTCGATCGCGCGGCCAGCGCGTTCGCCGAGCGTCCCGCCGTCGTCGGCGAGGACGTGGAGCTCAGCTACCGCGAGCTTCTCCAACGCTGCGAACGCCTCGCGGGTGTCCTCGCGGAGCTCGGCGTCCGACTGGGTGATGTCGTGTCGGTCCTTTCTCCCAACACGCACACGCTGCTGGAGGCCCACTTCGGGGTGCCGTGGGCGGGGGCCGTCCTCAACGCCTTGAACACGAGGCTGTCGGTGCCGGAGCTGGCGTACATCGTCGAGCACTGCGACGCTCGCGTGCTGATCGTCGACCACGAGCTCGAGCGCGTCGGCGCCCAGCTCGCCGACGGACGGCCAGACATGATCTTGGTCGTCGCTGGTGGATCCGACGACGGCTACGAGGCGGCCCTCACCAAGGCGTCGCCGACGCGCATCGAGGTCAGTGACGAGCACCAGCTGCTCGCCCTCAACTACACGAGCGGTACCACCGGACGCCCGAAGGGCGTCATGTACAGCCACCGCGGCGCCTACCTACAAGCGATCGCGATGAGCGCTCACACCCGACTCGCGCCGAGCACCGTGTTCCTGTGGACACTGCCGATGTTCCACTGCAACGGCTGGTGCTTCCCGTGGGCCGTCACAGCTGCCGGCGGCACGCACGTCGAGCTCCGCCGCGTCGATCCGCAACGAATCTGGGCCGCGATCCGCAATGACGGGGTCACCCACTTCAACGCAGCACCCACTGTGCTCACCTCGATCGCGTACGGCCCATGGGCGGACGCCGGGCCCTCGGAGCGCCCGGTGAGCGTGATGACCGGTGGAGCACCACCCTCACCGGCGCTGCTGGCCAGGATGGCCGCGCTCAACCTCCACGTCACCCACCTGTACGGGCTGACCGAGACCTACGGGCCGGCCGTGATCTGCGACTGGCAGCCCGAATGGGATCGGCTCGACGACGCCGAACGGGCGCGGCTCAAGGCACGCCAAGGTGTCGTCAACCAGATCGGCATCCCTCTACGCGTCGTCGACGAGAACGGCGAGGACGTCCGTGCCGACGGACAGACGCTGGGCGAGGTCGTGCTGCGAGGCAACAACGTGATGCTCGGCTACTACCGCGACGAGGACGCCACCGCCCAGGCGAACGCGAAGGGCTGGCTGCGAACCGGAGATGTCGGTGTCATCCACACGGACGGCTACCTCGAGCTGCGGGACCGGTCGAAGGACGTGATCATCTCCGGCGGTGAGAACATCGCCTCGATCGAGGTCGAACAGGCCCTCGCCGCCCACCCGGCCGTCCTGGAGTGCGCGGTCGTGGCTGCACCGGATGAACGCTGGGGTGAGGTGCCACACGCATTCGTCGTGCTCCAACCTGGTGCCACCGCATCCGAAGACGAGCTGATCGCACACGTGCGCCACCGGCTCGCGCGTTTCAAGGCGCCGAAGCGGGTCGTGTTCGGCGAGCTCCCGCAGACGGGCACCGGCAAGATCCAGAAGTTCAAGCTGCGCGCCGCGCTGTGGCCGGAAGATCGATCATCGAGCCACTGACGCGACGCCTCACCCGATGACATGCGTCGAGCGGAGCTCGGCCCGTCGTTCGGGCGCCACGCCGAGCTCGGCCAGCACGTCGTCCGTGTCTCGGCCGAGATCCGGGGGATCGACGTAGTCGGCGACAGGTTCGGTCGTTCTCAGCACTCCTCCCGGCCAGAGCACGGTGCCGCCGAAGCGCTCGCTACGAACCTCTCTGATGCTTCCCCGTTGGCGGAACACGGGGTCCTCGGCGATGTCCTTGGAATCGTTGACCGGGCCCGCGGCGACATCGTGGTCGCGAAGGATCGAGAGGACGCCTTCGCGAGTTTGAGTCGCGACCCATCTGCTCACCATCTCTTCGACCTCCGCGCGATTCTCGATGCGCGCCGCGTTGGTCGCAAAGCGGTCATCGGTCACCAGATCGGGTCTGCCCATCGCCTCGAACAAGCGATGGACGACCGCTTCACTCGACCCGGCGATGATGATCCAATGCTGGTCGGACGTCTCGTAGCACCCCCGCGGTGCCGTCACGTTGAAGCCGCCTCGCTCGAGCACATCCCCCGTCAGCGTGTATCGCAGGATCGTGTCTCCCATGAACGCGATCGTCGGTTCGTAGAGCGCGATGTCGACCTCGCGTCCCTTGCGGCCGTTGGCGACGTCGAGCAAGCCGAGGACGGCGCCGAGCGCTCCGGCCATGGCCGCTATCGAGTCACCCATGCCGAACGGAGCGATCGCAGGTGGCTTGTCCGCCCACCCGTTGACGTACGCCAATCCACCCTCGGACTCGGCAACGGCACCGAAGCCTGGCCGGTCCCGGTACGGTCCGTCTTGTCCGTACCCCGTCACGTGCACCAGCACGAGCTGCGGGTTGATCTCCTTCAGCCGGTCCCACCCGAGGTCCCAGGCCGCGAGGCGACCCGGCCGGAAGTTCTCGATCACGACGTCGCTCGTCGCCGCGAGATCACGAATGAGCTGCTGACCGGCGCGGTCACGCAAGTTGACGGCGATCGACCGTTTGCCCATGTTCACTCGGGCGAACATCACGCTCATCCCACCCGCGCTGGGCGGCCAACCGCGTGACGGGTCGCCTCCACCAGGATCCTCGACCTTGACCACCTCGGCGCCGAAGTCGCGGAGCAGCATTCCGATGAACGGCCCAGCGAGCAGGGTTGCGAGCTCGAGCACACGCACTCCTTCGAGGATGCGTCGTGGCGCCGAGTTCGCGCTCTCGGGCGATGGGGCGCCGGCGCGGGTCGTCTCGTCGCCGCCGGCCGGTTGGTCTGTCACGACGTCCCCCTGGGATGGCCTGTTCGGACCGAGCCAAAACCCTAATAATGATGGCATTCCTACTACAAGAGCCGAGGAGTCTTCGATGACCGCGCACCTCAGCCAGGACGTCGGGAATGGATGACGACGCCGTCGACCGGCTGGTCGACGAGCGGGCGATCGAGCGCCTGCTCGTTCGCTACTGCCGCCTCGTCGACGACGGGCGCACTGCCGAGGTGCCCGAGCTGTTCGTACCCGACGGCCGGCTCGACCTGATGGGCCGCGTGGCCGTCGGACGCGAGGCCATCGCCGAAGTCTTCGCTGCGGGCGCCAGCCCCTTCGACCGGCCGTCGACCTCGCACATGCTCTCCAACATCGAGATCGATCTCGACGGAGCGGCGGCGCGCTGCGTGAGCGACCTCGCCGTGGTGAGTCGCCAGGCCGACGGGACCTTCAGCATCACGCTGGCCGCTCGCTACCACGACGAGCTGCGGCGATCGGATGCGTGGCGCTTCACGACGCGACGCGTCGTCGTCAACGCCAAGACGCAGTCCGCGAGCTGACGGACGTTCCCTCAGAACTCGACGATGCCGCCGCTGATGTGCCGCGGGCGCACACCGACGGCGTCGATGCGTACGCGCTCCCCCGCCGTGAGGATGTCGACGATGATTCGACCGTGGTCTTCGGGAACGAGCGCGTTGGTGACCTCGAGGTAGCCCTTCTCGAGCCAGCGACCGAGGTACGGCTCGGCGCCCTCGCTGGAGATGTTCGTCAGCGTCGCACCGACGAAATAGCTGGTGAACGCGACCGCGGGGTGCTCGACGTGGTACGAGCGCACCAACGAGTCGAGCGCCCGCTTCGATGCGATGTAGGCACCGATGCCCGGCCAGGGGTCCGGAACGTACTGGGCGCTCTCGGAGTTGAGCACCACCGCGTGCCCGCCGGACTGCTCGAGGTGCGGCACGGCCGCCGCGAGGACGGAGTGCGGCCCGAAGACGTTCGTCGCGAACACGTCCTCGAGTCGACTCCTCGAGTACTCGGCCACGTCTCCGAAGGAGGTGATCCCCGTGGTGATGACCAGCGCATCGAGTCCGCCGAGCGCCGACACCGCCGAGTCGACCGCGGCTCTGCAACCGGCCTCGTCGCAGACGTCGCAGTCCACGACGGCCGCACCGTGCCGGTCAGCGTGCGCCTGGAGCTGAGATGTCGTGCGCGCCGCTACCGCGAGGCGCGCGCCGGCATCGCCGCACGCCACCGCCGCCGCGTAGCCGATGCCGCGTGACGCGCCGACGACGAGCACCCGGCGTCCCTCGAGCTCACCTCCCATCGCTCCCCTCTTCTTCGCTGTTCGCCTCTTCTTGGCTGTTCGCCGTCTGGCGCGGCGGGTCTCGTGTGAGCTGACACCCGATGCCGACGCCTTGGTCGTCGTGGCCCGGATCCGGAGCGAGGCCGCTTTCGGTCGGATGGCGGCTGCACACGTGGGCGCAGGAGCTCCCACCCAGGAGACTGTTTTCGATGGACCATAGACAATCCTGCCGAGGAGTGCGATAGTCGCCCCCATGCTCAGAGTCGTGCAGTGGGCCACGGGTCCGGTCGGTTGCTTCGCGATCGCCGCGACCGCTGATCACCCAGACCTCGAGCTCGTCGGTGCGTACGTCTACACCGACGAGAAGGTCGGGAAGGATGTCGGCGACATCGCTGGCATCGGACCGATCGGTGTGAAGGCGACGAACGATCGCGACGCGATCCTCGCCCTCGATGCCGATTGCGTCATCTACATGGCGATGGCCGAGCAAGATCCGTTCCCCGCCATCGACGACATCTGCGCCCTGCTCTCGTCGGGCAAGAACGTCGTATCGACCGCGGTGACGCCGTTGATCTACCCGGCGGCGATGGGCCCCGAGGTGCTCGGCCGCATCGAGAAGGCCTGCGCGGAGGGCGGCACCAGCTTCCATGGCACTGGGGTGGAACCCGGCTGGGCCTCCGAGGTGCTGCCACTGACGATGTCAGGCATCTTTCGCCACATCGAGTCGCTGACGGTCCAGGAGCTGCTCGACTACTCGAGCTACGACCACGCGTTCAACTTGTTCGAAGGCATGGGTTTCGGCAAGACCCCCGACGACGAGAGCGCGCTCTGGGGCGACGCGTCCGTGATCGGTGGCTTCTTCCTGGCGCCGATCATGCTCATCGCTGACGGCCTGGGGGCCACCATCGACGACTTCACCTTCGATCGCCAGGTGTGGGTGACCGACACGGCCTTCGACATCGCGGCGGGCCGCATCGAGGCCGGCACGGTTGCCGCGATGCGCTTCTCGGCCACTGCTGTCGTCGAGGGGCGCAAGGCGCTCACGGTCGAGCACATCAACCGCCTGTCCGACGACGCCGCTCCCGACTGGCCCAACGGGCGCGGCTGGAAGGTCACCGTCGAAGGCCTGCCGTCCATGGTCCTCGAGGCCAAGATCGGCATCCACGGTGAGGACCACAATGACCAGGCGTGCCTCGGCACCGCCTTGCATGCCGTCCACGCGGTCGTTCCGCTGTGCAACGCGGCACCCGGGATCAAGACGTGCCTCGACCTGCCCATGATCACCGGGCGCCACAGCCTGCAGAAGCCGAGCAACTGATCGTCGAGCTCCACGAGAATCGGGGGGACAAGCGTTGATCGAGGGCAAGAAGGTCCTCATCACGGGCGGTACCGGCCAGATCGCCGGACCGATCGTCGAGGACATGGTCGCGAAGAACGAGGTCTGGTGCCCGGCGCGCTTCACCGACCCCACACGTAAGGCCGAGCTCGAAGCGATGGGCGTGAAGACCATCCTCTGGGAGATGAAGACGGGCGACCACTCAATGCTGCCCGACGACTTCACCCACGTCGTGCACTCGGCGATCGACCCGGTCGGCGGGCTGGAGCACCATGACGAGGGCATCGCCAAGAACGCCGAGTCGACGGCGCTCCTCATGCAGCATTGCCGAAACGCCGATGCCTTCCTCTACGTCGGCAGCTTCTGCGTCTACCGGCGACACGAGGATCACCCCGACCACGCGTACTCGGAGACAGACGCTCTCGGGGGGATGGCGAGCTACGACCCCGGGTACCCGGTGGCGAAGATCGCAACCGAAGGTGCCGTTCGGTCTGCGGCTCGGATGCTCGACCTGCCGACGACGATCGCCCGCATGAACGTGGGCTACAGCTGGACCGGCCATGGTGGCCTGCCCGTGATGGCGTACCACCTGCTGTCGGCGGGCCAGCCGATCCCCGAGCCGATCGGGTACGAAGACATGTGCTCACCGATCGCCGGCGAGGACATCGCCGCGCAGGCACATCTGCTGCTCGAGGCTGCGTCCGTGCCGGCGACGCTCGTGAACTGGGCCGGCGACGAACCGGTGTCCGATCGCGAGATGGTCGAGTACGTCGCCGAGCTCACCGGCCTGGAGGCCGAGTTCGTCGAGAGCCCCGTAGCGTTCGACACCTTCATCTCCGACAACACCCGCCGTGAGGACATGATCGGCAAGTGCTCCGTTCACTGGCGCGACGGGATCCGCGACACGCTCGAGCGCAGAGGCATCATCGACCCAGCGTGATCGTCACCGATCCGTGGTCAACAGCGCCGCGCCGGCGAAGGCGCCGGACGCGTTCGACCACACGGAGACCTCGGCACCGGGCACCTGGCGAGGACCGGCCTCGCCGCGCAGTTGGCGCGCCGCCTCGATGCAGAAGTTGGCACCGTGGCGGCGACCGACGTTGCACGCCCCGCCGTCGGTGTTGAGCGGGAGCGAACCACCGAGACGAGTTTTGCCTTCCTCGACGAACGCCCCCGCCTCACCGCGTCCGCAGAAGCCGAGGTGCTCGAGCCACTCGAAGCAGATCACCGAGAATCCGTCATAGAGGTGAGCAGTGTCCACGTCGGACGGCCGGAGGTCGGTTCGGGACCACAAGGCCTCGCTGCACGGCGCGACGGAGTTGGCCGTGAAGTCGTCGAGCAGCGTCATGTCGAGATCGCTCACACCCGCCATCGCCCAGGCCTCGACCAGCACCGGCGGCTTCCGGAGGTCTCTCGCGCGCTCGGCCGTCGTGAAGATCACGCACGAGACCGCGTCACAGGGATAGTCGCAGTCGAGGAGGCGGACCGGCTTGCTCACGAAGCGCGAGGCGAGATACTCGTCGAGCGTCAGCGGGTCGCGCAGCAGCGCATCGGGGTTCCGGGCCGCGTGTTCCCTCTGGATCGTCGCGTGAACACCGAACTGCTCCTGCGTCACCCCGAACTCGCTCATGTAGCGCTGCATCTGCAACCCGCCGAGGAACGTCGCGGGCATGCTGCCGCCGAACGGCGCCGTCCACTGCTGGTCGCCGCCGACCCGCCGGGGCCCGTCCGGCGGACCCGTCATCGCCGCCATCGCCTCGAGCGAAGGCCGGCCCCCGCCGGCCTGACGGATGAGTCGAATGGCGAGCGCGGTGTGGCACACGCCCGAGGCGACGGCCGAGATCGTCATGACCGCCGTCTCCGAGAACGCGGGCCCGATCTGGGTCGACGTGAAGAACCAGTTGAGCGGCATCATCCCGAGCAACTGCCCGATCGAGAGGGCGACGCCGCCGGAGGTGCCGATCCCGTCGATGTCCGATGTCGTCATGCCCGCGTCGTCGAGCGCGGCGGTGACGGCCTGGCGGACGAGCTCGTCGTCGGAGTGCGGCAGGCGGCGACCGATCTCCGAGTAGCCGACGCCGGCGATCGCGACCCGCTTGCTGGCGTTCACCATCAGGCCGGCCGGAAGAGCGGCAACGTGCAGCCCGGCGCGACGTCGCGGAAGGTGACGACGAGCGGCAGGTCGATGCGCAGCGCGTCCTCGTCGCAATCGACGAGGTTCGTCGCGAAGCGCAAGGGCTCCTGCTCCACAAGGTTGACGGTGGCGAACACGAAGGGGACCCGCGCTTGGAAGTAGGGCTCGTGGGACTGCATGGGCTGGGACCACGTGACGAGCGAGGCCCGGCCCGACAGGTCGGTCACCGCGAGCGATGTCGACAGGCAGCGCGGGCACGAGCCCTTCGGCGGATGCAGGAGCCATCCGCACGATGTGCAGCGCATGACGAGCAGCTCGTGCCGGGCGATGCCGTCCCAGAAGAAGGCGCTGAGCTCGTCCGGGGCCGGCATCGGTGGGTAGAGGACGTGCTCATTCACGTCGGCGGACGGTTCATCCATCTCCGTCCACCAGCGTGATCGCGCGCTCGGGGCAGTTGCGCTCGGCGCGCCGCGCCGCATCCTCTTGGTCGGTCGGCACGATGTCGACCAGGACGACGGACTTCAGCTCGTCGTCGAGGTCGAACAGCGTCGGCGCTTCCGCGTAGCACCGGTTGTGGCCCTGGCAACGGTCGCGGTCGACGATCGCGCGCATGGGTGCTCCTTCGCTGTCTCGGGGTCAGTCGGCGGCGGGCAGTGCGCCTGAGGTGAACGAGCCTGTCATCTGCGAGCTCGTCCAACCGACGTCGACCGTCAGCGTCGCCCCGCTGACGTGACTCGCTGCGGCGCTGCAGAGGAACACCAACGGGTATGCAGGCTTCTCCGGCGTGTTCTCGATCGAGACGGCGCTGCGCCAGTCCTCGTCGTAGCTCAACCAGTCGTTCGCCCGGGCGAGTGCCGTATCGATGATCCCCGGCATGATGGCGTTGATCCGGATCCCTCGCTGCAAGAAGTGGAAGGCGCGAGACGCCGCATATGCGCAGATCGCCTGCTTGCTGAAGACGTAGTCCATCGTCAGCTCGGCCGGGCCGGTCTGGTCGGGGTGCTCCTCGACCCACTTCGAGGCAGCCTCGAAGTCGGGGGTGGCCAGGAAGTCGAGCAGTGTCGGCAGGTTCGCCTCCCAACCCATGCCGGCGATCGAGGCGATCATGGCGACGGCCGACCCCGACGGCAGCTTGTCCTGATCGATGAGCCGCTCGATCAGGTGGCGCTGACCGATGAAGTTCACCTGATGGATGCCGGGGGAGCCAGCGCCAACGCCCGCGCACGACAGCACCGCGTGGATCGGCCCCTCTTGCGCGTCCACGGCCGCGTCGATGCCGGCACGGTCACGGAGATCGAGCTTGACGCCCGCGACGTCCGCCATCTGGACGTCGGCATTGTCCATGACGGTCACCTCCGCCCCGAGGCCTTGGATGATGCGGGCGGCCTCTGCGCCCATGCCGGTCGCGCCACCGACGACCAGGGCTCGCTTGCCGTCGAACCTGAACATCTCCTCGTACATCTTCAAGAAGTCCTCTCGGGTCGATACGTCACGACGACGGGGTGAAGACGAGATGCTGGTGCTCACCGATTCGCGGGGCACGCCGGGCAATCCGCCACGGCGTCGCCGACATGACGAATGGCGCACCGGGGTACACCACGTCCCGATCCAGATCGTCGTGGTGAACGGCGGTGGGGAACCCACGCGCGGTGATGTGCTCGTCGGCCATGATCTCCTCGGGCGCGTACACCGGCCCGCACGTCAGACCCCTGCGTTGGCCCCCGACGAAGAAGTCGTCGGCACTCAGCTTCGATGCGATGAACATCATCGCCTCGCGTCCGGCGCTCACGATCTCGGTGAGCACCGGGTCGACACCGATGTCACCGAACGCGATCGTCTCACGCTTCGCGCCGAGCTCGAGGAACACGGTCTCGGGGAACTCGTCGCGCAGGTCGAGCTCGTCGAGCCACTCCGACAGGGCGCTGAACTCGCGCGGCGTGCGCGGCGGGACCCCCGTGTTCATCCACCTGCCGTCGGCCGTCAACGCCAGCGTCTGCTGGCTCACGTTGCCCTGGCGCGCCGCGTGGCGGCAGGTGAGGCGCGAGACCTCCTCACCGGTCATCAGCCAGGCTTGTGTGGCGGCCTCGGTCGTGACGTTGGCGGCTGCGTGCAGGCTCACGTCGACCAGCTGCCCGCGACCCGTGACGTCGCGGGCGAGGATCGCGGTGAGCGCGCCGATCGCCGCCCACACCGAGCCGATCTGGTAGCCCTGGTTCCCGCCGCCGCGGACCGGCGGCAGACTGTGGTCGTCGTAGCCGCAGGACCACACCGGACCGCCACCCGCGAGCAGGGTCAGGTCGGTGAACGGCTCGCCCCGCCGCGGGTTGTCGCGTCCGAAGGCAGTGACCGAGACCCATACGAGCTCATCGTGGCCGGCGCGCAGGTCTGAGAAGTCGAGTCCCAGCGCGGACATCCGCCCCGGCGCCTCGCCGTCGAGCACGATGTCCGCTGTCGCGACGAGCCGTCGGAAGCGCGTCACGTCGGCGCCGTCCTCGAGGTCGAGCACCACGCCGAGCTTGCTGGTGTGGTAGTGCCACCACCAAAGACTCCGCTCGGGGTCGGGCCGATCATCGACGAAGGGCTCGTAGCCGCGGCTGTGGTGTCCGCCCGGCGGCTCCACGAGCACGACCTCCGCGCCCAAGTCCGCGAGCAGCTTCCCGGCGAAGGCCGCATGGTCGCTGGCGAGCTCGACGACTCGGAGCCCGGCGAGCGCGCCGCCTGCGGGCGTCATCAGATCACATTCGCGTCGCGAAGTGCGGCGAGCTCCTCGGCAGTGTGTCCAAGGAAGTCGCCGAACACACGGTCGTTGTGCTCACCGAGGAGTGGAGCGCCGCGCTCGATCACCCAGTCGGCCTCGGACAGATGGACGGGGATCCCGTCGACCCGGACTTCACCGATCTCCGGGTGCCGTACGAGGGGCCACAGCCCCCACGCCGAGGTTCCGGGATCGTGCTCGATGCGGTCGACTGCCTGCTGGACGGCGCTGGCCGGCACGCCGACCGCTCTGAGCTCGGCCGCGAGCTCGAAGCGGTCACGCGTGCTCGTCCATCGAGCCATCCGGGCGTCCAGCTCGGACTGCGCGGCGTACCGGCCTGCGAGGTCGTCGAACCGGGATTCGTTCGCCCACGCCTCACCGATGACCTTGGCCAGGGCTGCCCAGTCGGAGTCGTCACGACACGCGATGGCAACCCATCGGTCCTCGCCCGCCGCGGGGAAGATGTTGTGCGGCACCATTCTCGGCGATGCGCTGTGGTTGCTGTCGGGCGAGCCCGCTCGTCGCGCCGGGCGCCCGTTGACGCTGTGGTCGAGGATCGAGGGGCCATCGAGGGTGATCCCGGCCTCGATTGACGACATGTCGACCCATTGGCCCTCACCCGTGCGTCGGCGGTGTACGAGCGCGGCGAGGATCGCGAGCGCCATGAAGTCGGCGCCCAGGTGATCCATGTAGGAATAGCCCCACCCTGCGGGCGGCTCGTCAGGGAGCCCGGAGAGGAACGACAGGCCACAGATCGCCTGGACGACCGGGCCCCACGTCTTGAACGCCGAGTAGGGCCCGGTGTGGCCGAAGCCACTGTTCGAGACGTAGATGATGTCGTTGCGGATCTCGCGGAGGTCGTCGTACCCGAAGCCCAGACGGGCGAGCACGCCGCCGGCGAAGTTCTCGGTGACCACGTCGCTGGTCGCGATCAGCTCGCGCAGGAGGTCACGCCCCCGTTCGTCCTTGAGGTTGATCGTGACACCGAGCTTCTCGACGTTGTGGTTGTTGAACCCGCCGCCGAGCTCGGGGCCTCGGCGTTCGTCGACGAAGGGTCCGCTGCCCCGGAGCATGTCCCAGCGACCCTGGCGGACCGGATCCTCGACCCGGATGACCTGGGCGCCGAACGCGGCGAGCGTTCGGGTCGCGCCTGCCCCGGCGAGCTGGCCGGTGAAGTCGCAGATCCGAACGTTGCCCAGCGGGCGCTCAGATCGGCTCGACATTCACGCCCCCCTTCTCGGACGCGGCGGCGTGCAACGACCTTCGTCGACGGACCGGGCGTTCGACGCGACGTCGTCGAAGCGGTGAGGCCGCGCAATGCTCATCTGCTACGCGATGACGCCGAGCTCGCGGTACCTGGTGAGCTCCAGCTCGCTGAACCCCACTTCCCGGAGCACCTCGTCGGTGTGCTCCCCGATGTCGGGAGCCCGCCCGGGGTCGCCCGGGTCCTGATCGAACAGCACCGGCGGCGCCACCAGCTTGAGACCATCAGGTGCATCGGCCACCGGCCGGATGAACCCGTTGGCCGTCGTCTGGCTGTCGTCGTACAGCTCTTCCAGGGTCTGGATCGGCGCCCACACGCCTCGTGCCGTTGACAGGCGGACTCGCCACTCGTCGAGAGTGCGCTCCGCGAAGATCTCGTCGAGCGCCGCCACGGCCGCGGCACCGTCGGGGCCTCCCAGCGGGCCGGTGAAGGCGACGTTCGCGAACCGTGGGTCGCCCGCGAGCTCCGGATGTTCGGCGCGCTCGTAGAAGTCGAGCCAGTCGGCTTCGCCGCCGAGGAAGACGAGCTGCACGTACCTGTCGTCCTTCGTCTTGTAGCAGTTGACGGACGGACCTCGGAGCTCACGAGGGACCGAAGCGTGGTTCGGTGCGTCAGGGAACTGCGCACTGGCGATGTTCGGGCCGAGCATCCACATCGCGGTTCCGAGCAGCGACGAATCGACGACTGGCGCAGTCGACGTGCGTTCGCGCTGCAACAAGGCAGCACAGATCCCACTGGCGAGCGTGAAGGCGGCCACACCGTCGCCGTGTCCGATCATGGAAGGCGGCTGCTCGACACCTGCGGCCTTGGCGGCTGTGTCGGCCAGACCGCCGCGACACCAGAACGTCGCGAGGTCGAATCCGCCGCGCTCCGCGTCCGGCCCTGCGGGCCCTTGACCCGTCACCTTCGCGTACACGATCTCGGGATTGATCGCGCGGATGTCGTCGACGTCGATCTTCAACTTCTGTCGCGTCTTGGTGAGGTGGCTCGTCAAGAAGACATCGGCGCGCAGCACGAGGCGGCGCAGGATGTCGTAGCCCTCGTCGGCTGCGACATCGAGCGCGATCGCACGCTTGCCCCGGTTGTAGTGCTTGAACATCACGCTCGCACCACCCGGTTCCGCGGTTCCGCCGATGACCCGTACCGGGTCGGGGCTTCGCGGCTGCTCGATCTTGACGACGTCGGCTCCCCAGTGCGCGAGCACGCCGCCCGCACCCGGGCCTGCCGCCCACAGCGCGAGGTCGACGACGCGGATCCCTTCCAGCGGCGGCATGACGTCAGTAACCCTCTGGTCGCTCACGCAACGTCTGGCTCGGTGCTTGGGGCGGCCGGGACCGATCGTCGTCTGTCAGAGTCGAGACCGCACCGCGCGCTGGTGCCGGCGGACTCACGGTCCCGTTCATGACGGCGCCGTCACCTCGGCCGGGAACCGGCGTGGCCCCGGCGTGAACTCGACCGGGATGTGCGGGTACCCCGGGATCAGCCCGTGCCGGTAGGTCGCGGACCGGTCGTCGGGGATGCGGTAGTCCGAGAGCCGGGCAAGGGCCTGTTCGATCCCAACCCGCATCTCCATGCGAGCGAGGTTGGAACCGACGCACCGGTGGTAACCGGCGCCGAAGGCGAGGTGGCGGTTGGGGTCTCGGTCGATGATGCATTCGTCGGGATCGTCGAACTCGCGCGGGTCTCGGTTCGCCGCCGCGAAGTTGGGGGTCACGAAGTCGCCCTTCTTGATGGGGCAACCACCGACCTCGACGTCCTCCACCGCGATGCGACCCAGGCCATGGACCGACCCGGTGTACCGGATCAGCTCCTCGACAGCCTTGGGGATCATGGTCGGATCCTCGACCAGCCGATCGCGCTGGTCGGGGTGTTGTGCGAGCCACACGTACGCGTTGGTGAGGGCGTTCGACGTGGTCTCGAGTCCTGCGGCGACGAGCAGCACGGCGTTGGCCACGATCTTGTCGAACGGGAAGTCCTCGCCATCGATGCTCGTGTGCAAGAGGTGGTCGAAGACGTTGAGCTCGTCGGGCGCCGGGTTGTCGCGACGCGAGATCAGCTGATCGGTGCAGTACGCGACCAGCGCGGACAGCATTCCCACCGCGACTTCCATGTCGGACATGTCAGGGGCGTCACCCTCGATCTCGGGATGCATCGCATCGAGAATGCCCTGGACGTCGCCCGGCGGAAAGCCGAGGAGCTCCTGAAACAGGATCAGTCCGGGAACGCGCCACGCCACGCGCGCGAGGTCGCCCGAGCCACGTTCGATGAACGAGTCGATCTCGCGATCGACGGCGTCGCGAACGGGACCCTCCAAGGCCCGCATGCGCTCGGGCGAGAAGAACGGGTTGATGAACTTCTTGTCTCGGTTCTGCTCCGGTGGGTCGAGCGAGATGATGCTGCCCTCGAGACCCGTGCTGACGCCGAAGACCTTCGAAGAGAACCGCTTCGAGTCCTGGAGCACCTCGTAGACCTCGTTGTAACCGATGATGTGCCACTCGGCGGCTTCCTTCTTCGGCAGCCCGGGCTGGTCGTACCGGTTCTGCGCGAGGGCGACCGGTCGCTGAGCCCGCAGGCGCCGGTACACCTCCCAGATGAAGTCGGGGGGCAGGTTCGGGAAGTCGGGGTGCGTGAAGTCGAAGTGCTCGACGAACTCCTCGACGCTGATGGTCATCGCGCGAACTCCTCTCCTCGGACCGGGCGTCACTGTATCCGAGGTTTCCTGTTCGCGTTAGAAAACGCGGCGCGCACGCCGCGTCATGGCCTTCGCGGCTACTTCTGTCGCTGCGACCGCTCGAGGCGCTGGCGGAGGCCGGAGATGACGATCTCGATGCCCTGCTCGAAGAGCGCATCGTTCGTGATGCCGGCTTCCTCGGCCGCGACCCGGATCTGCAAGGGTTCGCCGACCGGGAGGTCGCTGGTCGCGCTGTCGAACCAGAGCTGCCCGACCATGAACGCGTAGACGGTCGTGTAGGCGAGCATCACCTCGCGCTCGTCGGCGCCCGTCTCGGAGAGGATGTCGATGCCGACTCCGAACAGGCGACGGAGCGACGCCGGGGGCTCGCCGTTCACGATGACCTCCGGAGTCCCCCACTTCAGCCTCCGCAGCTCGGCGCGAACCGCCCGCTCGAAGATCCGGAGTCGTTCGTCCCACGTTCCGGCGTCGACCGCCGGCGCTTGGACCTTCTCGAACGCCCGGTCGACGACGAGGTTGACGAGGGCCTGCTTGCTGGGCACGTAGTGGTAGAGGGCCGCCGCAGTCACTCCCAGCTTCTCGGCCACGAGGCCCATCGTCAGCCCGTCGATGCCCACCTGTTCGGCGAGGGCCGTGGCGGCCTCGAGCGCGTCGTCGAGGCTGATGACCGCTGGGCGGCCGACCGCCGCGCGCGCGGGCTGCGGGCTCACGGTGTCCTCGCCTGTTCGAGGCATGCTCCTCAGCGCATTCTCTTGACTGGCATCACTGTCCTTCAACCTACTGACTCGTCGGTCGGGGGACGGGGAACCGAGAGCCGTGGGCAGCCCTCTCGAGTCCCGGCCCCGCCCTGGGGGGCGTGACTTTTCTATGTTGCGTCAACTAGCGTGCGCGGCGTTTGATTCATCGTCAACATTTCGATCATCAGGGGGGAACGAGGATGACTGCGAAGTGGGCGCGACGGAGCGCGGGTCTCGCGTTGACCGCGGCGCTGCTGATGACGTCGGCATTCACCAGCGCGGCCTCGGCCACGGGGAGCGACGACCCGTCGACGAGTGAGTCCTCTGGGGACCCGCTCGGGCCCAAGAACAAGGCCAGCGGGACACCGGCGAAGATCGGGATGATCGCGGACGGCGTGAGTGAGGGCATCAGCAACGAGATCGACATCCAGGCCGCCGAAGCGACGGTGAAGTGGCTGAACGAGCACATGGGTGGGCTGGGCGGCCACCCCATCGACCTGATCGTGTGCACGACGGACGCCGACCCGGGCAAGGCTGCTGACTGCGCCAACCAATTGATCAGCGACGGGGTGGCCGGCGTCTTCGTCTCCAACTCGACTCAGGCCGAGAGCCTCTGGTCCGTGCTGCACGAGGCCAAGATCCCCGTGATGTTCTACGGCATCACCGAGGAGGACCTGCTGAACGACAAGAGGACGTTCGCTCTCACCAACCCGAACGGCCTCCTGGGCGACTTGCCTGCGGGCATCGCCAAGGAGAACGGCGCCAAGACCGTCACTGCCGTCGTCATCGGTGTCCCTGCCGCGGTCGACGCGGTCGAGGCCGCCCGGAGCCGCATCGAGGCGCAGGGGCGCAAGCTGGAGATCGTCGAGGTGCCGCCCGGCACCGCCGACATGACGCCGCAGATGCAGCAGGTCGTGTCGGACAACCCGAAGGGCGTGGTGAACATCGTCGGCAACGACTCGTTCTGCGCCGCCGCGCTCAACGGTTTGCGGACCGCAGGCTTCAAGGGTGAGGTGGTCGCGATCCAGGAGTGCATCACCGATGTGACGAGGAACGCGGTACCCGGAGACTTCCTCGAAGGAGTCACCGTCGGCGCGACGACGCCGTTCGCTGACAAGTCGAACCCATCGGTCGTGCAGTACCTCGCCGTGCTCGACGAGTACGGGGAGTCGGGAGCCGACCCTGAGGCCAACAACGGCCTCGTAGCATTCATCGTGGCCTCGTCGTTCGCCATCGCGGCGAACGGCGTAGAGGGCGCGGTGAACCCCGCGAGCGTCACCAAGGCGATCAAGTCGATGCCGGACAGCGTGATGCCCGGTACGGGCGGGCAGCACTTCCGCTGCAACGGCAAGGCCGACCCGACCGGGCGGGCCATCTGTGCGGCGAACGAGGTGCTGTACACGACTCTCGACGACGAAGGGAACATCACGACGTTCAAGACGCTGGGTGAGGAGGACCCGGCTGCGAGCTAGGCGAGATCACCTGGCACGAGATCACTAGCAGTGGCGTAGCCCGAGAGCGGCGGGTCGGTCGGTGGATCATTTCGCGTCGTCACTCCTCGGACTCGGCAACGGAGGAACCTACGCGGCGCTGGCGCTCGCGCTCGTTCTGACGTACCGGGCGTCGGGGGTCATCAACTTCGCCACGGGGGCCCAAGCCCTGTACGCGGCGTACACGTACGCGTTCCTCCGCGACGGCAAGCTCCTGCTGATCGTTCCCGGACTGCCGACGACCGTGGACCTCCCCGGCGAGGTCGCCCCCGCCCCGGCGCTGCTGCTGACCTTGGCGATCTCCGCGCTCCTTGGCGCGCTGTTGTACGTCGTCGTCTTCCGCCCGCTCAGGAACGCCCCTCCGCTCGCTCGTGCCGTGGCCTCGCTCGGCGTGCTCGTCGTCCTGCAGTCGCTGATGTCGAACCGGCTCGGCACGACTCCGGTGAGCGTGACCGCGATCTACCCGTCCGAACGGTGGACGTTCGGAGACCTGGCGCTGCTGTCGGACCGGTTCTACCTCGCCGCCACAGTGGTCGTGCTCACGTTGGCGATCACCGCGCTCTACCGATGGACTCCGTTCGGCCTCCACACCCGAGCCACCGCGGAGTCCCAGATGGGCGCGTACGTGAGCGGCATCTCGCCCGATCGGATCGCTCTCTTGAACTGGATCGTCAGCGGTGCCGTCACCGGCATCGCCGGCATCCTCATCGCTCCGCTGGCCCCCGTGACACCGGCCTCCTACACGCTGTTCGTCGTACCTGCCCTCGCCGCCGCCATCGTCGGCAGGTTCCAGTACCTCGTGCCGAGCGTCCTGGCCGGGATCCTCATCGGGATGGTCCAGGCCTGGCTCGTCTACCTGTCAGGGCTCCACTCGTGGATTCCGCAGGCCGGCGTCGGTGACATGGTCCCGCTCGTCGTGATGCTCATCGCACTCCTCGTGACCGGCCGCGCCGTCCCCGAGCGCGGCGCGCTGCTGCGGACGCCGCTCGGCAGGGCGCCCCGACCCCGGTCGATCGCGACCGCGATGGTCGTGGGACTCGCCGTCGGATCCGGGGCCCTCGTCCTCACCAGCGGCTCGGCCCGGCTGGCGGTCATCACGACCCTGATCGGCGCGGTGATCGCACTCTCGCTGGTCGTCGTCACGGGCTACGCCGGGCAGGTGTCCCTGGCGCAGCTGGCCATCGCGGGCGTCAGCGCGTTCGTCCTCACCTTTCTCACCGAGAGCTGGGGCGTGCCGTTCCCCATCGCCCCGTTGCTCGCTGCGCTCGCGGCAACGGCGATCGGCGTGCTCGTGGGCCTCCCTGCGTTGCGGCTGCGAGGCCTGACGCTTGGCGTCGTGACCCTCGCCCTCGCGTTCGGCCTGGAAGCGGTCTGGTTCCGCAACACGGACTACATCGACGCCTCCGGTGCCCGGGTCACCCAGCCGACGCTCTTGGGTCTCGACCTCGGCGTCGGCCTCGGTACGGAGTTTCCGCGGCTGCCGTTCGGCTTCTTGTGCCTCCTGGTCTGCGCGCTCGTCGCCTTCGGTGTGGCCCGGCTGCGGACCGGATCCCTCGGGTCAGCAATGCTGGCGGTGCGGGCCAACGAGCGTTCGGCGGCCGGCATCGGCATCAACGTGACCTTCGTCAAGGTCGTCAGCTTCGGTCTCGCCTCGTTCATCGCCGGGCTCGGGGGCAGTCTCCTCGCCTACCGCCTCGGCACCGTCACCTGGGTCAGCTTCACCGCCCTCGGGGGCTTGACCATCCTCTCTACTGCGTACCTCGCCGGCGTCACCTCGGTGTTCGGCGGTCTGCTGGCCGGGGTCCTGATAGCAGATGGTGTCGTGTTCTACCTGGCCGACCAGTGGATCGACCTCGGCGAGTGGTTCGCGATCATCAGCGGTGTCGCCGTGATCGTGACGCTCATCCAGAATCCCGAGGGGCTCGCCAGCATCGGCCACCGGCTGGCGGACCGGCTCGACGCGTGGCGCCGGAAGCGTGACGGCGCCCCGACCGACCCTTCCCGCACGAGCCGCCTGACGTCCGCCTCGCCCCGAGCCACGCCGCGCAATGCCCCGCCCCCGGGCACGCCCGACGTCCTCGAGGTGGACCACTTGACGGTCCACTACGAGGGCGTCGTCGCGGTCGCCGAGCTCTCCCTGCGGATCCCTGCCGGCGGGATCGTGGGCCTCATCGGCCCCAACGGCGCCGGCAAGACGAGTGCGATCGACGCCATCTCGGGCTTCACCGAGGCCACCGGGGCCGTCGTGCTGGACGGCAGCCGCATCGACGGCCTGCCCCCTCACCAGCGAGTGCGTCGCGGGCTGGCCCGCACGTTCCAGTCGCTGGAGCTCTACGACGACCTCACCGTCGAGGAGAACGTACGTGCCGCCGCCTTCGCCACGCGCGAAGAGTCGCGCCACGACATCGTGGGCGAAGCGCTCGATCTCGTGGGGATCGCGGAGCTTCGCGCTCGCGACGCGGGAAGCCTGAGCCAGGGTCAGCGCCAGCTCCTGTCCATCGCCCGAGCCTGCGCGACGGGCCCGAAGGCGCTCATGCTGGACGAGCCTGCCGCTGGCTTGGACTCCGTCGAGACCGCCTGGCTCGGCGAGCGGATCGGTGCGATCAGCGCCACGGGGACGGGCGTTCTGCTCGTCGACCACGACGTCGCGCTCATGTTCGACGTCTGCGATGACCTCTACGTGCTCGACTTCGGGTGTGTCATCGCCGAGGGCGACGCGGGTTCGATCCGATCCAACCGCGCCGTCGCCGACGCGTACCTCGGACACGTCCACGACGCGGCGGCGGAGCCGGAATGACTCCTCGCCTCGAGGGCTCCGGGCTCACCGGCGGTCGCGGCCGGACGGTGGCGTTCCGCGACGTCGACGTCAGCATCGACGCGGGCGCCATCCAAGCCCTCTTGGGCCCCAACGGCGCGGGCAAGACGACGCTGCTCCTCACGCTCGCAGGCTTCCTCCCGCTCCAGGACGGTGCCGTGTTCGTCGACGGCCAGCCCCTGAAGTCAGGACGCCCGAGCCTCGCGGCGAAGGCAGGGATCGTCCTGGTTCCGGACAACCGCAGTCTGTTCACGACGCTGACGGTCGAGGAGAATCTCAAGGCCGCCCGCCGCAAGGGGCACCGATCGCCACGCGAGATGCTCGACGTGTTTCCGGCCCTCGAGCCTCGGTGGTCCATTCGCGCAGGGGCGCTGTCGGGCGGCGAGCAGCAGATGCTCGCCATGGCCCGTGCCCTGATCCAGGCGCCCCGGGCACTCTTGGTGGACGAGATGAGCATGGGGTTGGCCCCGCTCGTGGTCGAGAGGCTGTTCGACCGCGTGAAGCAGACGGCGGCAGAGGACGGCTGTGCCATCCTCCTCGTGGAGCAGCACGTCACCCTCGCCCTCGAGGTGGCCGACCACGCGGCGGTGCTCAACCGCGGGTCCATCGTGCTGCGCGGTACGGCCGACGAGCTGCGGGGGAAGGCCGAACGGCTCGAGGCCGCCTACTTCGGCGACACCGAGCTCGACTGACGCTCGCGGCTACCGCCAGGTGAGGTTCTTCAGCTCGGTGAAGTCCTCCATGCCGTGGTGGCCCCACTCGCGGCCGATGCCCGACTGCTTGTAGCCGCCGAAGGCGCCGTGCACGCCGATGGCGTCGGGCCACGCGCCCCAACCCGGGCCCGCGCCGTCGCCCGGGCCGAGGTCGTCGACCGGCGAGCCGCCGACCGTGGTGACCAGCACGCTGCCGGCCCGGATCTGGCGGGCGACGTTGAAGCCCCGGCCGGTGTTGGCGGAGAGCACCCCGCCACCCAAGCCGTAGATCGTGTCGTTGGCGATGCGCACGGCCTCGGCGTCGCCACCCGAGTACGGGATGACCGTGAGCACGGGTCCGAAGATCTCCTCCTGACAGATCCTCATGTCGTTGCGACAGTTGACGAAGATCGTCGGCTCGTAGAAGAAGCCCTTGTCGAGACCATCGGGGCGCTTGCCTCCGAGCGCGACCTCGGCACCCTGCTCGACGCCCGACGTCACGTAGCCCTCGACGCGGGCCCGCTGCTGCTCTCGGATCAACGGCCCGACGACCGTGTCGGGCTCCGCGGGATCACCGACCTTGATGAAGGGCATCACTGCCTTCACGGCTTCGATGAATCCGTCCACGTGGGTCTCGGGCATCAGCACCCGGGACTGGAGCACGCACCCTTGCCCGGCGTGGATGACGCAGCCCTGGATGGCGTCGTTGACCGCCTGGTCGGGGGCGACGTCGTCGAGCACGACGAGGGCACTCTTCCCGCCGAGCTCGAGCTGCAGCTTCTTGACCGTCGTCGACGCCACCTCCATGATCCGACGTCCTGTTGCCGTCGAGCCCGTGAAGGTGACCATGTCGACCATCGGGCTCGACGAGAGCTCCTCGCCGACCTCGGCGCCGCCGCTCACGACGTTGAACACGCCTGGCGGCAGTCCCGCCTCCTCGGCTGCGAGCGCCAGCTCCATTCCGTCCAGGGGTGTCCACGGGTGCGGCTTCAGGACCACCGTGTTCCCGACCGCGAGGGCCGGGAACACCTTCACGATGTTGAGGAAGAACGGAAAGTTGAAGGGGGTGATCGCCGCGACGACACCGACGGGCTCACGCACGAGAGCGGTGCCGGCGACCGTGAGCGGGTTCGCCTTCGGGGGACCGGGCTCGAACCAGTGCACGGCGTGCTCGACGGTCTCGGCTACCGACCGCGCGAAGTCGATCGCGCCGCCGACCTGCACGAAGTCGGCAAGCATTCCTGTCGATCCTGCCTCGGCGATGACCAGCTCCTTCAGGTGGTCACGCCGCGCGTCGAGGATCTCGGCGAAGCGGAGCATGGACTTGGCCCGCTCCGCGGGCGACATCCACGCCCAGGGTCCGTCGTCGAACGCCCGGCGTGCTGCGGTGACGGCCGCGGCGGCGTCCTTGGCGCCGGCCTCGGGGACGCTGCCGATCGATTCTTCGGTGGCAGGGTTGATGACGTCGATGGACCCGCTGGCGCTGCCACCGGTCCACTCCCCGTCGATGTACAGGTCGTACGTGTAGCTGGTCATCGTCCTCCTGTGCAGATCGAGACCGGGTGCACGCGGGATCGCGCCGAGCGTTCGATCAGCCTTCGGCCGGCCATCCGACGGTCTTCGTCTGGGTGAAGATCTCCAGGCCCTCGATGCCACATTGGCGGCCGATTCCCGAGCCCTTGTAGCCGCCGAACGGGGCGTCGGCGTCGTACCAGATGCCGCCGTTCACGCTGAGCGTCCCGGTGCGCACCTTCCGGGCGACCGCCTTCGCGCGATCCAGGTCGCCTGAGGTGACGCCCCCCGCGAGGCCGTAGGGGCTGTCGTTCGCGATGCGCACCGCGTCGGCGTCGTCGTCGAAAGGGATCATCGCCAGCACCGGGCCGAAGATCTCCTCACGGGCGATCGTCATGTCGTTGGTGACGTCCACGAAGAGGGTCGGCTCGACGAAGAAGCCCTTGTCGAGGTGGGCCGGGATGCCGCCTCCGGTGACCACGCGTGCACCTTCGCTCTTGCCCGTGTCGATGTAGCCGAGCACGCGCTCTTGCTGGCGCTTCGAGATCTGCGGGCCCTGGAGGTTCTCGAACTGCCTCGGGTCGCCATAGCTCCAACTCTCGAAGCTGGCCTTGGCGATCTCGACTGCCTCATCGTACCGGTGACGGGGCACGAGCAGGCGCGACGCCTGCGCACACGCCTGGCCGCCGTGCATGCACGCCATCGCGGCCATGCCGAAGAACGCCTCGAAATCGGCGTCGTCGAGCACGATGTTGGCGGACTTGCCGCCCAGCTCGAGGAAGACGTCCTTGACGGTGGCCGAGGCGCCCTCCATGATCCGCCGGCCGGTCGCGGTCGACCCGGTGAAGGCCACCATGTCCACCTCGGGCGAGGTCGTGATCACCTCACCGACGAGGTGGTCGGACGAAGTGACGACGTTGACGACGCCAGGGGGGATCTCGGTCGACTCGGCGATCAGACGCCCCACTCGGGTGGCGTTCCACGGCGTGTCCGGCGCCGGCTTCAACACGCACGTGTTGCCCATCGCCAGGATCGGTCCGAGCTTCGTCAGGATGAGCTCGATGGGAAAGTTCCACGGGACGATGGTCCCGATGACGCCCTTGGGCTCCTTCCACACCTCACGAGCGGTCAGGATGCCGAAGCCGAGGGCGTCAACCGCCGGGAGCGTGCGCTCCCACTCGAACTCATCGATCATCTGCCGCGGCCAGCTCAGCGCTCGCTTCACCGGTGCGTCGAGCTGCGGGCCGTAGGTGAGCGCGATCGGGCAGCCGACCTCGGCGACGAGCTCCTGGCGCAGCTCCTCTTGCTCGGACTCGATCGCGACCTGGAGCTGCTCGAGGCAGCGCTTGCGCAGCGCCTTGTCGGTCGACCACGACGTGTGGTCGAACGCGGATCGTGCTGCGGCGATCGCGGCAGCCATGTCGGCCGCCGAGCCGTCGGCGACCGGGCCGAGCACGGCTTCGGTCGTCGGATCGACGTTGTCGAAGGTCTCGCCACCCTCGGCGTCGACGAGCTTGCCGTCGACGAGCATGCGGGCTTCGCCCATGACGGCGCACACTATCGAGTTTTCAACGATGCCTCAAAATGGCGCGCACCACGCTCAGCGATCCGCGGAGCCCCAGCCCTGGGCATCACGAAGCACCTCGCGGAACGGCTTGTCCTTGTCTTCGCTCGGCTCGCGGGGCAGCCCGAGGAGCCGTTCGCTGATGACGTTGCGCTGGATCTGGTTGCTGCCACCCGCGATCGCGAACTGGCGGCCGTAGAAGAAGCCGGTTGCCGCGCGCTCGCCCGATGAGCCTGCCTCCCGCCACGCGACTGCAAGACGCCCGGCGATGGTCACGGCTGCGATCGCGCGCTCGGGATTGCGTAGGCCCATGGACAGCTTGACGAGCGCTGCGGACGCGGGGTTGGCGCTGCCGCTCGTCAGCCGTGCCGTCACGCGTTGGGTCAACAGCTCGTGGGCCCAGTCTTCGGCATGAGCTCGGGCGATGAGCTGACGCACCGCGGCGTTGCCCGTGGTACCCCGCTGGCGCGCCAGCTCGACGAGGTCGGGAGCGAGCTCTCGTTGCGAAGTGGCGCCACCCGCGCGCGGGCCCTCGATGTGGCCGACGCCGCGCTCGAACACCAGCATCGAGTTGGCAACGGCCCACCCGCCGTTGACCGGGCCGATCACCATGTCGTCACCGACGACGACGTCGTCGAGGAACTCCTCGCAGAACTCGAGGCTGCCGTTGACCTGGCGGACCGGCCGGACGGTCACCCGCTCGTCGTGCAGAGGGACCTTGAACCACGTGAGGCCCCGATGCTTCGGCACGTCCCAGTCGGTGCGCGCCAGGCAGATCCCGTAGTCGGCGTACGTCGCGCCCGACGACCACAGCTTGGTGCCGTTGAGGACCCAGGTGTCGCCTGTGCGGGTGGCCCGGGTGAGGATGCCGGCGAGGTCCGAACCCGCGGCCGGCTCGGAGAGCAGCTGCACCCAGATGTCCTCGGCTCGGAGCAGTCGCGGGATCCATGCCCGCTTCTGCTCCTCGGTGGCGTTTGCAAGCAGCGTGGGCAGGACCACGCCCATGGTCACCATCGAGGCCACGCCCGCCGGCAACGGCACCGCGTAGCCGGCCGACTCTTCGATCCAGACGCGCTGGTGCGCCTCGGACAGCCCCTGGCCGCCGTACTCCGTCGGCACGGTGATGCCGACGTAGCCCGCGTCGTACATCTGCTTCTGCTGTGCACGGCCGTCGGCGAGCTGCTCGGGGGTCAGTCCGTCGACGTCGAGCGTCGACGAGCCCGGGACCCGGGCGGGCAGGTTCGCGGCGAGCCAGGCGCGCATCTCGGTGCGGTAGTCGTCGAGACCATCGATCTCGCTCACAGTGCGTGCACCTCGCAGATCCGCTCGCGGTGCCACACCGGGTCGCACCACAACGAAGTGGTCGAACGTGCTCGTCGCATCAAGAGGTGGAGGTCGTGCTCCCAGGTGAAGCCGATCCCACCGTGGATCTGCAGACACTGCTGCGCGATCTCGGTGGCGCGCTCGTCGATGTAGGACGCCGCCATCGACACCACCTCCGCGGCGTCGTCACCGCCCGCATCGACGACCCGCGCGCTCTCCGTGGCCACGGCCTTGCAGCCCTCGAGAAAGACCGCGACGTCCGCCATCACGTGCTTGAGTGCCTGGAACGACCCGATCGGGCGCCCGAAGGCGACGCGGCCCTTCGAGTACTCGACGGTCATCTCGAACATCGTGTCGAGCGCGCCGACGGTCTCTGCGCAAGCGAGCACGACCGCGATCTGCAGCTGATGCTCGAGCGCGACCTCGGTGTCGGCGCCCGCGCCACCGAGCTGCGCGGCTGCCGGCAGGCGCGCGTCGAACGTGACCTCACCCATGCGTCGGGACAGGTCGAGGCACGTCAACGGCTCGACATCGACACCAGCAGTGCGCGTCGGCACCAGGACCTGGACCGGCGCGCCGCCGAGGGTTCCGACGACGCACAGGACGTCGGATGTCAGGGCGTCCTGCACGAAGCCCCTCGTGCCTCGGAGGACGATCTCGTCGCCGTCCGCGGTGACCGTGAGTCCATGGCCGCCGTCCCACTTGCCCGTGGAGTCGAACGGGGCCCACGTCGCCACCACCTCGCCCGCGACCATGCCGGGAAGGAGGGCCGCGCGCTGCTCAGCGGTCCCGTCGGCAGTGACGGCGGCACCGACCACGTTCATGGAGATGAACGGCCCCGGTTGGACGAAGCGACCGATGGTGTCGGCCACGACCGCCAGGTCGATCAGACCATGACCGCTGATGCTCCCGCCGCCGTGCTCCTCCGCGACGAGGAGCGAGTACCAGCCCAGCTCGGCGGTACGAGCCAACCACTTCTCGTCGTAGCCGCGGGGGTCCTCATGCAGCTCTCGGGTCGCCGCGAGCGGGAGCTCGCTCTGGATGAATCGCACCGCGGTGTCATGGAGCAACCGCTGCTCGTCGGTCAGCTCGTCGTCCACCTCGCGTCCCCCGTGCCGGCCGCTCGTCTCTGCGTCGCCACCCTAAATTGAGGCATGATAGAAAAGCCAGCGTCCGAGATCAGGGGGAAGCATGCCCGACTATCAGTACCTGCTGGTCGAGCAGCACGACGACGGGGCCGTCGTGCGCATCATGCTCAACCGACCCGACGCCCGCAACGCGCAGAATCGCGGCCTGCTGGTCGAGCTGAACGACGCGTTCCTCGCCGCAGAGGCCGACGACGCCGTACGGGTCGTCATCTTGGGCGGAACCGGTCCGATGTTCTCGTCGGGACACGACGTCATGTCGAAGGTCTCGATGGAGGAGTACATGCCGGGCCCCAACCAGCACGCGACCTGGAAGGTCAATGGCGGCGCCCGGGAAGGCGCCGAGAGCCTGATGCTCCAGGAATGGCACTACTTCTTCCAGAACACGTTGCGGTGGCGGAACCTCCGCAAGATCACGATCGCGCAGGTGCACGGCGACGTGTACTCCGCCGGGCTGATGCTGATGTGGGCGTGCGATCTCATCGTCGCCGCCGAAGGCACGCGCTTCGCCGACGTCGTCGGCACGCGCCTCGGCATGTGCGGGATGGAGTACTTCGCGCACCCGTGGGAGTTCGGCCCCCGAAAGACCAAGGAGCTCATGCTCACCGGCGATTCGGTCACCGCCGACGAGGCCCACGCCATGGGCATGGTCTCGAAGGTCTTCCCGGCCGATCAGCTCGGCGACATGACCCTCGACTTCGCTCGTCGCGTCGCCGCGGTTCCGACGATGGCGGCGCTGCTCGTCAAGGAGTCGGTCAACCAGACGGTCGACAACATGGGGTTCTACAACTCGCTCAATGCGTGCTTCACGCTCCACGAGCTGAACCACAGCCACTGGTCGGTGGTTCACGGTGGCGGGCCACCCCTCGCACTCCCTGAGGACGGCGTGCCGGCCATGAAGGAAGCACCGCCGGTCGTCCCCGCACAGAAGAACAGAGTCCGCGGCTGACGCACTACGTGTCCGACGATGTTAATCTTCGTAAGGAATTCGCTCGGAAGGGCCGCGTCCAGGGGGAGCCTGCCATGCAGATGGAAGACATGATCATGGTGAGCATCGACGATCACATGGTCGAGCCGCCGGACATGTGGAAGAACCACGTGCCCGCCAAGTGGGCCGATCAGGCTCCGAAGCTCGTTCGCAACGAGTTCGGCGTCGATGAGTGGGTGTTCCAAGGGGAGGCAACCTCGACCCCCTTCGGCCTGTCCGCGACCGTCGGCTGGCCCAGCGAGGAGTGGGGCTACGCCGCCGGTGCGTACACCGAGCTGCGCCCCGGCTGCTTCGACGTCCACGAGCGGGTGCGCGACATGAACGCGAACGGCGTGCTCGCGTCGATGAACTTCCCGACGATGGCGGGCTGGAACGCCCGGACGTTCGCGGAGGCGGACGACAAGGAGCTCGGGCTCGTCATGCTCCAGTCGTACAACGACTGGGTGATCGACGAGTGGTGTGCCGCGTATCCGGGTCGCTTCATCCCCTGCTGCCTGGTTCCGATGTGGGACATCGACGAGACGGCGAAGGAGGTGCACCGCGTCGGGAAGAAGGGCTGCAGGAGCATCAGCTTCCTCGAGACGCCGCACATCAAGGGATACCCGAGCTTCCTGTCGGGCCACTGGGACCCGATGCTCGAGGCGCTGTGCGACGAGAACATGGTCCTGTCGCTCCACATCGGGGCGGGCTTCGAGTGCATCGCTCGTCCTCCGGAGGCAGGGATCGACCACCTGATGGTCATCGCGTGCCAGGTGTCGGTCGTCACCGCCCAGGACCTGCTCTTCGGCCCGACGCTGCGTGCCTTCCCGGACCTCAGGGTCGCGCTCTCGGAGGGCGGGATCGGCTGGATCCCCTTCTACCTGGACCGAGTCGAACGTCACTACGACAACCAGAAGTGGATCACGAACAGCGAGTTCGGCTTCGGCCCGACGAGGCCGTCGGAGGTGTTCCGCAGGAGCATCCTCGCTTGCTTCATCACGGATCCGTCGGGGCTCGAGGCGCGCCACCGGATCGGCATCGACAACATCGCGTGGGAGTGCGACTACCCACACACCGACACGACCTGGCCCGAATCACCAGAGTTCCTCTGGAAGGAGCTCCAGGGCGCCGGGGTCACCGACGACGGAGAGATCAACAAGATCACCTGGGAGAACGCCTGCAGGTTCTACGACTGGGATCCGTTCGAGCACATCGCCAAGGAAGACGCAACCGTAGGTGCCCTGCGGGCCCTCGCGAAGGACGTCGACACCACTCGCATGTCCCGCGAGGAGTGGCGCAAGCGCAACGAGGCTGCCGGCGTGGGGGTGTTCTGAGGAGAGCGGTGGACGCGCGATCGCCGAGCGCCGAACACGAGCTTCACGGCTCGCCGATGACGGCCCGGCAACGCGAGGCACCGGGCTCCTCGGGATGATGCAACGGCGCCATGCTTCGAGTCGTGCAGTGGGGCTCCGGCGTGATCGGTCGTCACGCGTTGAGGGCAGCCGTGGATCACCCCGACCTGGAGGTCGTGGGTGCCTTCGTCTACCGCGACGAGCAAGTGGGTCGCGACGCGGGTGAGATCGGCGGTATCGGGCCCATCGGCGTGACGGCGACGAACGAGCCCGGGGCGATCCTGGCGCTCGACGCCGACTGCGTGCTGTACATGGCCCAGGGCGAGCACGGCGCCGCGCCGGCGATCGACGACATCTGTGCGCTCTTGGCATCGGGAAAGAACGTCGTCTCGACCGACGAGACCCCGTTGATCTATCCGGCGAGCATGGGTCCGGCGGTCGTGGAGCAGCTGGAGGAGGCGTGCGCAGCGGGCAAGACCTCGTTCCACGGCACGGGCATCGAGCCAGGATGGGCGTCAGAGGTGTTGCCACTGACGATGTCAGGCATCTTCCGATACATCGAGTCGCTGACCGTGCAGGAGCTGCTCGACTACTCGACGTATGACCATGCGTTCAACCTGTTCGACGGCATGGGCTTCGGTCGGGCGCCGGACGACCCGAACGTGCTGTGGGGTGAGGCTTCGACGATCGGCGGGTTCTTCGTGGCTCCGCTGATGCTGGTCGCCGACGGGTTGGAGGCGACGATCGAGGATCTCTCCTTCGACCGCCAGGTGTGGGTGACCGACGAGGCGTTCGATGTCGCCGCGGGCCGCATCGAGGTGGGGACGGTCGCTGCGATGCGGTTCTCGGCCATGGCAGTCGTCGAGGGTCGGGAGGCGCTCACGGTGGAGCACATCACTCGGTTGTCGGACGAGGCCGCTCCAGACTGGCCGAGCGGTCGCGGGTGGAAGGTGAGCATCGAGGGGCGCCCGTCGATGGTGCTCGAGGCCAGGATCGGGGTGCACGGTGAGGACCACAACGACCAGGCCTGCTTGGGCACGACCATGCACGCGGTGCACGCGGTCGCGCCGGTGTGTGAGGCGGCACCGGGGATCAAGACGTTCCTCGACCTGCCCATGGTCGTAGGCCGTCGCATCCTGCGCCGCCCGTCGAGTGGGCAGTATCAACCGATGCGGTAGAGGGCGATGGCGCTCTCGGAGGTGATGGCCTGCTGTTGCTCGAGGGTCAAGCCCTCGAGGGCTTCGGTCAGCTCATCGGTGACGCCCGGGAACTTGGCGTCGGGGTGCGGGTAGTCCGACGCCCAGATGATGCGCTCCGCGCCGACCAGCGGCGAGTGCGCGGTGAAAGCCAGCATGGACTCGTCGGGGTCGAAGCTGATCCAGCACTGTCGACGGAAGTACTCCGACGGGGAGAGCTTCAGGTCCCCCACCTCCCACTGGAACTTGTCCACGTGGTGGTCGAGCCGCTCCAGCCACGGGACGATCCAGCCGCCGTTGGCCTCGAGGAAGATCAACCTGCAGCCCGGGAATCGCTCGCACACCCCGCCGGCGGTCGTCCACATGATCGCCGCCATCACGTCGACGGGGTTGGCCAGCGCCTGGCTGAACAACAGCCCCTTGTCACCGATCCGCAGCCCGAGCGACGCTCCTGGCAGGTCCGGCGCCAGGAACGGATGCATGGCGATCGGCAACCCCGTTTCCTCGGCGGCCTGCCAGATCGGGTCGTACACCGCGTCGTTGAGCGGTCGCCAGTCGACCGCGGGGTTCGGACGCATGAAGACCGACACCATCCCGGGCAGGGTCGCGACCCGCCGGATCTCATCGGCGACACCCTGCACATCCTCCGGCGCGTGCATCGCGGGAACCGCACCCGCGGCGAAGATTCGACCCTCACCCTCCAGGGTGTGATCGGAAGCCCAACCGTTGTACGCACGCGCCTGGGCGACCGTGAAGGGAACGTCGGTGATGCTCTGGAGCGCCAGCAGCATCGTCGGGTACAGGACCGCCAGGTCGATGCCGTCCTGGTCCATGTCCTGCAGACGAGCCTTGGCGTTGTAGGCCGCTGGACGCACCTCGGTGTACCGCATCTCCCCGCGGAACGCCCTGGCCCGATCCTCGTCGCTCATCCCGGCCGTCCCGGCCGCCGCGTGGAGGTTCGCCGGCGTCCGGGTGCCGTTGAAGACGACCGTCTCCTCGCCGTCCTCGGCGGTCTCGATGTGCCAGATGCGGTCGCGGTACTCCGCCTCGGCGTAGTCCAACATCCCGGTTGGATGCTCGAGGATGTGCCCGTCCGAGTCGACGTACCGCAGCCCGGGCTCTTCTGCCACGCTCGCCTCCTCGGACGCTCGACCCGTCCTTTTCTATACCTCGTCACCAACTCTGGTCGACCCCCCTGTGGCTTTTCTATGCTGTTTCAAATTAGGGTGCTGGGGCGGCGTGTGCGATGGGTTGCACGCCCCTCCGTCCGCGCGAGGTGAGGAGAGTCGTGTGGCGACCACGATCGACCCGCTCTTCGATCCGAGAACGGTCGAAGAACCTCACAGCTACTTCGCGCAGCTGCGGGAGACCGATCCGGTTCACCAGGTCCCTGGCACCGACGCATTCCTTGTGACGAGGATGGACCTGATCCACGAAGTAGTGGCGAACACCAAGACCTACTCGAGCTCCAGCACCGAGTTCCTGCACCTGGCAGAGGACGGAACCGCCGAGCTGGTCGACGTGCTGGGCAACGCGGGCGAGATGGACGACATGGGCAGCGCGCTGGCGACCGCGGACCCCCCGGATCACACCCGACAGCGCAAGATATTGACCCCGTTGTTCACCACGGCCGTGATGGCGTCCCGGGAGTCAGAGTTCCGCGCGCTCGTCGACGACGCGCTGGATCGACTCCTGCCCGCCGGCCGCCTCGAGTGGATGGCCGACGTCGCCGAGCCGTTGCCGATGCTCATGGTGACCCGCCTGCTCGGCGTCGCCGACGAGCACGCGCCCACGCTCAAGGCGCAGGGCTACTCCTCCGTCGAGGCGATCGGCGGCTTCGTCACCGAGGAGCTGCGCCCGACGTTGCTCACAGCGATGGCGGAGTTCGGCCCCGTGCTCGACGCCTTCCTGGCCGCTCGAGCCAGCTCGACGCCGAACACCTCGACCGTGATCGGAACCTGTGCGCAGGCCGTAGAGGCCGGCGAGCTCAGCGAGGGCGAGGTGTTCGCCATCTTGGGGACCCTCATCTCCGCCGGGGGCGAGTCGACGACGAGCCTGCTCGGCACGGGCGCCCGCATCCTGGCGGAGCAGCCTGTCCTCCAGCAGCGCCTGCGTGACGAGCCGTCGCTGATCCCCACGTTCGTCGAAGAGGCGCTCCGGATCGACCCGCCCTTTCGGGGCCATTACCGCCGGACCACCCGCGACACGATCCTCGGTGGGACGACGATCCCGGCCGGGGCGCGCGCGGTGCTCGTCTGGCCTGCCGCGAACCGAGATCCGGGCGCGTTCGAGCGCCCGGAGGACATCGATCTCGACCGGCCCAACGCGCGCCAACACGTCGGCTTCGGCTGGGGCATCCACCTCTGCCTGGGCGCTCCCCTCGCCCGCATCGAGGCGAGGATCACGTTCGAGCGCCTGTTGACCCGTACCTCCTCCTTCACCATCGAGGAGACCGACACCAGACTGGAGCACCACAAGAGCCTCATGATTCGTCGGCTCGTCGAGCTCCCCCTTGTGATCGAGCTCGCGACGTAGACCACGAATCGTCGGCCCGAGAGGAGTCGCCATATGACGAAGACGGACCCAGGAGCGCAGGCGGCAGAGGGCGCGATCTCCACGATCGGCATGATCTCGGCCGACTCGCACGTCAACGAACCGCGCGACCTCTGGTCGTCGAACCTGCCGCCGTCGTTGCGGGAGCAGGCGATGCGTGGCCTCGAGTCCGGGGAAGACGGGAGCTGGCAGCTGGTCTTCGACGGCCAGCACGCGTTCCAGCAGAGCATGCAGGCCGAGGCCGATCGCCTCGCGGTGCTCGACCCCGACAAGCGAATCGACGTCATGCGCGCCGACGGCGTCGCCGCCGAGTGCATCTTCCCGACCATCGGGCTCCAGGTCTGGATGCTCGAGAGCCCCGAGGGGGGCAAGGCGAGCTGTCGCATCTACAACGAGTGGATCCACGACCAGCTGCATCGGCGGTCGCCCCGGTTCTGCTGCGCCGGCCTCGTACCCACGTGGGACGTCGAGATGGCGATCGCGGAAGCGACCTTCATCGCCGAGCTCGGGTTGGGCGCCATCATGCTCCCGGCGATCGTCACGCCGATGTGGAACCACGCTTCGTGGCGGCCGTTGTGGGATCTGATCGCGGGGACGGGCCTTCCCGTGGTGATGCACCAGGGGACCGGCCATGAGATGGTCCACTACCGCGGCCCTGGCGCCGCCGTCGCCAACTTGATGTACCTCCAGACGATGGCTCCCCAAGTCGCGACGTTGCTCTCGACGTCCGGTGTGCTCGCCGACCGGCCAGGGATGCACGTGGTGTTCATCGAGTACAACACGGGCTGGCTCGCGTGGACGATGGAGACGATGGACTACTACAACGTCGCCTTCCGCAAGTACGACGAGTTCCGCGACTTCGGGAGCAGGTCCGGCAATCCGTCGGTGTACCCGGACCTCGCGCACCCGCCGAGCTACTACGCCCGGCGTCAGATCCACTCGACGTTCCAGAGCGACTCGATCGGAATCCACAACCTCGTGCACACGGGCGAGACCACGCTGATGTGGGGCAACGACTTCCCGCACGAAGAGGGCACGTACCCACATTCGCGCGAGATCGTCGATCGGCAGGCGAACCTGATCGACGACCGAGCGATCGCCCGTCGTGTGTTCCGGGAGAACGCACTCGAGGTCTTCGGCTTCGACCCCGCCGAGGTCACGCCGATGTCGTAGCTGCCGCGCGCGGGTGGCTCAGGTGCAGGCGCCGTCGATCTTGAGCTGGATGATCTCCTCGTCGGTGCACCCGAGGTCGCGCAGGATCTGATCGGTGTGTTCGGCGAACCCGGGTCCGATCATCCCGGCGGGTGGCTGCTCGTCGAACTGCACGGGGTTGGCCACCAGGCGTTGTGGATTTCCCTCGGCGTCGGCGAGCTCGACGAGGTAGCCGTTGGCGTCCACTTGGGGATCCTCGGCGAGCTCGACGAGGTTCCACTCCGGCGCCCACTGACCATCGAGCGTGCTCAGCTGCTCGACCCAGTAGGAGAACGGCTTCTGCGCGAAGGCGTCGCTGATCACCCCGAGGATCTCCTGGGTGTGGTCCATGATTCCCTGGGCCGTCGCGAACCGCTCGTCGTCGAGCAGGTGCTCGATCCCCAGGTGCCGGCACGTGTCCTCGAAGTACCGGCCCGGTTGCAGCATGTTCAGGTTGACCCAGCGATCATCCGAGGTCCGGAAGGCTCCGATGAGCGGGTTCGCGATCGCCGCAGCCGGCTCGGTCAGCGGTGCCGGCGGGATGTTGTGGCCGGTGGCGAGGGTGATCGACATGTTGAGGCCCATCGCCCACATGCCGACGCCGAGCAGGGAGACGTCGACGACGGACGTCTCCCCCGTTGCGGCCCGGCCGAAGAGGGCGGCCGCGATGCCGCCGGCGATGGTCATGCCGCCGATCGAGTCGCCGTAGGCACCACCGGGCATCGCGATGGGACGAGGGCTGTCCGGCGGGGTCGCGCTCCACGCGCTACCTCCTCGGCACCAGAACGCGGATCCGTCGTAGCCGCCCTTCTCCGCGTCGGGACCCCGCTGACCGTGGCCGCTCCCGCGTACGTAGATGATGTCCGGGTTCACCTCGCGCACGTGCTCGACCTCGATCTCGAGCCGGCGCCGCGCATCAGGGAGGAAGTTGGTCAAGAAGACGTCGGCCTCGCTCACGAGCTTCATCAGCACGTCGTGCCCGCCGGGAGTCTCGAGGGCGAGCCCGATGCTTCGCTTGCCGCGGTTCGGGTGCTCCATCAGCGGCAGGAACGAGTTCGTCCCGGCGGCGTAGCTCCCGATGCTCAACCCTCGCTGTGCATCGCCGGTCACCGCGTGCTCGACCTTGATCACGTCGGCGCCCCACTCGGCGAGGATCGCTCCCGCTGCGGGCGTGAAGGTGAACTGCGCCACTTCGAGGACCGTGACGCCCTTCATCGGCAGATGCACTTCGAAGCCTCCTCAGGCTGGACGGTCTGCACGCGGCCGGGTCATCGCAGTCGCGCGTCTTGCAGGTTCGTGGATGAACGGCAGCTCAGCGCGCTGCGAGCGCGTCGGCCGCCGCTCCGATCAGACCGAACTTCTCGTAGCCGGCCCGGGTCTGGAGCTTGCCCTCCTCGGGTAGTAGCGCCTGCGGAGGTCGCGACCGCCCGTAGTCTCCGACGGGAAGACCCAGTGCGTCGGCGGCGACCTTGAGGGCCTCACCCCAGTGGGTGAGGTAGCCGGGGCGCCCGGGGTACTCGCCGAACCAGCGGCCGATGGCGCCCTGGAACTCGTCCAACCCGGACTCCTCGGCGAAGGCGATGGCGTCGGCGATCCTGTCCTCCCAGATCAGCTCCCAGTACTGCGTGTACCACTTGTTCTGCGGCGTCTCGTAGAGGTAGCCCACCGTGCCGAGCTGGGCGGGAGTCACGATGCCCTGCTGCAGCCAGCCCGCCCGGTACACGATGAGGTCGCACTCCCAGATGACGAGCTCGGGAGCGAGGGCATGGAGGATCGCGGACGTCATGAAGCTGTCCATGTGACCCTCCTTCACCGAGATCACCGCAGGGATGCGGTGGTGGATGTCGGCCATCTCCTGCGCGGTGAGCAGGTAGCCCGACGCGGGCGCGTTGAACATGCCGAGAGCGATGTCGGTGCGCTCGGCGACGTACTCGAAGAAGCGCAGCACGCCCTCGCCGTTGTGGACCTCCATCGGTGGGGTCTGCAGGACGCACATGTCCGCGCCGTGCTCTTGCGCGTGCAACGTGAGCTCGAGCGACTCCTTCGACGAGGCGGTGCCGGTGCACGCTTGGATGACGACGTCGGGCTTGATGGCGCGTGCTTCCTCGATCGCCACCTCGACGAGCTTCTTGCGCTCGTCCATGGTGAGCGACCACCACTCCGCGACCCCGCTGGTGAGCCACAACATGTCGTGGTCGAGCGGACCGACGCAGTAGCGCACGAGCGTGCGGTACGCGTCCCAGTCGATCTCGTCTCCGTGCGGGCCGCTGAACGGTGTGTAGAGCGAGTTGCCGATTCCGTGCAACCCTCCGCTCGCCGCCCAGTCTCGAGCATCTCGCGCCGAAACCATCACACACCCCCCGAGACGGATTAGTTACTCAGAGTAAGATATCGGCGTGCCGTCGAGATGGTCAAGGAGCACATCGATGAAGGGTCCGTTGAGCTACGAGGGCAAGCGGGTGGTCGTCAGCGGAGGGGGCGGTGCGGGCATGGGCGCGGCCGTGGTCCAAGGGCTCGCCGATCTCGGTGCCGAGATCCACGTGCTGGACCTGAAGGAGCCTCCCATCGACGTCGCCAGTCACCAGTCGGTCGACCTGCGCGACCCCGACGCCGCGACAGCCGCGATCGAGAACATCGGTGGAACGATCGACGCGTTGTTCAATGCAGCCGGCCTGCCGGGTGTCGCCTTCAGCGACGTGGACGTGATGCTCGTCAACTTCGCCGCCGCGCGTCACCTGACCGGCTGCGTCTCTGCGCACATGACCCGTGGCGGTGCGGTCTGCAGCATCGCGTCGACCGCGGGGAGCGGGTATCTGATGAACCTCGCCAAGTGGATGGAGCTCGTCGACACGCCGGACTTCGCGTCGGCGAAGGCGTGGTGCGAGACGCACCCAGACGAGATCGCCAGCGGGTACGCACCGTCGAAGGAGGCGCTCATCATCTGGACGATGAAGGCCGCCGTCGACCTCAACGCGAAGGGCATTCGCCTCAACTGCATCAGCCCGGGCCCGACCGAGACACCGATGATGCCGGCGTTCGAGGAGGCCGCCGGAGGCGGACAGATCATCGACCTCTTCGCGCAGGGCATGGGTCGCCGCTCGACGCCGGCTGAGCAGGCGGGGCCGATGATCTTCCTCAACAGCGACGCGGCCTCCTACATCTCGGGCGAGAACGTGAACACCGACGGCGGCACGATCTCGGGCATCACCACCGGTCGCATCGTCCTCGACTTCGACCCTGAGGCATTTGTCGCTCAGCAGTAGAGCCGGGGGCGTCTCAGCTCACACGCGGATCGGCACCGACAGGTATCCGCGCACCGTCGAGGTGTGCTGGCGCACCGCTGCGCCGGGCTCGACCTCCCAGCTCGGGAAGCGCTTCAGCGTCTCCTCGAGCGCCACCTTGCCCTCCATTCGAGCCAGGGAGGCGCCGACGCAGAAGTGGATGCCGTAGCCGAACGACAGGTGGTGATCGATGGTGCGGCGGACGTCGAAACGGTCGGGATCGGGGAAGACGCGCTCGTCGCGACCCGCGCTACCGGTGAGCAGGAGCACCTTCGAGTCCTTGGGGATCTCGACTCCGTGCACCGTCACCTTCTCGGTGGTCCAGCGCCCCTGCACCGGCGACGGCGCTTCGTAGCGCAGCAGCTCCTCGACACCGTTCGCGCACAGCTCCGGATCGGTAGCGAGGATCGCCCGCTGGTCGGGCTCCTCCGCGAGCACCACCGCGGCGTTTCCGAGCAAGCGCCCGACGGTCTCGGTCCCTGCAGCGAACAGCAGGTTGCAGAACGTGGCCAGCTCGTTGTCGTCGAGATGCTCGCACAAGAGGCTGATGAGGTCGTCGCCAGGCTTGACTCGCTTTCGCGCGGCGAGGCCGGCCAGGTACTCCTGAAGCGCGAGCCGCGCTCCGATCGAGACATCGTTGAACATCCCGACGTCGGGCTCGATGTGGAAGATGAGGTCGATGTTCTGGCGCTGCTCCTCCCGCTCCTGCTCGGGCACGCCGAGCAGCATCGAGATCACCCGCGACGGCAGCTGGGCGCCGAAGTCAGCGACGTAGTCGAACCCGCTCGAGCCGACGTGGGGGTCGAGAAGCTCAGCGCAGACGGCGCGGATCCTTTCCTCGAGCGCGCGGATGCGACGTGGAGTGAACGCCCGCGACACGAGCGCACGCAGCTCTGTGTGCTGAGGCGGGTCCATGTTGATGATGACGTCGGTCATCAGCTCGGGCGTCATCATCTCGAGCACCGTGCCGTGTGCCGAGCTGTAGGTCGCCGGATCCCGGTGAGCGGCCTCGACGTCATGGAAGCGGGACAGAGCCCAGAAGTCGTAGCGCTCGTTGCGGTACACCGGCGCCTCGTCCCGCATCCGCCGCCAGATCGCGTAGGGATCGGCGTCGATCTCGGTGTCGAGGGGGTCCCAGTAGAGGTCAGCGGCAAGCGTCACGGCGAACAACGTACTTCGGATCGGCCGATTATGTTAAGGGCAGTAGAAATCACCGATCGACGGGTGGTCAGGGCGATGCGTCCTGACCCGCGACACGAGTCGCACCCTGAAGGAGCGTGGTCGCATGCGGATGGAAGACATGGTGCTGGTCAGCATCGACGACCACATCGTCGAGCCGCCGGACCTGTTCGAGGGCCGCCTTCCGGCGAAGCATCAGGCAGATGCGCCGAAGTACGTCCCGGGTGGTGGCGCTGCCGGCACCGGTGCGTGGCTCTTCCAAGGCGAGGAGACCGGCTACGCCGGACTCGGCTCGGTCGCGGGGTGGCCGCAGAAGGAGTGGGGCATCGATCCCGTCGGCTACGAGGAGATGCGCCCCGGCGTCTACGACGTGGCACAGCGTGTCCGCGACATGGACGCCAACGGCCAGCAGACCGCGTTGTGCTTCCCCACGTTCGCCGGCTTCAACGGCATGTCGTTCACCAACTCGAGCATGGACGAGGACCTGACCACCGCGGTCATCTCGGCGTACAACGACTGGCACATCGACGAAGTCGCCGGTGAGCATCCCGGCCGGTTCCTTCCGCTGAGCATCGTGCCGACGTACGACCCGCGCGCCATGGTCGCCGAGATCGAGCGAGTCGCGCGCAAGGGAGTCACCGCCATCTCGCTGCCCGAGACCCCCTACGGGGTCGGCCTGCCCGCGTTCGGCGAGGGCGAGTACTGGGATCCGGTGTTCCAGGCACTGTGCGACAACGACATGACGCTGTGCCTCCACATCGGCGGCGCGTTCCGTCTGCTCCAGCGGCCCGCGACGGCGGACGTCGACGACCTCGTCCTCCTCGTCAGCCAGCTCTCGGCCGTGGCCACGACTGATCTGATGCTGTCGGGCACGCTCAAGCGCTTCCCGGATCTCAAGGTTGCGATGTCCGAGGGTGGGATCGGCTGGGTCGGCTTCATGCTCGACCGGATGGATCGCTACCAGACCAACCAGACATGGGCCGACCTCCAGGTCGGCGAGCCTGGAATGACCCCGACCGACGTCTGGCGCAAGAACTTCCTCGCTTGCTTCATCACCGACCCGACGGCGCTGCTCACGCGGCATCGAATCGGGATCGAGAACATCGCGTGGGAGTGCGACTATCCGCACTCCGATTCCACCTGGCCTCGCTCGCCTGAGATGCTCTGGGACGAGCTGACCAAGGCCGAATGCACGGATGAAGAGGTCAACGCGATCACCTTCGAGAACGCCGCGCGGTTCTTCCGGTTCGATCCGTTCCAGGCGGTGCCCCGCGAGCAAGCGACGGTCGGCGCCCTACGCGCTCGGGCGACGGACGTCGATGTCAGCGCGGTCTCGAGGGTGGAGTACCGCCGCCGTTGGGAAGCCGCGCACGCCGCGGTGTGATAGGCGCGCCCGACGTCGTCGAGGGCCGGCGATGAACCGACCCCTCCCCCAGCTCGATCTGAGCAACCACCGTTTCTGGACGTCCGGCTCGGACGGCGTGCTGCGGATCGACGGGTGCCATGACTGCGGCCAGCTCGTACACCCGCCAGCGCCGATCTGTCCGCGCTGTGGCAGTCGAGACCGCCGCGATGTCGAGGTGTCTGGACGCGCCTCCGTCGCCGGCTTCACCGTCAACGCCCAGCCGTGGCATCCGGCGTTCGAGCCTCCCTACGTCGTCGCGGTCGTGGCCCTCGACGAAGACCCGACCGTTCGGCTGACCACGAACATCGTCGACTGCGAGCCGGATGAGGTGCGGATCGGCCAGCGGGTCACGGTGCGCTTCGAGCAACACGATGATGTATGGCTGCCGTTGTTCAGCCCCACCGGGGAGCTCGACGGTCCGAATCCGGTTGTCGAGCGCGCGCGCCCCCAGCCCCGAGCGGCTCCGAGCCCCGAGCGCTTCGAACACAAGGTCGTCGTGTCGGGCATCGGACGATCCGCGTTGGGCCGACGCCTGATGCGCCCGCCGTTGTCGCTCACCGTCGACGCGTGCCTGGAAGCGATCAGCGACGCCGGCCTGGAGCGCGGCGACATCGACGGCCTCTCGACGTATCCCGGCGCGTCGGGAATGGGGTTCGACGAGGGCGGGATCACTGCCCTGGAAGAAGTGCTGCGAATCCACCCCACATGGACGAACGGTGGCTTCGAGCTTCCCGGCCCGGCGGGCGCGATCATCCAGGCGATGTTGGCGGTCAGCGCGGGGCTGTGCCGACACGTGCTGTGCTTCCGCACTGTGTGGCAGTCGACGTACGCCGCCCTGGGCCTCGGCCAACGGGGCGGTGACCGCATCGACGGCTTCATGGCGTGGAGCATGCCGTTCGGGGCGATGTCGGCGGCGAACTGGATCGGTGTGAACGCCAACCAGTATCTCCACCGCTACGGCGCGACGCGCGAGCTGCTCGGATGGATCGCTCTGACCGACCGCGCGAACGCGGCTCGCAACCCGGTGGCGATCTACCGCGACCCGATGACCATGGACGACTACCTGTCGGCCCGTCCGATCTCGAGCCCGTTCGGCCTCTACGACTGCGACGTGCCCTGCGATGGTTCGGTCGCGCTGGTCGTCTCGGACGCATCGGTTGCGGGTGACCTCCCCCATCCGGCGGTGCGGGTCGAGGCCGTCGGTACGCAGATCCTCGAGCGCGTGTCGTGGGATCAGGACGTGTTGACCCACGAGCCACAGGTGCTCGGCCAGGCCGCGCACCTGTGGTCGCGGACCGATCTTCGACCCAGCGATGTCGACGTGGCACTGCTCTACGACGGCTTCACGTTCAACGCCATCTCGTGGCTCGAGGGTCTCGGCTTCTGCGAGCCGGGCGAGGCCATGGACTGGCTCGACGCCGGCCGCCGCATCGCGCACGACGGTGAGCTGCCCCTCAACCCTCATGGTGGCCAGCTGTCGGAGGGCCGCACCCACGGCTTCGGCTTCCTCTACGAGGCGGTCGCGCAGCTCCGCCACGAGGCCGACGAGCGCCAGGTCGCGGGGGCCCGCACCGCGGTCGTGGCCACGGGCGGCGGCACGCCGTCGGGCGTTCTGCTGCTCCGGCGCGACGGCACCTGACGCGCGTTGCGCGACGACGCGCTGAGGACCAGCTGAGGACAAGAGCAGCCCGAACCTGGTGTCGCACAAGGGGTTGGTGGCGAGTCGGCCGGTACGCCGGATTCTGTCCGAACGGCGTGCGCCGTCCGTGGCGACCATCCCTCTCGGCCGGCGGTTGCCCGCCGGCTCCAGCGGCCTACCCGGGGGTGTCTGCGTGCGAGCCGCACTCCCCCTGTCTGGCCTTGCTCCCGGTGGGGTTTGCCGAGCCGCCCGGGTCACCCCGGGCGCTGGTGCGCTCTTACCGCACCGTTTCACCCTTGCCTGTGCCCACCTCCGGGGAGGCAGGCCATCGGCGGTCTGCTCTCTGTGGCACTTTCCTGCGGGTCGCCCCGACTGGGTGTTACCCAGCACCGTGCTCTGTGGAGTCCGGACGTTCCTCGGACCGATCCCTCCACGTGAAAGGGTCGGTACGCGGCCGCCTGGCCGACTCACCACCACCTCCATTGTCGCACGGCTTCGCCGCTCGGGATACCCGAGCGGCGTCCTTCGGACCAGCCGTGCGACCGCTGACGCCCGTCGGACCCGACCGAGCCCTGAGGACTGGTCCCGAGCGCTGCGCCCGGAGGCGTTCACACGCGCGAAACAGACCGGACACGTCGGCGCCACACCTGACTCATACGTTGCCCCGAACCGCTTCGAGAC
>Ga0315534_1000091_pt1 | contig 48355 bp, 44 predicted proteins | sample SalMarSW160240MG_FD_203094 | JGI IMG/M metagenome (GOLD analysis project Ga0315534, IMG submission 203094) | Salt marsh sediment microbial communities from the Plum Island Ecosystem LTER, Massachusetts, United States - Salt Marsh Sediment SW1602-40 ... | reverse complement strand
AATTTTCTTTTCTTTTTCACTCCCTCTCTATTTTTACTCCGCCATACATACAATTTCTATCTTGTTTTGTTTTAGAAAAATTTCAGATACCAATACTCATAAAAACAAACTAGAATAGAAGATAATTGTTGAATTTCATCAAGAGATAAGATAGCAGAAAGATGTTTTTAAATTTTACCAATCCACTTATTTTTTCACCTTTGTCGAATCGTATGATAGTGTAAGGAACATTAGTATAATTTAATTGAGGTTTGAAAACCATGGCAGATAAAAAAAGAAAAGATAGTTACGCAGATGCTGGTGTAGATATCGATGCTGGTAAAAATTTTGTTGAAATGATAAAGCCCATAGTAAGCAAGACATTTAAATCGAATGTATTGAGTAATATAGGAGGTTATGCCGGTCTTTACTCCCTAAACGTAGGAAACATTAAAAAACCCATTCTCGTTTCTTCTACTGATGGTGTGGGCACAAAATTGAAAATCGCTTTTATGCTCAATAAACACAATACAATTGGAATAGATCTGGTAGCCATGTGCGTCAATGATATCCTTGTACAGGGGGCAACCCCACTTTTTTTCCTTGATTATCTTTCAATGGGAAAACTTAACCGCAATACAGCAGTAGAGATCATAAAGGGTATTACAAGGGGCTGCAGAGAGGCTAAATGTGCCCTCATCGGTGGAGAAACAGCTGAAATGCCTGGATTTTATGCCAACAAAGAATATGATCTAGCAGGTTTCGCTATCGGACTTGTAGATAATGATCGAATCATTGACGGCAGTGAGATCGCAATTGGACACCAGTTGATCGGAATAGGTTCGAGCGGACTTCACAGCAATGGCTATTCTCTCGTCAGAAAAATATTCTTTGATTCCCTCAAAATGTCTGTAAATGATTATGTTGATGAATTTGGCAGGACAGTTGGGGAAGAATTGCTCGAGCCAACAAGGATTTATGCTAAGATGTTAACTCCTCTCATAAAAAACTTTCAGATCTATGGAATCTCCCATATAACTGGTGGTGGAATTACAGAAAATCTGCCCAGGATTCTCCCCACTAATTGCAAAGCTGTGATACGACAATCATCGTGGACTCCGCAACCTATCTTTCATTTTATCAAGAAAGCAGGAAATCTTACTGAAGAGGAGATGATAAGAACCTTTAATAATGGTATCGGTCTAATACTGATCGTTGCTGAAAAGGATGTTCAGGACGTTATGCAACAAATTCATGCAATGGGAGAAAAGGCATATCAAATAGGGTGGATAGAGGAAAGAAAGCGAAGACATTCCGCACTAAAATTTATTGATTGAGGTCACATTTTTGCCTATTCTAATAAGTAGTTGCCTTCTTGGTATCGAGTGCCGTTACGATGGGGGTCATAGTCGAGCTGAAGAAATTATCCAAAAGGCTCAAGAAATACAATTTATACCTATCTGCCCTGAACAATTAGGAGGTTTATCCACTCCCCGGGCTCCATCCTACATTGTTAAGGGTGATGGAAAAGGGGTTCTTTCCGGACATGCCCGGGTAATAAATTCCTTAGGAAAGGATGTAACAGAGGCCTTTATGAAAGGGGCCCAAGAAAGCCTTAAACTGGCACAATTAACAGGCGCAACAAAAGCAATTGTAAAAGACAAAAGCCCCTCATGCGGCCTCAATACCCCATACTGTGACACAGATACTGGATATGGTTTAGGTGTAACAGCGGCACTCCTTCTCAATGCCGGCATCACAATAATCGAAATAAATCCAAATGATAAAAATAAAGACGTGATAGAAAAGTTGCAGCTTTTATGAAAAATTTTTTAAGGTTATTCCTCGCCACAATCTAAAGATTTAATTCGAACATTTGCTCTTCTATATCCTGGCCCCATTGCCTCACCTCATTGGTCTTACAAAGCCTGAATCCTTCTTTTTCATATAGATACCGCGCGGATTCCAGACCTTTAAAGGTCCATAAATATATTCTTTTGTGGCCTGCCTGTTTACAAAAATCGATCGATTTTTTTAGCAATGTTTTGCCAATTCCACTCCTATGAAATCTTGGTGGAACAATAAACCACCGCAGGCGTGAGCCTTCCTTGTTATGGTTGCGCCCATCAATGGTAATAGAGCCTGCAAACGCTCCTGCTATAGTAGCTATCCAGAAACCATCTCGATCTTCTTGAAATTTAAGCAGGAAATCTGAAAGTTCTTGAGCAACCTGTGTTTCAAAAGAGATATCCAATCCCCAGTTTTTAAAATAATAGATGGCGTGCTCCTCTGTTATCTTGCCAACAATACCAGGGAAGTACTTAGTTAATTTGAGCTCACTCAATTGAAAACGCGTCAACTATAAAATCTCCAATTGAAATGAATTAAGTAAAAATAAAAGCAGTAGTATCCTTACGCTGGGAAAGAATTTTTAACATAAAGAATATGGTGGGGTTTAAAAGACGATTATCTTCAAAAATTCATCAAGATTCTTTGATAAAATTCACCCTATCCATAAAGATACGCCTTCGCAATTGTTTTTTCTTCGAGAATGGCATCAATTTTTGCCTGAATCTCTTTTCTCGCTTGATTAGTATCCCAAACATTCCAGTCTTCAAGGCTGTTCCAGGTGCTTATTACCATAAACTCGTCTGGATCGCTAATCCCTTTCAAGGTTTCCCCTGAAATATACCCCTTTTGATTCATAGCCTTTAATCGTAGCTCCATCAAAAGGGGAAGCAGATCCTTCTGTTTGCCTTTAGCCACTTTCCTCGTAATTATAACCTTGATTGCCATTTTTCCTCCCTCCAAATTTAGTTGCCTAAAATATGGAACTTCATTTACGTTTTAGATTACCAATACCCTGCACATTTATCAACATAGATTTTTTTATTTTCTCAGGGTCAACCTTTCGACTTACACACCTACTCTGAAATAATGGGGGTGGATAAGTGTCAATCGAGCAATCTGATCAAATAGGTTTTTGTATAAATTTCTTGACAGACCTGAAATGCGCATGGAGAATAGCAAATTAACCAAAAATTTTAGAAAGAAAAAATATGATTGGCATATCGAAATTATACTGTGGAACAATTGAAGCATCTGATCCTATTAGATATGGCAGACGATCAAAAGATCTGCCAGCTCACCTGCTTCAGTTTTCGTCCGATAAAAAACCGGTAGTCGTGTGGAATACTACCAGAGCATGCAATTTAAATTGCATCCACTGTTATGCAAAGGCTGTACATCAGAGTCGCGACAAGGAGTTAACCACAGAGGAAGGCTTTAATCTCATCGATGATCTGGCAAACTTTGGGGTACCAGTTCTTCTCTTTTCTGGAGGGGAGCCATTGCTTCGGCCGGATTTGATTGAGCTCACCAGATACGCCGTGAGTAAGGGCATAAGGGCAGTTATCTCTACTAATGGCACCCTTATTACCGAAGAAAAAGCTACGTTGTTAAAAAATTCTGGTGTGTCCTATGTCGGCATAAGTCTTGATGGGCTGGAACAAGTAAATGATCACTTCCGAGGGGTTAAAGGCGCCTTTAAGAAGGCACTCAATGGGATAAAAAACTGTCAAAAGGTAGATCTTAAGGTTGGATTACGCTTCACTATCAACAAGTTGAACATTAATCAGGCGCCGGGTATCTTTGATATTGCAGAAAAGATGAACATCGAGAGAATCTGTTTTTATCATCTTGTTTATTCCGGCAGGGGATCAAGCTTAGTTGATCACGATCTCTCCCATACTGAAACCAGGAAAATAGTAGACATCCTAATGGACAGGACCAAGGATATGCATACAAGGGGATTAAAAAAGGAGGTCTTGACTGTCGATAATCACGCTGATGGCCCCTATCTCTATTTGAGGATGCTCAAAGAAAATAATCCTCGGGCAGGAGAAGTTTTAGAGCTTCTCAAGATGAATGGAGGAAATAGCTCAGGTGAAGGAATAGGCTGTGTAAGCTGGGATGGTACGGTATATGCGGATCAGTTCTGGCGTGAACATTCCTTTGGCAATGTTCTTGTGAGGCCCTTCAGCCAAATATGGTCTAACTTAACTGACACTTTAATGGCCCAGCTGAAAGATAAACGCCGATATGTAACAGGAAGATGCGCCAGTTGTAAGTGGCTTGATATATGCAGTGGTAACTTCAGAGCCAGAGCCGAGGCAACAAGCGGCAATATATGGGGAGAGGATCCAGCCTGCTATCTAACAGATAAGGAAATAGGATTAGGTTGAGGTGCCTTTGAAAATGAAAAAACCACTCTTCTCCTTCCTTTCTTCTATAAAATTAACGATCATCCTTTTAATTATCATTGCTGTTGCATCGATAGTAGGGACAATCATTCCCCAGCAATATGAGGGAGGGGAAACTTTTCGGCATCTTAGTCCTGGATTGGTGAAAGTCTTTAATTCTCTTCAACTATTTGATATGTACCACTCTATCTGGTTCATCATCCTGATGGTACTCCTCTCTTTAAACCTTATAGTTTGCTCCTTGAATAGATTGCCAGCTTCCTGGAAGCTTTTTAGCAAAATTCCTTCTCCTGACAGAAAGAAACCTTTTGAGAATCTTCAACCTGAAAGCGTTATTCTTATTGAAAAAGATCGTAATGAAGTCATTAGTGGTGTGGAAGACTTCCTTAGGAGAAAGTATAAAAAGTTCAGAAGAAAAGATGCTGACAGAATTACTTATTTTTATGGAGAAAAAGGAGCGTATTCAAATTTTGGTGTGTATATTATACATTTAAGCATCCTGATAATCATTACAGGTGCAATAATAGGATCTTTATTAGGATTTGAAGCCTTCGTAAATATACCTGAAGGAGAATCAACCTATACTGTCCATCTGACAAGACAAAAGGGAGTTAAAAAATTAGATTTTACTGTCAGGTGTGACAAGTTCGCTATTTCTTTCTATGATAATGGAATGCCGAAAGAGTATCGATCGAATTTAAGCTTCCTTAAAGATAATAATGTTATCCTTCAAGGCCCATTACTTGTTAATCATCCAATAACATTTAATGGAATCAGGTTTTACCAGGCAAGTTATGGAACAAACCCTGGTGGCAGAGCACATATAACTGTCAGGAGAGAAAATAAACAAGAGACTACTATAACGATTAAACAAAAGGATTCATTTTTTCTAAACGAAAAAAATGCAAAGGTGACTATTGTAAAAATAGAAAAAAATTTTATGTCTATGGGTCCAGCTGTGCTTATGCATATCCAAAATCCTAAAGGTACTGTGCGCCTATGGATATTCAAACGCATAGAACAAATGAAAGACAGAATTCCTGATTTAATTAAAAAAGTGCCAACATTTAATCCTGGCCGCTACAAGCCATATTATTTCGAGCTCAACAGAATAGAGCCTAACTATTATACTGGTCTTCAGCTGAGCCACGACCCAGGTGTTGCAATTGTGGCAATTGGATCATTGTTTGTTATACTTGGTTTGTTTGTTACTTTTTTCTCTTCCCATAAAAGGCTGTGGGTAAGGCTTGATAATCAAGATGGGAAGACAAAAATATCTGTAGGGGCCAGAAGTAATAAAGATCCTGTTGGTCTAAAACGGGAGGTAGAATATCTCCTCAGGCATTTTTCCTCGATAGGATAATAGCATGATTATCAATACTGTAATCCTAAGTTGGGTAACCTTTATTTATTTTGGTTCAGCCATATTTTATATCTTTAAAATGGTCACAGGAAAAGAATTCTGGGGATCACTTGCCTCAATTATTGCCTTTATCGGGCTGATTGCACAGACCGCAGGATTAATCCTGAGGTGGCTTGAGTCCTACAAGATGGGAATTGGGCATGCGCCACTTTCCAATCTCTATGAATCGCTCATCTTTTTTTCGTGGACTATAGTACTCCTTTATCTGATTTTTGAGTGGCGAATCAAAACCAAGAATCTTGGCGCCTTTGTAATTCCCTTTGCCTTCTTTTCAATGGCCTTTGCCTCCTTGAGTGTCAAAAGTGGTATACAGCCATTGATTCCCGCCCTGCAAAGTAACTGGTTGATAAGTCATGTTATCACATGCTTTTTTGGATATGCTGCACTTACCATAGCATGTGGCCTTGGATTTATGTACCTCCTAAAAGGATTAGAAAAGGGAGAAAAGCCACATCTTTTTTTTAGGCTTTTACCGGGCAGAGAAATAGTAGATGAGCTTACGTATCAAAGTGTTGTTATTGGCTTTATTTTTTTAACCTTGGGGATTATTACTGGTTCAGTGTGGGCCTACTCTGCCTGGGGATCGTACTGGAGCTGGGACCCAAAAGAGACGTGGTCTTTGATAACATGGCTTATCTATGCAGCAATGCTTCACTCCAGATTCGTTCGAGGCTGGAGAGGGAAAAGGATGGCCATAATGAGCATAATTGGATTTGCATCTGTGCTTTTCACCTATTTTGGTGTTAATTATCTCCCTGGATTACATAGTTATTTTTAAATAATTAAAACGTCAATTATCATTGTTCAATGGTTATTAGCTTAATGTAAAGTTCCATAACCATTTCTGTTAACCACACATTACACGTGACTATTGATATGTATACTATGATCAGATCCCTTTTTATCTGGACGTTCATTGGTGTAATAAATACCCTTATTTGGGCACTGATTGCGATTTTCCTCTCTATCTTTTCCTCCACTGGTAGGATTACACATTTCTATTCTGCTGCCCCATGGTCAAAGATTATTCTTTGGGGTTCAGGTGTAAGGGTAACAATAAGCGGGCTTGATGTAATAGATAAAGGAAAGACCTATATCTATATTCCAAATCACCTGAGTTTCTTTGATATATTCGCACTATTGGCCTATCTCCCGGTTGATTTTAAATTCATTCTTAAAAAGGAGCTGATGCGGGTTCCAATCCTTGGCTGGGCAATGAGGAGAGCTAAATACATAAGCATTGACCGCTCCTCTCCGGCAAAGGCAAAAAGTACCTTTAAACAGGCAGTAGATAGGATTAGGAGCGGGGCTTCGATAGTAATATTTGCCGAAGGCACTCGTAGCAAGGATGGACAATTGCAACCATTAAAGCGAGGTGCCTTTTACCTGGCTATAGAATCAGGCGCTCCCATTGTTCCGATAGCTATCAAAGGAACTCACAAGATTATGCCAAAAGGAAGTTTCACGCTAAAAAAAGGATCCATAACAATGCAACTTGGCAAGCCAATTGAGACAATCAATTGCAAAAGCCACAACATGCCTGATCTTATAGAAAAGGTTACGGTGAGTTTGCAGTCAATGTTAAAAGAATAGGGCAGATTTCTCCTACTTATTTAGTAAATTGATCATCATCCTGGTATTGATAACCGCCTGGGCGTTTTTATGATTATTAAAAAATATAAACACCTTCTCCGTTTGTTCTGCTAATGTATCAATTTTAGGAAGCCACGTAGTAAGTTCGTCCTCATTATATAGATAATCGTATCTTTCTTTCGAATCCCCTGTATACCATTTTAATCGATTGCGACCATGAAACCGAATATATCCTATGTCAGAAGTCGCCACTGCAACTGGGGGAAGAAGACCTTTCAGAGGAGGTTCATCAACACAAACAAAACCAGCGTTCAACTCTTTTAAGGTAGTATAAACCGAATCTTTTAACCATTCCCTTTGCCTAAACTCAACACACACTGGAATCGGGTTAAATCCCTTGATAAGTGATTGAAGGTAGACCCGTGAACTTGGTGTATAATGAAAACTTTGAGGGAGTTGCACAAGTACGGCACCAAGCGTGTTGCTTTGCAAAAATGGTGCTATTGATTCCTTAAACTGAGGTAAAATTTCAGGTATTGATTGATCGGTAATTTCATGGGTAAGGCCTTTAAAGGCCTTGATAACAAATTCAACTCTACTGCCTGATTTTTCTAACATCTGCCTGCATTGAGAGGATGTTGGCATTCTGTAATACGAAAAATTGAGCTCAACTGTATTAAATTCCTGGCTGTAGAAGGATAAAAAATCAGATTGGGGAAGATGAATGGGATAAAAAGTATCTTTCCACTCATTATAAGAAAAACCAGATGTGCCAATCAAAATTTTTGCCATTTTTCAAATAGTGGAAATGTAAGCTTCGATGGTGTCAGTCGATCGTTGCTAGTTACGGATCACTTATAAGATTGTGCATCTGATAGGATAGTTCTGATGTCATGCGGTATAGCAATTGCCTTGAATTTCAAAGGATTGGAAACATCTAAACAGATCCTTTTTTCAAATCCTTTTACCATAAGGACCTTATCTGAGAGACGCGAGATATCATGCCGTAATACAACTCCCTTATCTGAAATATCATCGATATATGTAACAATTTCAATCCATTCATTGTATCTTCCTGGCAAATGATATTCACACCCAGTTTCTAATAGGCCAAATATGATACCTCTTTCCTTCCATAGATCCCCTAAAGCAAGGTTGAGAGATTGGAAAAACATATGGCCACTTGCATCGATCCACTTGTAATAGTGCGGATAGAAGACAATTCCAAGGGAATCAAGATCTCCCCAAACTATCTGTCTTTTTACTATATTCTTTTTCATCGAGGTAACATTTAATCAAAAATGGCTTCGACGAATTCTCTTGGATTAAATATCTCGAAATCCTCAAGCCCTTCGCCAGTGCATATAAATGAGATAGGAATACCAAGCTTCTGAGAAATACTAACGACAGCACCACCTTTGGCTGTACCATCCAACTTAGTCAGGATAATATCTGTCACTCCAAGCGACTCTGCAAATACCTCGGCTTGGACAATTGCATTTTGGCCAGTAGTAGCATCAATAATAAGGGTCACTTGTTGTGGAGCTCCAGAAACCTGCTGACGTGCAACTTTCTGAATTTTTTTTAATTCTTCTATTAAATGTACTTTGGTATGAAGTCTTCCAGCAGTATCAATAAAGACCCTCTCTATGTTTCTGGACTTGGCAGCAGAAAGGGCATCAAAAACAACTGCTGCAGGGTCTGCTCCCCTTTTTTGATTGATTACCTCTGCGCCTACACGCTTTCCCCAAATCTGTAGTTGCTCTATGGCAGCAGCCCTAAAGGTATCTGCCGCCACCAGCATTACCCTTTGCTCACGAGCTTGAAAATAATGAGCCATTTTAGCAATAGTCGTTGTCTTTCCTACTCCGTTAACACCTATAAACATGACTACATGTAAAATGTCGGGGTGCGTATCCTTTATAGTAACGGCAGAAAGACTCTGGCCATCTTCTAACAAAGAAACCATGTTTTCTTTTAAAATGGCCTTTAACTGTTCTGGTTTGCTGAGAGATTTCTTTTCTATCCTCTGCGTTAGTCCCTCAATTAACTGCTGTGTTACCTCTACACCGATATCAGAGGTAAAAAGAATCTCCTCGAGATTTTCTAACAGGGGTGGGTCAATGACATTTTTGCCATTTACTAATGCGTTGAGCCTGTCTGTTAACTTCCTTCTCGTGTTCGATAGCTTATTCCAGAGTCTTCCACCAGAGGCACTACCATGAGCACGTTCTGTTTTATCCAAGAGAGGTATTTGCCTCCTTTCATTAAGTGAGTAAAAGTGTCTAAAATTATGAGTGCCTCAATTGTAATATATAGAAAGTCTGCAGAGCGAATTCTTTTGTGTTGAGCATATCTCCTTACCTGTATGCTCGTTAGGCACTAGCGATCGCTTTAGGCATATTCTCCTGATAATCCTCCAAATCTACAGACACAATTTTAGAAGTATTGCTTCTATCCATTGTCACACCATACAACCGAGCAGCCATCTCCATTGTATTCCGATTATGAGTAACCATTATTACTTGGGATGATTTTTCAATCTCCCTCAAAAGAACATTAAATCGGTCTGTATTGGCCTCATCCAAGGGGGCATCCACCTCATCCATTATAATAAACGGACTTGGTTTAATAAGGTAGATAGCAAATAGCAACGCCATCGCTGCGAGGGCCTTTTCCCCACCTGATAACAGTCCCATATGGCCCAGTCTCTTTCCTGGAGGCTGTACTTCAACTAATACGCCACTTTCTAATGGAAGACTTTCATCAACCAATCTCAGTCGTGCCTTGCCACCATTAAACAGGATTGGAAAGACCTTCTTTAATTTCTCATCAACCTTGCCAAATGTAGCAAGAAACTTCACCTTAGAAATCCTGTTAATCTTACTAATAGCCTTAGAAAGAGATTCAATAGAGGAAAGGAGATCCTGTTGCTGTGCCATTATAAATTTATATCTCTCTTCCAGTTGTTCATATTCATTAATAGCCAGAAGGTTCACCTCTCCAATTCTCTCTTTGATACGTAAACAATCTCTGAGCTTTAATTCATATTGCTCCTCTGAAAAATCTTCCTCCACATATTCTTTGTAATCCCTCTGGAGGTTAATTCCTGTATCTTCCCCAACCTGAGATAAAATGCTCGTACGCTTAAAATCTATCTCTGCCTCTTTTATTCGCGCCTCATTAACTTCTTCCCTAATCTTACTCACCTTCTCCCTTAAAAGAGCAGCCTTTTGCTCTTCTTCTCTTAATTCCTCCCTCAAAATCTCAAATCTCTTTCCAGAACCATTGACCTCTTTTTCAAGTTCATTTTGCCTTTGATGAATGAGGGCTAATTCTTCTTTTAATTCCTCCTCTGTAATCAAAGTATTTTTATATTGATCACTCATCGATTGTATCTCTTCTTCTATCCTCCCAATTCTTGCCTCCGTATCACTTATGAATTGACCAATCCTCTCTTTTTCCCGTGCAAGACCTCTCTCTTCCTCTTTATATTGATTATACTTGAGAAGCAATTGCGAGAGATTTTCTTTCGAATCATCAAGGGTTTGTTCCAACTCTTCAATATGAACCTCCTTCTCTGTAACTCTAGATTGAATCCTTTCCTTCTCCTTAAAGCATGTAGATAGTTTTTCGGCAATATGGGTGAGATGAGATCTTTTCTCATCCCTGTCCTTTCGTAAAGACACTAATTGGCTTACTACATCTTGAGACTGCTTTATGAGTTGTTCTGACTCATTTTCGAGGAGGAATATGTCCTTGTCCATCTTTTCAATCTGTTGTACATACAATGCTTTATCTCTTTCCAATCGATCAATGAGATTATGTATACCCCCTACTTGTCGTTTCAATTGATCAAGATCTGATTGCACTTTAGAAATAAGTTTTTCCTTATTCTTTAGTTTGAGTGACAACTCTTTCTCTTTGCGCCTTCTGCCAAGCAACCCTAAAGAATCTTTTCCCAATCTCCCGCCAATTATGACACCTTTGTTATCCACGAGATCACCCTCTGGAGTCACCAGAGTTTGTTTCCCTTTTCCATTGTTCCAAGCTAAAAGTGCCTGAGAGAGGTTATCTACCAATGCTGAATTACCCAAGAAGGATTCTACCAACGGCCTAATTTTTTGTGCCACAGAAATATGATTTCTTAAGAGCTTAAAGCCATTAAGCTTAACATTCACATTATCATGGGTCTTTTCCTCTTTAAATTCTCCGATAGGGAGAAAATAACTTCTGCCCATATCTTTTGATCTTAAATATTCAACAGCCTCCCTGCCGTCCTCCTGCCGAGCAACAATGACATATTGCAATCTTTCTGCTAAAACTGCCTCAACAGCTAACTCGAATTCTGGTTCAACTTGAATGAAATCTGCCACTACGCCTAATATATTGCCTCCCTTGATATTCTTTTGCCCATAAGAATTCATAATTGTCTGTACACCTGATTTATATCCTTCATAATTTTCAATGAGACTTCTAATGGTCTTTAATTGGGAACGAAAGAGATTGAGTTCTAATTCAGTTGCTGAGTATTCAGACTCTTTCTTTCTTCTTACCTCTTCAAGTCTTGTTAATTTTATTCTCTGTGCTTGTATATTTTTCTCAATAGAGCTTACCTGAATTACTACCTCTTCCCTTCTTTCCCTTTTTTCTTCTAAAAGAAAAGATGGCCTTTCGAGATTTTTTGCTATTTCTCTGGAGTTCTCCTCAAGCCCATTCTTTCTGAATTCTAACTGGCTAATTATCTCTGTGAGATTGTTTTTTTCACCTTTCAAACTCGCCTCATCAGTAGTTAGCTCGATTAAATAAGATTTTTCCTTTTTCAACTCATCTTTCAACCTGCTTAATGTTTGCCTTTCATCCTTAAAAGCAGAATCATGCTGAAATTGAAGGGCTGATATTTCATGGATCGCTTTTTTTAATTCCGTAATCCTTACGTTAATTTCTTCAACCTCAGATTGAAATCCCATTAATTTTTCACTGATTTCCTTTTTTTCTTCATTCAATCTTGTTGAAGTGAGGTCAAATCTTTCCTGCTCAGTCGACAAATGTCTGAGTGTATCCTCATTTTTTCTACGCTCCTCCCTAAGAGAAAAAACTGATTCCCTCAGAACAGACAAGGATTTCTCCATCTCTATTATCTCTAAATTTTTCGTTTCGATAACCTTCTCAGATTCAGAAAAAATTTCCTCTAATCCTTTTCCCTTATCTATCAAATCAGCAATAATGTTTGCCCTCTCTGTCTTTTCTTTCTGCAATTCACTATACTTATTGGCCTTCAAAACGAGCCTTAAGCGATGAACGTCAGTATTTATTTCTTTGAACCGTCTTGCCTTCCTAGCCTGTCTCTTGAGAGAATTCATCTCTCTTTTAATTTCAATGAGAAGGTCTTCTACCCTTCTCAGATTTTCTTTTGTTAATGTTACCTTTCGTAATGATTCCTCTCTTCTCGCCTTGTACTTAGTAATGCCAGCTGCCTCTTCTAAAAGAAATCTTGTCTCTTCTGGTTTTTGCTCTATGATTAATCCTATCTCTCCTTGGGCAATAATAGCATATGATCGATTACCCAATCCGGTGCCCATAAATAAATCGTGGATATCCTTTAATCTACACGTTGAATTATTGATGAGATACTCGCTTTCACCAGACCTATAAAGCCGTCTACAAATGGATATCTCGCTGGTATTATAGAATTGCTCAGCATCTTCAAATGTCAGTGCTACCTCTGCCATACTGCGGGCCTTTAAAGGACCTGTCCCTGAAAAAATCAAATCCTCCATCTGTCGACCGCGGAGCTGTTTGGAGCTTTGTTCACCCATAACCCACCGTATGGCATCGACTATATTACTCTTACCGCAACCATTAGGGCCAACAAATGCACTGATTCCAGGAGAAATCTGAATGTCCAATTTATCCATAAATGACTTAAAACCCTGAATAGAAATCTTTTTTATTTTCATCCTTGTCTATCTCCCTGCCAATAATAGTTATACCCGTTCACGGCTTCCCCCCATTTATTGTGGAATCATGGCCTACCATACATTTGGCGGACAGGATTCACCCAAATTCGCATACCGTCCGCTGCTCGGTCTCAGGCGAGGTGGAAACCTGCACCTGTAAACACCTATATATTTTATTCTTCATAGCAAATATCATAATAAATGTAAAGATAAAAATACTACATAATGTATATTAATTGTTGACTGATTCAATATATTGTGTATAATTATAATAATTGAAAAATCTTGACATAATCTTGTTTAACTATTTAATATAACAGCAATTATTTCTATCAGTGACAAGACTACGAAAAAATATCACGAGCTGTTCAATGCGTATCAAAACTCTTGTGAGACACATTACCGCTTACCTCACACTCCTCATTGTCTTTCCATTCCTATGTGCGCCTTCACTTCAAGGAAAAGAAAAAGACACGTTCTCTATCTCTTTAGTTCAGCAGGCCACAGTAAAAAAGATTGAAGGAAGAGAGGTTGTGTGTGAGACCTATACGGTAAAAGACGGCGATTATATCTGGAAACTTCTGCGCCAGAGAGGCCTCCTCAAAAAACCAAACCTTGCTCAGCTCATTTCCTTACTAAAAAGCATGAATAGATCTTTAACAAATCTCGATCTCATCCACCCAGGACAAACAATATCAATTCCACTCAGCATAACACCAATTAGAGGGACTAGAAAAAAAGAGAAAATTGCCCAGAAATCAATAATGGGTATTTCCTCATTGAAAGATGTAGATTTCGAAAATTATGTGGTTAAACCTGGTGACAGTCTAACAACAGTCGTCTATGGAAAGTATAAAATACAGCCCAATTACCTTTATGACGAATATCTAAAACTGGTTCAGAAATTTAACCCTACCCTAAAAAATCTCGATATCATCTATCCAAATCAGGTTATCAGGCTTCCTATCTTTTCTCCGGAAATAGTCAGAATGCCTGTTAAAGTTACACAAGAAAAACCAGCTCTCGAGAAAAGTAAAATCATTCCATCTGAAGACACTGAACAAACTACTCCTTTAAGAAAAAAGCTCAGGGACATCTTCAATCAAATGGACGAGGAATGGATTGATACTGGCAAACAATTTATTCCACTGAAATCAGGTGGCCAGATACAACTAAAAGCTGAGTCTTTCCCTATTTTAAATTTACAGAGTGGCATGCGATTGATTATTGACCTAAAAAATGAGCTTCCAGAAGACATCAGTGAGTTAATCCTTGCCGATTGGGAGGATTACGGAGTTGTTCATCTGACAACAGACGATACCCTTAAAACTGCTTTGGATAAAATCTTTGCAGCTAGTAACTATTATAAGATTCTTAAACCTGGGGAACAATTTAGGATAAAAAGTGAGGATATAGGTATCTCCATAGCCGGTAACTGGGTGATTATTCCCAAAAGAGGAGAGGAAAATATCACGGAGAAAATAGCAGCATTCAGCTTCATCAATAATCCTTTCGAACAGACACCAGGAGTAATAAGGGCATATCTTAAGAAATTAGGGATAAGGGTAATTGATTATCCTGATCTCTCTCACCCGAAAGACATGACAGATACTGCACCTCATAAAAAGAAAATAAGCATTGAAAAAAATATAGAATTCCCTTTACCCACTCTTTTGCTCAACCTCGCTGGCCAGCCTTTCTCTCGCAAGGTAAAGATTCCTGTTTATCAAGGAAAGGGCTCTGAATTTAATTTAATTATACAGGCTGATCTATTTTTTAATCGGCACGGAAAAGATTGTATGATAAACACAACTGATCTATCACCTGCTATAATTTCTCTCCTTAAAAAGCATCAGTTTCTGTTTCTCTCAATTGCTGGCGAAAAAGATCTAAACAAAATAACTGAAGAATTACTTGATTTTCTTGGGCTTTCATATGACTCTAAACCTCATCACTTTCTGACATCGAGCAGGGATGAGGCAAGAAATATAACACTAACTGTTCCGGGAATCAGTTTTTACGATCAGGAGGGGAAACATATTCTGGCAACTGATAAAAATATGCCACAAGAGATTATCTCATTTCTCAATCAAAAAGGATATACACTCCTCGAATTAAGTCAATTTGAAGAATAAGCCCAGATTGTATTCAGATCAAGCTCCTGCTTAGTAAATCTTTTAATGATCTCATCATGCCCAGCTGTAGATCACCTTGGAAATTATGTCCTTTAAATTTTTAATAATTTCTGATATTAATCTCTGCATGGCAAAATATCCTTGCCCATAAATACTGTGAATGAATAAACAATGGAAGAATTATCAAAGCTTATTCTTCTCTTTTTTGTCGGTTCTGTAGCCGGTTTTATCAATGTTATGGCTGGTGGTGGATCCACAATTACCTTACCCACCCTTATATTTCTAGGGCTCAACAGTTCCCTTGCGAACGGAACGAATCGAATCGCAATCCTCATTCAAAATATTTCAGGTATAATATCATTCAAGCAGGAAAAATATCACAAATTTAAGATGAGTTTAAAACTTGCCTCCTTTACTCTCCCAGGAGCCATCGCTGGCTCTATCATTGCAATTAACATCAGCGATATCTTATTTCAAAAAATTTTGGCCTATGTCTTGATTGGAATTATTGTTTCCCTGCTGGTGCCGAGGCCAAAGCAAAAGAAAATCGAAGATAACAAACAGTATCAAATGAGCTGGTTCATCTATCCGTCAATGGTTTTGGTCGGATTTTATGGAGGATTTATCCAGGCAGGGGTTGGATTCTTGCTCATGGCATCACTTTATCATCTCATGAGACTCGACCTTGTTTATGTCAATATGCACAAGATATTTATCGTATTTATCTATACTATTCCAGCTCTCCTCATTTTTTTTTTCACACACAACGTGGACTTAAAGTTTGGTCTTACCCTGGCAACCGGAAATGCATTTGGAGCATGGTGGTCTGCAAAAGTTTCTGTAAAAAAAGGGGAAAGCCTTATTCGAATAATATTAATGGTCGCAATATTTATCATGTCCATGAAGCTCTTGGACATCATTTAATGCACCTTTTCTTTAAGAAATGACTTGATGTATTGTTCTTAATTGGAGCGATCAGCCAAACAAAGGTTCGAAAGGGGTGAAAAATGAAAGTATCTACTGTAGAAGAGATGAGAAATCTTGATCGAGAGGCTATAGAAAAATTTAAAATCCCTGATGCAATTCTTATGGAAAACGCAGGCCAGGCGGTATATTTTGTGATTCATAACGAATTTGTCATAAAGGGAAAACGATTCATTATCTTTTGCGGTATTGGCAATAATGGTGGCGATGGATTCGTTGTTGCGAGAAAGCTTTTCTCAAATGGCGGATTAGTTACCGTATTTCTTCTGGGAGACAGTGAAAAGTTAACAGGATGCGCAAAAGTCAATTTTGAAATACTATCTGCACTTCCCATCCACGTCGAGAGGCTTACCTCTGTGAAACAGGTTACCTCGTCTCTCCTTTCCTGCGATGCAGTTGTGGATGCAATATTTGGAACTGGCCTTACAAGAGATATAAGCGGGATATACAAAGATGTAATTGAATCGATTAATGAGCGTGGGGCAACAGTATTCAGTGTTGATATCCCCTCCGGAGTAAATGGCGATACTGGTCAGATCATGGGAGATGCTGTGAGGGCAGACTATACTATAACATTTGGCCTACCGAAGCTGGGAAATTTACTTTTTCCTGGTTTTGACTTAGGTGGCAAGCTTTATGTTACCCATATCTCTTTTCCTCCTCCCCTCTATAATACTGATACCATAAAAATTGAAACAAATGATCTCCTACAAATTCCAGAAAGGGAAAACGACACCCATAAGGGTAGTTATGGGAAGGCGCTCTTTATTGCAGGTTCCTCACAGTACCTTGGTGCCCCCTATTTTTCAGCCCTTTCTTTTCTTAAGGCAGGCGGCGGACTTTCATATTTGGCCTCACCTGAGTCAATAACCAACTTTTTAGCCAATAAAGGAAGTGAGATTGTTTTTGCACCACAAAAAGAAACAGATAAAGGAAGCCTATCTATCAAGGCAAAAGGTCAGCTTTTAGAATTTTCAGAGAGGGTTGATGTAGTTGTTATGGGGCCGGGATTATCGTTACACGATGAAACTCAAGAGTTAGTAAGGCAACTCGCAGCAGTAATCAATAAACCTCTTATAATAGATGGCGATGGTATTACAGCTATTTCAAAGGATATCAATATCATAAAAAAAAGGAAAGAGCCGACAATCCTGACCCCCCATTTTGGTGAGATGTCGAGAATTACGAAAATAGACTTAGAGGAGATAAAACAAAATAAGGTATCGATATTATCTCAAACGTGCAAGGAATTGAATGCTACTTTTATCTTAAAGGGTGCCCATACATTAATCTGCTATCCTGATGAGCACACCTTAATAAACATGAGTGGAAATCCTGGCATGGCCACTGCTGGTAGTGGAGATGTCTTGGTTGGCACTATTGCAGCTATGTTTGGCATAGGATTCTCAATCCAGGAAAGCGCTGGAATGGGTGTATTTATTCATGGTCTGGCTGGAGACCTTGCAATGAGAGATATAGGAGAAGATGGAATAATAGCCGGAGATATAATGAACTATCTTCCTGAAGCGGTAAGCCACTGTCGCCAACATTTTGAAGATCTAAATACAAACATCTACGAAAGCATCTACATTATTTAGTAAACAATTTGAGAGTATTGCATCAAAACCAGTAATCAGGGATAGCCTTACAACCGAAAAGACACTTCACTCTTTGTTAAATCAAGAGCATAAAGCATTTTTTGGTCTTTAGATGGCATTACAATATCCAACTGCTGCATAGTGCCTTTTCCATTGACACGCAACTACCTTTTTTCTATACTTACATCACACAACACTAAATCCTCAAACCCATTATATGCAGCAGGAAAAGTATATTATGGCCAAGCTTTACATTATAAAAGGACCACTCGAAGGAAAGATTTTCGATCTTGAGGACGAGACCGTATTTATTGGCAGATCCTCGAGAAATGATATCCAAATTAAGGATGCAGCAATTTCCAGAAAGCAGATAAAGATATTCAAAATAGGGAAAAAATTCCTCGTCGAGGACTTAAAAAGTACTAACGGTACTATGATTAACGGTGAGCTTATTGAACCAGGTGAAGGCTTTGAGGTAGACGAAGGGGATAGCATTTCTATAGGAAATAGTGTGATACGCCTTGGTGACATTTTCTCACATAGTACTGTGGAAAAAAAGGATCTTTTGCCCACTTCCTCCAATGGAAACCACAATAAAAAGGGCAAATTAGAGAAAGATAGGCGCTCACGCTCACCCAAAGACTTAGCCTTGATATACAAAGCCTCAGAGCTTTTAAGACAGTCTTTAAAGATCAATGATATTTTTGAAAAGATTCTGGAGTATCTCTTTGAGACTCTTCCAAGAATTGACAGGGCAGCTATCCTTCTTTACGATTATGAAAAAGGGGAAATAACTCAGGTAAATGGCAAGTCACGGCACAATCAAGTCACTAAGGCTGCTTATTACAGCCAACCTGTAGTAGACAAGGTATTTAAGGATGGAAAAGCAATAAGAATGTCAGATACAGAGTATGAACCACTAAGCACTCTTTTAGAAAATATGGGCACCGCTAAAATTAGATCCGTCCTCTGTGTTCCAATTATAAGTAACTCAAAAATTAGTGGTGTTATCTATGTGGATTCGTTTCGAGTACCATATGGATTCCGGAAGGAAGACCTTTTATTATTCAACACCTTGAGTGGCTCCTTAGCCATTGCCATAGAAAACGCCCAACTTGTCGATAAATTAAAAGGATTGCAACCCAATCTAGACTAAACCCTTTTATTAAGTTTCATCTTCAAAATCTTCCAGATCTAACTCTAACTCAGAATCCTTTTTGTTTTTAGTAATTTCTAACTTTTTTTTATTAATCTCTGAGGTAACCAACTCAGATGTGCTATACGGTGTACCCTCTTGTGGAGCATGATCTGGAGAAACCTCTTCATCTAATGATAGATCACCCAAATCCAGCGAAATATCTCCCTCATCAGGTTCCCCCTCCTGCTTCATTAATGTTTCTTCCTCTTCTTGTTCAAATTGCAATCCCGACGGCTCTTCAAGGTCAATATCTGTTATGCTTGTTTGGGAATCAACCACAGGAGCTTCCTCTGGTTGGGGCTTCTCTGTTCCTTCTTGCGCTGTTGCAATATCAAGATTCATTTCCAGATCTTTCATCTCAACGTCTTCCCTGCCGGCTATAGCGCCAACCTCAATCCCAAACCTGCTGTCACTGAGATCACCTGTTAGGCTACCCAGAAAAAATGGTGGATTTGGTTTGTAGCCAGAAAGATTCATTTTCTTTCGTTCAGAGGCAAGCTCCTTGTTACATTTTGGGCATACCTCATTGTAATCAAAACTGACGTACTTACATTTCGGGCATTTCATTTTTACCTCCCAGAATATGAAAAAAATTTTTCATAATAATTGAAAATAGGGTGTTATTGTACAAAACTTTTATAGAAAAGTATAAGAAAATTTCAAAAAAGCTGAAATAGCCATCATCACAAAAAAGGGGGTAGGATTTTAGCTCCTTGAAACTGCCTGATAAATGAGCCCGGGCCATAAAAAAGGTTATGAGTTAGCATTTTATACCTTCTCATGTTTATTTATTTCATTTCCACCCGTATAGCCTCTGCATAATCAGAAATACCTTTTTTCAGAATAATAGCCGCAAAACGTTCTGCTTCCTCACGGTTTTTAAAATTGCCCAAGGTAACCCTAAAAAACTTTCCTTTCTGAGTATTGTATATTGGTATAATATAGGCCTCATGGCCTTCTTTCAGCAACTCTTGAAACATATCTCGAGCATATTGAAAAGGACCAAAAGACGCGATATGAACGGTAAAAGTTGGACCTTGGTGCAGTAAAGACAGTGGTGGAAAAATGATTTCTTGACCCACATCAATCCAGTTTATATTCTTTATTTCAGGGTTGTAGTTCTGTATAAGATTGAGTACCTCTTCATCAGTCCGACTATACAAACTTGCTGCTAACTGGATAACCGTATCTCCCGGCCGAGCGATGATAGATTTAAAAAAATCTTCTTCTTTCACCTGGATAATAGCCTGCTTCTCTTTTGAGCCTTCTGATTGCTTGAGATTGTCCTGTTTAATTTCTTTTTCTTCTTTCTGGTCATCGGTAGTGGGCTGCTGATCTCCTTGAATTTTACTGGATAAATCCATTATTGCTAAATTTTTTCCTTTATTTTCTTTCACCTGCTTGATCGGGGCTCTCGCAACATGGACCTGGCGGCTCAATGATAGTAACCCAGATAACCTTCCTAAAATACCCTGCCCTGTCTTACTCATGCCCGCAGCTACTATAACCATTATACACAATAGGGCCACAGCCCACTTCCAGTAACGGCTACTATACACGTGTTTGACTTTGTCGCTGTCAGATGGCTCCAATTTCCTTCGGGAGCTCTCTAAGCTCATATCCTCATAACATTGACTTATCATGGCGTTAGTTATTTTCTTTTTTGCTCTTGAATAACCCAAAAGAAGGGAATTATCTGCCAGGATGTTAATCACCCGTGGATATCCTTTAGAATATTGATGAATGGCCTTGAGAGCCCTTTTAGAAAAAATATCAACCCCATTTTCCCTCCCAGCTATTTGCAGTCTCGTAGCCATATAGTCAATGGTACCATTAAAATCCAATGGAGGGATGTGATACCGACTGCTAATACGCTGGAGAAGTGATTTGCACCTTGGATCACTTAATTTTTCATTAAGCTCGGGCTGACCAACAAGAAAGACATTAATCAATTTTTCATCAGCAAAATCCATATTTGAAAAAAGTCTAACCTCTTCAAGCAAATTAAAAGAAAGATTCTGTGCCTCATCTATGATCAAAACGAAATTTTTTTGTTGCTGCATGCATTGCCGTAAATACTCCTCAAACTCGAAAAGAAAGTCCGTCTTCGATTTAAAATGAATCTTTTTTCTAAATGCCGAAAAGGCCAGATAATCCATAAACTCCCCTACTGATAAAAGAGGATTGGAAAGATGGATATACCGGGTATTTTTATCAATATTGTTGAGAAGTGCATGAACCATTGTGGTTTTGCCAGTACCAATCTCTCCTGTTAGAAGGATAAGTCCTTTTCTCTCCCTCACTCCGTAAGTTAAATGATCAAGTGCTTTTTTATGGCTCTCGCCCAAGTATAGAAACCGGGATGATGGAGTCAGTTCAAAGGGTTTTTCTTTTAAGTTATAAAAGTCGGTATACACAGGTTTTCTTAACCTTCTAAACAATCAATCTTAAAAGTGTCCGAGTTTGCCGCTAATAAGATGATATTGTAACAATAATCCATCATTAACTATTTATCTTAGCATCTTCCTAGAAAGGTTGATAGCTGATATCTATCGGAATGTCTATCCCGATGTTAGCGGGAAAACCAAATAGATTGTATAAGCAATTAACATGCACCATCCACCTGCGAGAGTATAATAGGAGGCAGATACTCAAATTGAGGAGAAGCTCATTTATCTTACTTTCATAATATATCGCATATATGCATTAAGCTCAAGGCGCTTTTTTTATTAGAAAATTCTGAGCATGAATCAAAGAATTTTATCACCTTTTTTTTAGCGTTCTTACCGAAATGCCAGTCAGTCTTTGCTCTCATTTATCTCTCACTTAAGTATATTATTGCTACTTAACACAAATCCTATGAATGCATCTCAATGATTCATTAAACTATGCCTAAATTTTCTTAACCCCTTCACCACCATCTCAAAGACACTACTTGTTTTCTGATAGAGTAAATGGTAAGATTTTTAGATTATATAAACATATGGAGAGAAACTGCTAATGCTTAATGACATAGCCAATAGATATCCATTTTTTAATCGATACGGCAAACCCTTATGCCTTGAACGATCAGCAGCCTTTGATCAATACGGTAATGAGCACAATGCCCCTTTTTTTGACCTGACATCGGTTGTCATCATCTCCGCAGAAAGAGGGAACATTACCAAAGAGTGTGTAGAATCAATCTTTCAAAATACGCCAGAGCCATTTGAGATAATACTAAGCGATGTCGGTTCAAGTGAAGAAACACGAAAGGTAATTACAACCCTGGAAGATACGCATAGGAATGTTCACGTCATATACAACACGCAGAGCACTGGCACAACAGGTCAGCGAAATCAGGGCATCTACTTTTCAAGGGGCGCATATCTCGTCATGATGGACAATGATGTACTCGCACTACCAGAGTGGCTGAAACATTTAAAGCGGGTTGCAAAAAAGGATGAAAGAATCGGATTGGTTGGGGCAAAGCTTCTGAAACCAGAAATGGATAATGTCTACTACTGTGGGTGTCACACGATAACGCTCGAAAAAGAGGGAAAAGTATATGGGATCGGTCTCACCAAATCTGGTCAGATGGCAAATCTCCATAGATATGATCCTTCTGTCATGAGGGGGGGAGAGGTTCCGTGGTATACCACAACGGTCCTGTTAGCAAAACGAAACGTACTGTTCGAGTGTGGAGGATTTGATGATATAGTAGATGGAAAAGGGATATTCATCGCAAATGAGGATAAGGATCTATCCCTTAACACAAGGAAAGCTGGATATATAATCTCTTATTGCCCGGAATCTGAAGCTATTCACAATCATGACTACTCCAAGGTGGACAGAAAGGATTCCTACCACAGAAAATATCGCCTCAGGATGGAACAGATAGCGAAGGATACAGTGTACTTTTTAAATAAATGGAAAATCACCTATCTCATCGAAAAGCTCCCGCACGAGGACAACTCTAAGAAGTGGGATGGTAAAAAACTATCCAGTGTTGATCTCAGATTGGATTCAGATCAATTCAAGAATGATATTGTCATTCTCAGGTAAAAATCGACACTTTTATTTATGCCCGGCCTAGACCCACGACCCAGATTTTGCATTGCACAAAAAGTAGAAAGTTCCTTATCTATTACCTAATAATTTTGATGAAAAAGGCCATAAAAAAGGTTCAGTCTGAATCAGACTGAACCAGTGGATAAAATGTTGTGGTCGGGACGACTGGATTTGAACCAGCGACCCCAGCGTCCCGAACGCTGTGCTCTACCAGACTGAGCCACGTCCCGACTCTTTTGTTTCACTTTCTAATGATAGATATTTCTTTACTACTCAGTTTCAAAGTTCCAAGGTTCACAGTTCAAGGTTAGAAAACGATTAACATAGAACAGCCTGAAGATACGGCGATCATCTGTGAACCTGACAACCTTAGCAGTTACAATATTTCTAAAAGAAAAGTCAAAGGAAAATGACAGCAAATCTCGACACTAGCTAAAAGACCTCTAATGTAGACCTTGTCACCCTGATGAAATTTTCTAAAATTCTCTCTGTTGCTCCCCAGATAACGATACCCTCATAGATAAAAGCCGGGGTCTCAAAAGACTCTCCTTGATAATGCATCGAAAAAGATTGCGGTTGCAAAGGATCAAGAAAAAATTGCAAAGGAACTTCAATCAAGTGATCAACCTCATTACTATTAAGGTTGAATTCGTAAGGAAATGGTACTATTCCAACAAAAGGGTGAACAATGAACTGAGACGTTATGGTACTCATATCATCGAGCTGACCCAAAATTTCGATATCCTCTTCTCTAATACCTATTTCCTCAAAAGTTTCCCTTATAGCAGTGCTTTCAAAATTATCATCCTTCTTATCTACCACGCCACCAGGAAATGACACCTCGCCCTTGTGGTATTCCACTGTATTTGCTCTCCGCATAAGAAGAAGCCAACAATGACCATCCTTTAAAAAAAGAGGTAAAAGAACAGAAGCTTGGGTATATGTATCAACATTTTCTTTAATTCTCTTTGGCTCTCCTTGTGATAACAGAGCCTTTAGATCATGTTTCAGCTGGTCGAACTTCTTTACCATGTCTATCTTTATTAAATTATTGGCACTGACTTTTGGGTTGGGGAGGTTGTCTTTTCAATAGTTGTTACAATACTTCCACCCTTAAATATAGTTACCTTTCCACTCGATTCAGAAATAACTAAGGCAACTGAATCCGTGACTCCTGTGATAGCAGCAGCAGATGAATGCCTAGCACCCAAACCTTGGGGCATGGGTTCCCCATGGTGAGCAGCATTTAAATAGCGTCCAGCTGCCAAAACCACTCCATCATCTCTTACAATAAAGGCTCCATCAATTGAGGAAAATTCCTTTAATGTTTCTCGAACTTCGGACTTGGTAATATGCAAAATATCCTCAGGGTGCCCTTGGAAGGGGTTGAAAACTAACTGGTGCGAATATTGAAGTACCTTTTTATGATCACCTAAAACGAATGTAGTCCCTATAGGTCTCCCTTCTCTGCCCTCATATGCCATCTCCATAAGCAAAGTAAGAAGAGATTCGAATATGTCAGGTTTTATGTTCTTAGGGAAAGGAGATTCTTCAGCAAAACTGAGAATTTCTGATTCATCTCCCACCTTCAATATCATTATGGTATCCATATACCCCTTCTCTATTTGTCCGCCTACACACACCAAAATATCACCCTTAAATAATATTCCCTTGGAAATCCCTGCGAGAAAGCCAAATTTTAGATATCCATCTCTTGTCAGGTAAACATCAGGGAGCTTAATCGTATTACATTGTAAGCCAATGTTCTTTTCTAAGGACAACTCCTTTTTTGTTACTATTATAACCTTAAACTTCTTTCCCTCTGTCCTTATAAAGGGTTTAATGTCTTCCGAAGTTTCCACATTAACCAAAATAGCATCAGCCTTGACCTTATTTGCTATGGATGCAGCCTGTTTTAGCATGAGATCTGACCAACTTGCAGACTTCATCTTTTTACTTTTTGGACTCTTCACCTCTTTGGACTGGGTAGCATCAACAATAGCTTGTCTCTGCTCTTTTTTCTTTTTCACGGTATCTGTTTTCACTATCTCTCCCCTTATAACTGAAGTCTGTCGAGTTTATTATGTCTCTTGTGTGTGATAAGTTACAAAACAATTAACTCAAAAAGCTCACCTATCCCGATACACTTCTGTATTATTCTCTTCCATAGGTTGCCATGTATTTATCAAATTTTTCTTTTGTAGCTCTATCGATAGCTCTTTTCTCTCCAGAGATAAAAAGAGGAATCTTACTGTTATAGAGGTACGATACTATCTCCCTTATACCGGCAACTGAAAAAAACGGAATACCAGTGTTCGAGGTAAATTCTGCTATAGGATTCGATCCTTTTTTACCTATAACAACATTTCCCTCTTTATCATGGATGACTGTTGTTTGTTCCCTATCTACCGCGATGCCAAGACCTGTTATCTCACATTGGAATCCGTTAGAATGTGTCTCTTGAATAATTTTTTCTACAATTTCATATTTTGTTTCCATAGAGGTTATTACATCGTCAACAATAAATACCCTGCAGCCGTTAAAAAAGGTAGCATTGACAAAAAGGGTAGTGGATGAGGACCTCTCGCCATGTTTTTTTGCCTCTTTCCTGTCATAATCAAAGAAAAAATCATACCCATGGTAATGAAAAAGGGCAGCAGCAGTGGCCGAAGCAATTGCACTTCCCTTATACGATGGCCCAACTATTATATCTATGGTATTGACGAGGGATGTCGCAACCAGCATCTCAGCAAAAAAAGAGCCTATCTCAAGGAATAGTCGGCCTGAATTCAACCTCCCTAAGTTTACAAAATAGGGAGTTGGCCTCCCATCTTTCAAAATCAGGTCTTTATCAAAAAAGAGGGCCCCTGTCTCTGCAAGTAACATACTCAAGCGTTTTTTATACTCTTCCATGCTTGACTTATTACACTATTTTTCCAAAAAAAACAATACGATATTCGATACTTATACTGAATAAGAAAGCTACAAAACCTCAACAGTAAACCTCCAGTGTCCTTCTTGACAGATTAAAACGGATTTGCTATAAGAAATGAAAAATTTCTTCAAAATGGAGGTTGTATTATGGCTGAGGAAGAAGTTGGTGTCGTTGTTAAATTTTTCGCTAAACCAAGCGTAGCTGCTATAGATGTGACTAAGGGATCTATTAAAAAGGGTGATACCCTGTTGTATAAAGGTCACACTACTGATTTTACCGAAGTGGTAGCGAGCATAGAAATCGATAACCAAGCTGTAGAAGAAGCAAAAGTTGGCGATATGATTGGTATTCAGGTAAAGGAAAGGGTAAGGGAAAAGGACATAGTCTATAAGGTTGTAGACTAGGAGACTCTGTCTTTATGGGGAAGAATTTAAATCAAAGCCACATCTTACACAACAATCTTTCCTTTTCTGTTTAAAGCCACAATTTGGGCAGAGAATAAAATCCTCTGTGGGAAGGATAGTTTTTTGCTCAATAGAGAATTTATCAGGAAATTCTCCAGTCTCTTGGATATTAACAAACCCACCGGCATTAATAATGGCCTCAGCATATTTCCGAGCTTCCTCTAAGCTTAAATCCCGCTTCAAAACTACCGGTGCCTTTTCGATATATTTATCTAAGGTAGAGCCAGAAACTCCAAGTTTGGCCATGTTTTGCCGGAAAATATCTTCCTCAGCCTTTATACCAAAAAGAGCAATCCTGTATTTCTTTGCCATTATTTTAAAAAATTGTTTTTAAATAAATGCGCAACGCAGTTAACAAAACATGACTCCTCACAACCTATAACAAACCTTTATCCCAAAATGAGTATGCGACGTCAAAGTCATTTTTTTATTACATTCAAAAATCATATATCAATGTGGATTTAAGGCCAGATCAATCGTATGTCAAGACAAAAAGAGAGTTACCTTAGAATTCTTTTTCTTGCATAGAAATAATATCGTATGATAATTAAAGCAGCTTATTAAAATTTTAAGTTGTTGAGCAGTTATAGAGTGCAGTGGGAAAAATCACATAACGCAAGTATTCAACAATTTGATCAATTAATTACCTTCTAATAGAGAAATATACACCTTGACAGAACTATTAAATAAAAAGGCAAATAGCAAAACTAAAAAAGTTACATTCGATAATAATGAATTAGCGAGAAGTCTTTATGGAGAAAGAAACAGCAATCTACGGCTGATAGAAAAAAGGCTCAATATAATATGTAACATTAGAGGAAACGACATCATTTTGCAAGGTGATTTCCCTGAATTGGAAACGGCTGAAAATTTATTAGCACAGCTCTATGGATTGCTTAAAGAAGGATATCCTATCTACGAGAGAGATGTTGATTATTCGCTGAGAATTCTCAATGGCAACCATAAAGCAGAGCTTAAACCAATTTTTTTAGACAGAATATACATTCCATCAAAAAAAAAGACAATAACCCCCAAGAGCCTCAATCAGAAAATTTATATTGATGGAATACGACGATACGATATTGTATTTGGTATAGGACCAGCTGGCACAGGAAAAACATATCTTGCCATGGCAATGGCCATATCATCCTTAATAAAAAAAGAGGTCAATAGGGTAGTCTTAGCAAGGCCAGCTGTGGAGGCAGGTGAAAAATTGGGTTTTTTGCCAGGAGATCTTTATGAAAAGGTGAATCCGTACCTGAGACCATTGTATGATGCCCTTCATGATATGCTGGACTTTGAAAGTGCTTCACGTCTTATACAAAGCAGTGTAATAGAGGTAGCTCCTTTGGCCTTTATGAGAGGAAGGACACTTAATGATTCTTTTATTATATTAGATGAAGCACAGAATGTAACTCCTGAACAGATGAAGATGTTTTTAACGCGACTTGGTTTTAGCTCTAAAACAGTCATAACTGGAGATATTACCCAAACAGACCTTCCTGAGGGAAAGGCTACGGGCCTAATACAGGCAAGAGATATTTTAGCTGACATAAAAGAGATAAAATTTGTGTATTTCGGGAGAGAAGATGTTGTAAGGCATCCATTAGTCCAAGAAATCATAGATGCCTACGATACAGTAGAAAATTAATATTATGGCAGAGAAAAAGAAAAAGATCGCCCCGATTAAAACAAAAAAGGGCAAAAAGTTGGAAAAAGAAATCACAACACCACTAAAAAGGTTTTTGACATCAGTGAGGGTGGTGAGCTCCAAAATTCAAATATGGATATATCTTATTATCTTAAGCGTTATTATTTCTCTTCTCCTTTATCCAAACTTGCTCGTAATACCAGCAGAAGATTACGCTATAGGTGACGTAGCAAAGAAAGATATTAAGGCATCTCAAGATTTTCTCGTTGAAGACAAGGAATTGACAAAACAGAGACGATCTGAGGCAGTAAAATCAGTCCTTTTTGTCTATGACTTTGACAGATCAGGTGCCAATATTGACCAAAGGATCAAAAAATCCTTCGGTTATGCCAGAAAAGAGTTAGAACAGATTTTATCAATTGAATTGGAACCATCCCTGCGCTCAGAAAAACTTGAACAATTAAGAGAAAAATTCTTTGATATTCTAGAAATCACTGAAGATTCTGTTCTCTTTGACCGGCTTGTTAAGGACACCTTTTCCTCCTCTATAGATAATTACGCATCGATTATAATAAACCAAATATTAGAAAAGGGTGTTGTAGGAAACAAGAAAGTTTTGATGACCCAAAAAGGGAAAGGAATAATCCTTCGTGATATCAACACACAACAAGAACTCAAAATAGATGATTTTGATCGTTTTTATAATCTCGAAAATGCTTTAAAATATTTCAATCAGGCAATTGATCAGCTCGCAAGAAATGAAAATACCGGAGATATTGTTACGACAACAAGGCATCTCGCTAAATCGATCACAAATCCAAATATAACATTTAATAAAAGTGAAACAGAACTAAGAAAAGAGAAGGCAAAAAAATCAGTAAAACCTATCTATTTCCAAGTTAAAAAGGGCGAGATGATTGTGAGAGAAGGAGAAAAAATCAACCTCACTCATCTTTGGAAATTGGAGACTGAAGCACAATTAAAAACAAATGCTCCAACACTCAGTATGGCCCTTGGCATGACCCTTATGATTGGCATATTGTTGTCCTTAAGCTACATTGTCCTTCTTAAGAGATCGAATATCTTTATAGGAGATTCAAAAAGTCTCATCTTCATTAGCGTAACCCTATTACTCATGTTTTTGATTGCGCTCTTGTATAATACAGTGGCCGAAGAGATGGCAAGGGGGTTCCATTTTTTTACTGCCCAAGTTCTTCTTTTTGCCTTGCCAATTACTCTCGGAGCTATATTAATCTCTATCTTTCAAGGAATGGAGGTAGCAATTGCCTTTTCATTGATCATCTCCATTTTGACCTCCATTGCCGTCGAAAGTAGGATAGAGTTTTTTGTTTATTTTCTTATAGGGTCTCTTTTAGCAGCCTATGGGGTAAGAAATTGCAGAGAGAGATCGGTATTGATAAAAACAGGAATGAAGGTTGGCCTGTTAAATATTGTTATGGCTTTATCGATCCTTTCTCTTTATGGAAATCCCTACTCTCTCCTCGGTGCCGTTTCTGTTGTGTCTGGTTTTCTGGGTGGTGTCTTAGCTGGAGTTATAGCAACTGGTTTTCTGCCACTAATAGAAATCATTTTTGGTTTCACTACAGATATCAAGTTGCTGGAGCTGTCAAGTTTGGATCAGCCTATCCTTAAAGATTTGATGGTTAATGCCCCTGGGAGTTATCATCATAGCGTCATGGTTAGCAACATGGTCGAGGCAACAGCTGAAAGTATCAATGCCAATCCTCTTTTGGCAAAAGTTAGTGCATATTATCACGACATTGGAAAGATAAATAAACCACTCTACTTTATTGAAAATCAAGTAAAAGGTGACAACAAGCATGAGAAACTTGCACCCTCTATGAGCAGTCTTATATTGATCTCTCACGTTAAAGATGGTGTAGAGCTTGCGAAACAGCATAGGCTTGGAAGGGAAATAATAGATATTATCCAGCAACACCATGGTACAAGCCTCATCTCCTATTTTTATCAAAAGGCCAATGAACAAACCAAAAAAAGGGGGAGCAGGTCCTCGCCAGTTAAGGAGGAAGATTTTAGATACCCTGGTCCAAAGCCCCAGACGAAGGAGGCCGGGTTAGTTTTGGTAGCAGATGCAGTGGAGGCAGCATCCAGAACTTTGGTTAATCCCACTCCTGCAAGGATTCAAGGGATGGTTCAAAAAATCATCAATAATATATTCTCAGATGGACAGCTGGATGATTGTGAGTTAACATTAAGAGATTTAAACCTTATAGCAAAAACTTTTTCTAAAACATTAAGTGGAATCTTTCACAGCAGGATTGAATATCCAGAACCAATAGCCAAAGGTCAAACAGATAAAAGAAAAGAAAATGGAGATTCAAATAACCTGGCAGCACCCAACGAAAAAAATGGATCCCGGGAAAATAAAAATAAAGTTAAAGAGGATCTTAAAAGACTTGGGATGTCATGATGCCGAGCTGAGTATACTCATTACAGATGATAAACATATTGCAGAACTAAATGACCGCTTTCTTAATAGAAAAGGCCCCACAAATGTTCTTGCCTTCCCGATAAAAGAAGATGATCCTAACGTGCCCGAGACAGCAATGCTCGGAGATATCGTCATATCATTAGATGCTGCAATGAGAGATGCAATAAAAGCTAAGGAGAGCCTTTCTAAAATAATTGATAGACTCCTCATTCATGGCCTTTTACATATTTTGGGCTATAATCATGTAAACTCCGAGAAGGCATGGAGGATGGAAAAAGAGACTCAACGGCTGCTGAATGTGGCGAAAATATAAAGATGTATGTTGTTTATGGACTGTTGTCAGTTGCAAAAGAGGGCAGATAAAGAACAAACGCAAAAACTCAACAGATACAATACATTAATCAAACTTATTTGATAAGGAGTGAATACCATGGCACTTTTATCAGTTAACGTTGATCATATTGCAACAATCCGTGAAGCGAGAGGAATAGATGAGCCGGACCCTATTTTGGCAGCAGGTATAGCGGAGTTAGCCGGTGCTGACGGTATCATATGCCATCTGAGAGAAGATCAGCGACATATTAAGGATAGGGATTTAGAACTCCTTAAAAAAACGGTCAAGACTAAATTAAATCTAGAAATGGCACCCGTCAAAGATCTCATTGATACTGCCCTTACCATTAAACCAGATTTAGTAACCCTTGTCCCTGAAAGAAGGAAAGAGTTAACCACCGAAAGTGGCCTTAATGTTGTGAGCAATAAAAAGGAATACAAAAGAGTTACTGGCATATTAAAGGAAGCTGGTATTTCTGTAAGCTTTTTTATTGACCCAAACCCTGATCAGATACAAGAATCTCTCGATGCGGGTGCAGATATAATTGAAATTCATACAGGACAATACAGTGAAGCAGTATCAGAACCAGAGATACTCAGGGAATTCGAAAAAATAGACAAGGCAGCAAAATTAGGAGCTGACCTCAAGCTGAAAGTCCATGCTGGACACGGCCTTAATTATGTAAATATAAAAAGATTTTCATCTATTCCTGAGATAAAGGAATATAGCATAGGCCACAGCATTATCGCGAGGGCTGTAATAGTGGGAATGGATCAGGCTATTCGCGAGATGATTACACTTGTATCCCAATTTTGACGCTTGTTGTGTTTACTGAATTTCCTGTGTTTTTGGGTGCCCATAATCAATATGGTTTCAATCCCACCTGTGCCAAAAAAACTTTTAACTTACAATTTTAGGAAATATAGCCCTGGCCCAGACCCGCCTGCCGGATGGCGGGCAGGCCTGGTAAAACTTTACTCAGCAAAGATAAAAAAGGATTTGTGATACATAAGAATCAAGCGTATATTCAAATCATTTCGCACCTCCCGATCCTGTCTCGGTCTCGGGACGGGAGGGCAGGCTCACATTAGGATCTTTTATGATTTATGGTATTGGCGTAGATATCGTAAATGTAATAAGAATGGGAAGGGTGGTTGATAGATGGGGGCAAAGATTTTTACAAAGGATATTTACTGAACAGGAAATTAATTTTTGTTTTCAGGGTTCAAAGCTAAAATCTTCCCTTGCCTCGCGTTTCGCCGCTAAGGAGGCCTTCTCAAAGGCGATAGGTTTGGGTATGAGAAAGGGCATCAGGTGGCATGACATAGAAGTTATTCACAATAAAATGGGGCGCCCAGATCTGAATTTAACTGGAAAGGCATGGAGTTTTTGCCAAGAGGAAGGAATAATAAGCTGGTATGTGAGCCTCTCAGATGATGGTGACTATAGCATAGCAATCGTGGTGCTGGAAAAACATACTTCATAACATAAACGTAATAGTCTTGAGGTTGAAAAAAATCTTTGTAAAATACCTAACAATGTCAGTCGAAAAAACTGTATGGTTAGGTCAAATGTTGGGGATTGAATTGACCAGTGGTGATATAGTTGCATTGATTGGTGACCTCGGCGGTGGTAAGACATGGTTCACAAAAGGGATAGCCATAGGTCTTGATATTGACCCAAACGATATCGTCAGCCCAACATTCACCCTTGTGAATGAATACCAAGGCAGACAACAAATTTTTCATATAGACCTTTATCGACTGAAAAATACTATTGAAATTCTGGATTTAGATTTAGAAGATTATTTCTCAAGGGAAGGAATAGTTGTTATAGAATGGGCTAACCGTTGGCCAGGAAAGCTTCCTGAAAACACGATTCATGTTGAATTGAAGATGATTGATGAGCATACCAGGGAGATCAAATTTTCTGGAAAGCATTACAGGGCCGAGGAAATAATAGGGGCATTAAAAGAGAAGGTAGGTCGAAATTTAACAAAATTACGATAGGTAAATGAATGGGGGTATAATTATGTTTGTAAAAAAATTATCCATTTTGTTAGTTTGTGTAGGTATTGTATTCTCTTTTAGTTGCGCTGGAATAGAGAAAGGGAAAGATTTTGCCACAGGAATTATTTCACACGATGTTGATGAGAAACTTTTTAGCCAGGTTCCAGATGAAAAAAAAGATGCTATCAACCCCTTACTGCTTACGGTAAAAGACTCCAAAGATCGTCTTGAACTTGCAAAGGCCGTGGTAGATGAAAAGGAAGCCGAATTAGACCTGGAAAAAGCTAAAAAGGATTTGGCAAAGATTCAACTGCAAATAAATGAAGCCGAGCTTAATTTAGAGAAAATGAGGGCTGTTCAATCAGAAGGCCTCGGAGATACAAAAAAGGTTAATCAACAGGTTGCTAAACTTGAGGCTAAAGTCTATAAATTAAAGGGTGCAGAAGCCAAGCAAAAGGCAAAAATAGAAAATGCCAAGTTGGTTGTTGTTGAAACACAAGAGAAAATCGATACTTTAAAAACGAAGACTCAAAAACAAGCTCCTGAGATTGAAACAAAAAAAGAAGATATAGAGACGAAAGCTAAGGAATAGGTTCAACACATATGGCACTCATAGTACAAAAGTACGGTGGTACCTCCGTTGGAAGCATCGAAAAGATAAAAAAGGTTGCTGAGAGGGTAATTGAATACAGTAAAAAGGGGGACAGGCTTGTGGTGGTTCTCTCGGCAATGGCCGGACAGACAGACTCCTTGATTAGACTTTCAAAAGAAATAGCGGATACCCCTGATACAAGAGAATTAGATGTTTTGTTGGCAACGGGTGAACAGGTGAGCGTATCCTTGTTTGCTATGGCAGTAAAGTCTATGGGCTATGATTGCCGTTCCCTTCTTGGCTTCCAGGCAGCCATACATACAGACCAAATATATGGTAAGGCGAGGATCAGGAAGGTTGAAACTGATCGGATCCTGAGGGAGTTAGATGAAAACCGAATTATAACGGTCGCGGGTTTCCAGGGAATCGATGAAAGAAAAAATATCACCACCTTGGGGAGAGGTGGATCAGACACTACTGCAGTAGCTCTGGCAGCAGCACTCAAGGCTGATCTATGTGAGATTTTTACAGATGTTGAAGGTGTATTCTCAGCCGATCCGAATATCTGTACCCATGCCAGAAAACTGGAAAGAATATCCTATGAAGAAATGTTAGAGTTTGCTAGTTTAGGGGCCAAAGTTTTAGATATACGATCAGTTGAATTTGCCAAAAAATTTAATGTGCCCCTGCATGTTAGATCATCTTTTATGAAAAGTGAGGGAACAATGGTGGTAGCAGAAAGCAAGGAGATGGAAAAGCTGATGGTCTCTGGTGTTGTCTATGATAAAAATGAGGCCAGAATTACAATAACCAATGTGCCTGATAGGCCTGGAATTGCCTTTAAAATATTTGATCCTGTTTTTAAGGCCGGGGTAGTAGTGGATATGATTGTCCAGAATACCAGTCTTGAAGGTTTAACGGATCTCACATTTACAGTCACCAAAACAGATTATCAGGAGACCATAAAATTGCTAAAAGAAGTTTCCCAAGAAATAGGTGCCGAAAAGGTGCTCGGAGATCAAAATATTTCCAAAGTATCCATTGTTGGATTGGGGATGAGAAACCACGCTGGCGTTGCCTCCAAGATGTTTGAAACCCTATCAAAGGAAAATATCAATATAAGCATGATCAGCACCTCTGAGATAAAAATTTCCTGTATCATAGAAGAAAAATATACCGAACTCGCTACAAGGGCCTTGCATGAAGCCTTTGGCCTGGGTAATGAAAACGAGACAAAATAGCAACCAGCACATAGGCCTTTTTATTTTTATTCTCATCCTTATTCTTGGATGGGCAATAAATAGCCAATTTTCTACACAAGGGGACCTCGGCTCTATCGAAAAGGATGACAATATTTTTATTCTTGTAACTGGCGTTGTAAAAAATCCTGGCGTCTATGTGTTTGACAGGGAACCTTCCTTAAAGGAATTGATAGCTAAAGCCGATTATTTGAAGGCAAAACTGATTGACACAGAATTGTGTAATACATATCCTTATATTGCTCAGGGGACAAGTGTTCAGATTAGCTCGAAAGATGGGCGCATACATATCGTAACTGAACCTATGCCCACAGCATATAAAATCACCCTTAAAATCCCTATATCTATAAATACTGCAAGCATGGAAGAGTTAGATACAATACCTGGTATAGGGCCAACGCTTGCTGAAAAGATTATTAATTACATATCTCTCTACGGTCCATTTAAGCAAGTAGAAGAGCTAAAAGATGTACCTGGCATGGGAAAACTTCGCTATCTAAAAATAAAGCCTTATATTTCAATCTAGAAAATTGAGGAGAAATGATGCCACTTAAATCAAGTATTCCTCGATGGTCAATAGGTCTGATCCTTACCCTATTATTTATACTTATTTTCATCACAGGCATTGGTGATTTTACAGACGTTATAGAGAAAAAAACATTTGACCTTCGATCCAAACTCAGTGCCTCTGAAGAAAGAAATCCAGATATTGAAATAATAGTTATTGATGACGAGGATTTAGATGAAATTGGCCGTTTCCCCTGGCCGAGAAACATCCTTGCCAATGCTATAAACAATCTTGCAATGGCTGGTGCCAAGGTTATCGCTCTGGATATTATGTTTAATGAGCCAGAGGAAAGTTCTGGCCTCAAAACAATTAGAGAACTAAAGAAAATATATGGCGATCTCGATTTAAAAAATAAAGATATCTCTGCTAAAACATTTTATCAATTATTAAATAAGGCAGAGGTCAACCTGGATAATGACGCGAAACTAGCTGAATCTTGTAAAAAGGCCGGCAACATAGTGCTACCCATTTATTTTGATGTAAGAAGCGCGGGAAGAGACGATGAGGTTCCTGATTATCTGGCCAAAAATGCATATAAAATCATTCATGGACTTAAGGATGAATGGGCAACAAACTCTGTTATGTGGCTTTCCAAGATAAAGCCACTTCTTCCTTCTATTGCGAATTCAGCTGCGGGAATTGGTCACATAAACCTCTTTCCAGACAATGACGGATCAACCAGGACTCAGATTCACGCCATTGGATATTTAGACAATGCCTTCATTCCATCATTTCCTATTGCCATAGTAAAAACTTTCAAGGGATTGAATGACAATATGATCAGGCTTCTCTTGGGCCAGGAAATAAATATAAAGATCCCCCCATCCAAGACAATCAAAATTCCAGCCACAGATCTAAACATGCCAACACTTATTAAATGGAATGCCGGGCCAGGTATTGCATTTCACATAACGCCATTCAGAAAGGTTCTTAAGAATGAATTTCAAACAAGCCTCTTTAGAGACAAGATAGTTATCCTCGGACCTACTGCCCCTGGAATTGGGGACCGCTTTGTAACACCTATATCGAGTAATTTACCAGGTGTGGAGATAATAGCAAACTCGGTATCAAACATCCTAAAAGAAGAATTTTTTATGCGGCCTCAGTGGACATCATTTCTTGAGCTTGGCATTCTACTCCTTTTTGGGCTCTATATTTCATTTCTCCTGCCCAGGTTAAAGGCTAGTACCGGTGCAATCATCACACTCATCCTTTTTGCCTCTTACGGAACAGTGGGAACAATGCTATTTTTTCGCTCAAATATATGGCTAAAGATTACACCTCAACTTGTTCTTTTGATTCTGGGCTATATCTTAGTTGTTAGCAGAAATTTTTTCATCACTGAAAAAACCAAAGAGAAAGTAGAGGCTGATTCTGTTGAAACAAACAAGGCGCTTGGTCTTTCTTTTCAACAACAAGGAATGCTTGATCTCGCAAGTGAAAAATTTCGAAAATGTCCTATAGATGAACCGGGGGTCAAGGATCTTTTATACAATCTTGGTCTCGATTATGAAAGGAAAAGGCAATTTAACAAGGCAGTATCAACATATAACTTGATTATAGAGGATGGCAGTGATTTTAAAGACTTAGGCGAGAGGATACCTAAATTAAAGGGCGCTGAATCTTCTATGATATTTGGTGGCAGCGGCATTCATCCTGGTGAGATTGGGGCAACAATAGAAGGCCTGGATACGAAACCAACACTTGGCAGATATGAAATCTCAGGGGAATTAGGCAGAGGTGCAATGGGGATTGTTTATAAAGGAGAAGATCCCACTATACGTAGGGCTGTTGCTATAAAAACCTTACGATTATCTGAATTTGAAGAAGGAGAACTGGCAGATATAAAGGAACGCTTTTTCAGAGAAGCAGAGTCAGCAGGTCTTCTAAATCACCCAAACATTGTGTCTATATACGATGCCGGTGAAGAACATGACTTGGCTTATATAGCAATGGAATACCTAAACGGTGATAATTTAGTAAAATTCACCCAGAAAGGTAAGCTCCTCCCATTGAGAAATGTGCTTCAAATCATAATCCAAGTAGCTGACGCCTTAGACTATGCCCATAAAAACGATATTGTTCATAGGGACATAAAACCAGCTAATATTATGTTACTTAAAGATACAAGCACTGTTAAGGTTACAGATTTTGGCATCGCTCGAATTACATCATCATCGAAGACAAAAACTGGTGTTGTTTTAGGCACTCCTTCTTATATGTCTCCAGAACAGGTAAGCGGGAAGAGGATTGATGGACGTTCTGATATATTTTCATTAGGGGTAGTTCTTTTTGAGTTGCTCACAGGACAAAAGCCCTTTATTTCTGACAATATGACTTCACTCATGTTTCAGATTGCAAAAGAAAAACACACCCCAGCAAGACAGCTTAATCCAAGAATTCCACTGATTGTCGAAAAGGTAGTTGATAAGGCCTTAATAAAAGACGTTAATCAACGTTACCAGAATGCTGGCCTCATGTCTGAACATCTCAAAAAGATAGTAAACCGAATAGATCAGGTAAGAAACAAAAAGGCCAAAAAAAAATAGAAAAGTTATAAGCGCCTAAAGGCCTACGTTAAAAGTTAAAAAAGAAGATGATGGATTATTTCTTCATCTACTGAAAGTAAGGCAACACTTGACAGTAAACTTTGAACGTAGAGCTTATATCTTACGCTTGAATATGATCATACTTGGAATAGATACCTCCTGCGATGACACCTGCGCTGCAATAGTGGAAAATGGAAATACATTATTATCTAATATTATTGACTCTCAGATTATTGTTCATCACGAATACGGAGGGGTCGTCCCAGAAATTGCCTCAAGAGAACATAGTCGAAATATTGTTCCTGTTGTAAGGGAATCACTAAAAAAAGCTGGAATCACCAATAAAGATATTCATGGAATAGCAGTTACTGTGGGCCCTGGTCTTGCTGGGGCCCTCTTAGTTGGTATTCATTTCGCCAAAGCCTATAGCTATGCTAACACCACTCCCCTCATAGGAATAAATCATTTAGAAGGGCATATCTTATCCGTCTTTTTAGAAAAAAAGGTCCCTCCCTTCCCATTTCTTGCTCTTACTGTATCAGGTGGCCATACAAACATTTATCATGTTCACGACTTTGGGGATTATACCGTGCTGGGTCAAACACTGGACGATGCTGCAGGTGAAGCCTTTGATAAAGTCGCAAAACTTCTTGAGCTGGGTTACCCTGGGGGTCCTCTAATAGAAAAGCTTGCTGCTACAGGCAGCCCCGATTCCATTCATTTTCCAAGGGCCTACTTATCCAAAAACTCCCTCGACTTCAGCTTTAGCGGTCTCAAGACTGCTGTTGCACTGTATGTCAAAAAATGGCGCAACCAAAAAACAGAAGAAAATTACATTACAATAGCAGATATCGCTGCATCATTTCAGGCTGCCGTTGTTGATATCCTCACTGATAAGGTTATTAGAGCAACAGAGCAAGTAAAAGTAAAATCAGTCGTACTTGCAGGAGGAGTAGCCAGAAATAGTTATCTACGCAGTAAACTTGAAAAAGCAATGAATAAAAAAGGGATCGATTGTTATATCCCGAGTCCGCAACTCTGCACAGATAATGGGGCTATGATTGCTGTTGCTGGGTATCACAGATTAATGAAAGGTCAACAAGATGATCTCACCTTAGATGCAAGATCAAGATTTCCAATATATCAACTCAATACTTAAGCGGTGTCTTTCTCCTTGCTCTGGCACTATTTTGCTCCTTGACTTGCTTTCACTTAAACTTCCTTTATCTGTAATCTCTGAAGAATACGCTTTTTTCTCTTGCAGGATACAACTTTAATAATTATTATCTTGTACCTGCTTCATTGCACGTAACTTTTTATTCCATAGGGCCCTGTCTAATTCCCGCTCTTCGGAGCAGTACCTCCTAACAGGGTAAACACTAAAATCCTATGAACTCTCCTCTGTTTGGCAAGGCCCTTTGCTCGTTTTTTTAAAAACGGGAGGTGGGCGTGACGAGCAGACAGACCCGCCGAACGTATGGCGAGCAGACAACAAAAAATAGAAACAATAGCAAAAAATAAGCAAAAATGCGTTTTAACCGTCAATTCCGATATATATATCTAAGGGTTATCAGGCTCAGAGGCCATCCTCATGAGCTAGCCTTAGGAATGGCCTTTGGCATATTTATAGGCATGATGCCGATTATCCCTTTTCAAACAGCCTTTGCATTGGCCCTAGCTATAGCTTTGAAGACAAGTAAGATAACCGCGGCCATTGGAACCTGGATAAGCAATCCAGTAACAATTTATATAATCTACAAATATTGTTACAAAATAGGGTCATTCATCCTAGGATATGATCATAACACAAAAATCCTGGCGCCTGTAATAGAGGCAATCTATAATGGAGAGGTATTAAATAGTATCATTAAGATCTTGAGCGCCGAAGGGATGGTAATGGCAGCCTTCCTTTTAGGAGGTATTGTATTAGGCGTCATCTTTGCGGTACCTTCTTATTTTATCTTCCTTTATTTTTTTAAGGCCTTTATTTCATGGCGCAAATCAAAAAAGTTGATCAAGGCCGGATAGCATCGAAGGCCTTGCTACGGAAATCAGGCATCAGACCCAAAAAAAGACTGGGGCAAAACTTTTTAGAAGATCCTGCTATAATTGAAAAAATCATTACCTATGCAGGATTTGATAAAAACGATGTGGTTATAGAGATAGGCTCAGGTTTAGGTGCATTAACGATCCCAATCCTCCCCAACATTTATCATTTGGTGGCTGTTGAAAAAGATTCATTATTGGTAGCCATATTAAAAGAAAGACTATCACCGAAAGAAAAGGAGAAAATAACGTTTATTTCTGAAGATGTACTAAAAGTAGATTTTAAAGAATTCTATGATACCTTTCGTCAAAAGATTCGAATAATAGGTAATCTTCCCTATAATATCTCATCTCCATTCTTGGAAAAGCTTATCATCAATCGGGAGTATATCAAAAATGCAATCCTCATGTTTCAATACGAATTTGCACAGCGTTTGACTGGAGGGCCACAAAAGAAAGAGTATAGTGCAGTGAGTGTTATCAGCCAATACTATGCAACAATATCTCCCCTTATCAAGATTAAAAGGGATGCCTTTTATCCTAAACCAAAGGTAGATTCTATGGTTTTGGAGATGGATTTTACAACACCATACCCTGTTCAGGCAAAAAACGAGGTGATGTTTCGTAAGACTGTCAGGGCAGCATTTAGCTGCCGAAGAAAGACCATCCTTAACTCTCTTGAAAGGGGAATGGTATCTCTATCCAAAGAAACAATAGCAAAGGCCTTAGCAAAATGCCTCATTGACCCAAAAAGAAGGGCTGAAACCCTCACCATAGATGAATATCTTCAATTGAGCTCTGTTGTAATGCCAAATAAGACAATTCCTTGACACATAGTATAGTCAATGATATTTAGCTTTTGAAATGTTCATGGAATTAAAAAGTGAGTCAAAAAAACTATATCGTTGTTGAAGGTCCATTAGGAGTAGGTAAGACCAGCTTTGCCATGCTTCTGGCTGAAAAGATACATGGCAAAGCCATCTTAGAAGAAACTGAAGGAAATCCCTTTCTTTCAAGCTTCTATAAAGACCCAAAAAAATTTGCATTTCAGACACAACTCTTCTTCATACTCAGGCGCTTTCAAAAGCAGGAGGAGATAAACCAGATTGATATCTTTAGACGAGTTGTTATCTCAGACTTTCTTTTTGATAAAGACAAAATTTTTGCAAGGCTTAATCTGGATGACAGAGAATTTATTTTATATGAGCAGATATTTCACCTATTGAAGGTGAGAATATTAAAACCGAATCTCGTAATATTTTTACAGGCAAGAACGGACATCTTGAAAGAAAGAATAAAAAGAAGGAATAGAGATTACGAAAAACCAATAAATATGAAATATCTGGATCAAATAAATCAGGCCTTTAATGAATTTTTCTTTCATTATACTGAAACTCCACTTTTAGTAATTGATGCCTCAGAAATAGATTTTGTTAATGTACCAGCTGATCTCGATAACCTCATCGTCGAAATAGAAAAGATGGAAAAAGGGACAAAGTATTACGTTCCGCTTGGATCAAAGCACGAAGTGAGGTAGACTAGCAAATATAGCTACCTAAAGAATAATGGAAATAATCAAAACGATAGAATTGATGCAAGAATTGTCTGATAAATGGAGAAGGAATGGACACATCATTGCTTGTGTGCCAACAATGGGATTTCTCCATCAGGGCCATATAGAACTCCTCAAGGTTGGGAGAGACAAGGGAGATAGATTGATAATGACTATTTTTGTCAATCCAACTCAGTTTGGTCCTCATGAGGACTATGAAAAATATCCTCGAGATACTGAGGGAGACCTCGATAAGGCCCGTTCTGCTGGAGTGAACGCAGTGTTCATGCCAACCGTAGAAGAGATGTACCCTGATGGTTTTCAAAGCACTGTTGCAGTCAACACTATCACGCAGTATCTCTGTGGAAAATCAAGACCTGGACACTTTGCCGGAGTAACCATTGTGGTCGCAAAGCTCTTTAATATAACGAAACCTCACCTAGCCATCTTTGGTGAAAAGGACTATCAGCAACTTGCTGTTCTTAAACAGATGGTAAGTGATTTAAACATGGACATTGAGATCATTGGTATCCCGACAGTAAGAGAACAAGACGGTCTTGCTATGAGTAGCAGGAATAAGTATCTGAGCCCGAAGGAAAGATTGTCAGCATTAAGCCTGAAAAAGGGCTTAGATTTAGCCAAAGCCATGGTAAGAGATGGGGAAAAAGATTCTATCACAATCAAAAATGCAGTAAAAGAATTGATCCTCACTCACCCATTTACTGCAATTGATTATGTAACAATCTGTGACCCAAAAAAACTTACAGACATGGAAAATGTCAACGGGCCTTCCCTTTTGGCATTGGCTGTAAAGGTGGGAAAGGCCAGGCTCATAGATAATAGTATAATAGCGTGAGGGCACATTGAAACGACTGAGAACAAGTCTCAAGAATTATTTCCTTACAGGTCTTCTGGTAATTCTTCCAGTCTTTATAACAGCCTATGTTATCTGGTTTTTAATCCGTGCCATGGATGTAGTGCTTAAGTACGTCCCTGCTAAATACCTGCCAGATACCTACGGCGTTCATATACCTGGGGTTGGCCTTATTTTAGTGATTGTTATTATTCTTGCTGTCGGTGTTTTATTTAGAAACCTGGCTGGCAGAAAAGTAGTACATTTTTGGGAAAATATGGTACACAGGATCCCCTTAGTAAGAATCATCTATTCAGGAGTGAAACAGCTCTTAGAGTCCTTTTTCTTACAGAAAAACGATGCCTTTAGAAGGGTAGCTCTGTTAGAATACCCCAGGCGAGGGGTTTATGTCATTGGCTTTATTACAGGAGAAAGTAAAGGCGAGGTGCAGAGTAAAACTGACAAAAATATGATGAATGTCTTTGTACCCACAACACCTAATCCTACGAGTGGATTTTATATTCTTGTACCAGCAGATGAACTGATAATCCTCAATATGACTGTTGAAGATGCATTTAAACTCATTATATCTGGTGGTATTTTTACTCCACCTGAAAATTGTAGACGCTCATAAAGGGTATCATTCCTCTATCGATCAACATTGTATCATTTAAATTTTTATTACTTTTTTTTTATATATATATTGCTCATCTTTTATTTTGTTATTTAACGTAGAGAGGAATTAAACATGAACACTGATTTTTTATTCACATCCGAGTCTGTAACAGAGGGGCATCCGGACAAAATAGCTGATCAAATCTCTGATGCCGTACTTGATGAAATTATTGCCTGTGACAAAAATGGAAGGGTAGCCTGCGAGACCCTTGTCACTACTGGCATGGCAATTATTGCAGGGGAGATAACCACTTCGTGCTATGTGGAACTACCAGAAATCGTCAGACAGACAATAAAGGAAATAGGATACAACGATTCATCCATGGGCTTTGACTGGGAGACATGTGCAGTTGTTACGAGTATTGACAAGCAGTCACCTGACATTGCACAGGGAGTCAATGGCGCTGGTCTATACAAAGAACAGGGGGCAGGTGATCAGGGCCTCATGTTTGGCTATGCCTGCACCGATACACCAGTTTTTATGCCAATGCCCATTTACCTTGCCCATAATCTTACCCAGAGGCTTGCCCATGTTCGAAAATCCGGAAAACTCCCATGGCTGAGGCCAGATGGAAAATCCCAGGTAACCGTGAGGTATATAGACTTAAAGCCTACCACCGTTCATACAGTTGTCATAGCAGCACAACATTCTCCAGAGGTTGATTACGATACCCTCAAGGAGGCAGTTATTGAAGAAGTGATAAAGAAGGTTATACCCCCTGAAATGATTGATACAAAGACACAATTCTTTGTAAATACGACTGGGAGATTCGTCACTGGTGGGCCATTAGGTGACTGCGGTATGACCGGCAGGAAGATTATCATGGATACCTATGGAGGATTTGGGTATCATGGCGGCGGTGCATTTTCTGGCAAAGATCCATCCAAGGTGGATAGGAGCGCCTCGTATATGTGTCGCTATATTGCCAAAAATATCGTTGCTGCGGGTTTAGCTGAAAGGTGTGAAATCCAGGTAGCATACACCATCGGAAAGGCGCAGCCAGTTAGTTTACTCATTAATACTTACGCAACCGGTGTTGTGCCCAGCAATGAGATGACAAAAATGGTGGAAAAGGAATTTGATATGCGGCCAGCTGTCATAATTGAGCAGCTGGATCTTTTACGACCCATATACAAAAAAACAGCGAGCTATGGGCACTTCGGGCGCGAATTGGATGAGTTCACCTGGGAGAAGACAGACCTCATTGAAAAACTGAAAAAGGCTATGTAGATATCTGAATCTTTTTATGGCGCCACCACTAAGGGCTGTTGTTCAAACCGATTAATGTATTACAGGAGACCATACCGTGGATTATGATATAAAAGACATTGCTCTTGCAGAGAAAGGGCAGCTCAGAATAGAGTGGGCAGGCAAAAGTATGCCTGTACTGAATTCCATTAAAGAGAGATTTTTTAAAGAAAAACCCCTCTCAGGTTTGAGGATTTCTGCCTGTTTGCATATAACCACAGAGACCGCTGTCCTGGCACAAGCACTAAAAGCAGGCGGCGCCTCTGTAGCGTTGTGTGCTTCTAATCCCCTTTCAACCCAGGATGATGCTGCGGCCTCGCTGGTGGCAAATGATGAAATACCGGTCTTTGCCATAAAAGGAGAAGACACCGACACCTACTACAGCCATATACTGTCAGCCCTAAAAAAATTCCCAAACCTCAGCATGGATGACGGAGCTGATCTTGTCAGCTCTCTTCATTTTATTGCCCTTAATAAATGGGACGATGTTTCCCAGGGAATAAGGGAATGGGGTCTTTCTTTACGTCAAGATGAAAGGAACACCCTTATTTCAAGTGTTATGGGAGGGACAGAGGAAACGACCACTGGTGTCATTCGTCTTAGATCTATGGAAAGAGATAACGTGCTTCAATTTCCTGTTATCTCCGTCAATGATGCCAATACAAAACACCTTTTTGACAACAGGTACGGCACAGGGCAAAGCACTATTGATGGAATCATCAGGGCAACCAACAGACTTCTCGCGGGAAGCTGCTTTGCTGTTTCCGGCTATGGATGGTGCGGACGCGGAGTAGCTGCCAGGGCAAAAGGACATGGAGCCAGGGTAATTATCTGTGAAGTTGATCCTTTAAAGGCTTTAGAGGCGGTCATGGATGGATTTGAGGTTATGCCAATAGCGAAGGCCGCTGCAATAGGGGATTTTTTCTGTACCCTAACTGGCGATAAAAATGCCATTAACAGAGACCACTTCCTTGCTATGAAAGATGGTGCCATTATCTCTAATTCCGGACATTTTAATGTAGAGCTCGACATTCCCGGACTTGAAGAGGCATCCACCTCTCAAAGAAAAATCAGGGAATTTGTTGAGGAATATACCCTCTCAAATGGAAATAGGGTCTATCTTTTGGGTGAAGGAAGGCTCATAAACCTGGCTGCGGCAGAAGGCCATCCCTCTTCTGTTATGGATATGAGCTTTGCAAACCAGGCATTGTCTATGGAGTACCTGTCAAAGGAACATAAACATCTTGATAAAAAAGTCTATCCTGTTCCCCCTGCTATTGATAAAGAAATTGCCAGGTTAAAACTTGCATCAATGGGTGTGACGATTGACACTCTCACGCCAGAGCAGGAAAAATATCTGTCCTCATGGGAAATGGGGACCTAATACTTGACACACTACCCTCTGAATACTATATAATTACTGCCGAAGCCTGGGTGGCGGAATTGGTAGACGCAAGGGACTTAAAATCCCTCGGTCCTAGTGGCTGTGCGGGTTCGATTCCCGCCCCAGGCACCATAACTATTAAGGGTTTAGCCATTTTTGGCTGGCCCTTTTTTAGCATTAAAATTATCAACTGTAACTTTCATATACATTCAACCTTCAATGGAGAGTAATTATGAATGAACTCGTGAAATTAGATATTATTCAAGGGATTGCCAAAATAACCCTGAATCGACCAAAGGCTTACAATGCATTCAGCCTAGATATGATCCAGTTGCTATCAGAAAGGCTTATTGTGCTTGCTATGGACCAGAAAGTGGCCAGTGTTATTATCACAGGAGAGGGCAAGGCCTTTTGTGCAGGAGCGGATCTCAAGTGGCTATCAGGTTTTGGAAAAAGTTATGGTGAGGCCTTACACGAACTGTCAGCCAGATACCATCAGGCAATCCTTGAGATACGCCGTATGTCCAAACCGGTGGTGGCAGCCATCAATGGTATCACTGCTGGGGGTGGCTTTTCAATGGCTCTCGCTTGCGACTTTAGAATCATGGAGGCATCCGCCGTTTTACAACAGGCATATACTACCAATGGATTGAGTATTGATGGTGGGGGTACATTCACCCTGCCTCGACTGGTTGGGCTGGCTAAAGCCATGGAAATTGCAGCCTTTGACACCCCAATTTCTTCCGAACAGGCATTATCATTGGGTCTTGTGACAGAGGTGGTTGAAGATGGCCAGGCTGTAAAACGAGCTATAGAATTAATTAATAAAATGAAAAGAATCCCCCTCTCCTCTTTTGCTGCTTGTAAAAAATTGATAACCGATTCCTTTAACACTTCTTTTGAGACCCAACTCGAAAATGAACGGGAAACCCTCTCATGGTGCGCTGACCAACCCAATGGGCAAGAAGGGGTCGAAGCCTTTTTAAAGAAAAGAAAACCGGTATATACTTGACATACAAATGTCTTTTTTCTATTCTCCGCCTATCAAAAAGCAAGTTTTATTATTATCCATTATGGTTAAATGTGCATAATGGTATCGGACTAACAAGTTTCGATGAAATAAAAATGTCTTCTTTGTTGCCTGTAAACATATATAATAGCAAGAAACACGGCTCCCAATAAACTTCCTAAAAAATATCGTGAATACATCTCTTACAACTGACCTTCAATACACATTAAACAAAGATTTATTTTACTTCCCAGGTAATCTGGCAGGATTATTGGATCGTTCTGTAGAGCTTTACCCCGATAGAGATGGAATTGGTGTTCCAGGTCAGCTCTTAACGTTTAAGGAGTATTATGACCACGTGTGCCGTATAGTTCATGGCCTTCAAAAGATTGGATTAGAACGAAATGACCGGGTTTTATTTATATCACACAACTCCTTGAATTATGCCTTTATCTCTCTGGCTGTATTTCGAATCGGAGCTGTGTTAGTGCCCGTGAACCCCAGAATTCGACACTATGAACTAGCTCATATGCTCTCTGAGGCTCATCCCAAATTCATCATTTGTGAACGCAGCAATATAGAGACCGCCTTAAAGGCTTATACATTTATTCAAAAGCCTCCGTCAGCGTTTTTCATCACAATTGATGAAAAAGCACCATCCACGATATTTATCAATGATCTTGATTTATCCAAAGCCCTAACCCATTCTGAGATCATGGCACCTGATGATACCGCTATGATTGTATATACGGCTGCTATGGATGGCTATCCTCTTGGTGCAGAACTTACCCATGCCTCTATTTTTTATGATACTGTCTTTTTTGCTGAAAGAGCCTTCAAAGATAATGAAAGCCCTGAGGTACTCTCATCAATACTCCCTCTTTTCCATTGTTTCGGATTTACTGTTGGTTTTTTGATGCCCCTCGCAGGGGGTGGAACCTGCTTATTATTGAATACTTCCTTAGGAGGGAGTAAAATTGTTAACGTTATGGATAGTTATCAGGTTACCCAGATCATTTCTGTTCCAGCAATTCTTTTCTCTATAATGAAACCGTTATCTGAAAAACCCAATCTTTGTGCCCGAGTAAAAAATATAGCGAGCGGTGGTATTAAGATTCCAATGAATTTTCTCAAAAAATACCATGATCAGTTGGGATTGACCATCAATGAAGGATATGGCCTCACAGAAGCCTCTCCTGCTGTGACATGGAATCGAATTGAACGTCCTCCCAAGTTTGGGACTGCTGGCTATCCTTTGGCCTGTTGTCAGGTTAAGATAGTTGATGATACAGGCAAAGAACTTCCCCCAGGGCATGAAGGTGAAATTTTGGTAAGGGGATTGAATATTTTTACCAGATATCTTAATCAACCCAAACATACTCAAAATGCCTTCATAAACGATTGGTTCAAAACCGGTGACCTCGGGCATCTTGATAATGAAAATTATCTGACGTTAACAGGATTAAAAAAAGACATGATTAATATATTTGGTTTAAAAGTATATCCCAAAGAAGTGGAAAGGATACTTTTGTATCATCCTGATATCCAATCAGTTCGAATCTGGGGTGAAT
>Ga0315534_1000089_pt1 | contig 48645 bp, 33 predicted proteins | sample SalMarSW160240MG_FD_203094 | JGI IMG/M metagenome (GOLD analysis project Ga0315534, IMG submission 203094) | Salt marsh sediment microbial communities from the Plum Island Ecosystem LTER, Massachusetts, United States - Salt Marsh Sediment SW1602-40 ... | reverse complement strand
GATATAAAATTATACCAATTAAAATTTTGGCATTTTCCCGCGACTTGCGTGAACTCGATGGATTATGTATCAAAGGAAGTTGACTGTGATGATGACTCGCAACCGCTGCTCCTATACTTTCCAATTTGTTGTTGCCCTGCTCGTAGTCCTAAGCAGCTGTTCGCAGGGATGGGAAGAGACGCAGCCTGCCGCACCGGTTCCTCCCACCGAAGCGGCTAGACCCAGGAGTACGAGTTCCGCTTCCTTCGATCCCTGGATGCTTTGGACGCAGGGAACTCAATTACGGGGGGCGAATATTTATCAACGCCGCGTGTATCCCGATTTGGACGGCACGGAATTTATGGGCGCGGGGCCCGTTGGTCCGCCGTATACGCAGGACGATTTCGATTCACTGGCGGCAGCGGGCGCGAACTATGTCAACATCTCGCATCCCGGCCTCTTCACTGAGACTCCCCCCTACGAACTCGATCCGCAGATACAGATGCACCTGGATGATTTGTTGGCCATGATCGCCAATGCCGACATGTTCGCGGTGATCAGCTTTCGAACAGGCCCGGGTCGGGCGGAGTTTACTTTCATGCTGGAAGACGTGGGGGATTGGTTCGATGAATCGGATCTCAACGATTCCGTCTGGCGAGACGCAGAGGCACAGGAAGCCTGGGTGGCGATGTGGCGCTATACCGCGCAGAGATATCGGGATGATCCAATAGTGGTTGGCTACGATTTGATGGTCGAACCCAACGCCAACGAAGTGTGGTTGGATGAATGGGATCCTGAAGCCTTTTATGAAGACTACGGAGGAAGCCTGCTCGATTGGAATCAACTGCACCCGCGTATATCGGCCGCAGTTCGTGAAGTGGATGCACAAACGCCAATTCTCGTCGGCGGCATGGGTTACAGTTCGTTGGATTGGCTGCCGTAAGTCGAGATCGAGGATCAAGAACGCATCGTCGTTACGGCGCATCAATACGAACCCTTCGTCTATACGCATCAAGCGAGTGACGATTTGAGATATAGGTATCCGGCTACTTTCGACACCGATTGGGATGGCGAGGCCGAGCGTTTCGACCGGACGTGGCTGGAGCACCGCTTCGAGATTTTGGACTCCTACATGCAGCGGCATCAAGTTCCACTCGCAATCAACGAGTTCGGCGTCGCTCGCTGGGTCCCCAATGCTGCCGCGTTCCTGGACGATGAATTGGCGCTCTTTGAAGCGCGCGGCATCAACTACGCCGTCTGGGTCTGGGAGACATCCTGGGAACCGTTCGCCACCGAGGTCACCGATTTCAACGCACGGCTTGGACCCGATCCGCAAAATACGTCGAATGTCGACAATGAACTGCGATCCGTACTCGAAAGGTATTGGAATCGGAACATGATTCGCCCGTCGCAGGTGACCGATTCGGTGGGCGACGCGCAGACCAGATTGGCGGGCGTGGAGCACTGGCTTTATTTGCTCGACACCGACCTCGATGAGGATCTCCTCCAGCAGATCGCTGCATCCTCGTACGACATGCTGGTGCTTGACCACATCCCCTCCGAGATCGATCGCGAGGACTTTCCCATGGCGCAGGTGATCGAACGCCTGCATGGCGCATCGCACCCGAAACTGGTGATCGCCTATATTGACATCGGGGAAGCAGAATCCTACCGCACCTATTGGGATGATAACTGGCGTATCGGCGATCCGGAATGGATTCTCGGAGAAGATCCGGATGGCTGGGCGGACGACTTCCCGGTGGCGTTTTGGGATGAGGATTGGCAATCGATCTGGATGGGGGAAGGCGGGATTTTGCAGGGGATCGTCGATCTTGGCTACGATGGGGTGTATCTGGATTGGGTAGCGGCTTACGATGACGAATTGGTGACCGACACTGCCCGTCGGGATGGTGTGGATGCGAGGTCTGAAATGATCGCCTGGGTGGGTTCGATCAGCGCGGCAGTTCGACAGGCTTGCGATCGCTGCGTGATCGTGGCGCAAAATCCTTCGGACCTGGTCGAGGACGAAACGTTCCGCCGCAGTATCGATGCTGTCGCCCAGGAGCAAGTGTGGTTCGATGGCGGCGTCGAGAATCGGCCGCAGGGGGATTGTCCCTTGCCGCACACCGAAGCAGAAATCGATACAGACGTCTATCGGGAGGGTCTCTCGGCCGCGTGCCGCCGGTAGTTCGACAATTATCCGGACGGTACGCTGCACAGCAGCAGCGAGGGATATCTGTCGGAATTGTCCTTGGCACTGGATCAGGGATTGGTCGTACTCACCGTGGATTATGCCCTCGATACGGAGAACATCGTCTGGATCTTACAAACGGCACGCTCGTATGGTTTCGTGCCGTTTGTGGGCGCACGAGCGTTGGATCGCTACATCGATATAGTCGAATGAATTCGTGGTGCCGCACATATCACAGGAGGTGAACGATGCGATACGAAGTGATAGGACAAGTCATGCAGAGCGTCGATGTCTATCTGGGACAAGGCGAATCCGTGTATACCGAATCCGGTGGAATGGCCTGGATGCGTGGTGACATTGACATGAAAACCGACACGCGTGGCGGTTTAATGAAGGGTCTCGGTCGTGCCCTGGCTGGTGAATCGCTTTTCATGACCACGTATACTTGCCGGGCAGGTGAGGGGCTGGTCGTCTTCACGCCCGAAGCGCCGGGAAAAGTGCTGGACATTCAACTTGCCAGCGGCGAGACCTTGATCTGTCAGAAGGACGCCTTCATGTGCGCCGAAGAGTCCGTACAGATAGAGATGTTTTTCCGCAAGCGCCTGGGCGCCGGACTCTTCGGCGGGGAAGGTTTCATCCTGCAAAAAGTGACCGGTCCGGGTGTCGTTTTCCTGGAAATCCCCGGTGAGGTGCGCCAGTACACCCTCGCTCCCGGTGAGTTGTATAAAGTCGATCCCGGTCACATCGCCGTGTACGAACCGACGATCGATTTCGACATCACGCGGGTTAAGGGTGTAAAGAACATCTTCTTCGCCGGTGAAGGCCTGTTCTTGGCCTCGCTTAAAGGGCCCGGACGTTTGTGGCTGCAGACGATGCCGATCTCGAACCTGGCTGCGAAACTGCGACCGTATTTCTCCTCGAAGGGTTGATCGGTTTCGCAGCACAGGCAAGGATCGACTGCCCGCCAAATCGAGATTTCAGTTCAATTCGAACACGACGGTGACCCGCGCCGTGATGGAGATTTGCCCCGGAGCCATGCCGCCGTCACTCACTGTGGACACCTGCGACGTCTCCTGGATCACGTTCTGACTCATCGTACCGCCGTAGCGGGCACCCCACCAGCCGGACGAGTACCAGGACCACCAGCCCACTTGATCTTCACGGATGTTGTTGGGCAGACCGATGGACTGATCCAATTCGCCGGCCAGCGCGACCGCTTTTTCTCGTGCGGCGTTGATCGCCAATTCGCGTGCATCGTCGCGATGCTTGCGCAGCTCAGTAGTTCGGAATTGGATCCCGTGTACGTAATTGGCGCCGGATTCGATGATTTCCGAGAGTAAATCATCAAATTTGCTGATGTCGCCCAGCGTGACGACGATCGTACGGCGTACGAAGTATCCGGTGACGATGCGCATCGACGTGTAGCTGTAGGATTCGTACGTCGTCTCGATGCTGATGTGATCGGTTTGGATGTGCTGCGGCTCGACGCCGAAGTCCTTTGCGGTGTCGATCACGGCCTCGACGCGGGCGTCGCTCTCGTGTTTGGCACTGTCCAGCTTTTCGTCCCATGTTTCCACACCCAGCGTGATTTGAACTTCATCCGGAACCACGCGGATCTCCGCCTCCCCGCTGACGGTTATCGTGCGAGGAGTCTGGGCTTCGCTGCTCACTACGGTCCTGGAGGGCAGCAGCAAAACTCCCAATGCGGTAGCGCCTACGAGAAGTATGGAGGTCGGTTTCATATCTGCAACTCCTTTCGCCAACAGTCGTTTTTGTGATGCTGCTGTGGCGGATTCGACTGATTCGATGCTAGCGATGCAGCATGGCAGCTTGCAGGCAGAAACGAGGCAGATTGGCGTCAGCGCGAAGGGGCCTTCGCTACGCAGGTGAATTCGACTCGCTGCGAAGGGTGAAGGTGAAGGCTGCGCCCTCTCCGGGTCGGCTTTCAACCCAGATGCGGCCACCATGAGCGTCAACGATCGTCATGGCAATTGCCAACCCCAATCCCGTCCCGCTTTCATTCTCGCCGCGGGCACGGGCACGATCGCCGCGGTAAAAGCGTTCGAAGAGCATGGGGATCTCTTCGGTGGGAATGCCGGGGCCGGAGTCCCGCATCGTGCAGGAAGTTTGTGCACCGGACCGAGCGAAAGTGATGCGGATACGCCCGGAGACAGGGGTGAACTTGATGGCGTTATCGAGCAGATTGACGAGCACCTGATGGATGCGGTCGGCGTCGGCGAGGACCTGAGTGGGTGATTCGGACGGCGCAACGTTGACTTCGATCCGTTTCTCTCTGGCGCGTTCCTCCAGCTGATTTACCGCGCGTTCGACCGCCGCGCTTAACTCCATGGGTGCCAGATCCAGTGTGAGTCGTCCTGTGTCCGCCCGGCTCAGCAGGAGCAGATCGTTGGTGAGACGGATCAAACGCTCTGTCTCCGAAGCGATCGTGTTTAAAAAACGGTCGTGCACGGCCTTGTCGTCGGCGGCATTATTTTGCAGTGTTTCGACGAGTCCCTTGATGGCGGTCAGCGGGGTGCGCAGTTCGTGGGACACATCGGATACGAAGTTGGTGCGCAGCCGCACCAGCTGGCGAAAGGCGGTGATGTCGTGACCGACGGCTACGGCGCCGCTGATGTGCTGATGTTCGTCGCCAAACGGGGCGGTCAATATTTCAAAAATCTGGTCACGAACGGTGATCTCGGCAGTTTGCGCCTCACCGGAGTCCAGCGTGTCGCCTATTACATTCTGGAGAGAGTCCGGCGCGAGTTCCTGCAGCACGGAAGCGGCTGGATTGGCCAGGACGATCTTGCCGGAGGCGTCCGTCGCAACCACAGCGTCAGCGATGCCGTGCAAGATGACCTCCCGCTGGCGAGCCTGGTTCGCCAGGGCATCGAGCGCGAGCGAAAGATTGGCGTTCATGGTATTGAATGCCTCGCCCAAGCGGTTCAATTCCGTAGTCGAGGCGGGTGGAATGGGTGACACGGATTTGCCCCGGGTGATATCGGAGGCGGCCTGGGTGAGGTGCTGCAGCGGCCGCGTAAGCGTGCGCGCCAGTAATACGCCCGCAATTCCCGTCAGGATTACGGCGATCAGAATGCTGCCCAGAGCTTGTGCCCCGAAATACGTCGGAAAGAGGGACAAACTCAAGCGCGGCACGGGGCTGGCGATGTAATACACACCACCTATTGTCCCGTTCTCCAGGCGTACGGGGCAGGCCGCGTAAAGCACGCGCTGGTCTGGCGCCCAGTCATAGGTGCGCACCGCCGTCGCTGGTGCGCCGCTCAGCACGCTTTGAATCTCGGTCCGGCTGAGGATCGCGGGACTTTGGCAGCCTTCGTCGATTTGTTTTTGTGCCACGTCCGTCTGATCGGCGGATTGTCCCAGTGATATGACCGCGCCTTCGTTGTCGATAATGCATTCATGGTAACCGGGTTGAACGTTGGCGCTGGGGGAGTAGGCGCCCGGGATTGCTTGCTGCATGGGGTTGTTGAGCGTGGTCTGTTCGCCGGTTTTTACCAGCTCAATCGCTTCGGCCAGGCGGCAGGCTTCGACCTGCAGATTCTCGCGCAGCATGCCCAGAAAGGCGCGATCGAGTGCCGCCCAGGCCAAACCGGCAGCGATTCCCATCGCTAAAAGGACCACCAACAGGTAAGAGGCGATTAAACGGGCGCGAATCGATCGAAACATTGGATCATCATTGTAGCAACCGCATGTGTCAGATGTATGTCAACGGGGGAGCGCATGCTCGTACGCCGGATAGCTTCGGTGCAAGGCGAAGACGAATTCGCTGAACTTTTCGCCTCGCGGATAGTCATTCCCGATCCAATCGATATCCGACCCCGCGCACGGTCACAAGGAGCGCGGCGCCGGCTTTGCGCAGTTTGGCGCGCAGGCGTTTGATGGCGCTGTCGACCACGCGTGAATCGCCGTGATAATCATATCCCCATACCTGGTTGAGGAGTTGTTCCCGCGTCAGCACTTGTCCCGGATGGCGCATGAACGCCTGCAGCAAATCGAACTCCAGGGAGGTGAGTTCGATGGGGGTCTGCCGCCAGGTGACTTCGTGCTGCTGGGGATGCAAGCGCAAATCACCCACGTTCAAGGCGCTGCCCGATGGTTGCGTGGGGGTATGCGCGCGTCGAAGAACGGTCTTGATGCGCGCCATGAGTTCCCGTACGCTGAAGGGTTTGACGACGTAATCGTCGGCGCCGAGCTCGAGGCCAACGACGCGGTCCACCTCTTCGCTGCGCGCCGTGAGCATGATGATGGGCATATCGCCATGCTTGCGGATCTCGCGGCACACTTCGAGGCCGTCCATTCCGGGCAACATCAAATCGAGGATGACAAGGTCGGGGTTTCGTTCGCGGGCCAGGTGCAGCGCCTCAATCCCATCGCGCGCAACGAGTACGTCATAGTGTGCTTTTTCCAGGTTGTAGCGCAGCAATTCGACGATCGCCGCTTCGTCGTCCACGACCAAAATCGTTTGTGACATGGGGCCGATACACCTCGCTGCGATCATGATTGTAGGCCTGGATTCGTGGCAGGACCGTGACAGCTTCTCACCAAGTACGTGCCACGCAACTATACCTGCCGGCCAAATTCATGCGTTAGAATATCAGTATCTTGGGTTAAAGCAAAATACCTGAATTCATGCGAGGCAGTCTACTGCCTCCGATTGTATGGGTAGAGATGAGATGATAAGAGACCATGCGTTCGAAGCAAGCCGGGAATTCGTTCACGATCTGAAGCGTGTCGTTCGGGACGCGTCCTTCGATCGCATGACGCGTTTGCTCTACAGCACCGATTCCAGCATCTATCAGATCATGCCCTACGGGGTGGTGCTGCCGCGCGACGCTGACGAAGTGGCTGCGGCGGTCGAAGTAGCTGGAAAACACGGCATTCCGATCCTGCCGCGGGGAGGCGGAAGCAGCCTCGCCGGCCAAACCGTAGGCCGCGCCTTGATTCTGGATTTCTCCTATCACATGGACGACATCCTCCAGGTCGACACCGATGCGCGCACGGTGCGGACACAGCCCGGCATCTCCCTGGGCCAGCTCAACAAACGTCTCGATGCGTATGGTTTGATGTTTGGTCCCGATCCTGCCAGCGCCGATCGGGCTACCATGGGCGGCGTACTGGGAAACAACGCATCGGGCTCCCATTCCATCCTGTACGGATTGGCGGTGGACCACGTCCTTGAAATGGAGGTCGTTCTTGCAGATGCCCGGCGGGCGCACTTTGGAGAATCGGATTTAGAAGTGTGGGAAAACTACGCCCAAAGGGCCGGCATCGAAGGCGAGGTGTACCGAGAAGTCCCCGCCATCCTGCGGCGCTACGCCGGCGAGATCGAGGCGCGCTATCCCGGCACGTTCCGCAGCGTCGCCGGATACAACCTGAATCACCTGGCGGGAAAATCCAGGCCCAACCTGGCGAATCTGATCGTTGGTTCCGAGGGGACGCTGGGGGTGATGACGGAAATGACCCTCAACCTGGTGCCCACGCCGAAGCGCCAACGATTGGCCCTGGTGCATTATTCCGAAGTCCGTGCTGCGCTCGAGGCCGTGCCAGCGCTGCTCGACACGAAACCGGCGGCGATCGAGGCGATCGATAAAATGCTGCTCGATCTAACCCGCACGCGAAGCGAGTATCGAAGGATGCTCACTTTTCTCGAGGGCGATCCCCAGATGGTACTGGTGGTTGAATTCGAGGGCGACGATGAAACCGAACTGGATGCGGGGATCGAACGTTTGCGCAAGAAATTAAGCCATTTGAATCATCACGGTCCGCTGGTGATTCTCTCCGATTCTTCCCAGCAGGCGCTGGTGTGGCAGACGCGCAAAGTCGGCCTGGGGATCCTGATGAGCATGCGTGGGGACGCAAAACCCATTCCTTTCATCGAGGACGCTGCCGTGCCTGTGGAGCATCTGGCCGATTATGTAACGCAGATCGACGATTTCGCCCGCAGCATCGGGGTGGGCCAGATGGCGATCTACGCCCATGCCAGCGCGGGATGCATGCATCTGCGTCCCATGGTCGACCTGAAAACGAAAGCGGGTCTCGCGCAAATGCGGCAGATCGCCGAAAAATCCTGCGAACTGGTGATCTCCTACTCCGGTACGACGAGCGGGGAACACGGTGAGGGATTCGCGCGCGGTGAATTCTCCCAGCGGCTTTTCGGGCCCGAGCTCACGCAGGCGTTCCGCGAAATTAAACGAACATTCGATCCGCACGATTTATTGAACCCGGGAAAGATCGTCGACGTGGCAAAGATGGACGATGAAAGACTGCTGCGCTACGGAAGCAAATACGCCGCGCCGTACGAGCCGAAGTCCACAGTGTTCCACTTCCAGGACGACGGCGGTTTCGCCGGGGCTGTCGAAATGTGCAACGGTGCCGGTGTGTGCCGCCAGCTGGAACAGGGCGTCATGTGCCCTTCGTTTCAAGCCACGCGTGATGAAGCGCACAGCACGCGCGGCCGGGCGAATGCACTCCGCGCAGCCATGATGGGGCTTCTGGGCCCGGAGGGGATGACATCTCAGGAACTGTACGATGTTCTCGACCTGTGCCTCTCCTGTCACGCTTGCACGTCGGAGTGCCCTTCGGCGGTCGACATGGCGAAGCTCAAGGCCGAATTCCTACACCAGTACTATCAAAAACACCGGCCTTCGCTGCGCTCGCGTCTGTTCGCAAACTTCGCCGCACTGAGCAAAATCGCTCAACCTTTTGCCCCACTGGTCAATACGATCATGCGTGGTCCAGGAAAGTGGCTCCTGACGCTCCTGGGCGTGCATAAAACGCGGTCTCTGCCGCGTTACGCCAGGCAGTCGTTCAGCCGATGGTTTCAACGGCACCAATCACGGCCTGTACCCCAGGCTCGGGCAACATTGAAGCAGGTCGTTTTCTTTCATGACACGTTCATGGAGCACAACTCGCCGCATATCGGGGAAGCGGCCATTCGCCTTCTCGAAGCCGCCGGCTGCGAACCGATCGTACTCACAAACCGTGTCTGTTGTGGACGGCCAGCAGTGTCGAAAGGCTTTTTGGGGGAAGCCCGGAAATTGGCGCAACACAATATCCGTTTGCTTGCTCCCTATGCTGCACGCGGCATCCCCATCGTCGGTTGTGAGCCGAGCTGTATGGCCATGCTGGTCGATGAATACCCGGATCTGGTTCCAGGAGAAGAGGCTGAGGCAATTGCAAAGGTAAGCATGCTTTTGGACGCGTATATTGCGCAGCTGGCTGAAAGCGGTGGACTCGAGCTTGATTTCGATGCTACGCCACGTCACGTTCTGTTTCATGGCCACTGCCAGCAAAAAGCGAGTTTCGGAACCGAAGGGACACATCGAATGCTTGGCTTGATTCCCAACTGTACGGTCGAAGAGATCGATTCCGGCTGCTGCGGCATGGCCGGGTCTTTCGGGTACGAAAAGGAGCACTACGATCTCTCGATCAAGTTGGCGGAGATGACTCTTGCGCCTGCCGTCCGAAATGCCGATGCGGAAACGATCATTTGTGCGGCCGGAACGTCTTGTCGCGAGCAAATTGAACACACGACGGGACAGATGGCGCTCCACCCGGTCGAAGTACTCGCAGGGGCACTGCGAACTCGAAACGAAACGTGATATAGTCAGCTATGAAAGCTGAATTTCGAATCGACATCATTCCCATTTATTCTCTTCATCGCGCGCAAAGACGATCTTACATCGCTGGAAATGCGGTAGATTCAATCTTCGTTTCATCTGGACGTGTGTGTAGAATGTATGGGGCGTGCTCCCATCAGAAAGCACGTGGAGTGCAACAAGAGTGAGTGCGGACGAAACCATCCTCATCGTAGACGACGATCCAAACCTGCGTAGAACCCTTGAGGATATCCTGCGTACGAAGGGCTACCATCCGATCTCTGCGTCTTGCGGGGCTTCGGCCATGGATTCGCTTGAAAACGACGTGCCAGCCGTCGCGCTGATTGATTTGAAGATGGAGGACATGTCCGGGTTGGAGTTATTGGCAAAAATTCGTAATCGATTTCCGACGACGGAATTTATCATGATCACCGGGCATGCCTCGAGCGAAACGGCTATCGAAGCGATAAATTTGGGCGCCTATAGCTACCTCGAGAAACCATATGACGTCGATCAATTGCTGCTCACCCTTCGACGTGCTGTGGAAAAACGAACGGCGGAAGTTGAGTTGCGCCAGCTAAAGGAATTCCACGAAACCATCGTCCAGCGTTTGATGGAGGGAATCGTCGTCGACGATGAAAACGAACACATCACCTTTGTCAATCCGGCCATGGAAAAGCTCGTGGGGTATACGCGGGAAGAGATGTTGGGCAGACATTGGACGAGATTTCTGCCCAACGATCAACAATCCATCGTGGACGCGGCGAACGATCGCCGGCGCAAAGGGGTGGAATCGGACCGTTATGAAGTTGAACTGCTGCGAAAGGATGGCACGCGGGTTCCTGTTCTGGTCAGCGGCTCGGTGTTGTATGAAGGCGACCGCCGCATAGGATCTATGGCGGTCATGACGGACATCACCAGTAGGAAGAAGACCGAGGAGCGCTTGCGCTACATGAGTATGCACGATGCGCTTACCGGTTTGTACAATCGTGGTTGTTTTGAAGAGGAATTGGCACGCTTGGAGCGTGATGAACTCTATCCAATCAGCGTCGTCATGGTAGACATCGACGATTTGAAAGTGATCAACGACACACATGGCCATGAGGCCGGGGATGAGGTTTTGCGCCGTTCGGCGGCCGTTTTGCGTAAAATCTTCCGTGCGGATGATGTTGTCGCTAGAATCGGGGGCGACGAGTTTGCCGTGTTGCTTCCAAACGCAGATGAAAGTGTCGTGAACGTTGCGCTTGATCGTTTGCGTGCTGAGGTCGAGCTTCACAACGCCGAACACGAAGACAACCCACTTTCACTTTCCTTCGGCTCGGCAACAATCATGCTCGAAGGTTCTCTCAGCGCAGCGCTCAGTGTCGCGGATAAACAGATGTACCAGGAGAAACTCGGTAAGGGCGGCAAACCCCGCTGGAAATCCAATCCCCTCTCATCCCGAGAATCCGATTGATCGTCTCGTAAAAAAAACTGCGCAACGAATTCTATTCTGATTGGCAGCCTTTTTGCATCCTTCGTGGATATGGGTATGATTCGGGTGATAGAAGTAATTAAGGCGTTGCTGCAAGGACAGCAGCGATGCAAATGAGCTAAGGATTCTATGGAAACGACGAGGAAATCCGCAACAAAACGGGCATCCGGGAGGTTTGTGCCTCGAACGATCTCGCCTAGGGTGCTGAAAACGGTGAGATGGATCGTGGGGATTTGGTTTGTCCTCCTGATCGTTTCAACCATCATCGTCTTGGTGGGTTATCTCACCTGCCAGATGTCCGTCCAGATCATGCCGGGTGTGACGGTTGGAGGCATGCCGTTGGAAGGCATGAGTCTGGAGAGAGCGGCGCAGGAATTGGACCGGGTCTGGAATCAGGAGCTGCGCTTGACGGCCGTAGACAGCCTGGATGCCGATCGGGCGTGGGTCGTCGCACCCGCAGCGTTCGGCTTGGGTGTGGATGCCCAGGCCACGGCGATGCGCGCTTTCTCCGTTGGGCGCGGACAGGGATTGCTCAAGGGGATCGGCACCTGGCTGCACGGCTTCCGACAAACGATGGACGTGCCGCCATGGGTCTACCTGGACAACGACGCGGCACGAAGAGGACTTGAAACCTGGGCCGAAGTCGTCGATATTCCATCTACCGAAGCGCAGCTGTCTGTTGAGGGGGGCACGGTGAAGTATCAGCCCGGCCGCTCCGGCAGGGTTCTGGACGTTGCTGCCAGCCTGGCTTTACTCAAAGAGGATCCATCGGCGATCCTAACGGAGTATCGCTTGATTCCCCTCGTTACGCTGCCCAGCGAGCCGAAAATCATGGATGCCTCGGGAACGGCAGCCGCTGTGGAAAATATGTTGGACGCGGAAGTCCGCCTGACCGTCTACGATCCGGTCACGGACGAAACCTTCGAATGGAAACCCGATCGCGGTTTGCTCGCTTCCTGGCTTGCTTTGGAACGAGAAGCCTCGAGTATATCGGTCGAAGTCAACGCTGAGGCGATTGAAAGCTATCTCCAGGGGATAGACAATTCCCTCGGCGAGGAACGCAGTATTGATTACGAAGAAGCGCAGTCGGTCTTTCGGCAGGCTCTCGAAGGCCAAACTTCCGATCCGATTCTGGTTCACTATCTGCCGACGAGCTACGTCATTGTGTCCGGCGATAATCTCGTCTCGATTGGATTCAAAGTGTCCATGCCGTTTTGGAAATTGCTCGAGGAGAATCCGATGCTTTCCCGGCGTGGTTTGCGTGTCGGCGAAACCTTGGTCGTTCCACCCAAGGATTCGTTGTTGGAATTACCCATCATCATGGGAAAACGTATCGTGATCAGCATCAGCGAGCAGCGCATGTGGGTCTACCAGGACGGCGAATTGTATCGCCAGTATGTCGTCAGCACCGGCATCGACTCGTCTCCGACGATGCCCGGGATATTCCAGGTGATGACACACGAGCTCAACGCCTATGCCTCGATTTGGGATCTCTACATGCCGCATTTTCTGGGTATTTATTACGCCACGCCGGATCTTCTGAACGGGATTCACGGATTGCCGCTGCTTTCGAGCGGACGGCGTTTGTGGGCGGATGTGCTGGGGCGTCCTGCCTCGTATGGCTGTATCATCCTCGATTTGGACGCCGCGGAGGAATTGTACAACTGGGCTGAGGACGGCGTGGTTGTCGAAATTCAGCCGTAAATTCGATGGCTGTAAATATTCATCCGCAACCAACATCCGGTAGATAAGAATCTGTCCTTCTGTGCACGCGATCAACTCGTTTGAAATTAAGATCCAGCATCCAGGGAGAGCCATTCCGGAGGATGGCAGGTGGAAGGCTTTCGACCATAGAAAAGATTATCCAGGTATAATGCGGCTCGCCGAGCGGCTGCAGAGCGACGGATCAACGAACGAACCGTGTTGTGTCCCCAGTTATTGGGATGTGAATACGGGCAGACGGACATGCAGATTCCACAGTCCGTGCCGATGACGTTCCAATAATGGAAGCATTTCTCTTCGTCCAATTTCCACCGTCTGCCTCCGCCGTACGATCCCGCCTCCCCGAATGGAATCGCCTTGCTGGGACAATTCTCAGCACACTTCGTACACTTGCCGCAAAATTCGAAGACAGACGGATCCGGGTTGCGGAGATCGGGATCGAGCGGCATGTCGGTCGTGACCACGCCCAGGCGAACGCGCGGGCCGAGTTCGGGAGTCATCAAGATACCCATGCGTCCAATTTCGCCCAATCCGGCGTCGCGGGCTACAAGCGGTTCGATAACACGGTAGTTTTCATCGATGTGGGCTCTTGCAGGGAAACCTTGCAGACGAATCCAGTTGGCGATCTGAATGGCAATTACGGCAGATTCGACGTATTTCCGGGCCGTTTCGAGGATCACCGCTGCCTGCGGGGCGCAGCTCATGATGGCATGATCCATTTCGAGGCTGAATGCGATGGCGTAACGATGATTCATCTGGATCGGCGCACCATAGGTGCCGCTCCCGCGCCCGACATGGGAATAGACGTGTCCCGGATTAAGCAGGGTGATCCCCACGGATACTGCGCCGAGATGCCGGGCAAGACCTTTGACGTATCTTGTGCGAGTTTCCGACGAGTGAGCCGTTTGTGTGGCGGCAACCGTTCCATCCACTGCGTGCCGTAAAGCAGCGGTGACTTCGAAACTGGCGGAAGCGGTGGGGAAGATGAGGGGATCAAAATTCTTCGCATGCGAGGCAAGCAAACCGGATAGCTTCTGTATTCCTTCGTCGTACTTCAAATGTTCCGGGTGCATGGCATAATACTGCTGATAGGCGGTGCTGCCGGGCGAAAGAACTCTGCGGGCGAAGAGCACCTCACGTTCATCGAAGCGTTCGCGGCGCTCGCCGTCGACAGGTACGACCGATTTGGCAGGCAGGAGTAAGGCCAGCGCTGTGATGAGAATCAGCGCAAGATGGAGGCTCAGCAAGATCAACCTGATTTGGAACGGCGTGAACGACATGAGCATGTAGAAACTGGCACCTAGCACACCGATCAGCATGGATATGCGTGCGGCGCGTCGTTCGCCTTCTTTCAACGACAGTATTCCAAAGGCGAAGAATACGATGAAGATACTCGCTGCAATACCCATGAGTATGGCGGCGCTGGTCACTTCCATGATCTGAACCTCATTCAATCTCTTTTTGCATACTATATACCCTGTGTTTTCGGGCGGGCGAGTCCTATTCGTTCTTTCCCCGGAATTGGTGATGACCTGAATCACCGAAATGGGATTTGGACGTGTATAATCTTATTTCCAGACCATGACCGAAATGACGATCGAAAAGCGCGAGTTTTCACTCGAATCCGAATACACCTTCAACCGCAGTGGCCCTGTGCGTTGGATCCTGTCTCACTCATTGCGCTATCCCATATTTCCGCTCGGGATGATCCTGGCCGCCATTGGCAACAACATGGCGTACAGCAACATTCAGCTTTTCATCGGACGTGCTTTTGACGTCATCACCAGCACGGGTTTTCAACCTGAAGACTTGATCGCTATTGCCCTCATAGTTATGGTGGCGGCGATGAGTCAGGGATTGACGGGTTTGATGCGCAATTATTCCGCCGAATTTCTGGCGCAGCGTGTGGAACGAGATGCACGCCACGAACTGTACGTCAGTCTGCTTGGCAAGAGTCAAACCTTCCACGGCCGCCAGCGGATTGGAGACATCATGGCACGCGCCACCAACGATGTGCGTACGCTGAACCTCATGTTCAGCCCGGGGGTGATGCTGATTACAGACTCCGTGATGAACACCATCGTGCCCATGGTGATGATTGCTGTCATCCGAACGGAATTACTGCTCGTCCCATCGATTTTCCTGCTTCTGCTCATCCTTTCCCTGCTTGATTACAATCGCCGTCTGAACCCGGTCAGCACGGCCATGCGTGATCAATTCGGAACGATGAACGCCGGATTGGCCGAGGCCATTGCTGGAATCGAGGTGGTCAAGTCAACGGTGCAAGAACGCTTCGAGTGGGACAAATTCACGCACGACGCCCGCCGCTATCGGGATTTGTTCGTGCAGCAAGGAGAAATTCAGGCACGCTATTGGCCTATGCTGATTTTTAGTTTGAGTTGGGCATTCGGCCTCTTTCATGCCCTGTTCGTATGGCAAGCGGGGCGGATCAGTTTGGGGGAAGCGATCTCATTCGTCGGCTTGATGGGTGCGCTGCGTTTCCCGACGTTCATCTCCCTCTTCTCGTTCAATCTGGTTCAGCTGGGTATCGCCAGTGCGGAGCGAATCTTGATGTTGATCAATACCGAAACCGAATTGGACGAGAACGTGGGCGGAATTACCACACCGATGTGCGGTGAGGTGGTTTTCGAGAACGTCAGTTTCAGTTACGACGATCAAGTCGTGCTGCGCGATATCGATTTCAAGGCCGAGGCGGGCAAAACGATCGCCATCGTGGGTGAGACCGGTTCGGGCAAGACCACGCTGACGCGCCTGATCAACCGCATTTACGACGTCGACGAGGGCTGCGTAAAAATCGACGGAATCGATGTACGTGATTGGAGCATGGAATCGCTGCGTTCGCAGATTTCCACGATCGAGCAGGAGATCTTCCTGTTTTCCAATACGATTGCGGAAAACATCGCTTTCGGTTGCGATTCGCCTTCCCGGGAGAGCATCGAAAAGGCCGCCAGGGAAGCGCAGGCTGCAGATTTCATTCAATCCTTTCACGATGGCTACGAGACGGAAACTGGCGAGCGCGGCGTGATGCTCTCTGGGGGGCAACGGCAGCGCATCGCCATCGCCCGCGCTTTTCTCACCGATCCGCGCATCCTCATTTTGGACGACAGCACGAGCGCCATCGATAGCGCCACCGAAGATCAAATTCAGCGCGCCATGCGCCAGATCAGTCGCGAACGCACGACGTTCCTGATTACGCATCGCCTGAGCCAAATCCGCTGGGCGGATCGCATTCTGGTCCTGCGTCGCGGACGATTGGTGGATCAGGGCACGCACGAGGAGTTGATGGATCGCAGCGCGGATTACCGGCGTATTTTTTCCCGAGTCGAATCGGGGAACGGAGGCGAAAAGCCTTCCGCTATCCCGATGCACGATGGAGACGATTGAGCGATGGGTTTCATCCTGGATGGCCTGGATACCGAGACCTACGATCGTGAATACGGCGATCGTGAGCTTCTGGCGCGCATCCTGAGTTATTTTCGTCCATTTGGTAAACAGGTCCTTTTCGTGGCTGTGGCATTGACGATCAATTCGATCGCCGGCAGCGGCGCACCGATCGCCATCGCCAGAGCCATCGACGTTGTAGGCAAAAATCCATCCCTGACCAGCATCGCGCTCAGTTGTAGCCTGGTGCTGCTAATGGGAGGCTTGGCCTGGGTCTCGAATTTCGTGCGCCAATGGCTTTCGGCGCGCGTGATCGGAGACGTCGTACTCAAACTGCGGGAGGATGTCTTCGACGCCACGGTACGCCACGACATGTCCTTCTACGACGAGCATCCCTCCGGCAAGATCGTCAGCCGCGTCACCTCCGATACGCAGGACTTTTCCGAGGTGGTTTCGCTGGTTGTCAATCTGCTGAGTCAATTCGTGCAGATCGGGATTCTGACCATCTGGTTGATGAGTATCAACAGCGGGTTGAGTCTCATTTTGTACGCCATGGCGCCGCTGGCTGTGGTCATCGCGCTGAGCTTCCGGCGTGTGGCGCGTCGTGTAACGCAGAACGCCCGGCGTGTGACGGCGAAGATCAACGCCCAGATCCAGGAATCGATCAGCGGGATTTTCGTCGCCAAGAGCTTCCGCAAGGAGCGGGCGATCTATGACACATTCGAACGCAACAACCGCCAGGGCTATCAAGTCGGCATCCGCCGTGGTCTGACGTTGAACTCGATTTTCCCCGTCATGGGACTCTCGTCTGGATTGGGCGTGGCGCTGTTGGTATACAGCGGCGGGATTCAGGTCGAAGCCGGGAACCTTTCACCGGGCGACTGGTATCTGTTTATGCAGGCGGTCGGTTTCTTCTGGTTCCCCATGATGAGTATCGCCTCATTCTGGAGTCAGTTCCAGGACGGACTTTCTGCGGCCGAACGGGTTTTTGCCTTGATCGACGCCGAACCGATGGTCGTGCAGGAGGCGCATGAAAACGTCGAACGCATGCAGGGCAGAATCGAATTCAAGAACGTGTGTTTCCGCTATACGGAAAAGGAGATCGTGCTGCCGGAGTTCTCGCTCACCGTGAAGCCGGGTGAGACATTGGCATTGGTGGGGCATACCGGGGCAGGGAAAAGCAGCATCGCCAATCTGATCGCCCGTTTCTATGAATTTCAAGAGGGTGAACTCCTCGTCGATGGGCGCGACGTGCGCCGCCTCGATTTGGACGATTATCGCCGGCACATCGGCCTGGTGCCACAGGATCCCTTCCTGTTTTCCACAAGCGTGGGAGACAATATCCGTTACGCCCGCCCCGGTGCGTCGAATGATGAAGTTCTCCAGGCGGCCATGCACATCAGCGCCGGCGCATGGCTGGAAGATCTGCCGAAAGGTCTGGAGACTTATGTCGGCGAGCGCGGCGCCAATCTATCCATGGGACAGCGCCAACTCGTCGCATTGGCACGTGTGCTGCTCAAAGATCCGGCCATCCTGATCCTGGACGAAGCTACCGCCAGCGTCGATCCCTTTACGGAGACGCAGATTCAGGAGGGGCTGCAGTCGGTGATGCGCGATCGCACCTCGGTGATCATCGCCCACCGGCTGTGGACGGTGCAGAACGCCGATCGCATCATTGTCATGGATCACGGGCGCATTTTGTCGCAAGGCACGCACGCGTCGTTAATGGCGCAAGGGGGTCATTACGCCGACTTATACAACACCTATTTCCGCCACCAATCCCTGGAGTACATCGAAAGCATGGCACGTTAAGGGGAAGACCGGATCATCCGGTGGCGTCGAAAAATTGACGGGCATATACTGGGGCGGTCTTTCGCGCTGCAAAAGCGAGTAAACCGATTTCCAAGAGTTACATTCCTCGTACGTAGCCTGACGAAGCTGGACGTCAGATTTTCGAGTGCCAGTCTTGATAAGGAGGAATTCAATGAAATTGCCTGCTCGAAAAAACGCTGCCCTTGTAATCCTTTGTACGCTAGCGCTCCTTGCGCTCGCAGGCTGCAGTTCCGGCGCTGGAACGCCGTCCGAAGTCCCTGCCGCTGACGGTGACCTGGCGGAGCAGATCGCCGCCATCATCGCCACGATTGATCCCGATGTACCTGCGACGTACGGTGCACCGGAGGAGATCATCGCCTTCGGCCGGCCCGCAGTGCCGATCATGCTGCAATATCTGAAATCTCCCGACCTGACCAGCCGCTACGCTGCCGTCTACGTACTCAGCCGGCTGGCGCAGCCCGAAGATATCCCCGACATGCTGGTGGGTCTCGAAGACGAGGATTTTGGCAACCGAGCGACGATCGCTGCCACCTTGATATGGCTGGGTGATGACACTGGGCTGCCGATATTGGAAGAAGCTGCACAGTCGGACGAAGTGCTTTCGTTCTCTCATCCGCCCGAATTACTGGCGGATTATGCACGCCGCGTGTTGGATGAGGCGCCACAGCATCTTCCTGCTCTGCCGGGTTTCGATCAGCCCGGCAGTGCTTTTTTGGCCGCCCCGCTTCGGGCACCGTTGCAGGATGTAACGGTCACTCTGGATGATTGCACGATCAATATCGTACTCAACCTGCAGTTCACCGGCGCCGGGGCGACGCAAGCCTTGGCCGACTCGTGGGCTGCGGGGATCAAGGACATGTGGGAAGGTATCCATTGCACGACATGCTGTGCGACTTCGATCACGGTGAACACGAAGATCGGAGGAGCCCCCGAGGAGGATTATGCCCAAGTCGACGTGATGCAAATGGAGCACGCCGGTGCGCGCCATACCTCTAAAACGACTCTGGGCGGCATGGTAATGGAAGGCGGCGGCGTGAACAACATCGGAGGCTGGTGGGATTCCAATGATACGCCGGCCGTCGCCGCGCACGAGATCGGCCATGCCATGGGCGTGGAGGACGAGTACGGAGCGGATGGCAAACCCACCGGCGAGGCGGTGGGGGAGTCGGAGGGCCCTGGTGTGCCTTCGATCATGGCGCAGACTTGGAAGGACAAAGAAGGACACGACCCGGAAGCCAAAGCGCGCCACATCGATCAGATCCTGGCACATCACGGTATCAAATGTCCGGAGGAGTGCGGCTGTAAAGTAACTGCAACGCCGGTCTTCGGCGAAGCGCTGGCCGGCTTCTTCGTCGCTTTCTTCGAGGTCGCCGACGATCCGGGCGGTCATAAACCGTTTGTCGATCTACCTATCGAGAATTACTTGCGCGTGGAAATCCTCGATGCGACCGGGCCGAGTAAGGGTGAGATTCAAGTCTCGGGCGCCGCGCCGTTCGTGGATGTTTCGGGCACGATTGTTGACGGCATGTTCTCCGCCACAGGAGTGGGAACCGTGGCGGGCTTTCCCAACATCTCCGTCTTGTTCGAGGGCAGCATAACCAATCCGCTTTCGGGCGTGTACAGCCTGGGCGTGAACGGCGGTCTGCCCGGCGGTTTTGCCATCTCGTACAACGTGGAAGGAACCCGGGACGCACCGCTCGAAGAAGCCGAGTCGGCGGAAGAGATCGACGAGGGAGAAGAGATTGAACTAGAGGAAGAAACCAGAATGGCAGACGTCATGGTGCTGGTCCAGTCCTTCTCGTCCGATTTGGTAGAAGCCATGCAGTCACACGACACCACGTCCCTGTTTGATTGGCTGCACCCTGTTGTGATCGACCTCTACGGTGAAGATGCCTGTCGGCTTTACCTGCAGGATGTTGCCGGTTATACAAACATCGACGTGCTGGACGTGCAGGACCTGGAAGCCTGGACCTGGGAGCGAGATGGTGTTTCCATCCCCATTGAAGGCGTGTTCGCGATCGATGCCAGATTGACCCTTCCCAGTGGAGAAGTGCACGAGACGGAGCTGCACTATCCCTACGAAGACGGGCAGTTGTTCTGGCTTACAGATTGCGGTGATCCGATCCCGTAACGCGCTCGTCTACCGAAAAGCAGAAGCTCACCACATAGAATGAGTATCGTGGTGAGCTTCTTTGATTCTTAGAGATAAACTAGGATTTTGGTTTCCGGGCTGCGGGTCTCGAGGCTGGTGCAGCTTTGGCGACGGATGGTTTCCCCTTCACATCGATGATCGCCTTTTCCCAAAGGCGCTGCTGCTCTGCGAGCGCTTTGTTTTGCCGGCTTAAAACCATCAAGACCACCCAGAGTATTACAAAGAAAAGGATGATTTGAATGTTGAATAAATCAGAATCATCAAACAAGTTAATGATCCAAATGACAAGTGAAATTACAAAAGCAAGGCTGAAGGCCACAGCATAATTTCCAGCCATCTCTTTAAAGACAACCAACCGCTCCCGTTTATTGAGAACGTAGTCACGATTCTCTGTAAGATTGGCGTAATGGCGAAAATCAAGCTCTTTCTTGATGGACTCTTCTTCACTGCCCCAGACATGAATGACGATGGGTGTCCAGTCGACGGCGGGCAGGGAAAACTTGATATGGGGAAGGGTGAACGATTTGCTTCGGACGGTGAAGGTCTTTGGCCCCCAATCCACGTTTCGTTTTCCAAAGGTATAGGTCCGATTGCCGATGAATTGTAAGAGCATGCCGAGCATCAAGCCCAGACCGAACAAAACAATCGCGATGATGAGTGGAGATCCAATGGCCAGAGGGTAGCCGGATGAACTGCCGGAGGAGGCTCTTACAGGGAATAACAAGCTCAGCGCAAACAGAGGTAACAGGCCGGGAATGACCTTGGCGACGACGTCGCGGAGAAGAAATTGATCGTAAAGTCCTCTGAAAAACCTCGAGATTTCGTCCATGATACGTAACTCCTTTCTTGGTCGGACTCTGAGATAGGAATGCAGTTGGTTTCGAAGCTCGTGCAGACTGCAACCGACGACGCATATATTGTATTCGATTTGCCCGATTGTGCCTTGTGCCCGGTCATCGTGCGTTTTCACGATGAGGAACGATGTATCGAGAACGATGGTTTTGAATCGGATAGAATCTCAATATATTTACTGCAAGGTATGCGATGGTGCACTTTCGGTTTTTTCCAATTGTAGTGCTCATAGGTCTGGCTGCATCTTCCTGCACTTCCGACTCGACCAACGCGGTTCCTGCCGCGGAAACGATCGAAGTGGACACTAGTCCGCGTAACCGAAGCGAATCTGAGACCCGATACATCAACCCGGAAGGGGGGTTCAGCCTCGTTTTGCCACCGGGGTGGGAGGTCGCGGGTCCCACACCCATCTCCCAGGATGGGTTTACATACAATTCGTACGCTCTCGGTGTTGACCCGACAGCCTCGGGTGGTCCGGGTACGAGCCGCATCATCGTCGCCGATGGAACGAAGCACTCCGTTGAAGAATTCATTCAGCTGCAGTGTTCGACTTGCCCGGAGCATGCGCTGGAACCGATCCAGATCGGCGGATTTCCCGCCGTACGCACTCAAATTGGAGGCGGCGGTGTTCCGATACTCGTGGAATGGATATTCATCGAGAGGGATGGTCAACTACTCGGATTCTCGCTTCACGATCCCCAGACCCTGGAACCCCTCGACAACGTTATGCAATTTCTCGTGTTCGATTGAAATCCGCTGGCCCTTCAGATTAGAGCCCCTGGCGTAGTCGGCCTTCGCGTATCGAACATCGACCGAATTACCCCTTGACGAATTCATGCAAGAGTCCTATACATGCCTGGCGCATGAGTGCACGAATATTTTATGTGAAGGGGGGTAATTTTCGATATGGAGAGTCTGGATGACCGGTGTTGAAACTGAGAACACGGCGCGTCCCCTGCGGGTTTCGATGCGGCGTCGTCTGCGAAGTTTATGGAGCAAGTTCCTGGCAAGTCCGATAGCCTCGGAAGAGTTTATCCTCGTTTTTACCTCGATCTTCGTTGGTATCGGTGCGGGTATCGGTGCGGTCCTTTTCCGCTACTTGATTCAAGGCGTGGAATGGGTCGGATACGAGTGGATGCCTTCCCTGACAGCTTCCTGGGGGAAAGCCTACGTGGTCATCGTGCCCGCAGTAGGCGGCTTGATGGTCGGTCTTCTCGTTTTCTATTTTGCCCGTGAAGCAAAGGGTCACGGAGTTCCGGAAGTGATGGAAGCCGTCGCGCTCAAAGGCGGAAGGATTCGTCCCATTGTGGCAATTATCAAATCCTTAGCCTCCTCGCTGTGCATCGGCAGCGGAGGTTCCGTCGGGCGTGAAGGTCCGATCGTTCAAATTGGCTCGGCCTTGGGGTCCACTGTAGGACAGCTTTTTCGTCTCTCCGATGAGCGCATTCGCAATCTTGTCGCCTGCGGTGCGGCTGGTGGAATTGCTGCCACGTTCAATGCGCCCATCGCCGGGGTCGTCTTTGCCATCGAAATCATTCTGGGTGAACTTTCGGTGGCCCATTTCAGCACGGTGGTGATTTCCGCCGTGACCGCCAGTGTGATCGGGCAGGCATTTTTCGGTAACGTGCCGGCTTTCCTGCTCGTTTCGCAATACCACATTAACAGCATCTGGGAATACTTCTTTTACCCCCTCCTGGGAATATTGGCGGCGCTGGTTGCGGTAGCCTTTGTGAAACTGCTCTATGCTCTTGAGGACCTCTTCGAACGCTGGAAGGCCGTTCCTGAGTGGTTTCAACCAGCCGTTGGTGGCGCGCTCATCGGTGTGTTGGCACTGGTTTATCCACAATTTACGCCTGTGAAATGGGATGGCTTACCGCAGATCTTCAACGTTGGGTATGAGGTGATCGGAAATACGCTGCAGAGTCAGGCTGTTCTCGGCGCTGTTATCACACTGCTTGTGCTAAAACTGCTGGCCACGTCGATCACCTTAGGTTCCGGCGGTTCAGGGGGGATCTTCGCGCCCTCGCTCTTCGTGGGTGCGATGTTGGGCGCCGCGTTTGGTATCGTCTTACAGTCGGCGGTGCCCTTCACACCCGCCCCGGCCGGCGCGTATGCCTTGGTGGGGATGGGCGCGGTGTTCGCGGCCGCGGCGCAGGCGCCGATGACCGCCGTGTTGATCCTCTTCGAACTCACAGGAGATTACCGCATCATCCTGCCCCTGATGTTGACCGTGGTCGTGGCGACGTTGCTGGCTCGAAAGATCATGCACAAGCAGTCGATCTATACGATCAAACTCTCGCGCCGTGGTGTGAATTTACGCTACGGCCGCGATGTCGATGTACTGCAGGGAGTGCAGGTGAATGAGGTCATGCGAACGGAGATCGACACTCTCGATCACAACCTTTCCATCAAGGGTTTCTCAGAGTCGCTGGGCCGTAAACGCCATCAGGGATTCCCCATCCTGGACGATGCTGGGCAGCTGTGGGGGATCGTAACGGTGAGTGATCTGGAAAACGCCGTTCGATTGCGTCGGCCGAGAGAAACGGTCGTGGCGGAAATCGGCACGCCGTTCGAAGATCTCGTGCTGGCTTATCCGGACGAGTCCATTGGGGACGTCTTGATTAAGATGGGACCCCGCGGGCTGGGGCGTATTCCGGTAGTATCCCGCGAAGACCCTCACCGCTTGATCGGGGTGATTGGTCGTCAGGACACCATCCGGGCCTACAACATCGCCATGGCTCGTCGATCGGAATTGGACCAGCGCGTGGAATCGACCCAACACGAAAGGTCGCAGGGAATGGAGTTCCTCGAACTGGCCCTTCATAGAGCCGATCGCGCAGTAGGCAAATCCATATCCGAACTCGCCTCCGATCTGCCCGATGAGTGCATCATCGTTTCGATCCATCGCAACTCCAAGGTGATCATCCCTCACGGCCATACCGTCTTGCGAGATGGGGATGCGATTACGGTCTACACGCGCAGCGATCTCATTCAACAACTGCACGAGACGTTCGAATAGTCCAGCAAACGCCAAGCTGTTTGAAATTGTTCCGTGGCGGCATGTATACTTTAAGCAGCCGCGTGCGAGACTGTTGGCTCGACGATGTCTCAGCGTTGCGCATCAGCGTGTGAGGGATGTGATGCTCGATAGGCTCACGGTTCGAAAATTGACGCCTGACCTCCTGCAGGATTATCTCGCATTCTTCGATGGGCCTGCATTCGCCGACAACCCCGAATGGTCCAGTTGTTATTGCTGCTTCCATCACGTCCCGGATGCGAAGGAATGGGAGAAGCGAACGGCAGCGCAAAATCGTGAGTTTGCTTCACGGCTTATTGGTGAAGGTAAATTCCATGGGTTTCTCGCTTATGATGCAGAACGACCGGTGGGTTGGTGCAAAGCCGCCGCCCGAGTTCAAATCCCCGCTCTGGCAGCTTGGCCGGACTATGCAATTGAAGATGAGCACGATGTCGGATCGATCGTTTGTTTCGTGATCGAAAAGATGCATCGCCGTCAGGGGATCGCAAGTATGCTGCTGGAGGCAGCCTGTGATGCATTCGATAAAGAAGGCTTGAAGATCGCAGAAGCCTATCCGCGCACAGCTACCTCCGATGATGCATATAACTATCACGGTCCACTGCAGATGTTTCTGAACAACGGCTTTTCGAAATTCCGTGAACTGGACACGTTCTGGATCGTGCGGAAAATCCTTTAAAATCTGTCTCTTCTATACATATGACCAGGTAATTTTACGCTCGTCTGATGGCGGCAATAAACGAACTCAGGATGGCCTTTGCTAAACAGGCCATCCTGAGCTTTAGCTACGACGTTCGAGTGTTGTTGGTAAGGCTACATCCACCTGGACTTTAGGACTCACTCGTCCATCAATAGACTTTCTTCAGGTACGATCAGCAGCGGCTCTGTGGGATCGGCGCCAGTGACGTCGCCGCTCGAGTTGGCGGGCGCATAGTACCCTTTGTGTGCGAAAGCCGTTAGCCGAAAGCCGGGCTGTTGAACGCTGACCTCATCGGCGGGGATGAGGAAGATCACCAGGTCGCCAAGGATGGCGCCACGGGCGTTGCTTGCCACCGTGGTGTATCCGGCGCTGGCGTTGGTCACGTTCATGAACCAGGCATGCTCGTACGGATCCCAACCGATGACGTACCAGCGATCCGTGCCCTGGTAATAATCCCAGTCGTAATACGGGTCGGCGACGAAATCGTTGGCGGGATCGCCGTCCGTATCGAGCACGGCACTGTATATATATAAGAACTCCGGTTCAACGATCGGAACCTCGGAGTCGAGCGCCATGACCAGCATCAGCACGTCATCTTGAGGCATTGGACCGGCGCCGTCTGGGCAGACGGTTACCATGCCCTGCGGTGATTCGTCGCAGGGGAAAAGTGTGTTCCCGAACCATAACTCCCACCAGATGAAATTCTCTTGTGTCTCGGGATCGAAGGCGATCCAGAAGGCTTCGAAGAAGTTGATGTCGGTGGCCGGCTTTGGATTTTCGATTTTCACCGTTGATTTACTGTAAATCACGTCACCGAGTTTGTCCGCCTGCAAACCGTTTCGCAAGGTCACTTTCACGTCCTGGGGTGGGTTGGTATATCGATTGAATTTATCGATTGGCAATGATTTGGTGTGCAGTGGATTACCGCGTACGGCGTTCGGGAAGGTCCAACCGATTTGATAGGTGACGTCTTTTTCCAGAGCGGAGAGGTAGGACATCATTGCCACTTCCTCCCAGAAGTTGGTGCCATTTTGCTCTGCTCTACGATGGGCCTCCTCCTGTTGCGCCTCATCGTTCAGAATTTCTCTCCAGTCTTCCGCGTATCCACTGGAGAATTCGGTGCCCTGGTCATCCGTGTTGGGATCGTTCTTGGGATCATAATCCCCATAGCCGGGATCTAACGTACCAGTTGAAGTAACGGTCACATCGGCGACGTCCGAGAGGCCGTCGACGAAGCTCCCGCTGTAGCAGGCGTCAACGATGACGATGACGTGCACGCCAGGATCGAACATGCCCAGCCAGTCGACGAGATCATGCTCGTACAACCACTCTTGTCCTAGGCTGATGTATCCGTCTTGATCGCTGGTCACGCCGCCGTGACCGGTGATGTAAATAACCGCCGTCTGACTGGGTTGTAATACGAGAGATTGATCGAGGATCCAGTATTTAATACGATCAAGAATTCCGGTATCGGCTGGTGGGCCGATGTAGTCGTGATCGAAATCCGAGTTGACAAAATTTTCGAGCATGTTGCCGGCGTTATCCTGCATATCCTCTTTCAATGTCTGACCCTCATCCCAGCCGTTGACCACCAGACCAGCTCCGGAGCCGCGCTCGTTGCCGATGCGTCGGTTTATCAAGCTGGCCAACATGCGCGGGCTATAGGCCAATTCCAGGCGAGAGGGAAGCCAATCTACGTTGGAAAATGCCCAATTGCTTTCATTCCAGTAGACTTCGGTCTCCGTCCAGAGACTGCTGTCGTTTAAAACCGGCCACCATCCTTCATCGAACACGGAAATTTCTTTCGTGCTGCGATCGACGAGTACGAAGCGCGTGGGGTGGGTGAACATGGCTCCGGGTGCATCGTCGATGTAGAAAAACCAGGCTTCGTTTTCGAGTGAGTAGGCTTCACCGGGTCTCGCGAGGCCGGCACCGACGTACGGCTGGAGGCGATCTTCCGGCGTAAGGGGCTCGGACAGCGAGAAGACGATCAGCTGGTGATCGAGTTCGTCCGGTTTGACCACCTCCGCCAGCACCAACTCGGTGGCTTTCTCCAGCGATAGACTCCCGCAGCTAGTGAGAGTCAGTGCAGTCGCCATGATGGCGATGAGCAGGATAGAACGATTTTGTGTCGACATGATCTGCTCCTTTGCATATTATGTTCGTTAGTCGATTCACATACTGTGTGCTTCGTTTGCCCGCTAAATAAACTCGGTGATCGAGACACTGCATCACGATCTCAATGGGTCGCTGCAAAATCGAATTTTTATGCTGAATGGGACAGTCATCATTTTGAGCTTTAGCTTTACAGTATAGTACCGATCATGCCGATAGAAAAACTGCCGATCGTTGTGCTTTTAACGATTGTTATCGAGGAAATCGCACCCAGGCGCCTCAAATCCGGTAATGGCGACAAGCTCGATCGTGCCAGACTTTGTCAGCGTTTATAGTGTTGATTATAGTATTCGTAAGCGTGATAATCCTGGAAGGAGCTTGGCATGGAACCCCTTGATGTGCAGGACTGTCTTGTCTGTCGAAAGCATCGTGGTTTGCTGCAGGTCTCTGGCGGGGCGATCTTCGAGAACGAATTCGTTTACATTTCGCACGCCCAGCTTTGGGGCGAGGAGCAGGATCATTATCTCGGGCATCTGTTTGTGGAATCGAGACGTCACGTTCCGACACTGGGTGAACTCTCGGAGGAAGAAGCACAGGCGATCGGGCTTTACGTCAGCCGGGCAGCACGTGCGCTCGAACACGTGCAGGGAGTCGAGCATGTATATGCCTTTGCCATCGGCGATCACGTCCCCCACATCCACATCCATGTCCTGGGACGCTTCCCGGGCGCGCCGCGCGAGTATTGGGGTCCTAAAGTAGATGAGTGGCCGGACGCTCCGCGGGGCGGCGAAGCTGAAATCGCGGCCGTGGCCGGGCGAATGCGAGACTTCATGCTGCAGTACAGTGAATGAGGTCGTACGGATTATATTGATCGAAGGAGGAAGTTAATGAAGGTGCTGTTTATCGGCGGAACGGGTTTTATCAGCACGGCAGTCAGTCGACTGGCGCTCGATCGGGGAATCGAGCTCTATCATCTCAATCGTGGTTTGCGTATGTCTGCAATGGCCGGCGTTAAGCATCTCGTGGCCGACGCCCATCGAGCGGATGAGGTGCGCAGCGTGTTGCAGGGCATACGTTTCGACGTCGTCGTGGATTGGATTGCGTATACAACCGAAGATATCGAGCGCGATCTGGATCTATTCAAGAATCAGGTGGGACAATTTGTCTTCATCAGTTCGGCTTCAGCGTATCAGTCGCCGCCTGCACACTACATCATCACTGAGGAAACGCCGCTTGAAAATCCATATTGGCAGTACTCGCGCGACAAGATCGCCTGCGAACAGCGTTTGCTGCGCGCTTACGAGGATGAGGGGTTTCCGGTCACGATCGTGCGCCCTTCGCTGACTTACGATCCCAACTTGCCCATCGCCATCGGTGGCTGGGGCTGTTATACGCTGCCTGACCGTTTGCTCAACGGTCGCGAAATCATCGTCCACGGCGACGGCTCTTCCCTGCAGATCGTGACGCATGCCGAGGATTTCGGGCGCGGTTTCCTAGGATTACTAGGTGAAACCAAGGCGTTGGGAGATTGCTTCCAAATCACTTCCGACGAAGTGCTGACATGGAATCAAATTTATGCCACCATCGCCGGGGTGCTGGGCGTGGAAGCGAAGGTGGTGCACATCTCGTCCGAATTCATCGTCTCGGTCGCTCCGGAACTTACAGGCACGCTGCTGGGCGACAAGACCTGGTGCGCCGTGTACGACAATAGCAAGATCAAGCGGCTGGTGCCGGAGTATGAAGCCGTGATTCCCTTCCGAGAAGGGATTCGGCGGACGCTGGATTGGTTCGCAGAAGATGAAAAGCGAAGGCGAATCGATAAATCGGTGAACGATCAAATGGAGCGCATTCTGCAGGCATACGAAAACCGCGCATGAAATAGTTGGTAATCCTTCGTTCAAATACTTGAGCGAAAAAATAGAAGAACCACCTCACCGGTGTTACAGGGATGAGATGGTTCTTATTTCGAAGCAGGCATGCTCAAGTGCTACTCCACCTGGCAGATGAAGAAACTGACCTTCCAATTACCGCAATACTGCCACGGGAAGGGGGGTTGAACCTCAATGGTTCGTCTGTGCATGGATGTCCCGTAACTCATACCGATGTAGTAGCACGCTCGGTCATCGGTCATCGTGCGGCCCACGCCCCAATTCGCTTCGGGTGTAAACACTCTGGCATCGAACCCGCCGATGCTTTGCCAATCGAAGGATCGATACTTCATCAAGGCGTTGGTCGATACGAACAGATATTCATCACCGCCGATGGTAAACTCGACCCATTCGTCTACGTTGAACTGCTGCTGGCCAAGACGCGCACCTTCCCAGGGTCCAGATTGAACCTCTCGATCGACATCGATGGACCCACTGCTCCAGACGGCGATTTCTCGTTTTGGACTGGCAACATCTCTAGGACCCACCTTGACGGTGATATGGAATCTCTGTTCCTGTGTACGATCCGAATTCTCGAAATACGGATAGTAATGCGTATGCAGTGCAAACCAATGCACTTGCAGGCGGGCACCAGGGGGGACGTCGTAATCGTTGTTTTCCTCGTTTGTCTCTTCAATGAAGTTCGTAGAATCGACACTGATGCTGTAGCCGGACATCATCGCCTCGCGTAATTCCGGTGTGATACCCGGCATCTCGATTCGATTGACGGCGTATTGCCCCAGCGTTACGTTCGGGTGCAGGATGGGACGAAGTTCGAGGCCGGGAATCGTAAGCTGCAGAGACACATCAGTGTGTTCCTGTGTGCCGCCACTGTTGTTAATGATAACCGTAAGTGATTCACTTTCGTGATTAAAGGACACGTTGTAGATCGACAGATCGGGCAGCGGATGGCAGTGAGGTTGTCGCGGGGTCTCGAAGCGATCGTCTTGCTCGGGCGCTTCGTTCTCCGGGTCGAGACTCACACAGACATCCATGGGTTGATATTCGTCGCTCATATCATATTCGAGGGTGAGGCGACCTCCCGGTGCGATGGTTGATGAAGGCCATGTGTAGCTGCCAATGGGTTCTCCCGAGTTCTTGGACAGGCTGAATGGGATAGCGTGCGTCCAGTCTGCGTTGCCTTCGTTGCGGATCTGGATTTGCAGCCACCCGGTTTCGTCGACGGTTATCTCTTCCACGGCCAACAGTGGCAGCGGCAGCGGTTGTCCAGGCTGGACGGAGGGACCACCGCCTAGTGGTTCAACCGTATAGGAGACCTGGCAAAAATCTCGCACCGGTCCGATTGATCCCATCGTTCCTTCATAGATCGGATCGATCATCTCCTCGAGGTTGACCCAATCAATAGAACCTTCGTTGGAACAGAATTGGGTGGTGCTCGTTGCACCAATACCGGTGGTGTATTTCGAGCGTACTTCGTATCCGTAGTACAAGGTATGGTCATCTCCTTCTGTGATGAGGAACTGAGTCGGACCATTGCCGAGAAAACTGGTGGTGCTGTGTAGATCGTACGTATAATTCTCGTACAGCCCCACCTCTCCGCAGATTCCCGAGTCACGGCAGCGACCATCGAAGTCTACGCTCTCGTCATTGACGTAGAAGGAGCCGAACATGCCGTCGAGCAGTCGCCCATCGTGCAGTTCGCCGGTAATCATCGTGTTGAACGAAAAAAGGTAAACTTGTTCGCATACGGGATCGTCTACGTCAGCCGTGTAGAATGACAACTCATCGGAGGGGTAGGATTCGTACCCCGTGACGGGATTTTCACGGTAGGCACTCACGGTAAATGCGTATATTTCGCCGCACGGCGGTCGGAACCACTGCGAGGGGACATCGCTGAAGTGTCTCTCAGCCGATTCGGTCCACTGCAGGTTTCCGTTCAGGTAGATGATGAAGCCGTCGATCGGTAACTCGTCATCCGCCGGCTCGTAATCCCACATCAGTGATTGGCCGACAATTTCTCCAAAAGGATTTGCCCAGTTTTGTACTCGTAGGTTGGTAGGCGAGGTCATGGATGGATCGATCACTTTTGCAACAGGCTCCTCGGAGACTCCGCCCTCCTTGCTGATACGGTAGTCGATTGTATAGGAGCCTTCACCGCCTTCACTTAAAACCCGGCGGGTGATGCCATCCCAGGTTTCCGGCCGGCGAATCAGGTTGACCTGTCCCAGTTCGGGCGCTTCCCGTCCCCCATCTGCAATGCCCACACAGGTGGTATTGATACCCAGGGGTTGATCTTCGGGCCAGGTGATGAACGGCACGGCGTCGCCGGACAGATGCGGTTCCACGTCCCAGTTGCGTCCGTTGCTGCTGGGGAAGGAATCGTCGGTGGCCTGATCGCCATCGAAGTCCGGATACCACTGCGAGGGGGCATCGTCGGCTTCGCCGAAGCTGACGTAGCAATGAAGACCCTCGTAGCTTTCCATGGTTTCCAGCGCCAGAATTTCCACCTTAAGGGCTGTCGGTTCTCCGCCTTCTGCGGAGGATTCCGGCTCATCTTCGGGTTCTGAGGGATCATCATCGAGCAGGTCTCTCACATCGTCATCCGATCCCGGTGGTGAGCCGCCGGGTCCTGGTGCGGGACCGCCCGGCGCTGGCTCTGCTCCGCTTTCCGTTTCTTCTTCTGCCGGGTCAGTCTCTCCCACGGTTTCGGATGCTGCATCTTCTTCGAGGCCGGCGGCTAGACTTTCATTGGCGTACAAGACGACGGTGGCCTGTCCGCGCACACCGCTGTTGGAGGTCGCCTGCACGACCAATGTGTGTGGACCGGCCGTAAGAGGTTCCCAGTAGGTATGCAGGACGACAGGAGACAGGATTTCATCCTCAGGAATGTCCTGCGCATCGATGAGTGTATCATCGGCCCAGAGTTCGATACGGGCTATGCCGTTTTGGGAGCGCGCCGTCGCGTGCAGGCTGACTTCCTGACCCAGTTCGACTCGCTGGCGGTTCTCCGGGGTATGAATGAGTACCAGTGGATGGTCATTGATGGCCTTCGATTCTAAATGGTTATAGATGATCAAACCAGCCAGAACCATCAGGAGGCAGAGCACAATGAGTATCAACACAACGACCAATGTCTTGCGAGATACTTTGTTGGATTTCAGGAGAGAGGCCAAGGCCCGGCGAGCGCTTTTCATTGCTGATCCTCCAATACGAACGATAGGGTGGTGAGATCAAAAACCAAATTTAACAGATCTTTATTTTTCGTTTACACACCTCAACGAAGCACGCGCGTTGAGGTGTGTATTGAATAATCTGGCAGTTTACGAGTCACTCGATGCGGCAGATACGGAAATACACCCGCCAACTACCAAGATCTCTCCATCGTCCACTTGGTTGTACGATGATGTAATTCAACCCAAAGGTGCTGCCTTCGACCCGGCAGGTATCGCCCTCCGCAATCGTACGCGATGCGCCCCAGGAACCCCATACATCGAATCCTGTGGAACCTCCACCGAGAAATCGTGGGTCATAGGATCCGTACTCCAACGATCCCAAAACCTTGATGTGTAGGATTTCATCTCCAGCCATCGTAAAATCTGTGGATTCTAATACCCGGAATTCTTGCTCACCGAGCGGTTCACCCTCCGACGGCCCGGAGCGGGCGGCATAATCGATTTCCTCGCTGACGGTGAGTTCTCCAATCAGTGTGTGCTCCAGATCGGGATTGCGGTATCTCCTCTCGAAGGGGCTTTTTGCCAGGGAGAGCGTGAAGGTCTGCGTCTGTGGATCTTCAGAGAAATCGGAGTAAGGGTAATAATAGGTTTCGACCGCATACCAGTCCAGACGCAGGCGTACGGCGGGGGAAACGATATAGCTGTTATCCTCCTCGTCGCTCTCAAGAATCTCGTTGTACGGGTCGATGGTGATTGTGTAGCCCTCCAGCATTTGCTCTCGCAATTCCCGGGTGATGCCCGTGATCTCAAACTCGACCACTTCATCAGAATGCAGATCGGTGTATTCAATATCCCGAAAACCACCACCGGGAAGGGCTAGTTGGATGGTCAGGGGGTAGTTCTCCAGAATGCTTTGTTCGTTAATCACATGTACGTTAATTTCGAAGTCTTCTGGATCGTACTCGACGTTGTAAAGATGCAGATTGGGGTAGTGAAAGCAGACCGGGCTGGGTGAGCTGCTGCCCTCGTATTGCTCGGGGACGACGTTTTCCGGATCGAGGATCACACATACGTCCGGGAGCATGGATGGATCGAAACCATCCCACGAAGTTTTCCGAGTGTCACCAGGCGCAATGGTTTCAACGGACAAGAAGATTCTCTCGAGCAGTTCTCCCGAGCTTCGGACGACCTCCATCGGAATGGTCGCCGTCCAATCGGCGTAACCTGTATTGCGCAGATCGATGGCAAATTGACCGTACTCATCGATATAGAGTCTTTCAATTCTCAGGTTTGGTAAAGGCGTCGACTCGCCGGGTGGAGCGGCAGGGCCGCCAACGGTGTAAATCGGCTCGATCGTGTAGTACACGTAACAAAAATTATCATCCGGTCCCTCCGACTGCAACCTGCCTTCATAGTAGGCATGATTGAAGTCTCCCCAGCCAATTGTCTCCTGCCAGTGGCAGATAGCTGTTCTCTCTTTACTTTTGGAATAGCGGGCGTACTTGGTCAGGATGGAGTATCCAATCCGAAACGAGGTCTCATCTCCCGGTGTGAGGATGAACTGGGCTGGTTCGCCAGCAAGAGCGGTCATATAGCGGTTGAGATCGTATTCGAAGTTCTCGCTTAATAGGGTTTCGCCGCAGACAAGTCCGGACCCGTGGCAGCGGCCATCGAAGCTGAGTATCTGGTCTTTGGCGTAGAACGCGCCCCAGAAATCGCCGTTGATCGAGCCAATGTCGAGGGTGTTGGTCACCAATGTGTGGAAAGTGAGCAGGTATTGTTGCTCGCAGCCCGCTTCACCGGCATCGGCTGAGAAGCGCGTCACCGCATTGGATGGCTCCGATTCGCGGCCGCTGACCGGATCACCAATCAGGGCGCTCACGGCGAAGACATGAGCCACGCCGCAGGGTGGTCGGACCCACTGGGACGGGATTTCTGTGGATTGCTGGCGCGGATAGGTGATCCATTGCAGCGTGTCGTTCATGTAGACGATGAAGCCGTCGATTGGATCTTCATCTTCAGCCGGTTCGTAATCCCATTCCAATCGATATTCAGTGCGCTCTTCGTCGAACCTACCCCTGAAGGTCTCTTCCGTGAGGCGTAAATTGGTGGGGGAGGTCATGCTGGGATCGATGTCTTTCGGCACGGGTTCTCTGGGTGTTTCGCCATCCTTGGTGATGCTGTAATCCACCGTGTAGCTCCCCTCGCCGCCCTCGCTCGTCGCTCGACGGGGGATTCCGTCCCATGTTTCGGGTATGCGGATCAGGTTGATCTGTCCTAGTTCGGGCGCTAAAGTGCCGCCGCCGGCAGTTCCCACGCAGGTGATGTGGATCGCCAGTGCCTGATCTTCGGGCCACATAATCGTCGGAACGGCATCGCCGGAGAGATACGCTTCGACCTGCCAGTTGCGTCCATCGCTGGAGGGGAAGTATTCATCGGTAGCTTGATCGTGGTCCGTGTCCGGATACCATTGGGAAAGCGTGGCTTCGGTTTCTCCAAAACTGACGTAGCAATGCAGCCCTTCGTAGCTTTCCATGGTTTCCAGGGCCAGAATCTCCACCTTCACCCCCGTTGGTTCGCCTCCCTCAGCGGAGGCTTCGGTTTCGGGCGCCGGGGAGGCGTCGCCGATCAACTCCAGTAAATCGTCGCCCGATCCCGGGGGCGCGTCAGCGAGGCTTGGGGCAAATCCTCCAGAATCCGGAACAGCGCCGCTCTCTTCTTCCGGCATGCCGGAATCAGATCCTCCTGCGGCAGTCGTGCCATCTTCATCGCGGTCTTCTTCTGCTGGACCCTCGTAAGCTCGCACGATCAGCGTTGCTTGACCGCGCACACCGCTTTGGGAAACAGCCTGCACGACCAGCGTATGCGCACCGGTGGTGACGGGCAGCCAGTTGCTGGTTAAAACGGTCAGGTTTAACTCTTCACCCTCGGCGGTGTCTTGCGCGGTGACGAGCGCATCGTCGACCCACAGTTCGATGCGCGCGATCCCGTTCTCTGAACGTGCGGTTGCGTGCACGATGACGTCGATTCCGGATTGAATGTAATCGCTCTTCCCGGGTGCATGGATGAGCACCAGAGGACGGTCATGGATCGCTTTCGAGTGCAGCTGGTTGTAGAAAATCAAGCCGATGAGCACGAGAAGCAGGAAGAGGAGGATCAGAAGAAAAACAATCAGCAGTGATCTCCGAGAAAATCTCCTCGATTGCAGCTTCTTTATCAGCGCAGTGCGTAGTCTTCCCATCGGCATCTCCTTGCCTGATTACGGTAAGGGAATATTGAAAGTGAACCAGGATGACCAGGCACTCTGGTTCCCTGCTCCATCAATCGCCCGTACTCTCCAGCGGTAGGTGTATCCGCATTCGATGGAAATATTTTTCGTCGTTTCCGTCGCCCCAAAGGGACTGCCGACAACTGACACCCAATTGTTGTCGCCCGGATGGCGCTGTACCTCAATCTTGTAGCCCGAAATTCCGCTCGGATCGGAGACCGCTTGCCAGGTCAGATCGATGAAGGAACTACAGCCGGGTTCGGAGCCGTTTGACGGACTGGAAAGCGACGGTGCAGGCGGTGGGTCGTCGTCCACCTCGGGTGTCGGCGTTGGAGGCGCCTCGAGAACGGGTGCGCCTTCGGGATTGCATTGCGCCTCCACAGGCGAACTCCACACCCAACATGAACCACCACCGTCCGGGTTTGCAATGCGCCACCAGGAGCTGTCGCTCAAGCGGCCGTCGATCAGCGCCATTTCGCCATCGAGGAGGTACCCAAGGACATCGTAGACGCTCCCGGGTCCGCTGCGGCAATTTGCGTCTTGTTTTGCGACCACGAATGGAACGCACGTGGTTGGGGTCGGCGTGATCTCCTCCGTCGGTGTTGCGGAACCCACAGGCGTGGGTGAGACGACCGCCAGTGCTATCTCGCCTTCACCCACGACATGAATGGTTACCGTATCCGGATCGCTGGCGGAATCCTCGCCGCTGTAGGCAACCGCCATGATCTCATAATCCCCGGGTTGGGCTGGTTTCCACAGATGCTCGAAATGCACCAGGCTGCCGCTGCCGGGAAAATCTTCAACTGATTCCAGGACTTCGTCATCGATCCAGATCTGGACGCGAGAGATGCCCTTGGCGCTGGAAGCGTGGCCATCGATGGTGAGGATTTCACCCAAGGGCAGTGTAAGGTCATGGATCGGTGCGTCGATCCAGACGAAAGTGCCTTCGACTTGCGACGTGCCGCCACAACCGGCGAGCAAGATTGTGAGTGGAATCAGGAGGGCAATCAGATCGCGTTTTGATTTCATCATAATCTCCCCGTACTGGGATTTAGGTCTTGCAATGGTTTTTGCCAATACCCACTATCGGAAATGCGCTCAAACAAAGAAGGGAAACCTGATGGTTTCCCCAATAACCTTGGCGTGGCGCGATTGTGAGCAGGACGTCGCGAGTCATAGGATGTGTTTCGCTTACTGCCAAAGTCGGGTGCTTCCGCTACACTCATAACGAAATCGGACAGGTTTTGTGACACGCAGCCGATCGAAGTCCACCCGATCCAATGTGTGGAATCTTTCACAAATCGAATTGAGTATATGATGAAGAGTGGATGCGGGCAACCACTCTAAGGTCAGGTCTATATGCGTGGATTTCCTCGCTGTGCCTGTTGGTCGTAAGGTGAATCGGCAATACGCATCTGCGGGGCCTGGAAGCGTATAAAATGATGTATCATCGAACGTATAATCATCCGCTGATGGCTTTAAGTTATACAGAAAGGATTTCGGTTGTATACGCATTATGCAGGCGGCATGAAATGCTGGGGTCTCATGCTCGCCGGGATGATATTTTTAGCGGCGTGCAACTATCCCCGGCAAACTCCCACAAACATCGCGCAGGACGTGGCTGGAATCGCCACGAACAGCAATGTGGAAATTACCGACACTGCTGTGCCTGGCGCAACTCCAACCTCCGAACCCGAACCGGGAATATGGGGCCGTCTCGCCAACCCCGGGTTTGAAAACAGACGCATCATCACTACTTTGTTCTTCAGCGGACAAGCCCGGGATGGATCGAAACGCTACGAGTGCCTCGTAGATTCCAATCTTTCCCTTTTTACCATCCATCCCAGTGACGCGCGGCACTTGAACTGGTCCTTGAACGCTGAGAATCGCTCCTTCACGCTTCGCCAGATGGTCGATGCGGGCATTAACGTGGTGACGATGTCTTCTTGGGGTGAGGATTTCTTGCCCTGTGGAATCGGATGGTCGTTAATCGCGCCGATGCAGGCGGCTCCAGGATCGCATGATGAATTATTCGAGGCTGCCTTGGAGGTAAATCTTCTCATCATGCCCTTTATCGAATCACGCAATGATTGGGCCTTCCGCGATGAGTTTCCCCGAGTGCGCGATGGACGAGTGGCGCCGGGAACCGTCAGCCAAATCGTTAACTTGATTGAGCGTTACCTGCAAAACGCGGCGCACCCGGAGTGGGCTGCGGCCTGGGCTCAAGTCTACGACCGAAATGGTGAGAGGCGGTTCGCCGTTTCGATCATTCACGCTTCCTCCAACGTGTTGTCGTACGGCGATCATGCGGGATATGCGGCCGGTTTCGATATCCTGGCCGATGAGGTGTTCAATTTGACGGGAGTTCGTGTCGGATTTTTCATCGATCCGCTGCCGCCCAATTCCAATGCGCCGGGTGAATACATGCCCAGTCCCGAAAAATCGGGTCCGGCATTGCTCGACGCCGAGGCGATCCTGGGTGTCCAATCCTTCATCCCGGAAATCTGGATCTCGGGACTTCCCAGTGCAGCGCAGCAGATCGCCTGGAAACGCGATTATTCCCAACGCTGGTCGGAGAGCGGCATTCCCTTCTTGATGGACGTCTCGCCCGGGTACGATGCGAGCATCGTTTTCCCCAATTCGATTCAATACGGATTCTCCTCGACTTGGCAGCAGGCACTGACGGACATGGTTGCAGACTTCGGGGAAGATGGCTTGATGTTCAACTCCTGGAACGGATACACGGAGGGCATGGCGGCTGTCGCAACGCGGGAATATGGGGACCAGTATTATCAGTGGCTGCAGGCGCTTTCTGCGATAGTGCGCTCGATCGATTGATGCGGCAGTTTTAATGCCGAGAGTGGTGCGAGTTCGTTTGAATCCATTAAGCTAAATCCATCAACATCGTGTATGATCGGCCCTGAGCAAACAGTCGATGAATGCGCGGGAATCGATTTCACAAAGCGAGGCGGAGATCATGATTGACAGGAACTCAACGAAGAAACGATGCAGGCAAACCGGATTTGCGTCGGTTGTTCTTCTATTGCTGTTGCCCCTGGTGCTGTCCTCCTGCAGCTGGTTTAAGGGCAAAGGCGAATCTGAACCCGTGACGGTTGGTCCGGATGGCGGGACGTTTACCCTGGATAACGGCATTTCGCTGACCGTACCTGCCGGCGTGTTGCGTGAAGATACAGCGCTGCAGATGAATCGCATCGAGAACGACTCTGTCGCCGCGATTCTGGAAGAGGCGCAGATCCCGCTGCGGCCGCTTGTCTTTTTCGAGGCGCTGCCGGATGGGCTGCAGTTGGATGAGCCGATAGAAGTTACCGTTCCCCTTCCCGACGATGTTGAGGTGGATGGATGGCCGGTGCATCTCGAACTCGACATGGAGAACGAAACCTTCTCGTATGGCTCGACGGGGCTTCGTTACAACCCCGAGAAGCGAGAGATCATTTTCATCCTGGACCACTTTTCGCCGCACGGTGCGGGGGAAGTGCCGGATGGTGACGTACCCAACGAGTGCGACAACCCGGCCACGGCGTGCCGCTGTGGATGGATCCACATCGAATCGGAATTTCATGACTATGCCTCAGAAGATTGCACGGGTTTGAGCGAAGATATTTCGGTCCAATTCATGGACTGCCCCGGCCAGCCCACCGAACGTGTGCAGGAATCGGAAGTGTCGGAGGGATGCACCTGGCAGGGGACATTGGGTTTCCAGGCGCTGATCGTCATGGAAGGCCAGGAGATTCACATGAACTGCACCGATCCGATTCCTTTCAAGGTGCAGGAGGGGGATGAGATATCCGGCAGCGGCACGATGCACTGCACGATCAACGACTCGTTCGAGATCAGCGACCCTGAAAGCGGAACGATTACGGTGACCTTCGACAGTGCCCTGGATATCACGCTAACACTCGCAGGGAATCTCGATGGCTTTCAACTCGAATTTGATCCACCGAGTACGGAATCGATTGTTGGTCACTTTAAAATAGATGCAGCGACTCCTGCGTTTGGAAACTTCGCTGTTGTGGACATAGATTTTGGAGGAGACACGGCATCTGGGGAAATGGGTATCTTGAACGGTTTCGCCATGTTCAGTTTTTCGACCTCGATCGAGGGAGATGAATCGGAAGGCATCCCCGCAATGACGTTTCCGTTGCTCGACGGAGCGACCTACGCGATCTCGCAGCAAGAGGAGGGTGTTAGCTCGGTGATCACGGTCACGTTGAATCTAACCGTCGGCAATGAATGACCGGGATGCGGCCGTCAGAGCCGGTGTACGACCGGGGAGACGGTGCGCCTTCTCCCGATTATGAGATGGAGTACAATTGGACGCAGATCGTTAAGGTGGGATCTTTCGAAACGAGGCAGATATGTACGCATGGATAGACAAGAAACCGGATCGTTTCCTGGGTGTTGCCTGGTTCCTTTCCTATGTCATCGGCTGGCTTACGGTTATGTTGGTCGATTTTATCCTGGGAACGGTCTTCAATCTCGACTCGACGAACGTATCACCGTCTTTTGCCATCTCGCTGTTTCTCTTCGGCTTTACCATCGCAGGTCTGTTATCGGGAATCGCAACGGCAAGCCTGGTCCGGGTGCGTGAAGGTGAAATCGGCCAGGCTTCATTTAACCTGATCGTCTTCGCCTGGACGATTGCGATTACAGTAGCGGCCATGCTGTTTTTCCTGGTCACTACCGTGATGATCCAGTCCGGCAGCGCAGGATGAACCAAAAGGTGTGGACATGACAGTAATCAATTACATTCAGTTGATTATCTTCCTTGCGATCGCAGTATGGATTGGACCCGGTTTGATTGGTGGGTTAATCACCACACTCGCTCTGCGGCGTTTAAAACCCGCCATGGACATTCAAGACATCATCAGTTTTTCAGGAAGGTGGATGTTCGCCTGCTTCCTGGGTGGATTAGTGGCCTTCGTCGTGATGGTTGTCATTTCCGGATTGGTACCGGAAGGAGCGACCGGCTTTCCGCCACTGGCGGTTGAATATCTCTCCTTTGGCGTCGGCAGCGCCGTGATGGGAGCGCGCGGGGCAAAAATCATCCTGTCAATATTGGATTACTAGCCGAATCGGCAAATGTAGTTCATTCAAGTTGCCCTCACTGCTGAGGTGCTAACTACAGCATTTTTTTTCTTTCCCAAGCACCTGTAGCGGGCTTCCCCCTGTGGGTGCTTGTGCTTCGCAGCGAGGCGCATCCTGTTCGATATATTCTAGTATCGGCTGGAAAATTGGCTCATATCCGGTCGAGTGTTTATAGGAACCGATAGAATCTTACAATCGTTGGAGCGCAATATGGAGAAGCAACAAGCCGTGGACCAAGCACTGACTTTAGCCAACGCTGCGCAAATCGCCATGTTGGGAACGAACGGGGACGATGGGTATCCCAACATCAAGGCCATGATTAAGATGGAAAACGAAGGGCTGAAGACCATCTGGTTCAGCACAAATACGTCGTCGAGGAGAGTCGGCCAACTCGAACGGGACCCGAAAGCGAGCGTTTATTTCGTCGATTTCGAGCAGTGGATGGGGTTGATGCTCGTCGGTGAAGTGGAAATCCTCCAGGATGCGGCATCCAGAGAACGATTGTGGCGCGAGGGGTATGAAAGATATTATCCCCTGGGGGTGACCGATCCGGATTATACCGTTTTGCGCTTCACCTCCCACTGGGGGAATTACTACCATGCTTTAAGTAACGTGACGTTCGAGATTTAGCTGTATGATCTCGATCCAGGCACGGAACCAACGAGGGTATGAGCAGGTGAGCCCTAATTTCGTGAGTGGCGGGCAGCTTTTCCATGAAATGCAGTTAGAAATCTGGGAGTGCTGGGATGCGTACGATATATATCGATAAGAATCTCCCGCGCATGTTTATGGTGCAGATGCTTCGCCCGGTCTGGCCCGGCGTCGTTTGGAGCCCACTTTCACCAGTGCATGTCGTCGATTTGGAAGAACCACCGTTGCCAGGACCGAAATGGCTGCGCCTGCGCAATATCCAGTGTGGAATTTGCGCCACCGATCTTTCTTTACTCTTCGTCGATGCCGATCCCGCCTGTGCACCGGCAGCTTTGCCGGGGAACACGCGCTTCTACCTTGGCCACGAAGTCGTGAGTGAGGTTGTAGAGGTCGGGACGAAAGTGACGCGCTTCAAAGTGGGCGACCGGGTGGTGATGGAGTCTCGCTTCGCGGGTCCAAACTGCCACAGCCTGGAAATCGATCCGCCCTGTATTTACTGTGCGGAGGGACAAACGCGTCTGTGTGAAAATGCTTCCATGCCGCAAGGTGCGGTAGGTGTGGGTGGTGGCTGGGGGGACGGCTACATCGCCCATGAGGTCGAAGTCTGGCAGCTGCCGGAAGGGTTGTCGACCGACCAGGCCACGCTGATCGAGCCCAATGCAGTAGCGTTACACAGCGTGCTGCGAAGAGCTCCACTTGTGGGAGACCATGTGTTGGTGGTCGGCGCGGGGATCATCGGACTGCTGATCGTTCAAATGGCCAAGATCGTCGAACCCGAATGTCACGTGACAACACTTGCCCGATATCCGCATCAGGCGGAAATGGCACGCAAGCTGGGCGCGGATGCGGTCATCATGGGAGGCGATCTTTACGCTGAATTCGCACGTCTCACGCAGGCGAAATATTATCAGTCTCTTATGAACCGGGGCATGCTGCTGGGTGGATTCGAAGTCGTGTACGACTGTGTTGGTAAAAAGACAACCGTCACCGACAGCCTGCGCTGGGCGCGGGCCGGAGGCGCGGTAGTCCTCGTGGGGGTTAAATTGGGCGAAATGAAAGTGGATTTGAATCCGGTCTGGTACCAGGAAGTCGATCTGATCGGATCTCATACCTTCGGTGTGGAGAATTGGCACGGCCGGCGCATCCATACTTTCGATCTGGTGATGCGTATGTTCGAGGAAGAGGTGATTCAACACGAAGGGTTGATCACCCACCACTTTCCTTTCGAAGAGTACAAGCACGCCGTCTCCACGGCGACAGACAAGCACAGCGGTTCGATTAAAGTCTGTTTCAAATACGAAACCTAGAACTCGCCGTTCAACACGTGTGCAGGATCATCTGTCCGGCGGCGTTGGGAGCAAAGGCTAACGGACCTTGGGGGATGTCTTTGACCACCTCGATCATGCCTGAATCGAAATACTCCCACATAATTTGAAACGGTGCCTTGCCCGGGACCCACTTTTCCACGATTACGATTCCATGGCCGGGGAGCACGGTGAACACCACCTGGCGTGGTTCGCCGGGATTCTGCAAAGCTTCCGCCCGGGCAAACGCTGCCTTTATGGCGCGTGCTTGAGAATCCGTGGAGCAGGATACCGGGTAATGGTAATAGGCGGGATCGAGGTAGACGTGTTCTACGAGTTCGGGATCGTAGGAGGCGATGCCGCGGTGCCCGTGAAGCTTGGAGCGCACGACCGGGACTTCGGCTTGTGTGGACCAGGATGCATCGAGTTCGATGCGCGGCAGAAAGCGATCCATGCCCATCATTTCCACGGATTCGGATGAGGGGGAATCGTTGCGTTTGCCCGCAACATGCCGCACCAATGCGCCGCTGCCATCGGGCTGAACGCCGACGATCACCGAGATGTCATCATCCGTCAGGTCGCCTTTATCGACGGGGCGTGCGCTACCGGTTACCGTGGCGAACAAGGCGCACAATTGGGGGTCCCAGGTGGCGAAACAACCTTCACTGTATTGATCGGCGATGGCCGTGTCCAGTGCCGGAACCTGAACCAGGTCTGCGATGCGCACCATGGCAGTGAAGAAATTGCGTTTTCCCAACTCTAGACTCGCTTGCCGCATCGCCGCCGGTATGTTCGAAGCGTGGAATTGCTCGCCGTGAATGTCCTCCTCGACGGCTTGGTGGTTGGTCACTTCGTGCGAACAGGCTTCGGTGACTAGGCGCTTTACGACCTCGCCGCAAAATCGTTCGGGGGAGTCGAAGGGGATGCGAGGGTGCGCGCCTACGAGATTGAACAGGTAAGCATATTCTGCGTGGTCCTCTCCGACGATCAACAGGATGCGGATGCACTTCGCTTGCGATTGCAGCACACGCTCGAGTGCGAGCATAGGTCCGCCGCGCTGCCCCTGTTCGATCAGCACTTTGTAAGCGCTTGGCGCCATACCGGGGAATTGAAAATCGGCCGGATCGGGTGGTTGTTTGGCTAGGGCGGTCCGGAGTCGATCCAAATGAATTTCGAGCTCGGCCGGTGTGGCGTGCATCAAACACAGTACGGGTGGTTTGTGTTCGATTTTGTATCGCTGGCGTTGATTGAAGAGCAGCGCTTTCCTCCAATTGAGCGGAACGCCGAATTCCGCCGTTGTCAGTAAAAGTTCCGTTCGGGAGTCCGGATCGTCCTGGACTTGATGGCCGTGATTGTGGAAGCTGTCGAGCAGCATATCCGCTACCGATCGGAGCAGCGGATCATGAGTTTCGATGTCCGCGAAGAGAGAAATCGTATGCGCCCATGAATGCAGTTCACGTGCGGCTTGTATCTCTTCCAGCCGGATCGGATAAACCTCACTTCGTGTGCTTTCGCCAATACTTGTTTGCAGTTGCATCGTTGTTCGACACCCCACCTGGCAAAGTCGGTCCTATTATAGCCTGCGCGCGCAGGTTCGTTAATGTTCTCGTGCGGAAATATATTTTTCGGATATCCTGGAGGATATTATCCGGATTGGGGTTTGGAGGTGTTGTTGCATACTTGCCGCGGGGTTAAATACGTCGGCGGTTCGAATGGCGTAATATCTTAACAAGAGTTTAGACCGGGTATGTGCGTATGAAATACGGTAGAGTTCTTCTGGGCGTCCTCCTGCTTCTCCTGTTGCTGCTCGCATTGATCCTCGTTCGGCGCTTTTTATAGTGTATTATCGTTGATGGATTGACAATCCGTTCCGTTTGCAGATGTGTTTTCATCGATCGCATCGTCTCGATGCATCTCACGCAGAAAGGGAATGCAATGATGGAGGCCCCTCGATTTCCTCTTTCCCGATATCTGTTGTTCGTCGTGGCCGTTCTCTTGCTCGCTTGCTGCAAACCGGCAGCACCGTCTGCGACTCCGCGACCAAGTGAGACGCCGCCACAGGCGACGAACACGCCACAGGAAATATTCATCGAGTCCTCCCCCACACCCACGGTACTGGCACAGGTGGACAGCGACGTTCCGCTTTCGGCCTTCGGACCCTGGCTGGTCTACCTCACTGAAAATGGGATCGTTGGCGTAAACGCCGATGGCTCGGGGCGCACGCTGTTCATGCCGCCACCGCTGCAAGCAGCGGCGGCGCTGACCTTCGATCTTCCCAACGGGCTGTCTCCCAACGGGAATTGGTTCGCATTCCGCGCGGAGAGAAACGATCCTGCAGGGCTGGATCTGAAACTGCTGCGAATGCCGGACGGTTCGCTGCAAACGGTAACCTCGCTGTACTCGCCGGAAATTGAAGATCAGCGTCAAAGCAAAATTGATCTCAGTATCGAACAAGCCGTATTTTGGGAGAACGACGCCTTGCGCTGGTCGCCGGACGGCCGTTATCTCGCTTTCGTGGCCGCACTCGATGGTCCTTCGTCCGATCTCTACGTGTTCGATTCCCAGGAGGGAACGATCCGGCGCCTGACGACCGGCGAGAACCAGGCCGCCACACCGATATGGACACAGGATGGGCGCTGGATCATCCATCAGGAAGTGGAGACCTTCGGCAGCGGCGCCGGCTGGTCGGTGAAAGCCGTGTGGGCCGCGGCGGTCGACGGCAGCAGCGTACGCAAGCTGTATGACGTGCCCGAATACACCGGCCCGGAGCAATTCGCCGGCACCACGCAGACGGGGGAGTTGGTCGTATCGCGTTTCAGCCAAAACGAACCCACGCTGCACGTCGTCGACATAGCTAGCGGGGATATCACCGTGCTTCAATCCGGTTTCCCGACGGCGGATTTTGTGGACGTCGATCCCGTGAGCGGGGCAGTGGCTTACATTACGGACGGTCTCTATTTGCGCAGCCCGGGCAGTTCCTCGGCGGAAATGCTCGCGGACGGACTTTGGTTCGACGTGCGCTGGTCGCCGGGATTCGATCTTTTCTTCGCCGCAGGGAATGCGGGCGTAATCGCCTTTTCCACAACAGGAGAAAGCGAACAGGTCGCCGCAGCGGGGAGTGTGCCCGCACCGTCGCCCGATGGCGCCTGGCTGACCATCTCCGCGGAGGGGCTGCAGCTGTATGATCGCAATAGGGATCTCGTGCGGGAGATTCCTGAGGCCTCTTACGAAGATGTGCTCTGGCGTCCGGACTCCACGGGCTTGTTCTATTTGCAAGACGGTGCGCTCTATTATCTGGCGGTCCCGGATGGCACGCCGCTGCTCGTCGAACCCGAAGTGAAGGTGACGTATGATTATCCTTCCCGTGAACTGCGCAACCTGGGTTGGGTGGGGAACAAGGACATATCGCTTTCGGGGGTATGGCTGTTCGAGACCGAGGAGCGTAGCCTGGTGTTGTTCGACATGGGAAGCGGGCAGCCTGTGGTGACTCATGATGAGATGTGGCCCGCCCGGGGCGACTTTATCAAAGTCAAGGATGGGCGAGTCTACTTGTTTGGTGCAATGGATTATGGGCTTGTGGAAGTTCTCATGGACGGGGAAATTCGAGACACGGGTGTCGACCTCGATGGGCTGATCCATCCGGTATTTGCATGCCTCACAGGTAATGGAACTCGATTGATCTGGTATCACGCTCCCGAGGATTGGTCTCTCGGACGAATTGAGGTGCTTGAGTCGAATCTGATGGAAGGGTCCACGACACCGCTGGTGACATTGCACGGTTCGGAAGAGGTACTGGACATGTTCGAGCAGGGATTCGTTTACCCCAATCTCGGTTTCATTAGCCCTGACGATAAATTCTTATACTACGGCTGGCACATCGAAGGTGCGGCCATGGAATACGTGACCGGTTCGCTGTTTTCGCTGTCTCGGCTCGATCTCGAAACCGGGGTGTCACAAACGATCGTGCCGCTGACGGATGAGATCTACGGCAAGATCGACGCCGCGCTTTCCGCCGACGGCCGGAAGCTGGCCTACCTGCGGCCGAAGGGCATGACGTGGGATCTGGTGGTGCGAGAGGTCGCCTCGGGACGTGAGGCCGTCTATAGCTTACCCGCAGAGACGGTGGGCGCGGGGCGCTTGTTCTTTTCGCCAGAAGGCGACGAGCTGGCGCTTACCGTGGCGCAGATGGATGTCCAGATTCTCTACAACGAAGTGTTGGTCTTCAATCTCGCCTCGGGTCAGCGGCGGTCGATCTACATGAGTTTCGAAGACGACGCGCTGCAGCCTTTTATCGAAACACGCGCCTGGACACAAGACGATTGGATCGTCTTGGGGGAGGGGTACAGGGCAACCGGCGCGGGTACATGGATCGTCCGCCCGGACGGCAGCGGGCTGATGCGCATCTCAGAACTGGAATTCCTGGCGGTGGTTCAATAAATAGACCCGAAAGGTTTTCAATACCTTTCGGGTCTTTGTGAATCGAAACAACCGTCTCGATGTGTCTGTTGCGTTACCGATCTATAACACGACATTACCAGGTTAATTTCTCCAGTAAACTCTGAGTAACTTCGATCACGTACTCTGAAACTATCAATAATTGGTTTGTATACCGTGTAACTATGGTGGGAGATGATCTCATGCCGATAGACAAGATATTTCTTGGGCTTACACTCATCTTATTCCTTTGTTGTGCTTGTACTGCGGCCCAGACTCCAACGACGAATACGAAAACTGCAACTCAAGTAATTCCCACACACACTCAAATTTCCCTGCCGATGAAGCAACTTACATCAACAGCGATGCCAACACCATCTTCGACGCCACTCACGCCATCCAGTACCCCGACGGTCAGTCATGCCGATGGAAGTCAATTGTCGCCTGAAGGCCCATGGATAGCATACAAAACCTCTGATGAGCAGATTTTCGCAATCAATGCGGACGGAAGTGGGCGAACCCTGCTCCCGTTTGGGATACGCTCCTATGCGCGGAGTGAGTATGCGGGATCGTCTGCGTATCCCCTGCTTTCTTGGTTTGATGAGAATGATTATTCTGAACCTCGTCTGTTCATTTATTCATTCCCGGAGCTGACCATCCATGAGGAAATTGACCTTCTATCGTGCCCAGAAGTGGTTGAAGGTTGTGTTTTGGATGAGATGATCGACATTGCACAGCCTCCTCGTTGGTCCCCTGACGGTCGGTATCTTGCTTTTTCCGCCGCCATCGAAGGTTCTTCGACCGATCTCTATGTATACGACGCCAGGCGAGAATCCGTCACACGCCTGACCAGCGGTTCGAATCAAGTCGGGTATTTCTGGTGGTCGCCGGATAGTCGCTGGGTTGTGCATGAGGAGGTAAGTCATTTCCATGGATGGAGTGTAGAGGCGCTGTGGGCGGCCGCCGTGGATGGGAGTGAAACCCGCTGGCTGTATCAACCCCCGGAATATACCTCCCAGCGAATCGAAGGTTGGCTGGATGATGACCGCTTCGTCACTTTCGACCGGGGAATGGAGGGTAATCGGAACATCCGGCTGGTTAGCATCACAGACGGTTTATCGGCGATTTTGTTTCCAGGATACTTTTCAGATAACGGTTTTGCTTTCGATCCGTCCTCTGGCACATTTGCTTTTGATTCCTACATCGGCGCACCTGACACCGACCTGGAAGAGCCGGGGATTTATTATGTGTCAATAAACAGCACGACTCCGACGCGCGTTGATATCGAAGCGTCGTTCGTTTGGAAATGGGACGATGAAAGCCAGCACTTTATAACTTACAGCGCATGTCCGGATCAAGTAGAAGGCATTCTCGGGTTCGATATCCATGGTGTTGTAAGTTGTATCCTTGAGAGGGAAATAACTTACTCACCCGATCGTAATTGGTATGTTGAACCGGATGACGTGATCCGACTGTATTCTGCTGGTGGAGAATTCGTGGCCGAGTTATCTGGTTCGCGATGGGATGAAATCGTATGGCGACCGGATTCAAATGGTTTCTTTATATTCTCCAGGAACGGTATGTGGTACGTCGGCATCGAGGATGTCCTGGAAGGATTAATAAAAGAGTACCCTTTGATCATCGACCAGGGTCCTTTTGAGCTTGACTCGCTGGACTCTTCATGGGTGGGCAAATGAAGCACTCGATGGATGCAGGTCAATGTGATATCTTCTCGGTAATACTGCTG